>JABAOF010004574.1_pt4 | contig 11715 bp, 12 predicted proteins | sample 7062171 | NCBI WGS metagenome assembly JABAOF01 (sample SAMN14538628, study PRJNA623070) | marine sediment metagenome | biome: marine biome [ENVO:00000428]; feature: marine pelagic biome [ENVO:01000023]; material: deep marine sediment [ENVO:00002113] | place: India: Gulf of Khambhat ... | reverse complement strand
GGGTAACATTTTTTATGAGGCAATTCGTTCTTCTTAGAAACTCTTGACAAAATCTACCGATGGAATTATATTAATAGGAAGTTTGTGCTCCAATTCACAGGGTCTCGCGTTTCGATCGAGTTACCCGGACCATATGTGCATGTGGGTGACTCGATTTTTTTGTACCGAAGCTGGCACAAGGCTTGCACCGCCGGCCGGAAATCTTTACGAGAAGGGAGGCGATTGCCATGGATGGAGTATGCCAAACGGTTAAGGCCGGGGACGGTTGTGTCTTCTGGAAGAAGGCGGGCTGTTCCTACAACGGAGGAACATGTTATCCTGTAGGTGACGCATGTTCGGGTTGCGATCGGATCAAGGAGTATCCCTCTGGACTTTATTGCATGAGTTTTTGCGAACCTGACCTGAAGTGGAAGACGGGGACGTGTAATCTGGCGACTCATGTGAAGAGGAGTAACGGCAATGGATCTGAGAAGAAGCTGAATCCCCTTAAGGCTTCTAAAAGGAAGGCCACCGGCAAATAAGCTCTGGGATGCTTCTCTGGTTTGTGCCGAGGGCTTCACCACAGGCTAAAACAAGCGAGGAGGCTTCCTTTGAAAAAACGGTTTAAAAAATTGCGAACCCCTGTTACAAAAAGTAACAGGGGTTTTCAATATTCACATTTCTCGCCTGAGAACGGCCACGCCACTACAATTAGGGTCTAACCGATGCTCTCAATAATGTCTTTTCTGGCTGTCGGCATATGTATTGGATTTTTCCTCAGAGGGAAGGACAGATTCATCATAGCTGCAGATAAGGTAACGGCCCTGGCGATTTACCTGCTCCTTTTCTTCCTGGGGATTTCCGTTGGAATCAATGAACAGGTCGTGAATAACATTTTCTTGTATGGCGCCAAATCCCTCATACTGAGTACAGGAGCCATAGTTGGGAGTGTTGTTTTTTCGTATTTCATCTACCTGGTATTCTTTAGAGAAATTGAGCGATGAAAAACGTCGTTGTGATCTTTTCATTCTTTGTGTCAGGTATCTTACTTGGAGCTTTTACGGCATTTCCTAGGCTAGTCTTCCGATCAGATCTTACCCTCTATGCGTTGTACCTGTTATTGTTCCTGATCGGAATTGGAATCGGAAGCAATGCGCGAGCATGGCATATCATAAAGAGGGTTAACATAAAGATTCTTTTGGTTCCTTTGTCGGTGATCGTTGGGACCTTTCTCGGGGTTGGACTCTTCTCAGTCTTTGTGCCTCAGGTCGGTCTGAAAGAATCTCTGGCGATCGGGGCTGGATTTGGCTACTACAGCCTCTCGAGTATTTTGATTGCACAAATCAGGGGTGAGACGCTGGGGGTGATTGCCCTTCTTTCGAACATAATTCGAGAGATCATGACGATACTGATCACTCCTGCCCTGGCCAGGTACTTCGGAAAACTCGCTCCAATAGCTTCTGGAGGCGCAACCTCGATGGACACCACATTGCCTATTATCACCAAGTTCACCGGGAAAGAATACGCCATGATATCCGTCTTCAGCGGCATCGTTCTCACAATTCTTGTCCCCCTCTTTATCATTCTCTTATTGAGAATTTAGTTAGTTTCCAGTGAGAAATGTCCTCGCATCGAGCAAAGTGACATTGCTAGGGTCCCCGTCTCGGAGAAGGATGAAGGAAGAGGGGCACAAGGGCACAAGTGAATTGTCAAGCGAAGATTTCCGATCAGCGAAGAGCCACTTTCTCAGACTTTTCGTGCATATCAATCGTGATTCCTGAATTCTGACTTCTGACTATGGATTTCCGGCTAATATACCGATGAAAATACACCTTCTTCTCATCTTCTGGACGCTCTGGTTTATCAACTTCTCCAGTCGCACAGTCTTTTCTCCTTTACTCCCCATTATCGAAGAAGAACTGAAACTCAGCCATGCCATGGCTGGAAGTTTTTTTGTTTTTTCGTCGGTCGGCTACACGGTGACGCTCATACTTGCCGGCTTTCTCTCCCCCCGTTTCGGTCATAAGCGGATCATCGCAACGGGATTCTTGGTTATCGCCATTAGCCACTTCGTCCTGGGAGGTGCTAAGACCTACTGGGGGCTGGCTTTTTCGATCCTCCTTATGGGTTTTGGATCGGGCGTTTACGTACCGAGCATAATCCCTATTATCACGGCAACTTTTGAGCATCAGAAATGGGGCAAGGCCATCGCCCTCCATGACACCGGCGCATCCTTCAGTATTTTCGCCATTCCAATCGTGGTCGCTTTTTTTCTCCGATTCTTCTATTGGAAAGCCCTCTTTTTCGTTCTGGGTGGTGCCTGTCTAGCTGGCCTTTTCTGGTTCTGGTTGTTCTCTCCTGACCCCCGTGCTCAGGAAGAAGAGAGCCTGCGGTTTCTAGACATACTCTGGCGAACTGATTTCTGGGTAATGGTTATCCTCTGGGTTTTTGCCGCGGCCACCACTATGGGTGTTTACAGTGTGATTCCTCTTTTTCTTGTCGCGGAAAGAGGGATGAACTTAGAGGTGGCAAACACCATCTTCGGCATTTCGAGATTCGGCGGAATCTTTGTTTCCCTTTTCGCAGGAGTTCTCGCCGATCGATACGGAGCGAGGAAGATTCTGTTTCTCACCTTCCTCTTAGCCGGGGTCTCAACAATGGGATTGGCTCTAGCTCGACAATTCTATCTCCTCGTCGGCATGCTCGTCTTGCAGGCCAGCGTTCCCCTTGCCTTCTTCCCCGTTGGACTCATGGCTATCTCGAAACTGACAAACTTCAAGGAGAGAAGTATCTTCACCGGTGCAAGTATGGCGTTTGGGGTCATCGCAGGACTCGGGCTTACGCCGGTCGCTCTGGGGGCGGTCGCTGATGCCTGGAGTTTTGAGATCGGTATTCTTGCCCTGGGCATTCTCACGATCTTTTCTGTCTTGCCTTTGAAGGGTTTGAAAGCCATCTAACCTCACCCATGGTTCCCGCCCGGCCTCTTGAAATGGTTTTTCCATTTGTCGTATTGTTAAGATTACGCTACCACAGGAGAGTAGTAACCATGCGCATGGATCGCAGAGACTTTCTAAAGAAATCGGCACTCATGGGAATCGGTGGCTTGGTAGCATCCTCGCCACTGAGTGGCTTTGTTTGGGCTGAAGGTCCGCCGGATCTGGTCGTCGTGCAAGGGCCGAACCCGGGCGAGGCCGTGGCAAAGGGAATCGAGAGCATGGGCGGAATTGGCAAATACATCTCCAGGGGAGATATTGTCGTCATAAAGCCCAATATGGCGTGGGACAGAACGCCAGAGCAGGCCGCGAACACCAATCCCCAGGTGGTCGCTTCGGTTGTGAGGCTTTGCTTCGAAGCCGGTGCCAAGACGGTTAAGGTTCTGGACAATCCTGTTGAAGACGCCCGGCGGGTTTACGTTCAAAGTGGAATCGCTCAGGCTGCCCGAGAGGTTGGGGCCGAAACCCCTTACATGGACAGTCGAAAGTTCAGGAAGATGACGCTCAACGGTGAGGCTCTCAAGAAGTGGGAGATCTATGAGGATATGGTAGAAGCTGACAAAGTGATCAATATCCCGATCGCCAAGCACCACAGCCTCGGAGGCGTGACAATGGCGATGAAGAACTGGATGGGAGCTATCGGTGGATGGCGATCAAGAATCCATTGGAAGCTGGACCAGGCACTGGCGGATCTTGCGGCCTTCTTCACGCCCAACTTGACGATCCTCGATTGTGTCCGCATCCTGACTGCAAACGGTCCTCAGGGCGGAAGCCTCTCTTACGTGAAATCCCTAGACACCATTGTGGTTGGAACTAACCAGGTTGCTGTGGATGCCTATGGAGCCAAGCTCTTTGAAACTCAGGCCGGGAGGCCAGAAAGCGCCAACCGGGCTCGTCGGTATATTAAACTTGCCGCCGAGCGGGGCATTGGCACCATGGATTTGGAGAATCTAAGAATCACCAATGTGAATCTAGCGTGAACGTCCCTATACTTGGGCATTCACATCTGCGTCAGAGACTTAACTGAACTGCCCTTGGTTCTTCCAATTGCACTCTGATTCCTGATTCTTGACTCCTGAATCTTTATTTCGCCGAAAACACGATAGGCGGCTATCTTTTCCATGCTTCGAAAGTTACGCCTCACGAGCCAAATCTTTTTCCTTACTCTATTTCTCGTGCTTCTCGTTCTGACGAGCTACCGGGGCGTGGACGAAATCCGGTATCCCGTGCGGATATTCCTCGAGTTTGATCCTCTTATTGGGCTGACGACTCTCCTGAGTTCTCATCAGATACCCCTTCTCCTTCTGCTCGGGCTTGTGACCCTGGTCCTCACCTTTCTTTTTGGAAGGGTATTCTGTGGATGGGTCTGTCCCCTTGGGACGATCCACCACGCCGTTGGTTCGCTGTCCCGGCGCTCCGGGGGAACGCCCTCAGTTCCCCGTCTTTTGAATTTCAAGTTCAAATACTATGTTCTGGTTTTTTTGCTCGCCGCCTCCGTTTTCTCCCTCCAGTGGGCCGGGATCCTCGACCCGATTTCACTCCTCATCCGTTCTATGACCCTGGCCGTGGAACCGATCTTCAACCAATTCGTTCATGGTCTTTTTACCATTCTCTATTTTTCAAAGATCGATCTCATCACTGTCTGGTCCGAACCTCTGTATGATCTCCTCAAGAAGTCGGTGCTCTCTTTCCGACAGCCTCACTTCTACCAGGGACTTGCGGTCGGGCTTGTGTTTGCTTTCATTCTCCTCTTAAACCTTGTTCAAAAGCGGTTCTGGTGCGTCGTTCTCTGCCCCCTCGGTGCCCTCCTGGGGGTGGTGGCCCGCTTCTCCCGATTTGAACGGCTTATTGCAGATTCCTGCAATGAATGCGGCCGATGCATCCCCAACTGCTTTCAGGGGCAGAAAGAACCCTTGCCGAGGGGCTGGGTGAAATCGGAGTGTCTTGTCTGTGGAAACTGTGAGGCTCTTTGCACGGAAAATGCCGTGAAGTTCAAACTTGCGGTAAGATCCCCCGGTCTTTCGAGAGGTCCCGATTTAGTCCGCCGAAATCTGATCGTTTCGGCCGTGTCGGGGATTATTGCTGTTCCCCTTATGAGAATAAGGCCGGGCGAAGCCCTTCCCAACCCAAAGCTCGTCAGGCCTCCCGGCGCCCTTCTCGAAAGGGATTTTCTGGAACGATGCATCAAGTGCGGGGAGTGCATGAAGGTCTGCCTGACCAACGGTCTACAACCCACCCTTTTGGAGGCCGGCCTTGAGGGAATTTGGTCCCCCATCCTAGTTTCCAGAGTTGGTTACTGCCAGTACTACTGTACGCTCTGCGGCCAGGTCTGTCCCTCCGGAGCGATTCGTCGGCTATCTCTGGAAGAGAAAGTAAAGACCAAGATCGGCCTTGCATTCATCGACAAAAGCCGTTGCCTTCCATATGCTCTTGGCATTCCGTGCATTGTCTGCGAGGAGCACTGCCCGACCCCCAAGAAGGCTATATGGTTTGAAGAGGGGCTCGTCCTCGGGCGAGACGGTGAGAAGCGGAAGATCCAACAACCGGTGGTTGACATCGAGCTCTGCATCGGTTGCGGTATCTGCGAATTCAAATGTCCGGTCGTCGACCAGCCAGCCATCTATGTGACCAGTATTGGTGAATCGAGGTCAGACCAGAATAAACTGACGCTGTAAGCCCATTCCTGGTCTTTGATTCGCCAGCCTAGGCTTCCTCTGATCGAAAATCCAAAACCCGCTATTCCTTTCAAACAGGGTGTCAGTTGTCTCGGCCTGTTCACACCGTGAACTTGCAAGCGACATATGCCAAGGCCTCCACCCTTTTCTCGGACTGTGGAGCTTCCCGTATTTGTGCAACAAACAACGGGCAAACAAGGACGGACACGACCTGATTGGGTCGGGCTCAATTGCCTTCGTTGCCTCGATAGAGTACCCATGATAAAGTGACTCAGGGGCATCCACGTGTTGCCAGGGTTGCCGATTTTTTGTCTCAGTGATTGACGATCGCTGGAGGAAGATGTCCGGTGGATGATAAAGTTTATATGAGAAAAGCCCTCCTTTTGGCAAGGAAGGGCATGGGAAGGGTCAACCCCAATCCCATGGTGGGCGCGTTGGTGACACAGGGCGAAACGGTCATCGGTAAAGGTTATCACCGGGAATTTGGCGGCCCTCACGCAGAGGTCAACGCTCTCGGGGATTTGATGGGAGAGGCAAAGGGGGCAACTCTTTATGTCACTCTCGAGCCATGCTGTCACCACGGAAAGACCCCGCCCTGCGTGGAGTTGATCATTGAAAAGGAAGTGGGTCGCGTCGTGATCGGCACAACAGACCCAAGCCCCGCAGTCAGTGGAAAGGGCATCCAGAGGCTCAAAGACCATGGAATAAGGGTGGATGTGAGGGTGCTTGAAAAAGAGTGTCGTGAGCTAAACGAGGTATTCTTCAAATACTACGAAAAGGGCCTTCCCTTTGTGACGCTGAAGATGGCCCAATCCCTCGATGGACGGATTGCGACGGCACGTGGGGATTCCAGGTGGATCAGCTCGCCCGATTCACTGAAACTCGCCCACCGATGGCGCTCGAATAACGATGGTGTGATGGTGGGAGTTGACACGGTCCTCTCGGACGACCCAAGCCTGACGGTAAGAGTGGTTAAGGGTAAGAACCCACTTCGCCTGGTCGTCGACAGCCGACTCCGGATTCCCCTGACATCTCGGGTTCTCTCGGACGGCAACCCGTCCAAAACGATCGTCTTAACCACGGATCGTGCCGATCCTAAACAGGTTAAAAAGATAGAGAATGTCGGGGCGGGAGTCCTTTTGGTGAAGGCAGATCGTCGTGGCCAGGTCGATTTGAGAGAGGCACTGAAGAGGCTGTCGGATGAAGGAATGATGTCCGTTCTTGTAGAAGGAGGAGCAAGGCTCGCCACTTCTCTTCTCAAGTCTGGTCTCGTGGATAAATTAATGGTGATTATTGGGCCAAAAATCATCGGCCAAGGAGTTGAGGCGGTTGGAGACTTGGGGGTTTCCGACTTGGATGAGGCACTCAGTTTTTCAATTGAAAAGACCCGACGTGTTGGGGATGACCTCGTTGTCACAGCGAGGCCGACGCCGCCGGGGGGGAAAAGAGGCATTGCACAACAGAGAGATCGGACGAGATGAAAATCGGATACCCATGCATAAACCGGTCATTGCCGTGCAGGGCGAGTCGGACATTTCGTCTCAAGTCATACGCCGAAAACCGCTTGATAGAAACGGTTGAAAGCAATCTGGATTGTCTTCTGGACATACTACGTTTCAATGTCACCCATAATCTCCTTTTCTTTCGAATAACCTCTGACCTCGTTCCCTTTGCCTCGCATCCGGTCTGCACCTTTCCGTGGCAGGATTTTTTTGGTGAGAAATTTGAGCGAATCGGAAACTTTATCAAGACCCACCGCATGAGAATCTCGATGCACCCCGATCAATTCACCCTCCTCAATTCTCAGAATCTCGGGATCTTTGATAGAAGTGTCAGGGAATTGTCCTATCATGCACAGGTCCTGGATCTGATGCGATTGGACACTGCTGCCAAAATACAGATCCATGTGGGAGGGATTTACGGAGACAAAAAAGAGAGCATGAAGCGGTTCATCCAGAGATTTCAGACCGTCGGCGAGGAGATCACGAGGCGATTGGTTATCGAGAACGATGACAGACAATACGCGTTCAAAGATTGCATCGCCATACACGGGGAAACAGGAATACCCGTTTTGTTTGATCTGTTTCATCATACCGTAAATAACTCCGGAGAGCCGGTGGAAGAAATTCTCGACTTAGTGTCCAGAACATGGCGCAGAGAAGATGGACTGCCAATGATGGACTACAGTTCTCAAAAAAACGGTGGCCGCAGAGGGCAACACACCGAATCAATCGATCGAGAGAACTTCATGCGGTTTTTGGAACGGACAAAGCCCTTTGACTTTGATGTCATGCTGGAGATCAAGGACAAAGAGAGAAGTGCCCTTAAGGCTGCTGAACTCGCATCTCGTGATCAGCGGTTCACAAACGTTTTTGAAAGTTGGGATGATAGGTCCGAGTCCGCACGCAAACAGAGCGACAGAAAGACCTGTGCTCGTGGAAACTCTTGACTTATGGCAGAAGGCCCTTTGGTCCACTTTTACGCGAAACGATTGCGTCAAGTCCTCCAGGGGAAGGAGGTCTCGGTAGAGTTTGGTATCCGCAAACTAAAAGAGCATGAATCCTCTTTGGACGGACGTCGCATCACCAATGTCGAGGCTTACGGAAAGCAATTTCGCATTCACTTCTCAGACTTGCGGATTCTCCTGATCCATCTCATGATGTGGGGGACATGGCGGATATACCGGACTGGCCAAGCTTGGGACAAACCCCGTCAGCGAGCACGTGTGATTCTGCATACTCCCTCTCATGACGCCGTCGCATTCTCGGCTCCCATCGTACAACTCTTCACCCAGTCTCAACTCGAGAATGATCCCACGTGGGGCAATTCAGGACCCGATCCTCTTCGTTCAGACTTTTCAAGAAACACCTTCTTTCGCCTGCTGGACGCACAGGATTCGCGAGAAATTGGTGAAGCTCTCTTAGACCAGCGGGTGATCGCCGGCATTGGGAACATCCTTCGCATCGAGATTCTCTTTCGGTCACAGATTCACCCTTGCCGAAAGGTGGACGACCTGTCACAGGATGAAAGAGACGAACTCCTCCGTTGGATTCTCACGTTGATGGAGACGTGGATGAAGGAAATGGGAAAAAAGAAGACCTGGATTCAGATCTACCGGAAAAGCGGTGACCCGTGCCCTCGCTGTCGTCATTCCATCGAGTTTTTTCGTCAGGCCGGGAGGATCACCTATGCGTGCTCCGGTTGTCAACGTTAGCCACAGAAAACAGGTCACACAGTCAGGGATTCACAAACCGACTTTGTGGAATTGTTAGAGAGAGCAATGACCCTACCTGATTATTTTGAGAAGACCACAGGGCGGGGCATTCTGGCAACAGCCGATTCGAAAGGACAAGTCGATGCGGCTGTTTATGCTCGGCCTCGTTTCACTGATGATAAGACAATCGTCTTCATCATGGCAGACCGGCTGACTCACAGAAATCTCCAATCGAATCCTCATGCTGTTTATGTGTTTATGGAAGGGGGAGAAAAACTCACCGGGAAAAGGTTTTATCTCACTATGATCAAAGAAGAAAAGGATAGCAAATTGATCCCTGCCTTACGACGAAGCAAGCGTCATCCGGCATCTGGGGAGACAAAGGGTCCAAAGTACCTTGTCTATTTTCAGATCGATAAGGTCCTGCCGTTGATCGGAGAGGGCGAGTAATCCCATAAGGGCATATTGGTCAGATTGATGACCTGGTGCCATCCGAATCCTCGTCTTTGATTCATAGGGAACTATTCCACATCGATGGCAGGAACTTATCGAACGGACTGAACGACCTCGTTTGAATCTTTCAGGGCTTTAGAAGGAACGCTCGATTTTCTTCTTTTCCTTCGGGGTGAAAAGACGGTGGAAGCGAAGAAAATCATGGTCGACAGGAGAACGATGGTTGCTCCTGAGGCCGTGTTGAACCAGTACGAGAGAAAGAGACCCCCCACGGTCGAGATGAGAGCGAAAATGACTGCCAGAGCCAGCATACCTCTAAAATTCTCACTCCATTGATGCGCAGCCGCAGCAGGAGTAATCAGAAGGGCAGAAACCAGAACAATACCGACAACTTTTATTGAAATAACGACGGTGAGGGCTATGAGACTGATGAGAAGAAAGTAGAGTTTCTCTGCAGGCACACCGCTGACCTGGGCCATTTCCGGGTCGAAGGTGACAAACAGGAGCTCTTTAAAGAACAGAATCACCACTGCCAAGATGCCGGCCCCTACCGCTGAGACGATCCACACATCTTCACGAGCAACGGCGAGAATGCTTCCAAAGAGGTAACCGAATAGATCTTGGTTATACCCCTCCATCAAACCGATCAAAAGGATTCCAAGGGCCATGGTGGATGCGAAAAAGATACCCACAGCGGTATCTTCCTTGACTCTCCCCTTTCGAGACACCAACCCAATAGCCCAGCCTATTCCCAAACAGAAAACGATCGCTGTCCATACAGGATTGACTCCGGTTACGAAACCGATGGCAACACCGCCGAAAGATGCGTGGGCGATTCCTGCACCAATGAAAGAGAGGCCCCTGAGGACCACATAGACCCCCATGACGGCGCAGAGAGTACCAATAATGGCACCGGCAAACAGCGCTCGCTGCATGAACGCATAGTCAAGAATCTCCATGGTCTTTTTTCTCCACGACAATATGGGGAAGCTTTCCGTGATGGAAAAGGACTGCGTCACATCCATACATCCTGGCCACCTCTTCAGAGCTCAGAACCTCCTCAGGCCGCCCGTGGCCAACTAGCCCACGGTTAAGACAGGCGACGCCATCAACATGAGACGCGACGACCCCGACATCGTGGGAGACGAGGATAATCGTCATCCCCTCGCGATGTAACCCACCCAGAAGCTCGTAAAAGCTCTCTGTTGTCGTCGGATCCACACTCGTCGTCGGTTCGTCAAGGAACAGGATTTCTGGTTCATTGGCGAGAGCCCGTGCAAGAAAAACTCTCTGGCGCTGTCCGCCAGAAAGCCGGGCAATGGGCCAGTCGGCAAGGTCCCCTATTCCAACCCGTTCCATCGCAATCTGAGCAGCCTCCCTGTCTGTCTCCCGGGGTCTTCGCAACATGCCGATCCGCGCGTACCTGCCCATGAGAACGGCCTCTTTGGAAAGGAGTGGAAAAGTCAAATCCACCGAGATCAACTGCGGGACGTATCCTATTCGGCGACGGTCGTCGTTCAGGTCCCACGGCGCTTTCCCGAAGATTCTCACAGTTCCCTCGTCGGGTCGAAGGAGGCCAAGAATACACCTTATCAGCGTCGTTTTCCCTGAGCCGTTGGGGCCCAGGACGGCGAGGAACTCACCCCTTCGAACCTGCAAGAAGACCTGATCCAAAACAGGCACGTTGCCAAAGGAGAGGCTCACCTTCTCCATTTCAATGACATAGTCTATCTTCTCATCTGCCATAGGGCCGCACCCAATTTCTTACCCTCTCATCGCCTTCTCCAACTGACGGAGGTTTCTCCGCATGGTGTCCATATAAATGAAGTCTGGCGGATCGCCCAGCGGATTGAGGAAAAAGACGCTGGCGCCGCATTCATCAGCGATCACCTGTGCCGCTTTCGTCGGGAACTGTGGTTCCGCGAAGATAGCCTTGATATTGGATTCTCTGGCAATTTTGACAATACTGGCGATCTCCTTTGGAGATGGTTCGCGGCCGGGTGTTCTCTCCACCACGGCAATCAGCTCGAGACCATAGCGACGGGCAAAGTAGCTGTACCCGGCGTGGAAACTAATGAGTTTCTTAGTCCCAAAGGTTGCCACAGTCTCACGGATTTCCTTATCCAGATCCTGCAGGCTCCTGACATATCGGTCCGCATTGGCCCGGTAAATCTCAGCCCCATCCGGATCGGCATGGATCATCGCATCGCGGATCTTCATCACTTGGTGAATAGCGTTGATTGGATCCATCCAGACATGGGGATTTCCTTTCTCTTTCTTCTGAGGATGAGGCCTATCTTCGCCACGGTGTTCATTCCCCTTCTCGTCCTCGATGACCTCGAGGCCCTCTGCGGTTTCCACCACAATAAGATTCGGATTGCCAGCGGCACTGATGACCTTC
>JABAOF010013011.1_pt4 | contig 11716 bp, 12 predicted proteins | sample 7062171 | NCBI WGS metagenome assembly JABAOF01 (sample SAMN14538628, study PRJNA623070) | marine sediment metagenome | biome: marine biome [ENVO:00000428]; feature: marine pelagic biome [ENVO:01000023]; material: deep marine sediment [ENVO:00002113] | place: India: Gulf of Khambhat ... | reverse complement strand
TTACGTACTCCGCCCAGCCCGCGCGGATACGCTCCATCAGCCAATCCGCGAAAAAAGCCGGAATGTCGCTTCTCCGGCTGGCGGAGATTACCTGGCATTGGTTCCGGCTCTCTTCAACGACCCTGTCCATTCCAGGGCATCCACTCTTCAGAAATGAAACTCTGCATCACCCAGCAGAGTCTGGATGTAGTTGAGTTGCCCCACATGGTAACAGGTGTGGTAAGAGGGCAGAAGTATGTACTGGCCGAGGGAGAGTTCCTCTCCCCAGGGCATCTTCACCATTTCCGCCAGGCGAGATTCGTCTATTTCTTCCAGTGCCGCGAAAAACTCGCTCTGGTTCTTTTCCAGGGCGGCTTTGGCGCTCTCGAAATCGGGACAATCCTCCACCCTCGGGGCCAGCAAATCCCAATTCACTTCATTGCCGCGAATCGTCTCTGCCGCCCACAGATAGGCGCGGGCGCATTCCCGGTAGATGGCCATGGGCGTCTTCGCACATCCCCCCGCGCACCATTCCCGCCGCTCCTCAGGGATATGCTCCAACGCCGAGTCCAGATGGCGCGTCTGTTCCTCCGTGATCTCCTTCGCCGCTTCTGTCATCGGATTCATGAAACCTCCTTTTGCATCAGATACTCATAAGGCCTTTACGGTTCCTCCCCCCAACAAGGCCTCATAGAAACTGATTTGGCCGCAGTGAAAACATGCGCATTTGGCGGGCAGAAGGATGAACTCCGATATTGACATCTTCGCTCCCCAGGGGAGATCGATTATCTCACCCAGGCGGGATTCATCCAGACTGTCCAGCGCGGCAAAAAACTCCTCCTGGTATCTCTTCATCATCGCCTTCGCCCCTTCCAGGGTCGGGAAACGTTCCACCTCCGGCAGGCCCACGCTCAAGAGGCGTTCCCAATCGGCGGTCTCTCCTCGCAGGATCTGCGCCGCCATCAACAAGCCTCCCACACACTCCAGATATATCTCCAGAGGAGACTTCACACACTCATTCGCGCGCCACTGCAGCCCCTCCAAGGGCATGAACTCCATCGCCATAACGAGCTGCCGCATGCGCTCCTTCGAAACCTGCTTCACTGATTCAATGGTCGGGTTCATGACACCACCTCCCCGCTTGATTCAGTCGCGAGATTTCTCTATTCAAGAGGTTCTTCGGGCAAGAAGAGAATCCTGTGTTTTCCGCAGCCAATAAGCACTAATTTCACTTGCTTGCAAATCAGATGGCTCGCAAGTAAGAGATCGCCTTTTTGGCGGCGGTGGCGGCATCGGGGAGGGGGAGGAATTCACCGCTGACATATCCGCTGTATCCCAATTCTTTCAGCAGCCCCAGAATGGCGGGGAAATCAGTATGCCCCGCCCCTGGATACCGGCGGTTGGAATCCGCCACATGGAAGTGGAAAATGCGCTCTTTCGCCTTCCTCATACTCTCTTCAATGGAAGGCTCCTCGATATTCATGTGAAAGGTGTCCAGCAGTAGGCCGAAGTTGTCAGCGCCCACACGCTCAATCAACTCCAACCCTTCAGCAACGGTGTTAATCAACGTTGTCTCATAACGATTAATCGGCTCCAGCGCCAGGCGCACTCCTGCCTCCGCTGCCGCCGCGCTGCATTCCCTTAGGGCCTCCACCAGGAGCGCCATCGCTTGATCATGCTCAACCCCCGGCCTCAGTGTGCCTCGTATCAGGCCGAGAATTACTATCGCCCCAAGCCGGTTCGCGAGTGGAAAATGTGATTTGATCCGCTCGATGGCGGCGCGGCGAATTTCGGGGTTTGCATCAGTGAAAGACAGACTTTCCTCGCCCCAGGCCTGGCCTGTGCCGATAGCCGGTGCCTCTAGCCCGCGACGCTCCAACATAGCCGTCAAGTCATCAGTGTTGACCAGCCGCGGGTCGCGGATAGCCAGCTCCACACCATCATATCCGAGCCCGGAGATGCGCTCCAGGTTCGCCGCCAAATCACCCTTGAAGGTGGCCGCCTCAAACTGCGCCGGTTGTGTCGAAACCACAATCGAGACTTTCATTAGATTCCCCTCGAAACTCAAATAACTGCCTGGGGGACGAGCCAGCGGTTCGTCCCCCAGATTCAGCCTTCGTAGCCGAGGGCTACTACGGCGAAGTAGGCCCCCCTCGCCCGCTTTTATTGGCTTCTCTTTTTCGCCAAGGTGGCGAAAAAAGGAAAACCGAGAAAACCGGGAGGGGAGTCTGAGGGGGAAACCGGCGGCTTCCCCCTCAGGAAGTTCTCAGTTTGATTCCATACTGATAATAGGCTGCGCAGGCTCCTTCTGAGGAGACCATAGGCGCGCCGAGTGGATGCTGTGGGGTGCATTTTTTACCGAAAGCTGCACATTCAGTCGGTTTCTTCCGGCCCTGGAGTACGAGGCCGGCGATGCATTCTTTCGGCTCCTCCGCGGTAATATCTTCTATCTGAAAGACCTTTTCCGCGTCCAGGTCGGCATATTCCGGTTTCAAACAATAGCCGCTTGCGGGGATAGGCCCCAGCCCCCTCCATTTGCGATCACAAACGGAAAAGACCTGCTCCATGAGCGCCTTTGCCGCCAGGTTGCCCTGTCGGGTTGCTGAACGCCGGTATTGATTCTCCACCTTCCAGGAGCCGGTTTCCAATTGAGTAATAAGCATATACAGCCCTTGAATGAGATCCAGCGGCTCAAAACCTGTCACCACAATCGGCACCCACCACTGCTTTGCAATCTCCTCATATTCTACATATCCGCTCACTGTGCAGACATGCCCGGGGGCCAGAAAACCCTTTACCTGACAATCCCGCGCGGAAAGGATCGCCGCGATGGCCGGAGGCACCAGCATGTTCGCAGCGAGAAGGTAGAAGTTATTCACTCCGCGCTGTTTTGCCTGCAGCGCGGCCATGGCGTTCATCGGCGCGGTGGTCTCAAAGCCGATTGCAAAGAAGACTACCTTATGCTCAGGATTCGCCTCTGCGATTTTCAGCGCGTCCAGCGGCGAATACACCATGCGCACCTCCGCGCCCTGCGATTTCGCGCTAAGCAAATCCTCCTTGCTGCCGGGAACCCGCAGCATATCGCCGAATGAACAGAAGATCACCTGTGGCTGGCGGGCGAGGGCAATGGCCTTATCTATCAATTCGATGGGGGTGACACACACCGGACAGCCCGGCCCATGCACAAGAGTTATTCCTTCGGGCAGCAATCCGTCGAGGCCGGATTTGAGGAAATTGTGTGTCTGACCGCCGCAGACTTCCATAACCTGCCAGGGGCGGGTCAGGCGCTCTTGAAGGGCCTTCAGTTGGGCCTTTACCTTGTCGCCGTCGCGGTATTCATCCAGGTATTTCATCCACCAAGTCCCCGGCGGCGGCGAGAGTGGCCTTTGCCTCTTCCTCATCTATTGTGCTTATGGCAAAGCCCGCATGGACTATTACATAATCGCCCACTTGCGCCTCCGGCACATAGGAGAGACACACCTCACGTACAATACCGCCGAAGCGCGCCTTACCATTGCGCAGGCCGCCCTCTTCCCAGATTTCAATTATCTCTCCAGGTATCCCCAGACACATGGTTCTGCTTCCTCGGATTATTCTGTGCAGTTATGTTCGAAGGTCCTTCTTCGCCGCGGCCACCATTATTTGGCCCAGGCTGATACCGCCGTCATTTGGCGGAACCCGCTGGTGTACGTGAACCTCGAAGCCCTCGTCAGCGAGCCGGTGGAAGATTCCCTCCGTGAGTATTCGATTCTGGAAAACGCCTCCGCTCAAGGCGATTCTTGCTATCTGCAAGCGTGCGGCGATTGTAACGGCTATTTCTATCAGGCTGTTATGAAAGCGGCGGGAGATGCCCCCTTTCGCCGCATCTCGAGCGAGATCATCAAGAATGGCGAGTAGCATGGGCCGCCAGTCAACTACCAGAGTTTCGCCCTCCATTATCTCAAATGGGTAAGAAGAAGTCTCTCCTAGATCCGCGGCATATTCGAGTTCCATCGCTGGCTGCCCCTCGAAGGTGGCTTCTTGTCTCAGCCCGATGAGAGAGGCGACACCGTCAAAGAGCCGCCCCACACCACAACTGAGCGGGCTGTTTACTCCCTTCTTAAGCATCTGCAACAGGAGTACGCGGTCCTTTTGGTCGATGTTCTGGATTACTGCCAAATCGTCTCTTTCAGCGGCCTTTTCTTCGAACAGCGAATAGAGAATCGAAAACGCGATGCGCTTCGGCTCGCGGATTGCCTTCTCTCCTCCCGGCAGGGCGATGGGCAGAAAATGCGCAGCCCGCTTGTAGTCCGCGTAATCACCAATGAGAAACTCACTCCCCCACAAAGTCCCATCAGGCCCATAGCCGGTTCCATCCCAACAGATCCCGAGCGCGGGGCCCTCGACTTCGTTTTCCGCCAAACAAGAGGCGAGATGCGCGTGATGATGTTGAACTTCCACGATGGGCATTCCCAGACCATGGGCATACTTGGAGGAGAGATAATCGGGATGCAAATCACATGCCGCCATCTCAGGTTGAAGGTCATACAGTCTCTGCAAATCCTCCACCGCGCCGAGAAATGCCTGAGAGGCCTGCGGGGTTTCCAAATCCCCGATGTGTTGACTGATTATCACCCGCTCACCACTGGAGACAGCGACCGTATTCTTCAGGTGTGCTCCCACCGCCAATATCGGGAGAAGCGATTTCTTCACATAAACCGGCAGAGGGGCATATCCCCGCGCCCGGCGCATCACCATCTCACGTCCCAACATGATGCGGGCGATGGAATCATCACAATGGCGGAGAATCGGGCGGTTATGCACCAGGAACAAGTCTGCGATCCCTTTCAGGCGATTGAGAGCCTCTTTCTCATCTGTGACAATCGGCTCATCAGTCCGATTCCCGCTCGTCGCCACCACCGGAAAGCCAACTTCTCTCATCAGCAGATGATGCAGCGGGCTGTAGGGAAGCATCACTCCCACGTTCGGATTGCCCGGCGCGACTGCCCCGGCAATCGAGGAAGACGCCTTCTTCTCCAGTAGTAGAATCGGGCTTTCGGGAGATAGCAGCAAACGCTCCTCCAGCAGGGAGACATGACATTCTCTCTCGATCTCTTCAATGGTGCCAAAGAGCAGGGCAAGAGGCTTCTCCTCACGGAGTTTGCGCTCCCGCAGTCTCTTTACCACCTCTTCACTGCGAGCATCTACAACCAGAAGGAATCCTCCCAGCCCTTTAAGGGCAAGGATCCTCCCTTCTCTGACCGCGGCGGCCGCCTGAACAAGGGCCTTCTGACCTTGGGCCCGGCTTTCTCCATTCTCGTCCCATAATTCCAGCGCGGGCCCGCACTTGGGACAGGCGATGGGCTGGGCGTGGAAGCGCCGGTCCGAAGGGTCTTCATATTCCCTCTTACAGTCCGCGCACATCTCGAAAGAGGTCATCGAAGTATTGGCGCGGTCATAGGGCAATTCTCTGATGATGGTGAAGCGGGGCCCGCAATTTGTGCAGTTGGTAAAAGGGTATTGGAAGTGGCGGTTCTCGGAGTCGAGAATCTCGCTCAGACAATCCGGACAGGTGGCAATCTCGGGAAGCACGGTGGTGGTCTTTTCACCTGTCTCTTGGCTGTGGCGAATCTCGAATTTTCGATAGCCGACAGGCCGCAAAAAGGAGAATTCCAGGGACCAGATGCGCGCCTGTGGGGGTTTCTCGCTCTGGAGCCGGAGCAGGAAAGAGTCCAGCGAGGACTTACTTCCTTCAACTTCCAGAAAGACCCCCTGTGTGGAATTGAGCACCCATCCGCTCAACCCTATCTCCTCGGCAAGCCGGAAGACAAAGGGCCTGAAGCCAACTCCTTGTACCGCGCCTTTGATGAGAGCTCGAACTCGCTGTCTAGTTTTCCGGGCCTCTGCGAGGGCTGTATCCTCGTCCATACTTCACTTATCCTGGCCGGACGCCGCGCCCTGTGAGGGAGCCTGTGGATGCGAAATCTCGAACTTCTCGATCACCAACTCCTCTTCCTGATCCTCCAGGGCCGGCTCTATCTCCAGTTCCGCCCCTTCGGCGATAGTACCCCGCGCCAGGAGCGCGAATACTTCCTTCACCCGGTCCGGCTCCAGATTGTGAGGGCCTCGCCCCAGTCTCAGATAGACGCGGCTGACGCAGCCGGCATTGTGCTTCTTTGCTTGTTTGGTCAAGATGGAGATTGTGGAGGAGATAAGCGCTGTTTCATGCATGGTCGCATCCTTTCGAGCCGTTTGATCCAATCACATATTGCCATCTTCGAGAGAGCCTGAGAAGTGGGGATATGATTGTGACTTTTTTCACAATTAATATACCCCGGCGAATCGGAGAAGGCAACATCCTTTTGCGAATCTTGCTCTTTTGCAGTTACAATGACTCCCAGTATGGACTACCGTTCCTCCCTAGAGTATCTCGAATCCCTGATTGACTATGAACGCACGCCCGCAGAGGCGCGTACCGCGCGCTTTTTCAACCTGGCCCGTACAGAGAACCTGTTGCGGCGATTGCACAATCCAGAGAAAGGCCTGGTCTGCATCCACATCGCAGGAACGAAGGGCAAAGGCTCCACCGCAGCCATGGCCGCCTCCATCCTGCGCGCGGCAGGTTATCGTGTCGGCCTCTACACCTCTCCCCACATGGTCTCATTCAGAGAGCGCATCCGCATCAATGATGAGCCGATTTCCGAATCTCAGGTGGCAGCCTTAACGGCCCGCTTGCAGCCCCACCTGGAGGCGCTCCACAGAGAAGAAGCCGGCCCACCTTCGTTCTTCGAGGCCTATACCGCGATAGCGTTTCTCCATTTCCAAGAACAAAGAACTGACATTGCTGTCCTGGAGACCGGCCTGGGCGGCCGGCTGGATGCGACCAATGTGGTACAGCCCCGTGTCTGTGGGATCACTACTATCGCTATGGACCACATGCTGGAATTGGGTAACAGCCTGGTGCAAATCGCCGGCGAAAAAGTCGGCATAATCAAACCTGAAGTGCCGGTGGTCTGCGCTCCCCAGGAGCCTGAAGCAATGGAGGTGATCAGCGCGGTCTGCCGACAAGAACAGGCACCTCTCTTGCGAGTGGGCGCTTTCGGGGAAGGATGTGATATTTCAGTCACGGCCTCGCCGCCCGCCGCCGCTGGACAGAGGATTTCCATTGAAAGCCATAAGATTGAGTATCACGATGTGGAAGTTGCTCTGCTGGGAGAGCACCAGGCTTGGAATGCGGGAGTGGCGGTGGGAATGATAGAAGTCCTCGCTGAGCAGGGACTTCATATCAAATCGGAAGCGATTCCTGCTGGTTTGCAGCAAGTGCGCTGGCCGGGGCGGTTCCAAGTTATCAAAGGTGAGCCCAAAGTCATCCTCGATGGCGCCCACGATACGGCCTCTGCAAGCGCGCTTGTGCGGACTGTCAGAACTCTCTTTCCCGATGCCGGAATAACCCTGGTGTTGGGAATCTCGGAAGATAAAGACATAGAAGGAATTGCAGCCGCGCTGTCCACCATAGCCGCCAGGGTGGTTCTTACTACGGCAAAATCTCCTCGCGCGGCGGGTCTGGAAGAACTCCAACGGCGAGTCTCTTCTAAGTTCGAGAGGGCTGATGTGCATACCGCGGCGGAGGTGGAGGCGGCGCTGGAATCCGCACGCGCGCTGACACACAAGAAGGGAATCATCTTAGTCACAGGTTCGCTCTACGTGGTGGGGGAGGCAATGCAGGCCCTGGGGATTTCGCCGATGTAGAGCCTAGGGGGCCTGCCAGTCAGCGAGAATGCCCTCGATCTCATTGATCTTGCTCCGCGCTCGACCCAATAGCCTGTCGGCCTTTCTGGGTGGGGAGGCTCGCCAGCTCCATATACCGGTCAGCACGAGCAGCGCGCCTCCCAGCAGGAGACCCGCAAGGAGCAACTTGCAACTCGGAGGGCATTCGCTGGAACAGCAACTGGAGCGATCGTTAGACACTCTGGCACAACCTCGTCTCAAATATGAGAAAGAAACTACACTTCGAAGGTCTTCGGGCCGCCTTCGTCGCTATAATCATCACTACCGGAAAAAATGCGCCTAATGAAGGTCAACAACTCCAGAGGGTTGAAGGGCTTCGTAAGATAGGCGCTTACCCCTGAAGACCAGCCGCGGAAGACATCCGCATCTTGAGCCTTGGCGGTAAGCATGACAACCGGAATGGTGCGGGTGGTTGGGCTGGCTTGCAGGCGCTTGAGTACCTCGAAGCCATCCATGTGCGGCATCATCACATCCAGCACTATCAAGTCCGGCTTCTCATTGTCCACCTTCTTGAGAGCCTCCCTGCCATCGAACGCGGTTAACACCTTGTAGCCGCCTCTCTCCAGGTTCACCTGAATGAGCCGAACGATATGGCGCTCATCATCTACTACCAAGACCTTTTTCTGGCCGGCCATGACCCTGACCCTCCACCTTCCGTTTTTGTCGGTTCCCTGGGCTTTCTGAGAGGCCCAATCTTCGCCAATATAACACCCTACTATTTTGCTGTCAACCTGGTCTTCTCCTTCCAATATGAGGAGAGTCAAGGCGGTTTTTCAGGCAGAATTCACAGGCTTGGTTCGGCCGAGGAAGCCTGACAAGCAGGACTGTGCCTTAATGAATATTTATGTATACCACAACAAACGCTTCATAACCTATCGCTATCCTGGTGGTTGAATATTGCCCCAAACCCTGAAGCCACGCCGGCCATCGGCGCGCAGCATTACGTCAAAGGAGGTTGTTGGATGAGAGGATCGGTTCTACTGATTCTGGTAATGGGGTTGCTGGCTTGCTTGCCAATAGCCGCATTTTCCGATCAAGCAGGCGATATCCGGGCCCTGCAAAGCGAAATTGAACAACTGAAGCAGCGGCTCAGCCAACTCGAAGCGGAAGTGGAAACCGCCAAGGCCGCACAAGCAGAGACCCAAGCGACAGTAGCGAAAAAAGCGGGTGAGCACAAGATTAACGGCTATCTGCAAATGCGCTATCGCAATGACAATGCACCGGATGGAAAGGATGAGTTCTATACCCGCCGGTCGCGGCTTAATCTGCGCGGGAAGATGACGGAGAAGACCGGCTACCGCGTCGAGCTCCAGATGGACTCCAAAGAAAGCGGCAAGGGCCCCGGCAGCAAGGTGCAGCTGCGTACCGCATATATCGAGCACGATCTTGCCGGCGGCAGGCTGCGGTTGGGACAAACCCATATCCCTTGGGGTTATGAACTTCAGACTAGTGTGGCAGTGCTCTGGACGGCTGAGCGTTCCCTCTTCATGGACCGCCTCTTCCCCAATCAAAGAGATAACGGCTTTGTATATGACTGGAGCGCGGGTAAGAAACGTTCTCCGCAAATCAGTGTGGGCCTTTTCAACGGAACGGGAATCAATGCAAGTGATAACAACAGCCGCAAGGATCCCGTCGCGCGGGTAAGGTTCCCGTTCTCCAATGGAAGTGCCGCAGTCTCTTATTACGACGGGCGCAGTGATGCCGGCGACTCCGCCAAGGATGGAGCCCGCTGGGGACTCGGCGGGGAAGTTAACTGGGGGCGCCTCGCCTTCATGGGTGAGTATGTTGAAGATGAAGACGAGGGCGCCGATATGCGCGGCTGGTATGCCCAACTCGGCACCAAGTTGGGCCACACCCCCGGCTTCCTTTTCGCCAAGTTCGATAATTATGACGAGGATACCCACCTCTCCGACGATGAGTTCAACCGCATCTCCTGGGGCTATTTCTATGAGTTGGATGCACGCAATCGCCTCACCCTGGTCTATGAGCAGCGGGATGTGGAAGATGCCTTTTCTGAACTCTCCAAATGGGATGGCGACGCTTACTATCTGCAGTGGCAGACTCGATATTAGGGGGGATTGATTCAGTTCTCCATACAGGGAAGGCGGTGCCGCCCTCAGGACGGCCCCGCTCTTCTTCGCTTCGAGCAGCGGCTTATTTCTGCACCCGCAGGAGACAAGATCTTCAAATTACCGACGGTGCTTCAACCATTTCTTGTTGATAGCGGTCAATGGCCCACCGATAGACATCCAGGTGTTTGCGGCCCGTCAATTCCCAGGCGATGTTGCGCCTCACATACTCCTGCCCGCGCTGAGAGAGGAGCGCGCGCAAACCATCGTCACGGAGCAGGCGAAGGATCTCACGGGCTGCTTCCTCCCAATCGCCTATCGGCACCACCACACCGGCGCGGCTGCTTTCGAGTGAAGCCTTCAGCCCTTCCAGCGCGGATACCACCACCGGCACACCTGCTGAGTACGCGTGCGCCAGGTTGCCGGACTGAGATGCATCACTATAGAGCAGGGGGAAGACATCGAAGGTCGAGAGGATGGCATGGTATCGCTGAGGATCATTACAGGGCAGATGCAGTATCGAATCACGCTCCGGGCTTTGAGCAATCGCATGCAGCAAATCGGCCTCATACTGTGTGCCCCCGGGATCGCCGGCCCGGGCATCGCCCGCCACCACAAGCACGGCCTCCGGCATTTCCGCGCGGACGCGGGGCCACACCTGAGTGACCACTTGGACGAGTTCCTTATTTGCGGAAAACCAGCCGATCACTCCAACCACCTTCTTGCCGCTCAGGCCGAACCGCTCCCTGTTGACTTCGCGGTCCGCCCGGCTGGTGGTGGCTCCGTGCTGAATCACACTCACACTCTTGGGCCAGACCACTCGGCCGATATTCCATGGCAGGGCCAGCCGCTGGCTGCCTTCATGGATGATAGTCGCCGCCGCCAGCCCCAGAGTGTGATTGTAGTATATCCGGTGAGGAGTGGGCATGTTGACAAGTAGGGTATGGTAGGTGACAACGGCGGGTATACGCTCCAGTTTGCAGTCAAAGAGGAGTTTGGTAAACAGCCAGGCATTCTTGTCGGCGGGGGAGTTGTAAATGCCGAATTCGTGCTGGAAATGGCAGGCCAGCGGCCCCTGGTTCTCCTCCCGTATCTGCCTGATCTCCGCCATTACGCGGTCCGGCCACCCCGGCTTTTCCGCTTCCAGTATGGGATGAATCCTGCCCCCGCGGATGGGCTCGCTGCCGTCCGTGTGGCAGATTATCTCCAGCCGCCATTGCTGCTCTCCGAAAACCGTATCAAGAGTGGGAATTATGCCCTCGCTGAGCAGATCATAACTATAGGAGGCAATCCCGCAGGCGCGAGGGGGCCACGAACTCATCACCACTAGACAGAACTTCTCCTCTGTTTCAGTGTTCATGACTATTTACCTCCCTCCACTCAGGCAGTGTCCCATCTGCGCAAAGTTCCATCCCCGGCTTCTTTCTCCTGGGGTCAACGCGATACAAAATTCAACTTATCCCGCGCGCTCGGCGATTTTCTTCACGCAGGCTCACCATGAAGCCGGACTCCCGTTTTACTTGGACAATGGAAGAAGATACAATATTGCAGGTTCGTGCATAATCATTGCTGGACCGGCAGCGCTTTGAGGCGACCATGGAGATAATCGAGAGAGTGGGGGAGGTTCGTCACCGGCTCGCCGAAATCCGGCGCGCAAGCCGGCCCATCGCCTTCGTGCCTACTATGGGAGCCTTCCATGAGGGGCACATCGAACTCATGAGGCGGGCAAAGGCGGGCCAGGACGCGGCACTGTCCGGCACAGTCTCTCCGTACCTCGTAGTCAGCATCTTCGTGAATCCCACCCAGTTCGGCCCTGGAGAGGACTATCGCTCATACCCGCGGGACATGCAGGGCGATTTAGAGAAGGCGAGGGAGGCCGGCGCTGACCTTATCTTCACTCC
>JABAOF010010348.1_pt1 | contig 11717 bp, 14 predicted proteins | sample 7062171 | NCBI WGS metagenome assembly JABAOF01 (sample SAMN14538628, study PRJNA623070) | marine sediment metagenome | biome: marine biome [ENVO:00000428]; feature: marine pelagic biome [ENVO:01000023]; material: deep marine sediment [ENVO:00002113] | place: India: Gulf of Khambhat ... | reverse complement strand
AAGCTCAGATTGCTTCGAGAGGGGATCTCAATGTGCGTGTCGATAAGATAAACAGGGATGGGAGAACCTTTACAGCAGTGAAGGTTCTCGACGGCAGAGAAAAGGTCGAGGAGATTGCACGTATGATAAGTGGAAAGACCATAAGTGATACAGCACTGAAACAGGCTTATGAAATGATAAGAGAAACTTGATGTGAGTGGGATCTGTTTTTTGCTATTTAGAAGTATAAGCTGTATATTATATTATATAGAAGAAACACTTAAAAGTCGCTGGTGAAAAAGCGTGGAGGTATTTTGAAAAGATTGCTGGCATTAACGGTCATACTCATCCTTTTTGGGGTGTCTGATGCGCTTTCCGGTAATAAAATAATGGAGATCTATAATTCTATTTCAGCAATGTCAAAAGAGAATACCCCCGCATCGTATAAGGTGAAAATTGAAAACGACAATTTCAATGCTGCTCTTGCCGATCTTCCCGAGGATATTCTTACTGGGAAAGGTAAACCCACTGTTCAGGTTTATTTCAATCGAGGGGAAGGTGTACGGATCATTATTGAGAATATCAAAATAGAATACGCGTCACTTTTTTCAATGTATGAGGAATATTTTAAATTTTCCGGTATCTCAAAGGTTCAGAATCCGTCTGAATTCAAAGAGATTATTGACAAGGATAAGGTGAGCTTTCTCGAAGAGGATGGCAATACGGTTGTGGTAAAGGCCTGGGATCCTGACAAAGAGGAAAAGGACAACAACTTCGCTCTGTTTACACTCGACAAGAATAAATGGGTGATTAGAAAGGCAGTGTACTATCTAGATGGGAATCCATACGTGCAGGCTGAAAACAGGTACAAGGTTTTTGGAAAGTACTATATGCCCTATGAAATTGTACTGACGAATCTCGTAGAGAATTCAATCGATACTTTTATATTTACCAATTATCGTTTTAATCAGTAGTGTCTCAAAAGAGCCATTTCCAATAATAAAAAATCAGGGGGGATATGCCATGGGTGATATTCCTGATCCATCAGGAGTTATGCCTATTCCTGAAGAAAATATATACGGAATCGGTGTTGCCGGACCCCCGGCAGAACAGCCGGAGGAGCCACCTGTAGAGGAGGTAATTCAAAAAGAGAACACCGAAAATGGCAATGATGCAGTTGGGAGAAATATTGACATAGAAGCTTAGGTTTAGGCTAATGACAATTGATAAAGATAAAAAGGAGCAATACAACGAAGAGCTATCCAAGCTCAAGATAAAGGTAGACGAAGTTAATCGGAAGATCAAGTATCTTGAATCAAAGAAGGATGGTAATGAGAACCTCAACATGATCCAGATAGCATCGCACTATGTGGATCTCGTTTCCTTACATTGTGCTATGACCGATCTCAGTCTGAACCTTCTCGGTTATAAAAACGAATCGTATCTCGATGTTGGGAGAAAAAGTATATACAAGGCACTAATACTGTTTGAGGGTATCGTTTCGAGTGCCGTGGATCTACCGCTCGGTGAAAATTATGAGCTTTTAAGCTCACTTAAAGGATTATCCGACAAGGAACGTTTGAAACTAATCAGAAAAATCGGCTTCACCATTTCCCTCCTTCAAGACAGGTATGGTGATAATTCAAAATGGCGATGGAGTTTTGTTGAGATTGAGGGGAGGTATACAGTTATTGCGAAGAACATGTTTAATTTTCGGGTCTATCAGGAGAAGAATAATCCAAACCTTGAAGGATTTGACGAACGTTATGATTATCTGCTTCTCGTGAAAGATCTGATCATAAAATCGAGTAACAGGTATCGAGAAAAGTATGAGCTGACAAACCGTTCGCCGGAGGATATGAAAAAAGCCATTGACTTCCTCCGTGCCTTGAAAAGAATACATATTCTCTTCAAAGAGCACAATGAGGTACAGAATTTGTCAAAACGTATTGAGCTCTGGTCGCAAAAGTTAGAGATGGACATGAAGGAAAAAGAGAAGCAGTTGAAAAAGAGTACCATAGCGAAGTTGGATAAAAAGAGGCGGAGATAATGTTTCCTCTTGCTATTATCGTTACTGATTTAAGCCCCTGTTGGTAATCCTAAGAACCTGTTGTATGCCCTGCCGATTTCGGTGACCATTCATGTTGTTGTGCTCATTTCCATTATTTACCTCGTGGGTTAGGTAAAATTAGTTGTTAGGGGAAATGGCGTTTTACCTGGCTGAATGAAATTTTGTTTATCCCCTGTTAATAAAAGTTGGACACATTTTTTGCTTGACATATTTGAGAAAATATTATAATATTGGATGTTTTATCTTATAAAATTCTACCATAATTATAATATTTATAATAGTAACTGATATCGGTTTGGAGTGGTCACGTACAGCAGGTGAGGTAAATATGGGTACAGATTACAGGGAAGATATGAAAAATGCTCTCCTTGAAAAAGAACTCAATCGTATGTTGACGATTACTGAAGCTGCAGACCTCCTTGGTGTGAGCTGCACATCTCTGCGACGTTACGCAAATGAGGGGAAGATAAAAACCTATCGAGTTGGTTCAGGGAAACACAGGCGTTTCAGAAAGAGGGATGTGCTCGAATATCTGGAGAGTAACAGTGGATTTTAATAGAGAGTTTAGATTTATATGCATAGTGCTAATTTTGTTTGGATTGGCTGGTTGTGGTTACCGTCAGGAAAAGAGAGCCGTAGAGAGGGGAAAAAGGATCCTTTCGCAGGGTGAAAAGGAGATCGATGATCTCGTTTCAATTCGCGGTAAATTGAAAAGGATAATCGATCTGAAAATTCAGGCCGTTGATCTTCTGGAGGATTTCAATAGATTGCTTGGACGTAAATACTTGGAGTCCGGCAGCTATCATCTCGCTGAGGAGGTTCTCCTCGAAGCTGAGTATTTGAAACCTCACAGCCCCTTTATAAAGAAGGATCTTGGCGAATGTTACTATTTTCTCGGCATATCTGCTCTCGAAAAGAACGAACGGTTGGATTATTTTACCCAATCAAGAGAATATTACCAGAAGGCCCTCGAAATCAATCCCGAACTGACCGAAGCAAGATACGGTTTTGGCCTTTTACTTTTTTTTGGTCTGAACGATGTATTTGGTGCTATTGAGCAGATGCAAATAGTACTGGAGTATGATGAGAACAACGTGGACGCCCATTTCGCCCTTGGACGTTTTTACTATGAAATTGGCGAGCTTGGAAAATCACTCGGAGAATACATTAAAATTACCAGAATTCTTCCGGGCAGTTCTCCCAGAAGAAAAAAAGCTGAGGAAAATATCATAAAGATAAACAGGGAACTTGGGGTCAGTGGATAGAGATGAATTGATCGCAGCAGTGGTATTCAATCGGGTAACGAATTATACACCTGTTCAGAAGCTCGATCTCTATAATAAATTCAAAACAATGGGTGGTATATTTAAATACAGGGCGGAAGCTGAAAGGGTCTTTCACAAGCAATTCAAATCAGATGGAGAGGTTGTTAGCCCGGAAAAAATGCTCGGAAGTGCAGAAAACGAGCTAAAGTACTGTAGGGAGAACGACATCCGTATTCTTCTCATTTGCGATGAAAATTACCCTGATGTTTTGAAAAGCATACACGATCCGCCACTGGTGATCTTTGCCCTGGGATATATTTCATTATTAAAGGAAAATAAAGTCATTGGAATAGTCGGAGCACGTAAAGCATCGAATATGAGTATAAATACTGCCTATAGCATAGCACGGGACCTGGCGCGGAACCAGCTTGTTATTGTGAGTGGACTCGCATCAGGAATTGACTACTATGCGCACAAAGGTGCTCTTGATGGAAAGGGAGGTACGATCGCTGTCTTGGGTAACGGGATCGACAGAACCTATCCGAAATCCAGCCGGGATATGTACGAGCTTATAGAGAAGGAGGGCCTTCTCATTTCTGAGTTTCCACTTGGAACTAGGCCATTGAAATATAATTTTCCTAAACGAAATCGAATAATCAGCGGTCTAGCGAAGGGTATCCTCGTTGTTGAAGCATCAGGTCGCTCGGGTGCACTCATAACGGCGGGTTATGCGCTTGATCAGGGAAGAGAGGTTATGGCTCTACCCGGAAGGGCAGGTTCTAAATCATTTTCTGGTAATAATCGTTTGATCAAAGAGGGGGCTCATCTCGTCGAAAATGCAGAGGAGATATGCACTATTCTCGGCTATGAGTATGAAGACAGAACCCTAAACAAAACATTCCCCTTTACCGAACTTGAATGTAATATTTTAAGTGTGATTGGAGATGACTTGGTAAGCATCGAAGATATCGAGCGAAATCTTGAGTGTCCGGTATCGAAAATAACCTCCACGCTTACTATGCTCGAGCTCAAAGGTGCCGTAATCCAGTATCCAGGTAAAAATTATTCGAGAGTGGACAGTTATGGAAAAGGATAAAGCACTGGTCATTGTTGAGTCACCGACAAAGGCGAAAACAATCAACAAGTATTTGGGGAACAGCTACACAGTGAAATCATCAATGGGACATCTAATCGATCTTCCGAAATCACGATTGGCCGTGGACGTTAAAAATGACTTCAAACCCGACTACATAACGATTCGGGGTAGAGGCAAGATATTGAGTGATTTGAGGCGTGTGGCCCAGAAGAGCAAGCGTATATATCTTGCTGCTGACAGTGACCGCGAAGGCGAGGCGATATCATTTCATATCAAGAATGCCCTCGAACGCTCGAACCCGGATGCAGATATAAAGCGTATCGTGTTCAACGAGATTACCAAGTACGCTATCGAGGAGGCGATAAGAAATCCACGCGATATTGACATCTCATTAGTGAATGCCCAGAAAGCCCGCCGGATACTCGACCGAATTGTGGGTTACAGTTTGTCTCCGCTTTTGTGGGAAAAAATCAAGAAGGGCCTTTCTGCAGGCAGGGTTCAATCGGTGGCCCTTCGGGTCATCTGTGAGCGGGAGAATGAGATTGAGGATTTTATTTCAGAGGAATTTTGGACAATTGAGGCTGTCTTCAAAAAAGGCAATAAAACATTCACTGCAAGACTATTCTCGTTTGAGGGGAAGAAACCGAACATCGGTTCTGAAGAAGAAGCCCAAGCAATATTGGATAGGGTCAAAGATGAGGACTTCGTCGTAACAAACATTGAGGAGAGCGAGCGCAAGCGCAAACCGCCAGCCCCTTTTACGACGAGCCAGCTCCAGCAGGCCGCGGGATCGAAGCTCGGCTATCCAGCAAGAAAAACAATGATTATTGCCCAGCAGCTTTATGAAGGAATAGAAATAGATAGAGGACCCGTGGGCCTCATCACCTATATGAGAACAGATTCGACGCGAATTGCAGGACAGGCGCAGCAGGAGGCTTCGCGATACATAAGGCAAAATTTATCTGACCGGTATCTTCCGAAAAGCCCGAATGTATTCCGGAACAAGGGTGAGACTCAAGATGCCCATGAAGCGATACGACCGACATCTGTCTTTCGGACACCTGAGCTTCTTAAACCTTATCTATCGAGAGACCAGCTGAGGCTCTATACCCTTATCTGGGAGGGATTCATCGCCTCTCAGATGGCAGGCGCAGTTTTCAGACAGCTGAAGGTAGATATACGGGCAGATGGTGCTCTTTTCAGAGCAAACGGTAACAAGATCATATTCGACGGGTTCTTGAAGGTATTGAGAAACAACGGGAATGAAAAGGAGAGGATACTTCCGCACCTGGAAGTGGGCGAGCATCTATCCCCAGAAAAAGTTGAAAAGGAAGTACACTATACTGAACCTCCACCGAGGTTTACCGATGCCACGCTCGTCAGATTCCTCGAAGAATCGGGGATCGGCAGGCCAAGTACTTACGCTCCCATAATCTCAACATTAATATCACGGTTTTACATCGAGCGGATCAAACGGCAGTTCAAACCGACCTTTCTCGGTAGATTGACCAATGAGCTCATGGTCAAGAGTTTTCCAGATTTACTCGAGATCGGGTTTACCTCAAATATGGAGGCAAAACTTGATGATATAGCGGAGGGAAAACTCGATTGGTTGCAGCTTCTGAAGGATTTCTACCATCCTTTTATTGAGTCCGTTGAGGATGCACAAAAGAAACTGGAAAATTATAAAGGTATTACCGATGAGGAGACCGATCTCATCTGTGAGAAGTGTGGTCGGAAGATGCTGAAAAAGCTCGGTAAATACGGTTACTTCCTCGCGTGCTCAGGATTTCCGGATTGTAGAAACACTCTCTCCCTGCCCTATGGAAGATGTCCCAAGGACGGTTGTGAGGGTTTTGTGGTAGAGCGGAAAACGAAAAAACGTCGCAGTTTTTATGGATGCAGTCGTTATCCTGAATGCGACTTCATGACATGGGATAAACCTGTCGACCGGCCGTGCCCACGATGCGGTAGTATTCTTATTGAGAAAGCCATGGACGGCCACAAACAGCTGATCTGTCTTCGGGAAAGCTGCGGGTACAGGGGCTCGCATGATGAGGAAAAAGAGGAGAAGGTCCTATTGAAGACATGAGGATAGGTAGTTATGGATTTTGAAGCACAAATTACGATTATTGAAAACACCAGGTACAGGGAGAAGGTTCGGCAGTTTCTCAAGTACCTGAGGGTGCTGAACCGTTCTGAAAAGACTCTCCAGTGGTATGTGGGAGACGTGGTTCTTTTCCTCAGACACATGGAGCTCAATTTCGATGCAAAACAGCTCTCCCTGATCGACAAAAGTGATCTGCGGGATTTTCTCGCCTGTGAGCTTGCCCGNNTGGAGCTCAATTTCGATGAAAAACAGCTTTCCCTGTTCGATAAGAGCGATCTGAGAGACTTTCTGGCTTGCGAGCTTGCCCGCGGTATCTCAAGGAAATCACTCATGCGTAGAGTATCCGGTATAAAGACCTTCTTCAGGTTTTTAATTGAAGATGGGGAAATTCAGGATTCAAGCATCGTATCTGTAGAAACTCCAAGAGCGGAAAAGAAGCTCCCGAAAACGCTCTCACAGGAGCATATCATGATGCTGCTGGATGGAATAGGTGGTGACAGGGTGATCGACTGCAGGAATCTAGCGATCGTTTCCTTTCTCTACGGTACAGGGGCGCGGGTAAGCGAACTGGTAGCTCTGAATGTCGACGACCTGGACTTTCATTCGGGATTGGTTAAACTGAGGGGAAAGGGGAACAGGGAGCGCATCGTTCCGGCAGGGAATGTGGTAATGTCCAGGGTGCAAGATTGGCTCGCACATCAGAAAAATGGTAATGGTGCCGTATTTACCTCTTTACAGGGGAGGAGGCTCACGGATCGACAGATAAGGAATATAGTGGGTGCTGCATTAAAAAAAGCTGCATTAAAAATGCCACTTTCTCCGCATGGTGTACGGCATTCGTTTGCTACCCACCTGCTGGAAAACGGTGCTGATATACGGATCGTTCAGGAACTCCTCGGCCATATGAGTCTTTCGACGACGCAGGTCTATACACATATAGCAAAAGAAAAGCTTGTTTCAACCTATAAGAAGCATCATCCACATGCTAGATAGGGGGACGAATGATGAAGGGCACGACAGTGCTTGCCATACTTGGAAAAAATGGTGTGGCTATGGGAGGAGATGGACAGGTTACCATGGGACAGACTGTCATGAAAGGAAATGCGGTAAAGGTACGGAGGATGTACGAAGGGAAGGTTCTCGCAGGGTTCGCCGGAGCAACTGCGGATGCATTTGCGCTCTTTGAGAAATTTGAGGGAAAGCTTAATGAGTATAGCGGCGACCTGGCCCGAGCAGCCGTAGAGCTAGCCAAGGAATGGAGGACAGACCGGATTCTGAGGAGATTAGAGGCGTTGCTGATAGTGGCGGATCGCTCAACCATGTTTCTCATTTCGGGCACTGGCGATGTTATTAAACCGGAGGACGACGGAGTACTGGCGATCGGTTCCGGAGGTCCCTATGCAAGTGCAGCGGCAAAGGCATTTATGAAGTCGGGAGCAAAGATGTCTCCGAAGGAAATCGTCGAAGAGTCACTGAAAATATCCGCCTCTATATGCATTTATACCAATGAGAATATAATTGTTGAGGAAATAACATGAAGAATTACGAAAAGGAGCTCACTCCCGCACAGATCGTTGCTGAACTTGACAAATACATAATCGGTCAGGAAAAGGCAAAGAAGTCGGTTGCAATTGCGCTCAGAAACAGATACAGGAGGAAGAATCTTCCTGAGGAACTGCGGGATGAAGTTGCTCCAAAAAATATCATAATGATTGGCCCCACCGGAGTGGGAAAGACCGAGATCGCACGGCGTCTATCAAATATTGCCGGTGCTCCTTTCATCAAAGTGGAGGCCACGAAATATACTGAGGTTGGATACGTAGGTCGTGATGTTGAGAGTATGATCAGAGATTTAACCAATATTGCGGTTCATGATGTCAAGAAGGAGATGAGCGAGGAGATAGAGAACATTGCAAAGGAGAGGGCTGAGGAGGACCTCCTCGATCTGCTTCTCCCTCCGGTTACTTTTCAGCGAAAAAATCCTACCACCCAGGCTGCAGAACCGAGCACCGATGAAAAGAGAAAAAATACGAGGGAACGATTTAGACAAATGCTGAAAAAGGGAGAGCTAGAAGAAAGGCTCGTGGNNGTACTCGGTATGTTCGCAGGTATGGGTCTCGAAGAAATGGATACGAATCTCTCCAACATGTTCAGCAACATTTTTCCAGAAAAGAAAAAGAGAAAGAAAGTGACGGTCAAGGAGGCCCGCCAGATACTCGAAGAGCAGGAAAGGGATAAGCTGATCGATATGGATAAGGTGGTAAAAGATGCAACCATGAGAGTAGAGCAGATGGGTATCGTATTTCTCGATGAAATCGACAAGATCGCCCACAAAGGCTCCACCCATGGACCCGATGTCTCACGTGAAGGGGTGCAGAGGGACATACTCCCCATTGTTGAGGGATCAACGGTCATGACCAAGTATGGAGCTGTGCGTACCCACCACATTCTCTTTATCGCAGCTGGTGCATTCCATATGAGCAAACCATCCGATCTCATACCGGAGCTTCAGGGAAGATTTCCCATCAGGGTTGAGTTGAGCAGCCTCTCCACAGAAGATCTGGAAAAAATTCTGATGCAACCCAAAAATGCGCTACTAAAGCAGTATTCCGCTCTATTGGAGACCGAGGGAGTCGAGCTCGATTTTACATCCGATGCTATCAAGGAGATTGCCAGCATCGCAACCTTTGTGAATTCACAGACCGAAAATATCGGAGCACGAAGGCTCCATACGATTATGGAGCTGCTGCTTGAAGATGTGTCTTTTACGGCTCCAGAGTTGAAGGATCAGAAGATACCGATTACCGTTGAATACGTGAAATCGAAATTGAAAGAGGTTCTTGAGAACAAGGATCTATCCAAATATATTCTGTAAGCGCTCTTTTTGAGGTTGGTATATCCGGGACGACTAGCTAAGGCAGATATTAAGGAATTCCTGAATATTCCGAAGAATTTATTAATAAAGAGAGAATCCATGGAGTGGTTATGTTACTGAACTCAGATTTCATGCAAACACAGGATATACTGCAGCGAGCAATGTCGGGTTCGATCATAAGGCAGGATGTTATTGCGGATAATATAGCCAATGCCGACACACCCCATTTCAAACGGCGTGAGGTCACCTTTGAGAGTGAGCTGAGGAGAGCATTGCGCTCCTATGATCCGCATCCGTTTCCGGCCGCACTGACCAATAAGAAACACATACCGTTTTTCCGGGTGAAAGATTACCGGGAGGTGGTGCCGATTGTGCATCTTGATTATGTGACCACCTACCGTAATGATGGGAACAACGTTGACATCGATCGGGAGATGGTTGATGCCAGACGAAATGCACTGCAGTACACTGCTATGGCTCGGCGGATAGGCGACAATTTTCGGCTGCTCTCCATGGTCATGAGGTAAGGGGTAGGGAATGGGAATATTTTCTGCAATGAACATATCCTCAACAGGGCTTACTGCTCAGCGGTTGAGGATGGATGTGATTTCCAATAATATAGCAAATGCCAACACAACCCGGACGACGGATGGAGAACCGTTCAGGAGAAGAAGGATTGTGCTCAGGCCACGAAATGACCTTCTCGAGTTCAGAACCCGCTTTCTGCCACAGTCGCTTTGGCGCGGTATGGGCGAAGGGGTTCGGGTGATCAAAATTGAGGAGGATCGCTCTCCTTTGCGCCTCGTGTATGATCCCAGCCATCCGGATGCAATACGCTCCGGTCCAAAAAAAGGGTATGTGGAGTACCCAAATGTGAATATTGTAACTGAAATGGTCGATATGATCTCAGCTTCCAGGGCATACGAAGCAAACGTAGCGGTTGTACAGAATGCATCGCAGATGTTCATGCGAGGACTTGAGATTGGAGGCAGATAATATTTAGTCTAGAGTAAATAAACCAGTGGAGGCGCCCATGATTGTACCCAGTGTGGTAAGCGGAGACATCGTAAGGCTTGTTTCGACCCATAAGGCACATTTCGGTGCTCCGAAAGAGATCGTACCGAATGACAAATTCGTTACTGAGTTCTCAAGGGCACTGAAAGATGCATTTTTCAGGGTAAACAGTATACAGAAGAGGTCCGATGAGTTGACCAAAACTCTAGCGGTCAATCCAGATTCGGTTGATATTCACGATGTCACCATTGCAGCTGAAAAGGCGCGGCTTTCACTGATGTTGACAAAATCCATAGTGGACAGAGTTACCCAGGCATATCGTGAACTCATAAATATGCGATAAGGGCAGGTTCATATATGATGGGAGNNTTTAAAAAAACGCTGGAGAACATTAAAAATATCTTTTCAAAACTAAATCAGACACAAAGGCTCATCCTATTCGGGGTCGGCGCACTCATCATCGTCGGCTTCATCTTCCTCATCTCATTCTCTTCAAAGCAGACCGAAGCCCTCCTGTTTCAGTCACCACTTGAGCAGAATGATTTTATGAGGATAACAAACAAACTGACCCAGTGGAATGCTGATTTCAAAGAGAGAGAGGGCCAGTATATTGTCGTCAAGGATGAAAACACTTCAGCTTATTTGCGAATGCGACTCGGCCAAGCGGGAGTTCTTCCAAGCGGCATCAAAGGCTGGGAATTGTTCGATACCCAGGCGTGGACAACGACAGATTTCGAGCGAGATATCAACAAGCGGCGTGCCATAATAGGTGAAATTACGAAACATATAAAGCTTCTCGATGATGTCGAAGACGTCAGTATACAGGTAACCATGCCGCAGCCACAGTTGTTTATAGACGACGAGGTGCCCTACACAGCGTCCGTCATTATAACTCCCTCGCCTTACTCAGACATCCTTACCAACCGTAAGAAGATACAGGGCATCATTGATCTGATCGCCTTTGGTGTTGACAGACTGCAGCCAGAGAATGTGGTTGTTACCGACAATCACGGGAACATCCTTTCCGATTTCGCACTGGAGGAGGAGGTTAATTATCTCACCAGGGCAAAGGAGGAATGGAAGATTAAGGAGAGGCTGAGGCTGAAGATGCAGAGCGAGGTCAGTCAGAAACTGAAGGCAGTGCTCGGCGAGGATAAGGTCGACGTTTCGGTTGAGGTGGAGCTTGATTTTGACCAGAAGAGGGTCGAGAAAACTGAATTCATTCCTATCGTGAAGAGACCGGACAACCCGGAGACTCCCTATGATGAATCTGAGGTAGAGCTCAATGTTATTAGAAGTGAAAAGGA
>JABAOF010006498.1_pt5 | contig 11717 bp, 11 predicted proteins | sample 7062171 | NCBI WGS metagenome assembly JABAOF01 (sample SAMN14538628, study PRJNA623070) | marine sediment metagenome | biome: marine biome [ENVO:00000428]; feature: marine pelagic biome [ENVO:01000023]; material: deep marine sediment [ENVO:00002113] | place: India: Gulf of Khambhat ... | reverse complement strand
GGACGCAGCTGCTGAAGGCATTACCATTATAGAGGACGCTCAGGTCACTGCTGGCAAAGATTATGTGGTTCGGGCAATCCTCTCGCAGGGCATGTCCGGCCGAGCACGTCCTTATCTCTATGTGTATGACAATATAGGCGCTGCCCAGATTGGTGCCAACTTTTACTTTCCCAGGTATGTCGGCCAGCATGACGGGGGCAACAACCAGGCATCCTTGACTGATACCGGTACCAGGTGGATTCAAGATTTCACTGGGTGGACGGTCTATAACGTTTCGGATGGCAGCTCCGCGACCATCACGTCCAACACCGAGCAGAACGTGGTGGGCGCCTTGGCGGGCGGCACCGACAATGACTGGGACAATAACGAGTGGTACTTTATCTGTCCGCCTTCCAATCGCGCCTATAGTCAGCACCCCTGGGTGGAGACATTTGTCTTCACCGCCCCGGCGGGATGCACCTCTGTAGACGTTCGAGTCCTCAATGGTACGGACGAGGGTGTTACCCACGTCCACCAGGTAGAGATTCTAGAGAGCCTGCTCGTCAATGGGAATTGCGAGACGGGCGCTGGGGTGCCTTGGGTGCCCACTGGATGGAATGCCACCTACATTGCGGGAGAGGCTATCCAAGAACTGACTAACATCCATTCAGGTGCCTCTGCGGTTGAGATTGTCTCCGCTGCCGCCCTTAGATTCCTGTACGACACTCATACGACCACGCTGGGCGACTATTATTGTTGGGGATATTGGGCACGTTCCAATGGGACGGATCCGTTGGACATAAGCGATGCTAATGGAGCTAGGAATGTGCTTCATAATGACGCATCCAGCTGGACTCACCTGTCGACCACAGACACAGAATGGCACGAGATTGCCGATGTGCGTAGGAATATATTGGCAACGCCGGCAATCGCTTCACGCATTAGAGTGTCCGCTGCGGGGAGCCGGTACATTGACGACTTTTATGCCTTTGAGTTGGACGACGTTACGTTGACGGCTATCCCAGCCTCTTTGGCGGGCAGCCAGGAGGATGGCGGCATCCGTGTGGATGGGTGGGATTACCTCACCACTGTGCCTACAAGATTGACGGCTACCACCGGGTGGATAAGGTTGACTGTCGTCGTGAGGCAGACCTTGGCGACCTCGGACCACTTTCATCAGCTGCATACGATTTACCTACCTCGTTTTGATGGGAACAACATGTTCCATGTCCAGTTGAGGCCGGACATTGGACCTACGTCCATCCGGCTTGTCTGCGTCGCCAATGCCGTCACCGTTTTTTCTACAGTCGCCCTGCCTGGTGGCTTGACTTGGAACCCAGGAGACATCAGGACAGTTGATGTCCGCTACACTTTCCCCAACATGAGCTTGTGGGTGGATGGCCTCTATGCAACTAGCGTAGTGATGCCTTTCCCCTTCGCCGGAGACATGATTCAAGTTTGGTGGGGAGGTGGGTGGGGCGACAATCAAATAGACGCAGCAGTTTACTAGGGTGAGGAGAGGGACAATGCAAGGCAATGGCGTACGAGTTTCGATACCAGCTGTGCCGGGCTCCTCAGCCTACGATGGATGGCTCTGGGGTGGTCATCCACGATGTCTGCGCGGTGTACCGTGTGGATCCAGCGGACCCGTGGGTAGAGGTTCCAGGTCGACACCAAAACATTTTGGTTCCTAGTGACGTGTTGTCCGTAGCCCTTACCCAGCCGACGACTGCGGAGAAGGTCCAAGCATACAAGCAGGCGCTCGCAGACTATCTGGGAGAGGCCGCTACCGCTATTACGGGATGGGGCATTGCCCAGCTGACCACCTTGCTGGACTTGAACTTTGCGGCAGCAAGTGCGGCGTCTATGGCTCATGACTTTATCACGAATACTCTGGGATTGTCTTACCCAGACGTCAGATTCATTATGTAGGAGGATACTATGCCTATTCCAAAGCCTCGTAGTGGCGAGAAGGAAAACGAGTACATCAATAGGTGCATGAGCGCCATTGGGGATGAGGGGCCTACCAACCAGCAGCTGGCTATCTGCTACGACAAGTGGCGAGACAATCGAGGCCTCCGGGCATCTGACGTGCGCCGTGTCCTGGCGACCCCCATTCGCGCCGTAGATGGCCACCCAGGCCGTGTGAAGTCCTATGCGGCTATCTGGGGTGACGAAGAGAACATGGACTTGTACGGCACCTGGTTTACCAGGGAGACCGACTTCGCGCTGGACTGGTATGACCAGCGGCCGTGGCTCTATGACCACACATTGAATCAGTTTGTAAGAGCAGCCAAGATCGGCAGTTGGAAGGACGCCGACCTCGACGATCATGGCCTGTTCTTTCTGGGAGAGCTTGACGCTCATTTCCGTTATCTGGATGAGGTCGAGTTTCTCATGACCCTGGGGTACCTGTTCCCGTCCTCGGGCACGCTATCCCATGTGATGCAGGTAGCAGATGATGGGTGGATTCAACGTTGGCCAATTGCCGAGCTATCTTCAACGACGAGTCCAGCTGAGTTCCGCATTCCTGCCCAAGTAGATGCCTCAAGCCGCAGGCGGGCGGCAGAGGCCATCAGGAGACTAGGAGGTCTTACCATGACTGAAGATGTTCAGGGGGCATTGTTCCCCGGCGTCGACCTTGAGACCCCCCCGGCAGAGCCGGTTGCTCCAGCCCGCGCCACTGAAACGGAACTCGAAACCCCACCGGCAGTGGATGCGGCTACGGAGGATCGTGCCCCTGGGGAGCAAGAAGAGGATGAGGAAGTGACTGTCGAGCAACTACAGACAGCCGTCCTTCACCTCGATGACACCGTGCGAGAGCTGGTCACGGAGTTGCAGGTGCTGCGTGAGGAGAACACGACCTTGCGCACGCGGCTGGATGCCGTCGAGCTCCCGCCTGCGCAGCAGATTTCCCACCTTGTATCCGACCGCAATTGGACCGACCGACTGTTCTGTGCGTCCCGGTCGGGCCGCGCGATCACCAACCAGGATGTGGGGAACCCGGGCGAACCGCAAGAACCGCTTGATGAGACAGATCCTGTGCTCGCCCAGCTCGGTACCGTATTGGCTGGAGGTCCCGACCAGGACGTCCTCAGCCGAATCGTAGCCAGTCAGCGTCAGTAGCTCTGGCCCAAGGGTGAGACTAGGAGACTTGTGATGTCGAATATTCGTGTTCGTAGCGACGGCGTCCTGGTCCTGGATCAAGGTGGTGGGTCTCCCATCGCCCCCTACCGGGCCACAGGTACGCCGACTGGAACCAGCCCACTCTATGGTGCTGGTGGACTCTTCGGCATTTGCGGCGTAGACCCCGTCCTGGTTAACGCATGCGTTTCGCCGATTGGCATCGAGTCCTGGCTGACGTGGGTCGCCAGCGACATCGAGAGCCCCATCTATGATGCATTGACGCAGATCGAAAGCTCCGGGTATGCCCAGTCTGGGATGTGTACCGACTGTGGCCGCCCGAGCTTCCGTGAGTGTGCCCAGACCGCGTGTTTTGGTAGGGTGTGCCAGATGACGAATGAGCACGCTCTCGACCAACTGGGAATGCGCATGAATCCTGGGGTCCCGAGGATGGCGCTGTTTGGCAACATCACCGACGCCGCAGGCAATGTCCTGATCCCTCAAGGACAACCTATCCAGGATGCCTTCACGTTGGAGGTCATGGGCGCGGCTTATAACCTCCGACACCTTGTGGCTCAGTATCTCTGGACTGGAAACCCCGCCAACAACCTTGGTGGTCACTGGGAGTTCCCTGGTTTCCAGATCATCGTCAACACGGGCAAGGTTGATGCCTTGACTGGGATCGCGTGCAATGGCTTGGACTCCTACCTGTTCCCCTACAACGCGATCATTGGGGCAGCAGGTGCAGGCAGCATCGTTGACTTCTTCACCAGTGCATACCGCACGCTCCGGTTCCGCATGGAGGGTGGCGGGTTTGATGCTCGGTCGGCAGACATGCGCATCTGGATGCATCCCAGACACTGGGATTGCGTCGCAGATGCTTATGCATGCCTCTACGGGCTCGTCTGCAACAACATGGGCGCAGCGACTCGTAACGACGCGATGGCACTGGCTGAGTTCCGTGATCGGATGCGCGCTGAGATGGCAGTCCCGATCGACGGCGACTGGGTCCCGGTGGGACTGGACACCCAGATCCCCCTCACGACCGTTTCCGTCGGCAACGAGACTGGATTCCGCGGCGACATCTACTTCCTGACCAAGAGCATCGACGACCGCACGATCCTCTGGGGCGAGTACCAGAACCTGGCGTCCACGGCTTCTGCGACGCTGGCCTGGTTCCGTCGTATGTTCGGTAGTTCGCCGATCGCCGTGACCGATGGTGGCCGGTACTTCGTGGCCCCGACGGTCGAGGGTGGTCTTTGTGTGGACGCTCGTGTGTTCGTCAAGCCGCGGCTGCTTTGCCGTATGCCGCAGTTCCAGGGTCGTATCACCGGCGTGACCTGCGTGCCTCTGGGTCAGTACGCTGATGTTACCGGCTCCGGCGGCATCTACGAGCGTGGTGGTGGCCCGTCCAGCAAGCCGTACATGTACCTCTACGGCGACTGCAACTAGATTGCAGCGGGTGAGTCCTTTTGAACAACAAGCGGGGTTGGCGGCTGTCCTCACCCCAGTCGCCCGCCCCGCGTTAGAGGGTGAGGTGTAAGGTGCCTACATTAGCTAAACTACCAAAAGGGGTGCAGATCCCCAGGATCTGTATATTCTTGCACATCCCTCGGACAGGCGGCACGACCATCCGCTTGGTAGCCGAGGCTAACTTGCCAGAGGGGCAGATATTGCCCATCTATGGTCCAGACATCGAGCATCCTGAGCAGGCCCTCCAGAGGCTGCATGAGCCTACCAGAAGGGCGCTCAAGATGATCAGGGGGCATATCTCCTTTGGCATTCATCGTCATCTTCCATGGGCGGAGTGCTACTACTTCACTCTGGTCCGCAATCCCATGGAGCGTGTGTGGAGTTTGTGGAACTATGCGTATCGCCACAAAACTCACCATCTCTACCAAGCCCTACGCGAGCTGGGGACCATAGAGGCCGCAGTTCGTTCTGGGGTCTCTGTAGAGCTTAACAATGGAATGTGCCGCCAGTTGAGCGGCATGGATGGTCCATTTCCTCAGGAGCCGTATGCCCAAACAGAGATGCCTTATGGCTGCGGTATGGCCATGGAGGCCGCCTATGCTGAGGTCATGACCAGGCTCGATCTCAACCAGATCGCAGTGGGTACAACAGAATACTTTGACGCTTTTCTGTACGTTCTCGCAGAGACAATGGGCTGGGCCAACCGTGATCATGGTAAAGCCAATACAGGGCCTCCCTTCACAGAGAATTCTCTTACGCCTGAGGATGAGGCCGCTATCCTGGAGTACAACCNNACAACCAGCATGACCTTCAAATCTGGGAGTACGCCAAGAGCATGTGTGAGTAGGAGGGTGAGATGGAAGGTAAACATGCACTAGTTACAGGCTCTGCTGGCCTGGTAGGGTCGGCAGTGGCCTCTCTCCTTTGCCATTCTGGCTGGGAGGTAGTGGGGATAGACAACTACATGAGGGCAGAGCTCTTCGGGCCGGAGGCTCACACAGGTGAGGTCATACTCAATCTGGAGCAACGGTACTCAAGGTATCGCCACCTCCGTAGGGACATCCGGAACCATGATGCCTACGATGCTGCTGTTGGGCCCATTGACCTGATTGTTCATGCAGCGGGGCAGCCCTCTCATGACTGGGCAACCAACCATGCCTACGAAGACTGGGACCTCAATGCAACGGCCACGGTCCGGCTGCTGGAGTGGTACCGACATGTCTGTCCAGAAGCCGTCTTTATCTACATGTCCACGAACAAGGTCTATGGGGACTCCATCAACCACTTCAAGTATGATGAAGGGGATACTAGGTGGGAGCCTGCTAACAGCCGTCTTTACATGCTTGGAGTGGACGAAAACCTGCCAATAGACCGTTCATTGCACAGTTTGTTCGGAGTATCCAAGTTGGCTGGCGACTTGATGACCCAGGAGTATGGCCACTACTTTGGACTCAGGACAATCTGCTTCCGCTGTGGATGCCTAACTGGAGGGGCGCATAGGGGAGTCAAGCAGCATGGATTCCTAGCCTACATGGCCAAGTGCGCGAGGGAGAATGCGCCTTACACGATCATAGGCCACAAGGGCAAGCAGGTCAGAGACAACGTGCATGCTGACGATGTCGCCCACGCCTGCTTAGCCGCCTATCGCGCGATGCAGGAGAGGCCGCTTCATGGAGCCGTCTTCAACCTTGGAGGCGGCCGAGCCAACTCCATCTCTGTAGTGGAGGCAGTGACCTGGTTGCGGCAGGAGACGGGGAACCGCTTTCCTGTCGACTATGAGCCGCTCCCCAGGAAGGGGGACCACATCTGGTGGATCAGCAATACCAGTAGATTCGATGACTGGGCATGCTGGAAGCCGCAGTGGAAACTAGAGTGCATCATAAAGGAGTTGGCCAATGGGTGAGAAAGTTCTTTGGCTCAACATAGGATGTGGGGACAAGCAGATCCCCGATGAGAGGTGGACAAACGTCGACAAGCGGGAAAGGCCAGGCATCCATATCATGTGTGATATGCGGGACATCCCGGATTTCGTGGACGAGAACAGTGTGGACCTGATCTATTGCTGCCATGCTTTGGAGCACTTGAACCGGGGAGCAGCCTTGGACGCCCTGAAGGCGTGGGCCTTTGTACTCAAGCCACAGGTAGGCATCCTAAGGGTCTGTGTCCCTGACATGGGGATGATCGCCTACTTGATGTCCCAATCTGGCACCCACCTGGGGCGCCTGCGGGGACTGATATGGGGTGGCCAGAATTACCCGGAGAATACCCACTTTACCGGGTGGGACTACCAGGAGCTGGCCAGGGATCTCAGAGAGTGCGGGTTCTTCAACATCGAAGCCTACGATCCCTGGGAGAGGATGCGGCCATGGGTGCCGCCCAAGTTCAGGGACTTCTCCTTTATGGAGCTTGATGGTCAACCCTGCAGCCTCAATGTGGAGGCGATAGCGATATGAAGAAGGTGAGTCTCGTCACAGGCACAGTAAACCGCATAGAACTACTGAAGCGCCTAGTGCGTAGCGTGCGGAGATCCGTGGGTGAGCTGCCATACGAGATCGTCATTGTAGACAACGATTCCACCGACGGTACCGCAGAGTGGCTCCGTATGCAGTCGGATGTCGTGTACTTGAATATTGGGGAGCCCAGAGGTAGCGTGGCGGCGTTTCAAATGGGCTATGAATCATGCAGCCCAGAGTCCACCTATGTGGTGACCTTGAATGATGACATCGCATTGGAAGAGGACACCGTAACTACAGCGTACCGATTCCTTGAGGCCCACCCAGAGGTCGGCCAGGTAGCTTTTGGGCATCGGTACCAAAATCGAGAGCGGACGGACCCAGGGAAGCCTGTTATCCAGACGGCATTTGGCTACACCTATGCTCAATGCGGCATGACCCGCAAGTGGCTAGGAGATCTGGTGAACTGGTGCGGTCCTGATGAGGGTTACACTCACTATGCTTGGGATACCCGTCTAAGCCTGGCTATATGGAGACTAGGCTACCGAGTGGAGAGGGTGGAAGGTTGCGCGGTAATCGACTGGGAGTATGAAGACGAGATCCGCAAGACTTTCAGTGAGCAGATGCGAGATTCCCAGGGACACCATCCCGACACTATAAAGTTCTACCAGAACTGGAAAGGTGTACTGCCTGATCCTCAGCAGTGGCGGCCGGCATTGACCAAGCAGCAAAGGCTACTGGCCAAGATCGTCGCTGGGACTTGCCGAACACTGCGGTTCAAGGCTATGATGAACCCAAAGGATCGGATGCGGACGGCCTGCATAGATGCCTTGGCAGCCTGGGGACCGACCAAGCAGATTAACCAGGATGCCATCATAAGTGCGGTAGGGCTACGCAACTTCCAGGCAAGGGCCGTAGAACTCGTCCAGGAATATGGGGCCGACTTCGTGATGATGCAAGCCCAACGACCCAACAACATATTCCCAGGCACTATAGAGTTCATGAGGAAGCAGTTTCCCGACACCTTCTTCTTCAACTGGGATGGGGACACGCACTACCCGCTGGAGGAGTTCCACTTCCAGGTAGCATATGCCAGCGACTTGCAGGGGCTGATCTCCCCCACATACTTCCCAGAGTATGGGGCCAGGGGCTGCCACAACGTGTGCTACTGGCCCATAGCCATGGAGAAGGAGTTCATAGACGTCAAGCGGAATCCTGCCAACCTCCCAGGTCCAGATGTCATATTCCTGGGGTCCTTGTATGGAGAAGACAGGTTCCCTGAAGCGATAACTCGCAGAAAGTCTGTAGTAGCCTTGCATCAGCATCCGAGTGTAGACTTCAAGGTACATGGCTATGGATGGCGCAAAGCTGGCATACGCACCACTAGCACGTCGGAGCGTTTCGATACGAACCCGCTGAGATACGCTAGGGCCAAGATGGCCCTTTCCGTATCCCAATCCAAGGACATGTGGGGATACAGCAGCGACCGCTTGTACAACATCTCGGCGACTGGCTGTCCTCCCCTCTGCCAACGATTTGCGGGGATGGAAGAGCATGGATACGTAGATGGTGAGACTTGTATCGCCTGGACTACAATACCAGAGATGATGGACAAGGTGCAGTACTACATACACCATGCAGCCGAGCGGGAAGCCATCGGGGCCGCCTGCCGGAGGATGGCGTTGAGTAGGCACACCTGGCCTCATCGAGTGCAAGGTCTGCTAGCCATGCTAGAAGGAATGGAGTACATCCATCATGAAACACCGTAGAGCCGGACCAGCCAGGAAGCCGCAGACTGGGCAATCCCGGCAGGTCACAGAAACAAGAGTAAGAAGGGGTCCGCCAAGTGCTCCTCCAGCCAAGTCTAGTCCTGGACCACCCAAGCCCATCGGGCCGTGGGCAGCGATGAGGGCTTTGCTGGCCAAGGCTGGCGTCTCAGAGCCGGTCATCTTTGATGTGGGTGCCCACTTTGGCGATGTCACGTGGCTTCTTCTTAGGGCATGGCCTGCTGCCAAAGTGTACTGCTTTGAGCCAGAGCCGCTGGGCCTAGAGAAACTGCATGAACGGTTTGACGGCGATCCCCGAGTCACGATTGTCCCTCTCGCCCTGGGGAGCCGATCAGGAACTGCCAAGTTCCACATCTGCGGCCAGAATACTGAGATGAGTTCCTTGCTCCCCAGGGGCGAGCATCTAGGTCGCAGGTACTACCGCCACGAGGTAAGGGAGACCATTTCCGTCTCCGTTGAGACGATAGACAGGTACATGGAAGAGTCTGGCATCGATGTAGTCCACCTGCTCAAGATGGACGTGCAGGGTGGGGAGTACAACATCGTGCGTGGTGCCAAAGACTCTCTTGTGGGACGCAGCATCTGGGCGATCTACAGTGAGGTGCTGTTTGTTACCCTTTATGAGAAGGCAGCCCCGTTTTGGAAGCTGTGCCGCTTGCTGGACAAGTATGGGATGACCATATTCGATGTCTACAATCTGCAGAGGTCGTGGATCAATCGCCAGCTCAAGTACGCGGACGCACTGTGGCTCGGACCGATACTCCGCGCAGTAGCCAATGACTACCCCGAGGATTGGTTGCGGAAGTCCCTGGAGCATAGAATGTGTCCAGATAGGTAGGGTGAGGAAATGCCTAGAGTATCAGTGATTATGCCCGTAAGGGCAAGGGAAGAAGAGGACGTCCAATGGGTCCAGGAGGCGATTGCTAGCCTAAAGGCGCAGACGTATACCGACTGGGAGCTATGGATCGTCAATGACCGGTCGTCCGTCTCACTAGCTGCATTGAGGCCAGTCGTCAAGAGCAGCGCCAACATCCACGCCGTAAAGGCCCATGGAGAGGGGGTGGCGGCTGCCAGGAACACTGGGGTGGAGCGGTGTGCGGGGGAGTTGCTGCTCCCTATGGACCATGATGACATCCTCCCTCCGGAGGCCCTGGAGACGTTGGTTGAAGCCTGGGATGAAGAGGGCAAGGACTTTGGAGTGGTCTATGGAGACGTGATCTCCTTCGGGCAGGACTTTGAGCGGCACATGCAGATGCCCAACTTCCTGTTCCAGACCTTGCTCCGGACGCTTATCATGCCCATTGGTAGCCTGCATAGCAAGGCATCCTGGAGGGAGATAGGTGGATGGAAAGACGAGTTCCAAGGTGGCCTGGAGGACTGGGCCTACTGGATCGAGCTGGCCGTTAATGGCTACTGGGGATATCATGTGCCGGTAGTGACTTATCACTATCGCCGTCATGCCCGCGGCCGATTAGCGGCCCTACGAACCGGAGAGGACAAGTTCGCCGAGCAGCAGGCGCTCATTAAGGAACACTTCCTGGAGTACTACAACGGCAAGGAGCCAAAGATGTGCAGAGGATGCGGTCACGGCAGACCACGGATGCAAAGGGGCGGTGGTAGCGTACCCCGGCCCAGAGCACCAGCCCAGTTCGATGCGGCGTCTGCCGCGATTGGGCTCGTACAAGTCAGGTACAGAGGCACTCGGCAGGGCAGCTTTGGAATCACTGGCAAAGCTACAGGGTGGAAGTACCAAGTCCCTGGAGGCCAAGGGTGTCTAGTAGAGAGCGTCGCCAACGGCAAAGTAGGGGTTCACCCTGATGACGTACTGATGTTCAGGAACTATGATGGGGGACGCGCCTTTGTAGTGGAGGCTGCCTGATGAATCCCCTCACCTACCTTCCAACGGCGGGGGACATCTTGCTGGTGGTGCTAGCTACGTGGAGACTGGCCTCTATGCTAGCCTATGAACGGATGTTCGAATGGCTCCGTCAGAGGGCCCAGATAGATTTTGTTGACGACGAGGGTGCACCTATCACTAGGCTGGGACGTATCCTGAGCTGCTTTTGGTGTGTTACCTTGATGGTGGCTCCGCTGGTGGTGTGGATGCTAGTCCTCAACATGCGATGGCTGCTGCTGTTCCTAGCGGCTAGTGGAGGCGCGATCATTCTCCAACACTGGTCAAGGATTAACCGATACGTGGAGGAGTAGGAGCAAAGCGATGAGTATCTCACATATCAGGACACTACTCCCCCTAGCGGAGTACTGCAGGATCATGGCCATTCCTGGCTGGATCTTCTGCCAGATGGACCACCCCGAACGCGGGAAGCGGGGGTGTGATCATGTGCTGCAGCAGAGCGGCTATGTGAGTGACCCCAACGACATCGTCGGACGGGATGAGATCGCCCAGGCTATTGCTACAGCAGAAAGCCGCATCGCAGATTTCCTGGGGTTCTTTCCCGCCCCCACCTGGGTAGCTAGGGAGCAGCATGAAGTGCCCCAGGTACAAAATGCCTACCAACTGGCCCTATTGCATACAAATTGGGGGTATCTTATCGCCGCTGGGGTTGAGCAGTGGGATTTGATCCAGTCGGGAGTGACAGTTAACTACTCCACTCCTGATGGAGATGCCGTCAACGAGTGGGCTTCTATCAGCTTCGCCACTACAGTTACAGACGTTCAGGAGTTGGCCGTTGTACCTCCAGGACGGGACCCTACGACCAGGGAGTGGCGCATCAGGCCGTTGACGGCATCGATCACCACCGGCACGGCCACCATGCAAGGATGGGCTTGGCTCTTTGCCGACCCAGACCTATGGCTAGGTATAGACGCAGGTGCTCTGGGTACAGACCAGCTTGCTACTGTAGATGTGTACCGGCACTACAACAAGACATACCCAACTCAA
>JABAOF010001853.1_pt1 | contig 11720 bp, 11 predicted proteins | sample 7062171 | NCBI WGS metagenome assembly JABAOF01 (sample SAMN14538628, study PRJNA623070) | marine sediment metagenome | biome: marine biome [ENVO:00000428]; feature: marine pelagic biome [ENVO:01000023]; material: deep marine sediment [ENVO:00002113] | place: India: Gulf of Khambhat ... | reverse complement strand
GTGGACGGGGCGGGATTTGAACCCGCGGCCTCCACGATGCCAACGTGGCGATCATTCCAAGCTGATCTACCCGCCCATTGGCGTTTAGACTTAGCAGAGGATATAAATCTATAAGTGTTTTGTCTGCACAGCTGACCCTCCCCGATCGGATCAGAGTAAGCCCAACCTGAAACACTTGCAGGGGGCATCTCCACTCCTATTTATAATTCTTAATTAATACGGTTGCATCTTCATGTGGATACATTTTGAGGATTCGCTACCTTTATCTATTCTAGAAAGCATTGGTCTAGATGGAAGGAAGGGAGAGTCGTTATGCCCAAGAAAGCCCCCTCCAATGATGAAGCGTTGGAAGCGTTAGATTTCATCATTAACGTTCTGAAAGAGCACGAAAAAGACTTGGATCGACTGATAGGTGACTTGGGGACTATAACCGACAGATTGGGCGATACTGGCGAGCTAAGCGGAAAGATAGAGGGGGTGGAAGCGAGGCTGGGGACTCTGCAAGACGAGATAACAAATCTGATAACGTACCTGTCAACCTCTCAGGAAGTTATCTCTGTACCGAAACAGAAAGTTCAGGAAGATCAGTCCAAGCCTCTCATGGCAAGAGAAAGTCGAGGGCCTCCAGTGATCCTTCGATGCAAACACTGGGAGGACTTCCAAACTTTGGCACATCGTGCAGAAACGCTCTCTTTCCTGTACAAGGAGGCAGAAAAGACGTTCCAAGCAGATGCTTTGAAGAATAATCAGGTCATAACTTATAGTGGAGAGCCTCCGAAACAGACTTCACTCCTGAAGATATGGCTGTCAAGACAGTTGGAGATTCCGGAAAAGAAGATTCTGGAAGGCATTCTTGCCATAGGCTAATTGGTCTTTTACGTTTGTATATCTGTTATATTCAGTAATCTTTTTATATGAGACTGATATCTTAAGTCTTGAGATGCAGTATTGGAGGGCTAAGGTTGAAGGCGCAGCCACAGACAGCCACAAATCAGTTTTTCCGTTTTCGAAGCCTTCTCCTTTCTCCTCGATGACGGNNCCCTCCCGCATCATCAAAACATAAGGTGAAAGATTGACCAAAGACCGAAATGCTCTCGAAAAGATCCGCGAAGAGTTCACAAAGTTTGAAAAAACCATGGAAGAACTGCGAATTCTCAGACTCATAGCGGAAGAACTGAAAAACTACAGAAAAATGATAGGACTCAAAGAATACGATTAAGAGAAAAATCCTTCTTCTCGTTGAACTTTCAAGCATATCAACAAGCATTGCTTTAAGATTTCTCGAAGAAAGAAAAGTATAATTCGTAAGACGAAGTCTTGTGTTAAACTGTAAAGAGCGTTCAGGACTCTAGACAAAATAGATGAAAGCGAGGTGATTGCATGCTTAAGCTGTACAACACTCTAACAAAAAGAAAAGAGGAGTTCAAGCCGTTAGAGAAGACGGTTGTGACAATGTACAACTGTGGCTTGACGGTCTATGATTATGCTCACTTGGGAAACCTGCGGGCTTTTACATTCGCGGACCTTCTTAGGCGATATCTTGAATATAAAGGCTTCAAAGTCAAACAGGTTATGAATTTCACTGATGTGGGACATATGTTCGAAGATGTCGACATAGGGGAGGACAAGATGGAAGCGGCAGCAGAAAGGGAGAAGAAGGATCCGTGGGCGATAGCTGAAAATTACATCGGAATCTTCTTGCAAGACTCGGAGAAAATGAATTTCAAAGAACCCCTAATACGCCCTCGAGCGACAGAGCATATCAAAGAGATGATTGACCTGACGAAGAGATTGATAGACAAAGGGTACGCTTACGTTATGAGCGGTTCTGTTTACTACGATGTCGCAAAATTCGAGGATTACGGAAAACTATCAGGAAACACTATAGAAAGACTGAAGACAGGAGCAGGCGGAAGGGTAGAGTTCAACCCTGAGAAGAGGAACCAATTCGATTTCGCCCTCTGGATCAACGATCCGAAACACATCATGAACTGGAGATCACCATGGTGTGAAAAGGGATACCCAGGCTGGCACATTGAATGCTCAGCCATGTCCATGAAGTATCTGGGGGAGACTATAGACATTCACACTGGCGGGGTAGACAACCTCTTCCCTCACCACGAAAACGAGATAGCCCAGAGCGAAGCAGCTACGGGCAAGAGATTTGTAAACTTCTGGCTTCACAATGAACACTTGCTTGTGGAGGGAAGCAGGATGGCCAAAAGCCTCGGCAACTTCTACACCCTAAGAGACATAATAGCGAAAGGCTACGACCCGAAGGCTGTGCGATACCTTCTTATGGCAACCCACTATCAACAACAATTGAACTTCACCTTTGAAAGCCTAGAGGCTGCCCAAAGCGCCGTAGACCGTCTCGTGAACCTAGCCCGCAGACTAAAACAGGCTGATGGGAAAACATGTGGTCAAGAGATAGAAGGTTTGATGAATAAAGCGAAAAGACTTTTTGAAGAAGCCATGGACGACGACCTCAACATAAGCGTAGCTCTGGCTGGAATATTCGACTTCATCAGAGATACTAACAGATTCCTAGATGACAATAAGCTCAACAAGGAAGAGGCTGGAAAAGCCTATCAACTTCTAATGAAGTTCGACAAGGTTCTCGGAGTGATAGGCGAAATAGAGGATAAGATGAAACTTTCTGAAGAAGCAGAAGGACTCATCCAGAAAAGAGAAGAAGCAAGAGAAGCCAAAGATTGGAAAACAGCGGACAAAATCCGACAGCAACTCAAGCGTATGGGCATAATCATAGAAGACACTCCCAATGGAGTAAGATGGAGAATCAAGGAAGACTAGACTTTAAACTGTGGTCAGGTCTTTCTCTTGTCACTTCTTCACCCTTAAAATTCCATCGATCGGTAGTGTATTTTTCTCTGCAAAGTCGGTCAGCCAGGTCTTTCTCAAAGATGGTCAACTCATCTTCTACAAGTTTCATGTTTAGAGCTTTCTCGAAACCTTTGACCAAGACTTCTTCCGCGTCGTCCAGGGAGACATCTCTTCTCAACTCTTTCTTCAAAGAACCGATCCTCCGCTCGGCAACTTCCAGAATCTCCATCGATGTCTTAGCCCAAGGTACACGTNNACATCTTATCGAAGTCGACATCCAGTAGAAGTGTGCCGTGTTGCAGAACAAAGCTTTTTGAATGGTATTGGGCACTTCCTGAAATCTTTTTGTTGTTAATTGTCAGGTTGGGACACGTTTTCAAGTTGCCCTCACTGAAGTCAGCGTTCAAGCCGAGCATCTTCACAGCTTCAGCTAATCCCGCATAGATTTTCAGATAGACGCCGGTAATGTCCGAAGCAAAGTCTCCCTTGTCAGCGACTACGGCATACGTAATCTCATCTTTAGAATCATGGTACACTGCACCTCCGCCGCTCAGTCTCCGAACAACATCTATATGATGTTCTCTGCAATTATCCAATTGAACTTCATCCTCGACATTTTGAAACCTTCCAATGGAGACGGCGGAAGGCTTCCACCGATAAAACCTGATGGTGTTCGGAACGTGATTCTCTGTTCTTGCTCTCAAGATAGCCTCATCCGTGGCCATATTCATGAAAGCACCATGAGTTTTGAGTCTCAGCAGCCGCCACACAATCATATTATCTTGCTCAATCCAATTTTCTTACGTGAAGGCAATTAAGATTTGGGATATCTTCGTCCAGACTGACCTGGTCCGTTACTCAGTTTAACATGCATTTCCATGGCTAACATTCTGTTAGGCCAGTCTACGCAGATTTGATATGGACTGAGGGTCTTTGATCTGTAGTGTTTGAAGCCCAATGCAACCGCTGTAGTCTGAGTCTGGATGCAAAAGATGGAAATTTTTGTTTCAATGGTCGTCTACGTGGAAGCTTGTAACAGACAGAAAACAGGCGAAGCCTTCACAGGACGCTATTGATGGTCTTTTCCCTAAGCTTCTCTATTCATGTGACAGCTTAAATATCAGAAATGTGATTAGACGTAGAGAAGAGGCTTTACGGCTATGGGTTCAAAATCTCCGAAGGGCGAGTTCGCTGCCAGGAAGCTTCGGGAGAAGCGGAAGAAGTTTAGATGGAGCAATATTTACTATAAACGCCGTATGCTCGCCTTAGATGTCAAGGCTGATCCTTTGGAAGGTGCACCCATGGGTCGAGGAATAGTGTTAGAGAAGGTCGGTGTTGAGAGTAAGCAGCCGAACAGCGCCATAAGGAAGTGCGTAAGAACCCAGCTAATAAAGAATGGCCGCCTTGTAACTGCTTTCCTTCCCGGAGACGGTGCACTAAACGTAGTAGACGAGCATGATGAGGTCATAGTGGAAGGCATAGGAGGTTCGCGGGGAAGGGCCATGGGAGATATCCCAGGTGTCCGCTGGAAGGTGATAACAGTGAACGGAGTCTCGCTAAAGGAACTTGTGCTAGGAAGAAAAGAGAAGCCGATACGGTGAAGGCTTTGAGTCAGAATCAAAAGGTGGAACAAGAACAGGAGACAAAGATTTTCGGAAAGTGGAGTTTCAAAAATATTGATGTAAAAGACCAAGGGTTAGCGAGATACATTTCTGTAAGACCAATTGTCGTTCCCCACAGTATGGGGCGTCACGAGCATAAACGGTTCCGCAAGGCAAAGGTCAACATTGTTGAGAGATTCCTAAACAATCTCATGCGCCCAGGCAAGAATGCTGGGAAGAAAGCTAAAGTTGTCAACGTCATGAAGCAAGCCTTTGAAATAGTACATTTGAGAACTGGTCAAAACCCTCTGGAGGTCTTGGCTAAGGCCGTAGAGAATTCTGCTCCATGCGAGGACACGACTCGGCTCAGTTACGGAGGCATAGTATACCATCTGTCTGTGGATGTCTCTCCTCAGAGGAGAGTAGACTTGGCTTTGAGAAATCTGTCTGATGGTGCAAGGCGAGCATCAATGAATAACCCTCGTCCAATGGCAGAATGTGTAGCAGAAGAGATGATTCTGGCGGCGAACAACGACACGAGATGTTACGCCGTCTCCAGACGCCACGAACAGGAGAGAGTGGCTCAAGCTTCAAGATAACCACTCTTGACGTTAGTCCATGTGTATTTCGACGATATCTCCATCTTCAAGAATGAATGTGGAACCCACTTTCTGAGGACTAAAGGCAAGGCGTTCAGACCAGACTTTCGCAAAGGAGAGTCTTTCCTTGAAGTCGCTGTGAATGTTCTTTGCAAGATCATGTACAGTGGCGCCTCTTCTCAGTACAAAAGGTCTCTTGGAGAATTCCTTCACATTTGGTTCCTTTGTGTAAACGCGCATTATGTCTAATATTTCGAACAAGGCCTCGCCGAGTTTCTTCAAGCCCTGCCGCGTCTTGCATGAGACAGGAAGGATTGGCAGTTGTGAGTCCACGTGGATCTCCAGTTTCTCAAGGTTAGTTTTGGACTCTTCCAGATCAATCTTGTTGGCTATTATGAGAGCTGGTTTGTGAACCGTGCTTTCGAAAATCGCTTCTTCCACTTCGTCGATTGTGGCTTCTCCGTGGATCTTGACGACTGCATCTGCGATGCGGTAGCTACTGAGGAGTTCTTTGACATCTTTAATGGTGCATTGAACAAGTTTCCCAAGCAAGATTACTCTGAGACCTGAACCCATATGTTTCTTTTCCACCTCAATTCTCGCCTTAGGTCTGGTGGCGAATATCCGGGCTTTCTCTATCTCGTTCATGATTAAGGATAGTTGTTTCACTGGATCTTGGGACAGATCTACCATCAAGATCAGACCATCAGCGTTACGCGCTAGGGTCAGAGTCTGGAGTCCCCAAGCTTTGCCGTCTGCCGAACCTTCCATCAGGGGCGGAGCTTCTACAATCTGAAGTTGAAGGTCTTCGTAGATGAACATGCCTGGCTCGGGTCGCCTTGTGGTGTAGGGGCTCGGTGAGACTCTTATGTCAGCGTTCGATGTTGATGCGACCAAGCTGCTCCTGCCCACATTTGTCGGGCCGATTACTGCTATCTGGGCAGCTCCTTCCTTTTCTATGAAGAATCTTGACCCGCCCTTCCCGACTTTTCTCTGCTTCCTTTCTTCGATCTCTTTTCGCAGGGCAGCCATCTTCTTCTTGACTTGGGACCTGAGTTTTTCAGTGCCTTTGTGTTTAGGGACCTGGCTCATGAACTCTTTCAGGAGTTGAAGCTTTAGTTTGGGGTCTTTTGCTGCTGAAGCTTCTGCCCATTTGTGTTTTGCCTCAGCAGGCAAGTTCGCAGGCATGGTCTGACCCGTCCAATGTATAACCTATAACTCGGCCTAATATCTATTGGCTGCGTTTTCATCATCTGACATATGCCTGTCTCTACCTCAAGATACATCTTGACTGTCAACTTCTGTAAGGACTTAGTGCGTAGAATCCTTGTTATAATATATGGTTATTGAAAAAATTTATAACCTCAATATGATTAAAAGATATAATGACTTGTATCATCAGGCTGCATGCCGAAGCAGGGGAGGAAGCCTAGATGAATTTCGCCTTAGGAAAACCACCAACTATGGACTTAGCGACGCCAACGCTCCTTGCCTTCGCACGCGCCGACTTTAACTCTCACATGATCCCCTTCTTCCGAAATCACTTGCCTGAACTCCAATGGCTCCAGATCCTCTTCGGCGCGTAATGCCTCATGACACAGGAAAGATTTGAGAAAGGAGAGAGAAAAATGAACAAGAAATCAATCTTTGCGTTACTGGCTCTGATGCTTTCGCTTTCCATGGTTCCAGTGAACTCTTGGGTCTATCAAGACGGAACACCTGAAGATTCAAAATACGAAAGGTTCGGACCAAGGGCAGATAAGTTGTCGGTAAATCTTTACGATGATGAAAACGCGGAGTGGTCAGCGCTCATGGCTGGAGAGATTGACATGACAGACTGGCGTCTGGCCAAGACTATGTATGAGATACTGACCACATCACCCTAAGATGAGACGATCAACGTCGTAGGCTATGGACCTGACTATAGTTTTTCCATGCTGGACATTAACAATGACAACACGACATCCAGTTCAATTTATCCCAATCCATGTAGCGTGGTCAGTTTCAGGCAGGCCATTGCACATCTTATAGATAGAGCAATGCTCGACTCTATTATTGGACCCGGATTCTATGTTCCAATATGGATACCAATGTCTCCAGTATTAGGCAAATACCTTCTCAACATCACCAATCCGTATCCGCCCAATGCAACAATTGCCAGAATGCTACTTGACGCTGATGGTTTTCCTTTGAATCTCGCAACTGGTTGGAGGTTCTGGGATCGCAACGGCAACGGAATCGAGGAACCTGATGACCGTCTTGAACTCAAGTTCGTCATCAGATCCGACCAGGAACATTATCTTGAGTTTTGGACCGCAGTAATACTCCAACTGATCGAAATAGGCATTCGAGTCAACGTTATATACGCCACTGCTGGTGAAGCTTACATAATTGTCATGATAGAGAGAGACTTTCATCTGTACTCAGGCACGTACTACTGTCCCGATCCAACATGTCTTTATTCGGCTTTCCATAGTTCGATGATACCTCTTCCAGGTTCAAATTATAACAGCATAAATGACACAGAACTTGACTATTTTCTTGAAATGTTACTCTCAGCAGCAACTCAACAAGAGGCAGTTATTGCATCCATCAATGCTCAACGAGTCTTTGTCGAAAAATGTTTCAAAGTTCCAGTGTGGGCGTACATCAACTACAAGGCCATGTACAGACGATACACTGGAGGTACGGCTGGACTCGGTGTTATACCTGATGACGGGGAAAATCAGTATCGCAATAAGTATTGGCAAGGCGTCGTTAACATAGAAGGGTATGGAATCGATAACGATTTCAGCTTCATGAATATGCATCCAACCGGCTTTGCGTATGGACACAACGAAAACATGACAATACGATGGGGTTTCAAGATCAGCCAAATCAGATCTCTGAACCCTCTCTACGCTGAGGCATTATGGGATTGGAAGATTATAGGGCTGATCTACGATCCATTGATTTCACAAGATCCATACAACGTTACAGAATACGTACCATGGATAGCCAAGACCTTCGCTGTGGACACATATCTCCATCCAGTATATGGAGAGTGTACCAAGATCAATGTTACGATGCGAACGGACGTCACATGGCAGGACGGGACGCCGTTGACAGCAGCTGACGTTGAGTTCACTTTCGTAGATCTAGATGACATGCTCGAAGATCTAGGCTATCCCCCTCCATATTGGCAAAACAACGTAGATAACACATTAGACCTCAAGATATTCGACGCATACAACTTCGAAATACTGTTCGATGTCAAGAGCTACTGGATGTTATCCAACATCGGCGGCTTACCAATACTTCCCAAACACATTTGGAAACCAATCGTGGAGGCAGGGGATCCAACTGGATTCGCACCTGATCCTAACCTAATCGGCAATGACCGTGGAGACTCAAAGAATACTTGCAAGAAGCAGAACCGGGTCACGTCTTGATGCTTGCAAACAAGCCGAACAGCACAGTTCAAACAAACATGCCAGGAAGCGAACCGATAACATCGACAAACGGCTACTTCCAATATTACCCAGTCTATGAAGACATACATTTCAAGCCGCCGTATGAATACAGGCACAAAATTCCGCCAGAAGACAGAAGCGTAGAATTCAAAGTCACACTAGAAAACCTGATCCAAGGACATGTGATCGTCGAGAACATCACGGATGTCAGCTTGGCCAGCCCAATTGGAAGTGAATGGAATGAAACTTGGCCAATACCATCAGTATTGTATGCGTGTGTAGACTGGATAGATAACGGAGATACAATTCTGAGCCCATATGACATCATCGGTTTAGCCCCAATCTTTGAACTGACAGAATGGTATCATGTCGAAGACATGCTGTGGGAAACAGATCCAATAAGCCCAGAATGGAGTGGAGTGTTTGTCCTTGAGTTGAGACCTGTAGTGCTCGTGAACAAATTCCTGTACATAGACGGTTTGTTGGAAGAACCAATCCCTGTTTACCTGATACCTGAAATACCCCATGAACAACAACGACTTATCCAAGTCTCAGTAGGTCTGCACACCGTAAAAGTAGAAGCTCACTTAAAGGAGCCCAACTGGGATTCTTGGAAGCTATATTGTAAGTGGGTCAACTACACATTTATCTTCTGGGTAACTATCCGTGAGGACATTGTCGGCAGCACACTCTATGATGACATAGGCTTTCCAGACTATCCATACAAGATTCAACTGCCCTCACCAGACTTCAGGGTCGACAGAGAGACATTGGTTATGTAGCTAGTGCCTTCGGCAGCTATCCGGGACATGAAAGATGGCTCCCCTTGCTGACATCAGCTGTGAATACAGGATAGACATGAGAGATGTCGGGGCAATCGCAAGGGAATTTGGCTGGCACGGTTGAAAGAAGGAGTTCTGACAGGCCTTAACTCCCCTTTTTTCTCAGTTCTTATCTTGATTCGTGTATGAACGTATTGAGATCTGCTAGTGGTGCTTGGGTGTTAAACTTGTGCAGGGCTGAGTGTGCGGACTTACTGTCACCGACATAGTGGTATCCGTTATGCTGATGTTTCTTGGGTCAAAATACGTAGTCTAGGGCTTATCATAAACTTAAAATAATCGAATGGACAGTTGTGTAACCGAATTCACCAAAACATGAGTAATTTGGAGAAAAAAGGAGGAAAAGGAATGAGCAAATCAGATAAGCCGCACTTAAACTTAGTTATCATGGGCCATGTAGATCATGGAAAGTCAACGACGACAGGCCACATGCTGTACAAGGCCGGGGCCATTGATGCTAGGACTATAAAGGCCTTTGAAGAGGAAGCTGAGAAACTGGGCAAAGAGACCTTCAAGTTCGCCTGGGTCCTAGACAACCTGAAAGAAGAGCGGGAGAGAGGATTGACAATCGATCTCCGGTTCCTCAAGTTTGAAACAAAGAAGTTCTACTTCACAATCATCGATGCGCCGGGACACAGAGACTTCGTCAAGAACATGATTACAGGAGCAAGCCAAGCCGACGGCGCCATACTCTTCGTCTCTGCCAAACGCGGCGAGTTCGAAGCTGGCATCGGGGCAGGAGGACAGACAAGAGAGCACGCTTTCTTAGCCTTCACACTCGGCGTAAACCAATTGGTTGTAGCAGTGAACAAGATGGATGACGTTTCAGTGAACTGGGGCGAAGAAAGATACACTGAGATAAAGAACGAGGTCTCCAGAATGCTAAAGACAGTCGGCTACAAAATCGAAAAAATCCCGTTTGTTCCTACTTCAGGATGGACCGGTGACAGCCTCGTCGAAAAAAGCGACAAAATGCCTTGGTACAAAGGGCCATCACTTATCGACGCACTGGACACGTTTGAGCTGCCACCCAAACCCTTGGACAAGCCTCTCCGGTTGCCAATTCAAGACGTCTACACCATCACAGGCGTAGGAACCGTTCCCGTGGGCAGAGTTGAGACAGGTATCCTCAAGGCAGGAGAAGAAGTCATCTTCATGCCCTCCGGCAGTAAGGGTGAAGTGAAGTCGCTGGAAATGCACCATACAACTATTCCAAAGGCAGAACCAGGCGACAACATCGGATTCAACGTAAGGGGCTTGGCAAAGACGGATATTCACCGGGGAGATGTTGCAGGCCATGTTTCTGATCCGCCGACAGTGGCGAAGGAGTTCATAGGACAGATAATCGTAATCTACCATCCCACAGCTGTCGCCGCCGGATACACGCCAGTATTCCACTATCACACAGGACAAGTTGCCTGCAGATTCACGGAACTATTGAAGAAGATTGACCCCCGTTCAGGGCAGGTTGTAGAGGAAAACCCAGCCTTTCTAAAGACGGGAGATGCCGCCATAGTGAAAGTCGAACCTCTCCATCCGATATCAGTTGAAGCCTATACAGATTTTTCAGAACTCGGCAGATTCGCAATCAGAGACATGGGCACTACAGTAGCCGCAGGAATCGTCAAAGAAATAACAAAGAAAGGACCATAACTCCTCGATCCCATCCTTTTTATGCCCACAATACGTTTTTTTGCAGGAACAAGTTGGATTTCTATTCGTTTCACCCTTCTCTTCTATCTAACTTCTCATAACAATTCTAGTCTCCTGGATACACAATCCTCTCTATTCAGTGAGTAATCAGGGTGATCTAATAGTGACAACTGTTCATTCTCATCTACGCTCCGTCGGAACTGTACAGCCTTCCAGAATAGAAGAATCTTCCTGAAGATTTAAAACGTAATCAAGATATTTATTCTATATAGGAGACAGTAGAGGGACTTTTACGATAACGAAAGCCAAAGTAAGAATCTTTCTTGCATTTTTGATCCTGAACACGTTTTTATCTGCTTTCAACGTTCTACAGGCTGGCACAAACCTTCCGCCTATTCCGAGTGTGCATTCAACACAGTATCCTTGGTCCATGTTCCGTCACGATCCAAGCCATACAGGATACACCGAAAGCTCAGGTCCGAACACGAATCTGACACAATGGAGTTTTGAGACTGATGGTGAGGTGGAGTCTTCTCCTGCTGTTGTTGGTGGTAGAGTCTTTGTTGGATCAGAAGATGGAAATATCTACTGCTTAGATGCCGCAACCGGAGCCTACATTTGGAGTTTTGAGACTGATGATCAGGTGGAGTCTTCTCCTGCTGTTGTTGGTGGTAGAGTCTTTGTTGGATCAGAAGATGATAAGGTCTACTGTTTGAATGCTTCTAGTGG
>JABAOF010037862.1_pt2 | contig 11724 bp, 11 predicted proteins | sample 7062171 | NCBI WGS metagenome assembly JABAOF01 (sample SAMN14538628, study PRJNA623070) | marine sediment metagenome | biome: marine biome [ENVO:00000428]; feature: marine pelagic biome [ENVO:01000023]; material: deep marine sediment [ENVO:00002113] | place: India: Gulf of Khambhat ... | reverse complement strand
AGAAGACCGCCGCTAAGGTGGCGCCAAAGGCGAACCCGGTTCGGCCGAAGGCCAGCGAAGGCACAAGTCGGTGTGAGGCGCTTACCGCGTCAGCGTCCGCGGGGACCGCTGCCTGCTGGTCCCCGGTCGCTCAGGAAGCCGCCTCTGCGGCGGCGTCGGCCAGCACCGCTTGGCGCAGCTCCTGGGGAAAGTCCGGAAAGGCCGTCAGCACGCGGCTCCAGTTGGGAATCGCTTCGCCGCCCAACGGGTCCTCCTGAAACATCTCGCCCGCGACCACGATCTGCCCGGCAAATCCTTCCACAGCCTGTTCTTCGTCGTGCCGATCGTAATGCAGCCCGTTCATCAGCGCGTCGGCGTGGTACTGCCGGATGGCATCTTGGGCTGAGCGGAGGAAGGCGGACCGCAGGGTAATGAAATGGCCCGGTCCCAGCACGGTCCCCATGCTGGCCAGCGTGCGAAAGATGGTCGTCAAGATGTCGGTCGCCATCTTGATCAGCCCTTTGCCGGGGTCTTCCAGGGAGAGCTGCTGGTGTTTGTGTTCGTACTGGGTACACAAGTCGACCTGGCAGACATGCTTGATCGACGCATTGCGAAATACCTCGGCCAGCGTACCCACTTCCAGGCCCCAGTCGCTGGGGATGCGGTTCGAGCGGGCCAGGCTGGCGGTCACGGCGAATTCGCCGGCCAGCGGATAGCGGAAGCTGTCCAGGTAGACCAGGAAGCGATCGAAGCCCAGCATGGCGATCAGGGCTTTCAACAGGGGCTGGACCAGTAGTCGCACAACCCGTCCGTGCATGCGATCGGTCGTCCGCGCGTAATACGCTTTGCAGAAGTCAAAATCCAATGCCGGATGAGCCATGGGGAGGCAGAGCCGGGCCAGCATTTGGCGATCGTAGCTGACGATGTCGCAATCGTGCAGGGCGAAGGCCTTCAAGCGGGGATCGGCCAGCAAATAACCGAAGGCGGTCCAGACCGAACGGCCCTTGCCCGGCACGGAGAGATTCAGTCCTGCGTCGATCAGCGTTTGGTACAGCCGAGTCACCCGCGGGCCGTCGGTCCACAACACACGGGCCTGCTCGCCCAGCGAGGCGACCGCCTCCTGCGTCTGCCGGAAGTCCTCTTCCTGGGGGGCTACCCCCAGCACGACGACAATCTGGTCGATGTAGCTGACGTCCCGCAGCTGCTGGACGATATGGCCAAAGGCAGCCGCCCGCATATCGTCCGCAGTGACGGGCAGGACAAGCCCAATCTTGTAATTGCGCGTGGCCTGTTCCAGCAGGGCTTCCAGCCGCTGGCGGTCGATCGATCCGAAATCGTGCAGGGTGGTGATCAATCCGTTTTGAACAAAATCCGGCATAAGGGAAAGCTCCTAAATCATTCGTTTCTTCGCCCAACGCCGCTCGGCACCCCCTCCGGATTCGCTTGACGATCCGACACGGGACCGGATGGTCGCGGCTTGTCCAGAATCGACCGCAACTCCTGCTCAACACGCTCGAACGAATAATACTTCCGCGCGGCGCGGTAGTTTTGTTCCACCATCGCCTGGCGGTATTCGTGATCGGTCAACACCTTGCGAACCTGGCTGACGACCTCATCGGTCAAAAACCCTTCCATCACAATCGCCTCAAATCCGCACGGTTCGATATCGGTACGGAAGATTGTGTAGCGGTTACAGAAAATGGGCTTGCGGTAATAGACTGCTTCCAGGAAAGCGTTGCCGAAGCCTTCGAAGGTGGAGGGGTAGGCGACCAGGTCGGCGTGCGGATAGGCGTCCCAGATCGCGTACTGTTTGGCCCCCTGGGGGGTCTGGCCGCGCTGGTCGGCGATATGGTCTTCGGCAAAGACGATTTCGACGCCCAGCATCTCTGCGTACTGGCGGATCCGTAAGCCGTACGATTGCCCTTCGTCGTTGCCGTTATGGGTCACCACCNNCACCAGCTTGCAGCGAGGATCGTCCAGACGCCGTACCAGTTCGACGGTGTGTTCAATTCCTTTTCGCGGCACGACGCGTGTCGGTTGCAGGATGAGGATATCGTCTTGGTCGATGCCCAGCGTCTCCCGAAAGTCACAGGCATAATCATCGGGCTCGGCGGGCGGATGAGCGAAATCCATCACGTTGGGGATCACGCGGTAGGGCAAACCGGTCCGGCGGCCGAATTCTTCACCAGCCAGGGAACTGATCACGACGTGATCGATATCGGCAATCGCCGGCGGAAATACCGCATCGATGTAGTCGTTGGCCGCATTGATCAGGAACCGCTCTCGCTCCCAGGCAAAGTCGTGATGATGAGCAATACAAGGCAGGCCGGTTTCGATGAGGACTTCCAGCAGGGCCGCCCCCAGCGGAATGTTCAGGGGGATCGTCAGCGAGTTCTGAGCAATCAACAAGTCCAGCGAGAACTGTTCGATGGCGGCGTAGATCTGCTGCTTCATCAAGTTGGCCAGCTCGCGAATATGCGAACTCAGCCCGCGGCTGCGGTAATGCCTGCCGAACAGCTGGTGGTTCAGCGTCTGAATCGAGGGGTGCAGAAAGTCCGCCTCCTCAATGAGAAAAGTCCGCTCGTCTCGCCGATCCGACTTGCCGCAAACAAAAAAGCAATCGTAACCCAGGTGTTCCAGCACGCGCGTCCACTTGCCGATTTCCAGGCTGACACCGTCGGTGCCGTGCACGCGCGTTGCGACGAAACCGATGTTGCGGATTGAAGAATTTTGAGCGTCGGTCATTTTGTCCTTCTTGAACCGGTCGCTGAATCCTGAGGCCCCGGCACTCACTTCCTCACAGATTATCCATACCTGTAATGTTCGAGACCATGGCCCGCAGCTTGCGCCGCAGGACCGAGTAGCTGAAAAAAGCCTTCGCCATCTCGAAATTGTGGTTGACCATCTCGGTCCGATACTCCTCATCGCTAATCACGCGCTGCACATGATCGACCACATCGCGGGTCAGCATGCCGTCCATCGTTACGGAGCGGAAACCTTTGGGCTCGATATCGGTAATGAAGATCGAATAGCGGTTGACCAGCACCGGCTTTCGGTAAAAGTACGCCTCCAGCAGCGCGTTGCCAAAACCCTCGTACAAGCTGGGATAGGTGATGAAATCCGCTTGGGAGTAGATATCCTCCAAGGTGTACAGCTTCTGGCCGGCGGAGCTATCCTCCCGCCGCTGGCCCACGGCCGTGTGCACAAACCTCAGGTCCACCCCTTCTTGTTCGGCCATGTCCCTGAGGGCCAGCATGTAGTCCTGCCCCTCATCTCCCGACTCGTGCGACACGACCAGCTTGCACTTGGGGTTCTTCAATTGCATGATCAGCGAAATGGAATGCTCGATCCCTTTCCGTGGCACCACACGGGTCGGCTGCAGGAACACGATGTCGTCCGGTTCCAAATGGGTGTCGCGGCGGAAGTCCGCAGCATAGTCGTCGGCGACGGGGGGTGGATTTTCGAAATCCAGCACGTTGGGCACCAGGATGGAAGGATCCCCCTTGCGCAACGCCAGCTGCTGCTGGGCGTGGGAATTGATCGTCACATTCTGGATGGACGGCAACCGGGGTGGAAAGGCCATGTCCAGAAAATCCCCAATGGCATTCACCGCGAAACGGGTACGCTCCCAGTAGAAATCGTGATGATGAGCGATCGTGGGGATGCCCGTTTCGGCGATGAAATGCGTCAAGGCAATTCCCAGGGGGATGTGCATCGGAATACAAAGTGCATTCTGCACGATCAAAATGTCGATCTCGAACCGCTTCACAAACTCATACAAGGTACCCTTCAAATGCTCGCTCATCTCGTAAATCTTGTGAGTCAACTCGGGACTGCGCGTCAGCGTCCCAAATGCCCGTTCGTTGATCCACACGTTGCCCGGATCCCCGAAATAGGCTTCCGGCACGAGCATGCTTGCATCCGGATCGCGGTCGAGTTTGCCGGCGTACCAGTAACTGATATGCTTGTGATCCCACAACAGCTTGGCCCATTTGGCGCTCTCCAACGATACACCGTCCGTACCGGCGAAACGGGTCGCCACGAATCCGATCCGCTGTGCTTTTCTTCTTCTCTTTCTGTTGGCCACGTTACAACCCCCGCAAACCAGATCAGCCAATACATGCTGGCAGGTCGGACAACTCCGTAATCACCAGATCGGGCACGACACCGCTGACCCGCAGGTCGTTCTCCCGGCGACGCAAGCTACGGGCATCTCCGGCGAACAACGCGGTGCGAAATCCGACCGCGCCCGCAGGCAGGATGTCCTTCAGCATGTCATTGCCGATATATACAACTTCTGCCGTACCAATGCCCCGCTCGGCCAGACCCTTTGCGGCCAGTTCATACAGCTCTGTGCCCGGTTTCGCGCGACCGTACTGGTACGAATAGTATTGTAATTGCTGATCGAACTCAAAGCCGCCCGCATCCGCCTCCAGCAGCAACCGCCACAGGTCCAGGGTCAGGAATTGAGCGTTGCTGATGAGGCCCAGCAGCAGCCCCGCCGCCTGCAGTTTTTCCAGACACTGCCGTGCTCCAGGCATCGGCCAGACCGGATTGACGCGCATTTCGTACTCGCAGGCCAGCCGCTGCAGGTCGCCATCGCTGGGCCCCCCCGGCCCCCCCGACCCCGGCGTGAACGAGCCGGCCCGCGGGGCTGCCAGGCCTTCGCCCGCCAGGCGGACCAGCGTCTGCCGCCAGACCTGGACCAGGTCGACCTCCGGATACTCAATCCCCGCTCGACTTGCCTGCCGATGTTCTTCGGCAATCTGGTCCCACAAGCACTGCACGCCCTGCTGAGCATCGCCCCGAAAATCGACGCCGGCTGCGGCCAACGCTGCGGTGAAGGCGGCCCCGCGGGCCGCCTCCTGGCTGGCCTCCACATCCCCGCTGGCGCTGATCAGCAAGGTTCCGTAGATGTCAAACAAGGCCGCCCGCACACCCTCCAGCCGGCGCAACACGGGCTGCACGTCCGTCGGTATCGGCTCCATCCACTGAAGGTGGCGGCGAATGATCGGGTCCAACGGGCTACTCATAACTCAACCCGCAACGGGTGAAATCGCGACAGGTCCAAGAAATTCTCCAACACGCGCTGACCGCGCGGCGGCGACCTCAGTTGTTGATCACGATCGCTGCCACCGACCCGCTGGTAAATCTCCACCAATCGCCGGCCACTGCGGGCCAGGGAATATTCACTGCGGACAACCCCCGCATTCTGTTCCACCAACAGCGGATCGCCCCCGCCGCGGGCCAGCGCATCTGCGATCCAGGGGTTGATTTCCCGCAGCCGATCAGACTGGCGCGAATCGCCCGCCACGCGTTCAATCACCTCCTGCTGCAGCGCCACGGGACAGCTGCCGAAGTCCACCAGGCCGTCGTGGATTAACGGGTCGACCTGACGGACCAGCGACTTTAGCGTCGGCGTCGGCTGACCATACGATGCCAGCACGCGGCGGTAGGCGACCGCGATCGAGGTGCGGAAGGTTGGTTCGTGCAACCAGTCCAGCGGCACCCACAGCTGCGGTTGAAGGCCCGCCAGACGAAGGCCGGCGCGGGTAAAGTCGCCCGTGATGGCGGGCAAATCGCGGCCAACCAGCGGGCGGCCGGTCAGCCACGACTCCAGATACACCAGGCCAAACCCCTCGGCGACACTGGTCGTCAGCAGCAGATCGGCCGCGGCCAGGTTTTCCATGTAGGTCAAACCCGCCGGACCCCCCACTTCGAACGCGCAAGGCAATTCGCGCGCAGCGGCAAATTCCTTCCAGCGACCGTAGCTGGGCTGTTCGACCGGATTCAGCGGCGGCAGCGTCAGGGCAAAACAGGTCGAACGGCCCGCCAGTGCCGACCACAATAACAGCTCGCCTAAGTTCTTGCGCCGAATGCCACGCACCGGATAGAGCACGTAACGGTGGTGAGCCGGGATGGCAAAGCGATCGGCCAGCTTGGCACGCGCCTCCTCACGCGGCGGTAGCTCGCCGATCGGGGCGACCGGATTGGGCAACACATGCAACCGCTGCTGCTCTACGCCCGCATCACGCAGGATGGCCTGATCGCGGCCGTTGAGCACCGCGTAGTGAATTTGCGGCGCCTGCGGATACAGCCAGCCAGGCAAGCTATCCGACCGGCCAGCGGCCCACCGCGCGGCCAGCGGGCGGTAGTTGTCCGGACGAAAGTCTTCGGCAAAGTCGTGGATCTGCAGCAACAAGCCGTAACCCTGCCGAGCCAGCGAGTGCAGCGCGTCCGGTAGGGCGACGTTCTTGCCCAGTGAGTGATTGTGCACATGCAGCACCGTCTCCTGCGGTCCAAATCCGGCCTCCTGTAGGACCACCCGCAGCTGGTCCGCCAAATCCTTCCCCTCAGGTCGCACGTTGTCGTAATCCAATCCGCCAATCGCATGGAGCGATAGCTCCAGCCGCCGCAGATCTCCAACCAGACGATCCGGCCAACCAGCCCGCCGCCCGCCGTAAAGCAGCCCAACCGATAGACGGTCCCCATCCGCCACCTCCTGATCCAGGGCGCGCAACTGATTGGCAATCACCTGCGTTACGCCGCCACGGTTCAGATGGTAATGGATCATCGCCAACTTCATATCGATCCGCACCTCACCCTGCCCCCACACCCTGCCGCAAGAGGCTCGCCATCGGGCAGCCGCCCGACCGTCATGCCGCCGGCCCCGCCAGTCGCCACCAGGAACAAATGCAAGTTTGTTGCTGTTTCCGCTCGGTCCGGTTCTCTCGGCCGGGTTCTCTCGCCCGTGTTCTCCTGCCCCGGTTCTCTCGGCCGGGTCTTCTCACCGCCACTGCCACCCTGCGTCAATTCTCCAAATTGACCGCGGCAGGGCGTAAGTCTTTAGCCTACGCGGAACCGGACCGCATCGCCAAGCTGTGCCGTCATGCGGCAGCCAGATCTGCTTTCCGGTGCGCCTTGACGACACACCCCCGCACGTTTTAGATTCAAATTAGCTGTCGAGGGCATGCTCCCATGCCTATGGTAGCAAAGGATTGCGCCTTCCCGGTAGCCTGAGGTATCTTCCTCCTGCCGGCAGGCGACTCCAGACGACCAAAGGAATCCTTGTCAAGGAATGATTGTCATGGCACACACGAACCGTAAGCTTGAAATGGACGATGCCCAGTCGCTGACAACGCGGTCGACCAGGGAGTCCATTGAGTTGATGGTCGAGCTGTTGCGGGGCGAAAATCCCTCACCGACCCACGTCGATGCTCTGCTGGTTGAACTTGCCGAGGGGATCGATCATTGCATCGCAACGCATCAAGTGGAGGGCATCTACGAGGATGCGATCCAGCGAGCGCCCTGGTTGACGGCGGACGGCGAGCGTCTGAAGCAGCAGCTGGCGGCCATGGCCCAATCGCTGCAAGCGCTGCGGATGCTGGCCAGCCGGGGCGGTGGACTTGGCGAATCGCTGGCTGGTCGATTCGAGGAATTTGCCGAGCTTTACGCGGAACACGAGGCGGCCGAGCAGGATTTCTTTCAAGCCGCTTTCCCCGGCCCGGACTGGGCCTTGCAGAGCTGACCGGCTAGCGTCCCGCCCGCAGCCGGTCTCGCCGGAGGCGGGCCCTTGGTCCCCGACCTCTGGCCCCCACCGTGTGTCGCGAGGGCCTTGACCCGTATGGGGGAAAAGGAAACAGCCGTAGGGCAGCGTAAGAGTCCGAGCCACCCTCCCTGGCTTAAACCATCGGCTCAGGATGGCCGTTATCTCTTTTGGGGGTGGCCACCCGCAGCAGCCGGAAGCCGACATCCGAGCGGATGAAACCGTACAAGCTGACCAGGATCAGCGCCAGGGTGATGCTGACCAGCCAGTCGTTGTAGTCCGCACCGGAAAAGACATCTCCCTTGCCGACTTCGGGAAATACGGTCGGGGCGACTGGCAAACCGTAACGCTCAGCCAGCTCGGCAATCTGGATCAGGTGCAATACTGGCACGCCGTCCTCACTCAATCGAGGCGCCACGCCGTCAATGCGGTGCAGGTGCCGTGGCGGTCGCAAATTCAATCCGGGTCGGTAAAGTTTTTTCCCCAGGCTACGACCGATGGAAACCGTACCGCCTCCGACGTTGATGTATAACTTGATAGGGTTCGGTCCGGCACGGCGGCGATAGATTTGCAGCCGCTGTTCGATGCTCTCTTCAAAGCTGGCAACTTCCAAGAGGTCCACTTCATTACGTTGGATTCCTTCCTGGATCAAGCGGACTCCTTCTTCGGTCATACCGAGTCCGCGGTCTTCGTAGCCTCCCACGGATGTGGCCACGGATCGCGTCTCGAAAATTTCGTCCTCGTACAGGATCCGCTCCATATCCAGCCACAGCAATTCCGGCACGTTCGCTCCCCACTGCGAAGCCGCCGCGCTGCTGATCACGATCGGCTTGGCGCGAACGGTCTCCAGGGCCGCGTACAGGCAGATATTCAAGGCGGGAAATGACCCGGACAATCCGCAGGCGACCACGTCTCCTTCTTCGATCTTCGCCCGCCTCAGCATTTCGACGATGACCGCCGCGAAATTCGGATTGACCGTGGTCTGTTTGGCCGACAAAGCGCCGGAAATGCTGGTCACGGCGGACATCGGCAACCCGATCATGCCGCTTTGTGCCGGATCGGTCGCCACGTCCATCGGGGCACTCGTCTCCAGCCGGGCGTAGTAAATCCGCTCCATCGCCTCGGCCGCCACTTTCGCAGCGGCCAGCTTTTGATCGTGGTACGGCCGATGCTTGACCGTTTTCAGGTTTTCGACCAGCAACAAGCCAACCAAAGACCCGACCGCAATCAGGACCAGCGCCGTGCGTGACACCGCGCGGGGTCGCCAGTAGATGTTCTTCATAAACTAAGCTCCACACCGTAGATGATAATCAGAATCAGCCGAATGACGACCGAAGCCGTGATCAAGGCACTCAGCGTTTCCACAAGACCCTGACGGTCGATCCAAATCGCGATCAATCCGGGAATGATATAACCGATCACCGCAATCTCACTGCCAGGCTCGGTGGGAACCCACTGCAACGGCACCACGTCCACGATCGGCAGGCTGGTCATCATCATGCGGACCAGGTACCCAATTAGGATCATCAGCACCGTCCTGCGTTTGCCGTACACGATGATAAACGTGGAGAGCAGGTGGACCACAAAGTAGGTGAACAGGGCCGCGATCAGCGTCAACGCGATGTCCACCGGCCGGTTCAAAAACAGGGCAAAATAACCCGGCACCACCATGCCCCCTGCCGCAAGTCCGAACATTTCCGAAAACAGCAGGCTGACTGCCAGGCCGATACCGATGGAAACCGTGAGCAGTTCGATCACTTGAAGGTCCGTAAAGTGCTGCGATTGGCAAAATAACGCACCACATCCAGCCCGATCCCGCCGATGTTGGCCATGCCCATGGCCAGGCACGATCGAGCGGACAGTTCGATCACGATCTCGAAGATGCCGTCCACCGGACGATCTTCGGCAAAGACCAATTTCAGCGGCGGAATGCCCGCATTCGTGGCCGCCCTGGCAAAAATATAGGTGCCGCCGCCGATCAATACGTAATGATCCGCGGGCGGCCAGCTGGCCACCGCGGAACCCAGCTGGTGCGAGCGATCCGGCCGGTCGGCACGGCAATTGAAGATCGCGATGCGTTTTTCCACGTCCGGATACCGTTCCAGCGCTATCCGCCAGATGGTTTCCGTCGATTCCGGGTCGTTGGCGGCAAAACCGTTCACAAAATTGATTTCGCGACCAAAAAAGTCCATTTCATAGGCAAACATGGCGCCAGGATCGGGACGAGCGTTCCACATGCCGGTCAAGGCCGTGGCGCGATCGATTCCCAGGTCGGCACACACCCGTAATGCCAGAGCGACGTTTTCGGCGTGTTCCAGATAGCGGAAATTCGNNTTCGCCATGTCCAGTGGTGTCACATGGTGAAGCTCGTCTTCTCCAATCGTGACCAGCTGCGTGCCACGGTCCTTTGCCGCGCGAGCCAAGATGTCCAGATGCTGCCGCTCGCCTGTAAAAAGCTTTCCCCGAACCGGCACCATGCCGGCCAACGCAGCGGCCACATCCGTCTCGTGCGGGCCCATCACATCCAAATGATCGGCCCGCGCGTTGGTTATCACGCCGTGCGTCGCTCGGACCAGCTTGTCCTCGCTCAACCATTGCAAATACGGTATGAGGGCCATGCATTCCATCACCAGGGCCTGGGCCTGAAAATCGACAGCCGTGTCCACAATCCGCAGCTGTTCGATCACGTTGGCGCGGGACGGGCGAAACACGGGATATTCCGAGCCGTCGGGAAGGATCATCCGCGGCAAGGTACCTGTCGTCTTGGCACAGGTCGTGATTCCCCCAGCGCGGAGGCCTGCCGCGATCAAACGCGTCACACTCGACTTGCCGCGCGTCCCATTCACGTGAATGCGGATGGGAATTTGAGCCAATCGCCGCCGGTGCAGCATGGCTTCGGCTGCCCCGCCCGCCGCCAATAGTGCGGAGGTGGTGAAAAGTACGGTTGCTGCGGTCATGGCTCTGCGGTCCGCAAACAAATTTTCGGGCCGGCCCCCAACCCACGCCGGGGCTCGACGGCGCAGCTTCCTATTGTGCTATACGACCTACCCACCAACAAGTCGACCGCCCCCCACAACCCGCACGGGCCGGGCCGGTCACCCTCAAGCCCCCAAGACGTGCGACGTTCTACCGGCCGGTCGCCGCATCGGTCCCCCGGCTCGGTGCGGGGATATCCCCGCCGCAGCCCCAGGGCCGCACCCGGCCACTGTTGTGCAACCAGGCCATCTGGCACAAAGTCATCTCTTCCAGCGTGATTTTTCGCGGAGTCCAGCTGTGGGTGGTTTTTTGAGCAGCGGATCTGTGCGGGAAGAAAAGGGCAAGCAGAGATGGCGCTGTCCATTGGATGCTTGGTCCTCAGTAGCCGCCCAACAAGCCATGTCGGCAAGGTTGCTGCGCAATCGCCGTTTTGGTTCGTTAAGGCCGTCCGGTCTGTTACAATTACTGGCAGTTCCAGTCGCTCGCCTTGGTAACGGCGGCGACACCTATTCTACCCGTTGGGCGAGCTAGACTTGTGGAATTTGGCAGTCTCGGCGCTATGGCGTAAAATCTGGTTATGACGATCGAACAACTCAAACCTGTGTACCAAGCCCAACCGTTTCGCTCCTTTACCCTTCACTTGGCGGATGGCGACAAACTGCATGTGCCGCACGCCGATTTTTTGTCGCACTCGCCTCAAGGCCGCACGTTGATCGTGTATGCAGAGGATGATTCATTCAGCATCGTCGATCTCCTGCTCGTTACGCGGCTAGAAGTCCATAATGGGGCAGTTGTTGGTTCCGGTGACTAGGTCAGTCACCTACGCCGCCCAACATAGCATGGCTGCAAAGCCGCTCCGCGGTCGCCTCGCTCTGTATTTTACCTACCTGCCTGCCTGCCTTCCTTCCTTCGTTATAAACAACTCGCTCCTTCACCATGTTTCCGTCGCGTCAAGCGGCAACCACCATGCCACTCGTTAGCAGTTCCAAGAGGATTCCATATGTCATCTGGGTTCTGGCAAGGCGGCCCTGGAGCTTATCTCGAGGGGCTCCATCAAGATTACCATGCGCACCTCACGTCGCTCAGGGAACGCCTCGAACATTCAACAGATGAAGCCGAACGTGAAAAGATTCGGATTGAGATCCAAGTTACACAGTCAAAGTTCGAACAAAAAGCTGCCAAAATTCGTAAGCTGATCTTCTGATGGCAACCGTCAAGCTGCC
>JABAOF010009673.1_pt2 | contig 11725 bp, 11 predicted proteins | sample 7062171 | NCBI WGS metagenome assembly JABAOF01 (sample SAMN14538628, study PRJNA623070) | marine sediment metagenome | biome: marine biome [ENVO:00000428]; feature: marine pelagic biome [ENVO:01000023]; material: deep marine sediment [ENVO:00002113] | place: India: Gulf of Khambhat ... | reverse complement strand
GTAACGTCCTCTATCTCGGAAAGGGTTAGTATCTCGATATTCAGGTGACGGCCGCATTCAACGAGCTTTGGTGATAAGATGCACATGGAGCAGTCGTTCGTTGGGAATGTCTTATCCAGCTGGGCCATCCGGCCGCCAATACTTGATGATCTTTCAACCAGGTACACATAAAAGCCAGAATCAGCAAGGTCGAGGGCCGCCTGTATCCCACCGATGCCACCACCCACAACCATGACTGCACCGACCTTCTCTTGTGCCACTCTCTTCTCCTGTCTTATCTTGAAAGTAACCCCTCAATTGAGGTGATCTCTATCTCATTCATCCCCACCCCCAGGGTCTCACTGTCAATACCGAGGCTCAGGCCCAGGAGCTGGGGGTAGAGGATAGGGGCAAGGAGGTGATCTGCTCCCCGCTCCCCAGGGATCATCCCCTGAACCGTGTCAAACTGGATATGGCAGTAGGGGCAGGCAGTGCAGAGATACTGGGCTCCTGCCTGCTTGGCACTGAGGAGCTTCCTGTGGGTGAGCTCCATGGAGAGCTCATCATTGACCCCAAGAAGCGGGGCACCGCAACACTCAACGCGTGCCTGCCAGTCAATGCCCTCAGCACCAGTTACAGTAACCAGGGTCTCAAAGAGGGTGGGGTTCACGGGATCATCGAACTGGGTGATCTCACTGGGCCTGAGGGCATGGCACCCATAGTGGGCCGCAACCCTGAGGTCATGGTATGGTCTGATGACCTTCTCCTTGATATTTTTAGCCCCCACATCATGGAAGAGGACCGTAAGGAGGTGTTTAACCCCAACAGGCCCTTCAAAGTGCAGGCCTTCCCTTTTGAGCAGAGTGTTAATCTCCCCTCTCAGGGGTGGATTCTCCTCCAGAAGGGAGGCTGTATATTTGAGCATCCCAAAGCCACACTTGCACAGGACAAGCATCTCCAGCTCCTCCCTTTCTGCAAGTGCGAGGTTTCGTGTTGCACACAGAATGGAGGCCTTAAAGTCAGTATTCCTCAGGGGATACCCACAGCAGTTAAACTCCCTGATATCCACCACCTCCACCCCGAGCTCCCTGAGCACTGCCCTTGAGGATGCCTCATACTGGGGCAGCCTGGCGGGGATGGTACAACCTAGGAAGAGGGCGTATTTCATAGGAGCATCCTTTTTTCTCTTTAAAACCCTTCATACCCACTGCGGGATGGGCCTGTTTCCGAGAGGCGATATCTTAGAAAGAATACCGCTGAGCTCGGCTATGGCCAAAATTTCAGGGTTTAGTCTNNGAAGAGGGCGTATTTCATAGTGTTGGTGCCTCTGCGTTCTTGATAGCCAGATTCTTGAGCTCATAGAGCACCTCTGTGACCTTGACCCCCTGGGGGCAGTGCTCCTGACACTGGTAGCAGGTTGTGCAGTCCCAGAGCATCCCTGAGCCAAAGGCCAGATCCCTGATCCCTAGTCCAGCCGCATACATGATCTGATGGGGGAGCATCCCCAGGACCTCCCTGGGATTCTCATAGGTGGCAACCACCGGACACACATTAGTGCAGGTCTGACAGCCAAAGCACAAAGAGAAGCTGGAAGCCTGCGCTGAGAGCCCTAAGGCGGTCTGCAGCTCGCGGTTTAAAGCGGTGATGGCAATGGGTTTCCCCTCCTCCCTGATGAGCTCACAGTGCGCACTGAGTGCCTCTCTTACCTGGATAAGAGGTCTCTTGTAGTGAGCCTCGGGGATTTGCTCCCTTCTCAGGCCCCGGTAAAAAGATAAGGGGGAGAGCAGGGAGGGCTCGGGGAGATTGCGTTCAAAGAGGTGCTCCCGCATGGCAACCCACAGCTCCTCCAGGTTGATCCCCGCTGGGCAGACCTCAGTGCACCGGTAACAGTTGGTGCAGAGGTAGGTGCCAGTGAGAATCAGGCGCAACTGTCTCTGATCGGTCTTTCTCCCTGAGGCAACCCCCTTGAGTGAGGGGAGCTTCTCAGAGGGGAGGATGTTCGTGTTTGGGATCTGCTCGAAGGCCACTCCCACTGAGCAGCGGGTGGTACACTGCCCGCAGTGCATGCAGGCATCAAACTCAAGGGCCTGTCTGGTTGCGATATTGGCAGGATCTGATGTGGTGTCCATGACGCTGTTAACAAGGAGGCTTATGGGGGAGGTGATGAGGTGGAGGAGCTTAGAGAAGGGGAGGTAGGCAAGGCCCATGAGAGATGCAAGGAAATGGATATACCACAGGAGGCTGTGGATGCCTGCCTTATCCATGCTTACAGCAATCCCCTTGAGTGCTCGAGCCACCGGGTAGCTCACAAATGCCCACTGAGGCTGTGAGTGGCAACCGGCACAACTCATCTCATGGAGCTCACCTCCAGTCTCAAGGAGCTCAGCTTCAAAGGGCCCTTTGAGGCTGGGGGCAGCTGTGCCAAACTGCTTGACCCAGAAGGCGGTTAAGGCCTGAAACTCCTCCTCCCCCTCCTCAATGCCGGTGTACTCTGTCACCATCTGTTTGTAGATCGAGTATGAGCTGATCTTTGCTGCCTCAAGGAGGATGCCTGAGAGCATAATGGTGGCTAAGATAATAATGGCAGAGAGGTCCTTGGGGGTGGTGGTCAGCCGGGGTGTCTTGAGGATATATCTGCGGTAGATGGCAAGGCAGATACCGAGAATCACCAGGAGCCCAAAGAGGTTCCTGAGGAAGAGAAAGGGGTTGATGGTGGGTGAGTAGGTGGCAAACAGGGCTGAGGTGATCAGTGTACCAAGGGCATGCATGAGGAGCAGCAGGGTGAATGCCACGTAGATGAGCAGGTGGGTTACCCAGCGGAGGAGATCTTCCCTGAAGACCTTTCTCTGCAGGATGATATCAAGGAGAAGCACCTTGATGAGGGTCCCGAGCTTGGGGCTCAACAGGGTCAGGGTAATCCCCTTGAGTGCTGCTGAGAGCCTCTTTGCCCGAGGTATTGCCTTTGAGTCAGCGGTGGTCGTGAGAGTGAACCAGGTCGCAGTCTTATAGATGAGGCCGAGGGCGAAGATCGCCAGGGCACTATAGAGGCTGATGGAGTAGAACATGGGCGTGGTATCCCTTCAGGGTAAGTTGTGTTTCTCGAGTTCAGATATTCACGGCATCTAAAATCGCCGAGAGACGCTTTTCCCATCCCATTGTGACAACCTGAACGCCCCGGCAAAGGTCTTTGAGAGCGGTGATCAATTCGCCTGCAATGGCAATGCACTCGGCAATCCTGTCAGGGGCTTTTCTAATCCGCGTGATTATCTCCTCGGGAATTGGCGGCCCGGGAACATTGGTGGAGATATACCGGGCAACGCCAACTGATTTCAGGAGAAAAACGGTGGCGATCACTGGAACTCCTAATGTCTTGGCTTTCTGCATAAAATAGGTAAATGCCGGGATGTTAAAGACAGGAGGTGTTACAATGAATTGGACACCTTCTTTCACCTTTCTTTGAGCAAGCTCTAATTCTGCCTCCAAGGCCATCTCATTTTTAGCTGGTTTTATAGAACACCCAGTTACGAATCGAGGAGACCCCTTTAACTCCATTCCCGCCATATCGACACCTCTCTCAAGACCCTTTATTGCCCTGAGCAAGGTCACTTCATCAATGTCGGAGATCGCCTTGGCATCGATGTGATCACCATACATGATCCCTTCTCCGGGTACGACCAAGAGGCTCTTGATGCCAAGCATGTAGGCTGCCAAGATATCACCCTGAAGGGCAAGCCTGTTTCTATCCCGGGAAGAGATCTGCATGATTGTCTCCATTCCATGCTGCTGCATCAGGGCAGCACCACCTAAGGCGCTCATTCTCATAACAGCTTGGGCCATTTCAGGCACAACTATACCGTCAACCCTTCCCTTGACCCTTATGATATTCGAAACCAAATCCGAGACATCCACCCCCTTAGGGGGATCAAATTCCGCCAATAGTACAAAATCTCCTGCCAGTAGTTTGCTCTGAAAGCCCATAGTGTGCCTTGATCTTATTCCTGACCTTATTGTAGAGGGGTATTGCCAGATGACGTCACTTTGGCACTAGATCAAAAAATAATTGCCTCATATCCTAAAAGGAGAACCTCTTATTCCCCTACCAAAGTAGACGAGGGGCTGCCGATCGAGAAAGGAAGCTCTCAGCATCATGAAAACTGTAAAGGTTCTGCCTTTGGGTGCTCCTTATCCAGGGGGATCCGCCATGGTCCCCCTGGATTGTTTACTTCAGAACAAGCCCTGCACCTTGCCCGTCTTTGTATCAACATCTACCTTTCTGAATGCAGGATCTGAACTGGTCCCCGGCATCAGGCTGATTGCCCCGGCGCAGGGACACAGGAATTTGGCCCCTGAATAGATCAGCACATCCCTTATTGGAACTGTCCACCCTTTGGGTACGCCCTTTACGGCCGGGTCATGGGTCAGGCTCAGGTGGGTCTTCACCATCATGGTGGCGTAATCATCATATTTTGGATCGTTCTCGAGCATCTTTGCCTTTTTCTCTGCATCGGGCGTCCACGCCACGCCATCAGCCCCGTAAACCACCTTGGCGATCTTCTCAACCCGATCCCTCAGTTTCATCTCAACAGGATACAGGAATTCAAACTCAGCGGTGTCCTCACATGCCTCCTTCACGGTATCTGCAAGTTCCAGCGCTCCATCACCACCGTCGGCCCAATGGGAGGAAACAGCACATCTGGCACCGGCCTCCTCAGCAGCCTTCCGCACCATGGCAATCTCATCCTTTGTGTCAGTATGGAAGGCATTGATGCACACCACCGGATTCATTCCTGAGGTCTTTATGATATTGACGTGGTGTATCATATTGGGAAGACCCTTTTCGAGGAGACCAAGATCCTCCTTGGTATATTCTTCGGGAAGCTTTAGCCCGGCTACTACCTTGGGCCCACCGCCGTGCATCTTCAGGGCACGGATGGTGGTGGTGAGTACCGATACATGCGGCTTGAGGCCGCTGTAGCGGCACTTCACNNACCGCCGTGCATCTTCAGGGCCCTGATGGTAGTGGTAAGCACCGATACATGGGGCTTGAGACCGCTGTAGCGGCACTTGACGTTCCAGAACTTCTCAAAGCCAATGTCGGCGCCAAAGCCGCTCTCGGTAACATGGTAGTCAAACATCTTGAGTCCAATGCGGTCGGCAATGATAGAAGACTGTCCTACAGCGATGTTGGCAAAGGGGCCCGCATGGACCATGCATGGTTGATACTCTACAGTGCAACAGAGGGTAGGATTAATGGTATTCCTCATCCATGCAGTCATAGCACCGCCCACTTCAAGGTCTTTGGTGGTAACGATATTTCCCCTCTTGTCAAATGCCACGGTAATGTTATCGAGTTTTTCACGGAGGTCCGCAAGGTCCCGAACTATGGAAAGAATTGCCATGAGCTCAGAGCTTACTGCGATCCCAAACTTTGACTGGAAGGTGAAACCATCCATACGACCACCCATCCCTATGACGATATTCCGGAGACTCTGGGCACAGAAATCCATGATCCAGCCCATCTCCACCCTGGTGGGATCAATATCCAGGCGGCGCATATGGGTGAGCCTGTCTAGTTGCTCGTCATTGTAGTTGCGCTCATGCTGCATCCTGGCGGTGAGGGCAACCATGGCCAGGTTGTGGGCATTCATGATATCGTTGATGTCACCGGTGAGGCCCATGGAAAATTCGGTCAGAGGTATGATGAGTGCATTTCCGCCACCGGCAGCGCTTCCCTTGATATTCATGGTTGGTCCCCCAGATGGCTGACGGATACATCCGCCTACATTAAGACCCCTCTTCCCCATGCCTTCCAGTATCCCCATGGTGGTGGTCGTCTTGCCTTCACCCAGCGGAGTCGGGGTAATAGCCGTTACCTCTATATACTTACCGTCTGGTCTGTCCTTGAGCCGTTCAATGATCTTCATAAAATCGAGCCTGCACAGCCTGCCCATTGGGATGATCTCATCCTTGTAGAGATTTAACCTCTCTCGCCACTCATCAGGCGTCGGCATGTTTTCCTCGGCTGCTTCAGAGATCTGCCAATCACTCATTTCGACTGCGTTATAAGCCATGGACCTACCCTCCTCCCTCATCTAACTTGTTATTAACGGTTAAGAAAAACCTCATCAATAGCCACATCCCACCTGTAAACCCCTTTTCACCTCCTTCCGTGGGGAAATAGCCTGATTTTTAAGGCTTTTTCCTCTTCAAAAAGTCATTTTTTACAATCGCGCCTTCTCCTATCACAGAAAAAAAACCAGGTCAAGTGCCAAAACAGGCAGGCTAATAAAGGGGTACATAGGTCATACATAGGTCAAGTTTACTGCGGGAAAACGATTTCTGATTCGCTCTTTACTGTTTGACTTAAGAGAGATATTTTGCTATTCATCTCCCAGCCCGCCCATAGGGATTGATCTCTGCCCATTAAGATACAGGAGGAGTCCTCCATGTTCCAAATCGTTCACCGAGAAGAGATGGCGGAAGGAACAGTAGTCTTGAACGAAATTACGGCGCCCAGCATTGCCGCTAAGGCGAAACCTGGTCAGTTTGTAATCATCAGGGCTAATGAGGGGGGAGAGAGGATCCCCCTGACAATGGCAGAGACAAACAAGGAAAAAGGGACCATCACCATTATCTATCAAGTAGTTGGGAAATCTACCACACTCTTCAAGACACTTGATGTGGGGGACTCCTACCTGAACGTCATCGGCCCTCTTGGAAAACCAACGCACATTGAGAAGGTTGGAAGGGTGAGCTGTGTGGGCGGCGGAACAGGTGTGGCCGTCATTTACCCTATCACCAGGGGATACAAGGAAGCTGGCAACGAAGTGACGGCGATTATTGGTGCGCGCACCAAAGACCTCCTAATCCTGGAAGATAAGATGGGATCGGCTTCTCACGTTTTGAGGGTCTGCACTGACGACGGTTCGTATGGCCACCATGGTTTCGTAACCGATGTCCTGAAAGAGATCCTGGAAAGCGAAGGAACCGATCTGGTGGTAGCTGTCGGGCCAGTACCCATGATGAAATTCACCTGTGAGTTGACAAAGAGATACCATGTGAAGACAGTTGTCAGCCTGAATCCGATCATGGTTGATGGGACCGGGATGTGTGGCTGTTGTCGGGTCTCGGTTGGAGGCCGAACGCGCTTCGCATGCGTTGATGGACCTGAATTTGATGGACATGAAGTAGATTTCAATGAATTGAGCCATAGGTTACAGGCATATGTAACTGACGAAAGGGTCTCCTATGAGGCCTTTCTGAAAGGATCAGGCTCTTAGAATTGGGCTTCTCACCTTGATTGTCAGGGGTATCCAACTACATTAGCTCATAAAGATGAGGGAAGATCAATAATGGCGGAAAAAGAGAAAAAGGAGAAGATTCCCAGGCAACCAATGCCTGAGCAGGATGCAAAGGCGAGGGCGAGAAACTTTGATGAGGTTCCACTCGGGTATCCTGAACAGGTTGCCATGTTAGAGGCGAGTAGATGCCTCCAGTGTAAGAATCCTTCTTGCGTGCCAGGTTGTCCGGTTGATATTGATATCCCTGGCTTCATTGCCAGGATCAAGGAGGGAGATTTTGCCGGTGCCATAGCCAAGATCAAGGAGACAAACGTACTGCCTGCGGCCTGTGGGAGAGTTTGCCCGCAGGAGGTGCAGTGTGAAAAGACCTGTATACTGGNNCAATGTTAGAGGCGGGCAGATGCCTCCAGTGCAAGAATCCTTCTTGTATGCCAGGTTGTCCTGTTGAGATCGACATCCCTGGCTTTATTGCCCTTATCGGGGAGGGGGATTTTGGAGGCGCCATAGCCAAGATCAAGGAGAAAAACGTGCTGCCTGCGGTGTGCGGGAGGGTGTGCCCACAGGAGGTACAGTGTGAGAAGACCTGCGTGTTGGCCAAGAAGGGAGAGCCCGTAGCCATAGGGAGGTTAGAGAGATTTGCCGCCGATTGGGAAAGGGCTCAGGGCAATGTTTCAATTCCAAATAAGAAACCTGCTACAGGGAAGAGGGTAGCGGTTGTGGGTTCAGGACCATCAGGGCTTACCGTGGCTGGAGACCTCATCGTAAAGGGGCATGACGTTACGGTCTTTGAGGCATTTCAGGTCCCCGGAGGCGTCTTGGTTTACGGCATCCCGGAGTTCAGGCTACCCAAGGCAATCGTCGCCGCTGAGGTAGACTACATGAAGAAACTCGGAGTTAGATTCGAGTGTGACAAGGTTGTAGGTGCTACCGTGACAATAGACGAACTCTTTGAGGAGGGCTTTGATGCTGTTTGTATTGGAGTTGGTGCTGGACTACCTCTATTCATGCACATACCCGGTGAAAATCTGATTGGTGTTTATTCCGCTAACGAATATCTGACCAGGAGCAATCTAATGAAGGCATACCTTTTTCCTGAGTATGATACTCCTATAATCAGGGGTAAAAACGTGGTTGTCTTCGGGGCAGGGAATGTGGCGATGGATGCAGCAAGGACCGCACTGCGCCTTGGCGCAGATAAGGTAAGGATCATTTACCGCCGCTCAAGAGAGGAGATGCCAGCTAGGATCGAAGAAATCCACCATGCTGAAGAGGAAGGGGTAGAATTTATCCTCCTGGCAGCCCCCTTGAATTTTATGGGCAATAAGGATGGCTGCCTGACTGGGGTGAGATGTCAGAGGATGGAATTAGGTGAACCCGATGAATCAGGTAGGCGCAGGCCAGTACCGATTGAAGGCTCGGAATTTGAGACATCGTGTGATACAGCCGTCATTGCTATTGGAGCAGGGCCGAACCCACTTTTGACCTCGGTCACCCCCGAGGTAAGATTGAATAAGCGGGGTTATATTGTCGTCGACCCTGAAACCGGCAAGACAACCAAAAGAGGGGTCTGGGCAGGCGGCGATATCGTGACAGGACAGGCAACGGTTATCCTGGCTATGGGGGCTGGTCGAACGGTGGCCAACTCCATTCATAAATACCTAACCCTCGGTTGGTAGCTATACAGGGCCACGTCATCGTCGAACCGAACCTATTGATATTTAAGCTCATTTGTGGGTATGACGTTACTCCGGGTAGCTCTATCAATTCATTGATAGCAAACAACCTGGAAAACTAGGAGAGTAAGTTCAACCAGAGGAACTATGCAGGACACGATAGGCATTATAGGCGCAGGGAATATGGGATCCGCTCTGATAGGCGGCATTGTCGAAGGTAAGGGATTTAAGGCGGATCAGCTCGTGGTGAGTGACATAAAACAGGAGAGGGCCGACTCTCTGGCTCAAAAGTACCACGTAAGAAAGGCCGACTCTAATCAAACCCTTACTAGGGATTGCAGTACCGTGATCCTTGCGGTCAAACCAAAGGAGATCAGAACTGTCCTGGCGGATATCAAAAATGAATTAAGGCAGGATCATCTCCTCATATCCATTGCCGCAGGGGTTCCTATAGAGGCGATTAGGGACATAGCGCAAAGAGACCTATCCATTATCAGGGTAATGCCAAATACCCCTGCAATGGTCAGGATGGGGATTACGGCTATCTCGCCTGGTCCTTTGGCAAAAGCGAGGCATGCAGAGATGGCTGTTGAGATCTTCTCGCAGGTAGGTGAAACTGTGATAGTAGACGAAGAAATGATGGACACGGTGACCGCCCTATCTGGCAGTGGGCCGGGGTATATATTCCTCATAATGGAGGCCCTCGCTGATGCGGGAGTGAGGTTAGGATTAAAAACGGAAATTGCCCTTAGGCTAGCTATCCAGACTACCCTGGGAACTGCCTTGTTGGCCAGGGAATCCAAGGAGCCCCTGGGTGAGCTAAGGAACAAGGTGACATCCCCTGGTGGAACTACCAGTAAAGGCCTGAACGTTATGCACGAAAGAGGTCTGACTGAGATTATTATCGATGCGGTCGCAGCTGCCTGGAGCAGATCAAAGGAGCTCAGCAGTAAGCTTTAGAAAAACAGGGCCGGAAGACTATGGGAGAGGTAAAAAGTACGCTCGATCTTGTGCTTGAAAAGACCAGAAACCTGACCCTGAGCAGGGAGGAAAAGCTCGACCTTGCGCGGCAGGAATTGGATAAAAGGGTCAACAGTCTCCTTACCAGGTATTTGGATAACTTCCTTCCCCTCAGCACACTTCGGGAAGAGGTGGAGAAGATCAATACTCAAGAGCATGGTCTTGCATGTCAGCTCCTCAAGAAACACCTTCTTGCCCGTCTCGACCTCGAGGGCGACAACACTCTGATCTTGTCTGCCCTCAGGGAGATAGTTGGTCTCGATATAGATCCCCTTACCCTCCTGCAGAGGGAATACGAGTGGGAAAAGGAAGAGTCCCGAAAGTCCTTTAGTGAGAAGGCCCTATCTGCTTTGGAGGAGCGCGGCGTGTCTGGTTCTGCCGTGGTACCCAATCTGAACCAGGACCCGGAGTGGAACCAGTTCCTCGAAGGCTTGCGTAAAAGCTACCAGGAAAGGACCAGGACAATAGAGAACGGCTCACAGAGGTCTCCGGAAAAGGCTTATTGAAACGGGGCACTCGCTAGATTATACCAAAATAGACCTTTTCGATGAGTGAGAAATTCCTAGCTACCTCCTCTTGTCCCCTGATGAGGTTGCCATGCCCTGGAAGCAAGAGTTCGATGTCTAGGGAGGAAAGGCGCCCGATGCTCCTCTTGAGTTGATCAGCGTTACCACCCGGTAGGTCTGCACGTCCCACTCCCCCTTCGAAGATGAGATCACCTGCAAAGAGGGCCTTATGAGAAGGCCAGTAGAGACAGATCGAGCCAGGGGAGTGCCCCGGGGTGTGGAGAACCTCGAGCTCTATGTTGCCTGCCTTCAAGGTGCCTTCAGCAAGAAGGAAGTCAAGCGTAGGGTTATCACGGTAATAGTATGCAACGTTTTCCTGGAAATAGTGATACTCTCCTTCATGTATAGTAACCATGGTTGACGGGGACGAAAAGGATTGTACTGCCTCTACGTGATCGGGATGGATATGGGTGGCAATTATCAGGTCAATGTCCTCAGGTCTGATATTGATTGAGCTCAATGAACTCCGTAATTCCCCGAAGAGATGCTGATGGCCCGGATCAATGAGGATCTTAAGAGCTCCATCAATGAGATAGCTATTGCAGTTATTTATATTCAGTACCCGCCATGGAAAGGCGTAGAGATCATCACTGAGCTGCATTCGTATCTCCCTCAGATTTTGGGATGATAGGGATCTTGAGTTACGGTATAATATAGCAGGAAGATGCTGAACCGCAATATGTTTTGACAAACACCTAAATTGCAGGAGGCAGGAGGTGCCGATCTACGAATACGTCTGCCGGGTATGCAGCAGGGAATTCCAGTATTTGATACTCAGAAAGGGGGATGAGGAGAATCTAAGCTGCCCAAGATGTAACGGCAGGGATCTTAAGAAATTGGTGTCAAGGGTTGCCTATCATGTTTCAGAGCAAGACCGATTAGCCGCTTATGACCCCAGCTCTCCGAAAGGCGATGCATTTTGCAAAGACACCAGGCACATAGGGCTTCAAGCCAAGAAGAGGGCACAGCAGATGGGGGTTGATTTGGGATCTGACTTCGAGGCCAAATTGGACAGGCTCCGCACGGACCCTAAAAAGCTCTTTGATAATAGTGAATAGGAAATACAGCCGTGGTTGCTGATAGTCTAGTGGCATTTTTGAACCGGGTGAAGACTTTTGGCTTGAAGAAAGGGGGAATAGCATTTAAAAAGGTATTGTGCCCCCGTAGCTCAGGCGGATAGAGCAAG
>JABAOF010001034.1_pt2 | contig 11726 bp, 8 predicted proteins | sample 7062171 | NCBI WGS metagenome assembly JABAOF01 (sample SAMN14538628, study PRJNA623070) | marine sediment metagenome | biome: marine biome [ENVO:00000428]; feature: marine pelagic biome [ENVO:01000023]; material: deep marine sediment [ENVO:00002113] | place: India: Gulf of Khambhat ... | reverse complement strand
CCTCCGCCCCCTGTGCCAAACCACAGCGCGCCGTCAGGGGCCACGGTGATATCGTAGACCATATTGTTCGCCAAGCCGTCTTCCGTCGTGTAGGTGGTCCATGATTCACCATCAAAGCGTGAAACGCCTCCGTTGGCTGTACCGAACCAAAGAGCCCCATCTGGGGCTACGGTGATGGCCCAGACGATGTTGTCGGCCAATCCGTCATCGGTGGTGTACGTTGTCCAGGTCACGCCGTCGAAACGTGAGACGCCGAGGAGATTGGTGCCGAACCACATGGCGCCATCCGGGGCGACGGCGATGGCCTCGACGTAATTGTCCGCAAGACCTACGTCCTTCGTGTATTTCGTCCATATTTCACCGTCAAAGTGGTATACCCCACCCGCTCGGGTCCCGAACCACAACGTACCATCACCGGCACGTCCGATGGCCCAAATGAAATAGTTGAAGATGGGGTCGTCTTCGTTGGTGTATACCTTCCAGGTTTGGCCGTCAAATCGAGTGACACCATGATCAACCGCAAACCAGACCGCTCCATCTGGGGCTATAGCCACGTCCCAAACGTCGTTATCTGCAAGACCGTCCTCGGTCGTGTACGTGGTCCAAACATGACCATCGAAACGAGATGCACCTTCCCTCGTCCCGAACCATAACGCGCCGTCGGGAGCCACGGTGATAGACCAGACGTCGTTCCCCGCCAAACCATTGGCAACCGTATAGGTCGTCCAGCCTGGTTTCAAAGACTGCATCGCTTGCGTGACAGGTAGTTTCGCTGTTGGTAGGGGAGGTGGGAATGTCGTCCATGATGTGAGCTTCGACAATTCCGTGAGCATGGCATCGGCCATCTCTTCGAGTGGTGGGGGAAGTCCGAGTTCCCTTGCTTTTTCGACATCGTCCGGCACTAAAGGGTATTGACCCGCCCTCATGTTGGCGATTGCGCGGTCGATGTAAGATCCAGCGAACTGGGGGTCGATCTCGATGGCCTGATCGTAATTGGCGATCGCCTGATCCAGATCGCCCAGATTGTCGTAGGCATTGCCACGGATGACGTAGGCGATGACGTTTTCAGGGTTGAGGGCAATCGCCTTGTCTAAATATTCAATGGCCAGGTCGAATTCACCCTTGAAGAAATGGGCGAAACCCAGATTGTAGTATGCTTCTGGGTTGTCGCCTTCGAGTTCGATAGCCTTATCAAGATCAGGGATTGCAGTTTGGTACTCTCCCATGCCCATATAAGCCATTCCACGGAGCAGGAAGGCTTGTGCCTTGTCTGGGTTCGACTGGATGACCTTGTCGAATATGGTGATCGCCACCTCGTAGTCGCCCAGTCTTACGTAGGCCATGCCGAGGCACAAATATGCCTCCGAATCTTCGGCGTCTAAGGCGATCGCTTGTTCGCAATCCTCTATTGCACGCTCAAATTCACCGATCTTGAGCTCGTTGTAGATGAATCCTCGACTGGTGTAGGCCTGGGAATACTGGGGATCAAGGGCGATGGCTTGAGTGAATTCCTCGATGGCCAATTCCAATAGGCCTTGCTCTTGATAATCCACGCCCTGATTGAAATGATCGATCGCGCTGGGTGTTGGCGTAGCTGCTGGAGTGGTTGTAGCGGTGACCACCTCCACCCTATCGGAAGGTCCGCATGCGGTAAGTCCTAAGATCAAGATCAACCATAAGTGACGCTTGGAGCTCATCCACCCACCTCCTGGGCTTTACAGAGAACGGTTCGTAATTGAAGATCGGTTTCAGGATCTGATTATCTTGATTTCTTGTTCTTGGATCGCGATCGCTCGCACGCTGAGGTTAATCTCGCTTCATCGAACGGCTGGCGGGCTCCTCCTTGTTTTCAATTGCGTGATTATATTGTGCTCGGACTCCATTGAAGGATGTTCAGTTCCAAGAATTGCAGATTTGAACTCCCTTGCGAAAGGATCATTGCGGCTCAAATTGTACACTTAACAGGATTTCCATGATTTCGGGATCTCCCAGGGCATTTGCGTTCGTCGCAGTGACCACGATTTGGTAGACGTCCTCACCATGAACCACAACGACGATTATTTTAAAGTAGATTCTCGACGGGTCGAGTAGCCCAGGTGCATGAAATACTCTTATAACTGCAGGCAGTCCGCCAACATCTATGGCCGAATGTGATTCGACCTCGACTTGATCCTTTAGATCGAGCATATCATAGATGGACAATTGTGCATCCCACAACGCCTGCTCGATGGCTTCCGGTGTCTCCATCCCTGGGAAATCTCCAAGCGTTCCACGTGTAAAGTTAATATTTGTGCCGTCAGCTTCACGGATCAGGAATAGGAACGTTACACCCCCGAAAGGATTTGGCTGTGGGCTCTGTTGTAGCCATGTCTCAGGGTGTATGAGCTCAAGACCTTCTCCTTGAAATAAGATCCAACCGGGAGGAACGGTACGTACTGAGGTTGGGGTGGCGATTGGAGAGGCTGTGGGTTCCGGTGTTGTTGTTCTGGTTGCAGTCGGGATGGGAGGCGCCGTCCCTGTTGGGATCTCAGTTCGCGTTTTGGTAGGTGAAGCGACTAGCACTTCCTCCTTCCCCGCGACGGCGGTAGCAGTCTGTTGAGCAGGGGAGGGACCGCAGGATGATAGTAGCGCACATAAGAGAATTAAGTTGACAACCTTCATATTGGCCTCCGACTAGTCAATTGGCGGACTATTTCGGTGACGAATTGTCCCGTAAAGTACCGCGAAGGGAAATAACTAAGCTTCCTTCGTTCGACGAGTGCTGTGGTACTCGCAAGCTAACCAACACAAATCAATAGCGACTTGAAAAAACCCGTTTGTTTCTGTGCGAACCAGAAAGCAAATCGCTGTTCGTGCACATAAGCGCGTCCTAATCCAGGATCCAAAGTTCGATGTTCGTCATCCGGCATTTGGTGCCGAAGTCACGGTTGGTTCCGGATAACAGGGATAGCGCCAGATTCCCGGATGTTAGGGTGGTGTCATGTAGCGTGAAGACTTTTTCGTTGTCGACAAAGGCGGTGAATTTCTCGTCATCGACGGCTAATAGGAAATGCAAGTCTTCCGTGCGAACACTGCCGGACCCGTAGCTCCCTCCTCCGACCCTCGACATGCGACCTTTGTAGACACGATCCAAGCCGACACCACCATACATGTTGACGATAAACAAGTAATGATTCTCTGAGTCTTCTTCTCGGAAGACAAGCGCACATCCCGAAGCTGAGTCGGCATAGGGAGCGGCGGAATCCATGGCTGCGTCCGCCCGGATCACGAAGTCGGAAGGCGAAAACCTGGTGTACCACCATTGATACCAATAGATTTGCGCCCAGCTTTCATTAAAGGGTGGGAGCCGGTGGTAGGTCCCACGTGTAGTGCTGATGTGGCCGTCGGCAGCCAGCTGGCGCACCTTGGCGTACAATGATGACGCTTCGGCTGTCGCAGCGACGATCGTGGCCTCTTGGGTTGCGGTCTTCTGTGCGGATCTCGTCGCTGTAGACGCATAGGCTTGTGTTGCTGTGGACGCCTGTTGGAACTCAAAAGTCACCGTCGCGGCGTTGGAAGTGGCTTCGGCGTCCTGAGTCCCCTGTCGTGCCTCCTGTGTTCCCGCGGACTCCGTAGCTTGGGCATCGATGACGGCTTGTGTCTGTGCGTTGGCGGTGGCGAGTTCGGCTTCTGATGGCCCGCAGGCAGATAGCGTGAAGGTTAGAAGGACGATCATGGCTGAAATTCGATTTTTCCGCATGATGTTTCACTCCCTACACAGTTTGGGAGGGTAGGCAGAGTTTGAAATTTGATCCTCGCGAGAAGACCTACAAGTCACACTTACTCGAGGAAATGATGCTAGTTAGCCACCCCACCAAGACTTCACCGCGCCCTATTCATTGCAATAGCACATGTTTGACGAACGCTATTGTGTTAGTTCCTCAAGAATATCTTCGGCGAATTGTTGGGCCTCTGGTTCCAAGCCTAGCTCAAGAGCCTTCTCGATGTCCGTCATCGCCTTCTCGCGTTCGCCCAGATCCGAATACAATGCGCCGCGCACGAAATACGTACGAGCGAGGCTGGCGTCGAGCTCAATTGCTTTGTCTAAATCGACAAGCGCTTGGTCGTATTGACCCGTTACCGCATAAGCCACTCCACGATTACTGTAAGCGTCGGCGAATTGCGGATTGATCTCGATGGCCTTGTTATAGTCGACGATAGCCTGGTCGAAGTCACCTTTCTCGGAGTAGGCGACGCCGCGGTTCAAGTAAGCATCGGCGAAATCAGGATTAATAGCGATAGCTTCAGTGTACGCCTCGATCGCCAAATCCAATTGACCTTGTTCCTGATAATCAACACCTCGATTGAAATGGTTTACGGCGTCCCCTACCGTAATAGCACTTGGGCCGATCAAAATAATGGCTCCCAACACCACGACGGTAAGGATACCCACTGCGATGGGTATTAGGTATCCGCTTTCCTTCATGGTGGTTTCGCCGTAGGTAGCCGTCCACTCTTTATGAGCTGGCAATTGGAGATAGGTCAGTAGGCCGCCGATCCCAATGTTGATCCCGTATCCTACCAGTTCGGCGAGGTCCTCAGAAATCGGTAAAAACGTCAGAGCAGCGAGGAAGGCTGCCATTCCGGCCAACGATAGAAAAATCGTCGACCAGGTGCGTTCAGGTTTTCCGAGCCGCCGCCAATTAATTCCAGCCAAAATCCCTGAGGCAGCAAAGGAGAACAGGAAAGCCATCCCTGTGAAAAGGGTGGGATTCCATGGCGGTTTTTCGGAGGGTGTTGGAGGTGTCTGGCTGACGACAGGCTCCTCTGAGTAAGTGTGTGTGTACGACGGTTCAGACATCGCTTTCACTCCCAACTATGAGCTCGGCGTGACCTAACTCGCTTTTTTGGCCGACTTCTCGGCCCTTCTCTTGACTTGAGCGATCTGGCCCGCTCCCAAATCCCGTAGGGAAGCTAGGTCCGTCCCGGCGAACAACCCCATAGCCAGATTTACGACTTTCGAGACAGCACTAAGGGTTTCGCGCTCCGCCGTTGCTGTGAGCGTGGTCAAGGCGTCGATCGCTTTCCAGGGATCCGGATCGCTCTCAAGCGCTTCGCGAACCTTGGCTGCGGTGTCGATGACGTGGCGCAGACGAGTGGATCCATCGGCCTGTTCCTCTAGCAGGTAGACGTACCCCATCTTCAACTGCGTAGCAACGAGAAAGCGGTTGGGCTCTTCGTGCGTGATACGCCCCCTGCGGGCGAGTTTGTACGCCTCCTGCCACACCAGGGAAGGTGGGGCTAGGACGTCCGTGGTTTCGTCAAAGATCGTCATTGGAAATCTCCTTTTCACTTAAGAAACGTCGTTCGACGTACTTTATATGCACCGGGCAACTTTTGCTGCCCGGTGCATCTTGCGTCTGAAGGATTTAAGGCCGAATAGGTCTGACCTGTCCGCGGATCTCCCCATCGGGGAAGGCGATTGTTTGCACACTGAGATACGTATCGCCGCTTCGCATGGCGGCAACCACGGTATCAAGGTCCGCCCAACCGCAAGCATTCAGATCGTCTGGAGCCGTGATGGTGCCCCAGTACAATCGTCGGTTACTGGGACCGCCGCGATAAAGCGTGACACCGACCGGCCCGACCACACCCTCAGCAGCGCAGTGCAAAGTGATCTCAGTAACGTTCTTCAATCTGGCCGTGAACATGCTGTACCTGAGCCTTGTCGACCTCCTGTTGAGTCTGAGCAGACTGTAGCCGAAGGCGTCGCTTTCCACTGGCGGGACCTGGTTGGCGCCGCTCAGGTAGGCACGGAAGACGCGTTGTGAGGGCGGCGGCAAGACGATGACAGCGTCATGGGCTTCAATGGGCAAACCATCGATCGTGTGACCTCTGAGGATGCCATCGCTATCCCCTGGTTGGAAACCTGCCAACTCGCTGCTGAAGTTGCATAGGAGGTCCTTCATGCCATCGTGGTTAACGTCGATGGCGTATCGCCTACATCGCGTCAAACTATCCTCTGCACCTGACCGACCGAAGGTGAGCGATGTCCGGTCTACTTCGCTGGGCGCGTCGAATGCGGGGGTAGATAGAACAGCCACGGGGATGGGATGATTCCTGCCTAATACGACGACGTTGCGCTTCAGGAACGGCCAGATAACGATCGCATCCTCGTCGCATTTGTCCCCTTGCCCATTCAGATTGAAGTCGGCTTGAGCACGGTTGGGAATACCTGGACAGTTGTCGATATCATCATCGACCCCGTCTGCATCCGCATCGTTTGCACCGGTCACGACATTCAGTGTGACGGTCCTATTCTCCCAGAGGAATCCGCTTACCTCCTCACCCCCACAAGTTTCAGGTACAGGCTGTCCCAGGTGTAAGGTTGAGCTAAGAGAGTGGATCCCAGGTTGAAGATCGTAAAGATCATGGTCAAACCAGGATACATAGGTTGAGGGCCAACCACAGGCTGCATTCGGTGAAGTGAGTTCTATTGGACCGAAGAGCGCGTTGCTTTCTTCGGTTGATGAGAAGAGTGGAACATTATCGAGTACATAGGAGTGGATATCGATAGCGTCAAGGAATGCCTGTACATTCGCCTCACTCTGTTCCATCCAGCCCCACTTGATCTTCGCCGCCTGACCGGGGCAGACGGTGTACTCTGTCCCATCAAGGAAGGGTAAGACCCGCACATATTCCGGGGATCTGTGGTTCGGCAACCTATGCATGGTTACATCCCCGTCTTCGTCGCCTAACCAGGCGTGTGCCAACGCGGCAGGTGGTACATCGTGTCCCATCGAGCCGAAGTCCGCAGTCCATTGACCGTTAATATCCGTGTTCACCTCCATCTCAAATCCCCCGTTCACATCATCGACATGGACGATGAAGACAGCCTCAGGATCAGCGCGTCCCGTGACAACGTCTGCATCTGCGTCGATATTCTCGATTTGGAGTTCGCTGACTAAGAGAGCTTTTGTTAGCCCGGTAACATCATCGGTTACAACGACGAAGTCACCAGGAAGTATGAAGTGGCATCCGAGTGTCGTGTAATGCGAGTAGTGATTGCCCTCATCATCCGTTTCTCTGGATTCAGGTCCGAATACGAGTTTCCCTTCCGAGTCGTAGATTGTGATCGTTACGGAGGCATTGGGCGTGAATTCAAAAGCGCTGACGCCGTCGAACACCTCGAAGATAGGTAAGGGTATCCACCAATCGACCCATGTTCCGTCAAAGTCATCATCCTCCTGCACGATCGCGAAACCCGAGCCAGGGGTGACAATGGACTCACCTGAGAAATCTGCTGTCCATTGGCCTGGTGGATCGATCGGGACCAGCTTCTGCTTATCCCAATCCTCATGTGGAATGACCAGCACCTCAACACCGGTTGATGCCGTGCCGAACACCGTCTCTGTCTCTATGTCGGCTCCATTCACGGCGACATCGGTTACTTCGTGAACCTTGATGATCCCTCCACTTGACATGGTCACGATATGGCCAGGCATCAGGTCGAAGCCTTCCGGCAGCTCGAACCCGACCCAGACCGTGTTGGGGTCCCATTCCGCCGGTCCGGCGGTCTGGGTGTCGGTATACAGTTCGCCCTCCACTGGGTCCTCGATTGATAAATCGACGAGGGCCTGATCTGGCCAATCGAGTCCTTCTACGAATTCGATCTCCGGCCAGGATTGGATCCTCGGGTTGGGGACCCTCCAGAAGATCCAGGTCTCATCGCCATCATCGTCCCACTGTCGCGCGTCACCCGCATTTCCGATCTCGAGATCAGTGATCCATGAGAAATCGGCGGACCAATTCCCGAATTCATCAGGAAATACGGTCATCTCCGCACCATCGACATCATGCACCGAGACACTCACTTCACTTAAAAGAGCCGAGGTCCCTGAGACTGTCTCCGTTGAGATGTCGATCATATCCACGTATAGATGGATGACCTCGTGGACCTTTTCGACCCCATCTCCATTGATCGTTACAATGTCTCCGCGTTTAAGGTCGTACTCGCCCCCAAGCTCGAACATTCCGACGGCTGCATCTGGATCCCAATCCGGTACCACAACTTCCGTTGTTGTCGTGTAATCCGGATTTTGCGACGTATTTGGATCATCGATCATCAGTTCGAGCATTACCCCTAAATCCCACCCCCAAGCATCGATCCAGTCATGTATCGGAGCAGCAACGAGGTAGGGCGTAGGTACCCAGGCCAGCTCGGCCATGGTGGAGTCGCCATCGATGTCGGTGATGAAGGCTGCAAACCAGGTTTCGGGATTGAGGAAGTCGGTGAACGTCACTGACCACACCTCTGCTTCTACGACATCTTCCATGCTCCTGCAATCCCACTCCACATCAGGGATGATCTCATTGCAGGCGTCCACCCGGACGGTTTCCCCGTCTGGTGCTGTACCGGAGATTTCGCCTGTACCAGGATCGAAGACATCCAGGGTGAGAGGAAGCACAACGAGGTCTTTGAGGTAATCGCCCCCCACAACTTCTACATAGTTCCACGGTTCTAATTCGCCCAATCCCAACTCCCAGAAATCGAACCAGGCGTGGCCTGAGTTATCCGATGTCTCCGTAGCCTCGAAGAGCGGCACAGGCGAAAGATCGTTCTCATAGACGAAGACGGTTATTTGGGTGAATGCAGGGAACTCGTTGGCCGCGATCCAGTTACCCGTGATGTTGGCCTCAAATTTCGGATCAAGAACCCGCCATGGGACGACCGTCCGATCTCCATCCGCATCAACTTGTTCGGCTGAATTCCATTCACCAGGAACGAGTACCTCTGGCGCGAAGTTCACAGACCATTCACCTGTTGCGTCAGGGGTCACCCCAATATCGCAGGGCGGACCGCAAGCGTCGATCCAAAACCGAACTTCGCTTGATGGATCTGCGCTCCCAGAGACTTCGCCTGTAATCGGGTTCACGACCGTGACCTCTAAAGTTGATACATGAAGGACCTTCTCGGTCACCCAATCGGTTAAGGTGATAAAATGCCCAGCCTTTAGGTCGAACTTGTCCTCTAAGCCAAAGTTGATCCAATTCTCGCCAGGTGGGATAAGACCGGTATCTTCGTATTCGTATCCATTGGTGAGATCCGAATCATCGTCAATGTACAGATAGATTGTGGATCCTTCCGGCCACTCGTAACCATCCACCCAATCGTGGTTCGGTGAAGCTGCTACGATCGGATTTAGTTCTGGAGGCGGTTCTTCGCGGCACGAATTCCAGATATCTAAAGTTCCATCGAGGATACCTGCTTCTGCGGCATATAACGCGTCTTTCGCGCTCTGCGGGATGGCTTCGTCCGTCTCGTGAAAGGGCGCGAGTCCTACCCCGCTTGCTACCAGACCGTAACGAACGGTCCCTGAGGTGAACATTTCATTCAAGTAATCCTGAACGGTGAGATAAACGGCGTTGTCGAGGCGCTTCATGGCGCTGGTGAGCAACTTATCCGAACCGTCAACTGCGCCATTGTTGAACACAGATAGGTACCAATCCGTATCGACGCCGATCCCCCACACATCGGTTTGTGTGGTCCTAAGAATTGCGCCCTCACCGGTAAGTCCGGCCGGCGCAAAGATGATGTCCGCGCCTTGAGCGATCATCCCGGAGGCTATTTCGCCCCCCAGATCCGGATTACCGAAGTCGCCCGCATACTCGACAAGAACTTCGACGCTGTCGTTTGCGCATTGCGCGCCGTTGGTGTAACCCGTGATGAAGTTCTCAATGGGAGGAATCGGAATCGCACCGATGGCGCCGATACGGTCGGTTTCCGGCATACTCCCCGCCAGGGTTCCAGCCAGGTACCCGGCCTCCTCCTCGGCGAAGAAAATCCCGCGTAAGTTGTCGGGGTAGGTCTCCCAAGCGGAGTCGAGGATGGCAAAGGCCGTGTCGGGGTTCGAGCCGGCGACACTCATGGTTGCGTCCCTCAGTAGAAAGCCTACTGTGAAGCAGAGCTCATTCTCGTTCGCGCATTGCTGGAGGGTGGTTTCATACTCTGCGGCGTTTGCGGGTTCGTACAGTCTGCCAACGATATTCAAATCGGTCTGAGCTCTAAGTAACCCTTGGTAACTGAGCCAGTTCCAACTGTTATCGGCGATGCCGTTCTCGTCGGTGACGAGACCGACGCCTGGTTCCTCATCATTGGCATACCCCGGAAAAGCAAATCCGAAGATAAGCGTTAGAGCACACAGCACGGAGAAAAAACGCAGGGCGATCTGTGGTAGGCTGCAAGATAAGCCTCGTCTCGTTATAAGATCATTCCGATTCATCTCTCGCTCCTCTCACAAGCGAGAACGCGTGGTGTGAAGGGACTATCGTCCACTATCCTGTCGCAGGCCGATAGGAGGATGCGTTCGCTGAGGATGATGTTTATCTAGCTCTGCGTGAATGCTCAGGACGCTTGATGCTCACCATCGTCGCAAAATTCCTCTAGCAGGAAGGCGAACAGCTTGCTCAGGTCGGCGAATCCCCTGTGTTCGCCTGTTGCAGGTTCCTCCAGAGAAACGCGCCATATGGGTTTCCTCTCCTCCACCCGCCAAAATCGTAACAAGAAGGAACGATAGTCTTCCTCTGGGTAATTCTCTTCCGAAGATTGATCAGTCATGGTTTACCCCATCTCATTCAAGCCCCTTGCCGTAAAGAAAGCGTAAACGCAGCGTAAATACTTCCTGCGATGGGACACGAAGTGCGCGTCGAAGCGTTCCCAAGCGGGGTAGAACATACGACCAAGGTTTGATGCTTTCCCACGAAGAATACAAACCAGCAGTGCTCCCGTACAATGACGTCTCACATTTACTGTGCCTCGATCTTGACCATAAAGACCAACTCATCGTCCAGACTCGGCCAAAACGAGACCGTCACGAGTCGACCGTCCTGTGTTGTACTTTCCTCCTTGCCAATCTCGAGCGCCTCAAGGTTGACGAGCAGCCAATCGATTCTGTCTTCCCAATCTGGCATACCACTGTCGAGCAAGGCCGCCATGTGGTCGAGGCCCTGGAATAGCTGTTCCCTCGTCGGCTCGAGTGGATAGAACACCGTGACCCACGCAACGCTGGGGTTCTCAGTTGGTCCATCGATGAAGACCAAGGTCTTCACCACGCCTTGGAATTCCCCAACGACCTCCTCTCCGTATATGCCGTCGTGAGGCGGTGTAAAGTTAAAATCCAGATCCTCATAAACCTCCTGGATGTCAGCCCGTGAGACACCCAGTCCGGGTGGCGGCGTGGGGCTTGGAGTGAATGTCGCGGTTGTCGTGGGAGTGATCGTTGCGGTGACCGTCGGTGTCAAGGTCTTTGTGGGCGTTGGCGTCGGAGTCGGCTCTGGTTGAACTATCCCGCAGGCGGTGAGTGTGAGCGTGATGATACATAAGAAGACCTGAAGCACTTTGAACCTTCGGCGGTGCTGAGATGCTTGGGACATCGTACGTTTCCTTTCGGTTTTCGGTCCGTAAATGCAGCAGACTTTATTGGACGTGTTCTTCAACGAGATATACCTGGTTCCCTAAGATGGCGAGATAGTGCAACCGATCCGAGGCGTCGAAAACGATCCCACCGTCGATCGTGATGATGTCGTCGTAAGATCGTCCCTCATTCCCGTTCACAATGACCAGCCACTTGCCGTTCGCGCGCGCACCATAGGCGACCAACTGGCTCTCCGGGCTGAAAACCAGGGCATCCACGTCTTCATAAGGTTCGCCTTTTATCCCATCTACGACAGCTATCCAATGAAGCCCT
>JABAOF010011114.1_pt3 | contig 11727 bp, 16 predicted proteins | sample 7062171 | NCBI WGS metagenome assembly JABAOF01 (sample SAMN14538628, study PRJNA623070) | marine sediment metagenome | biome: marine biome [ENVO:00000428]; feature: marine pelagic biome [ENVO:01000023]; material: deep marine sediment [ENVO:00002113] | place: India: Gulf of Khambhat ... | reverse complement strand
GAAGACTTCGCGATAAAGCTTGACGTGGATGTGAAAGCGGAGAAAGAAGAGAACAACAACCTAATTCTGGTGGGGGGACCGGGAACAAACTTGATCACCCAAGAAATAAACGAGTTCTTGCCGATACGGTTCAACATGATGCCGTCGAAGCACGGATTTCTCTTAGGGGGCCTAGTCTCTGAAAAGACTGGAAACGTCTATACTGGGGACACAATGGGAGTGGTGGCAAGGATAGTCAACCCGACTGACAAGGAGAAGAGGATAATTGTTCTAGCTGGAAATAAAGCAGTGGGAACAAAGGCGTGTGTATTAGCCCTCACAAAATTCGGAAAAGAAACCCTCAAGAACTTCACTGACGAGCGGAAATTTGCGACCGTAATTCAAGGGTTTGACCTGGACGGAGATGGAAAGGTTGACTCCATAGAGGTTCTTGAATAATTCTCTCAAAAACCCGTTGGGAAAAGAGGCCAATGGAAACAGCCGAAGTTATTCATGCCCACGGACATAAAAATATCCTATCAACTCACAGAACCACCCTTGAGATCACAAAAGAGCCAAGCGTCACCCGACGGGGCGACTGTATAATTGCCGTCGGCGCAGCAAAAGGCGCAGTGGATTTTCATCCCAAGTTCAAAGAAGCAGCACGAAATGAGAATGCCAAACTCACCATAAAGATCGAAGCTGGTAGAATCGTGGATGTTGTTGAAGCAAAGGGAACACGTCGATTGTTGTTTACGCACCCCACAGATGTGGTGGTAAGGAAGAGTGTCTACGTTTGCAGTCGAACCGTCGCGACAAGAGCAGATAAGGCGGCCAAAGACCTTTCGCGAAAGCTTGTTGAAAAACTGCGGAACCCCCGCCAAGAGATAAAGATAACGTTGACTGTTGAAGCTTATTGAATTTCCGCGTCCACAACTACCTGCCAAGCGTAAGGGGCAGTAGCCCGGACAGTTCGCGCTAACAAGATCTCTTTGACATCACGGTCTGTTCGGTTTACTGCTTCGATCAATCGAACCTTCGTCGTCTCCAGAGGTTTCGGAGCACTTCCGAACTCGTAAAAATGCATAATACCGCCATCAGATTTGATTGCCTCACAAGCCACGTCAACGTATTTTATGGCCTTCTCAGGTAGGTTCATGATAACACGATCAGCAACTTCAGATAGACTTTTCTTCACAACTTGTCTCGCGTCACCTAAAATCGGAGTGACCTTTCTCTCAACATTGTTAGCGAAGATGTTTCTTTGCAGAAGTTGTATTGCGTCTGGATTTGCGTCGATGGCGTAGACTTGAACAGTCCTAAGTCTTTTGGCGATCAGGATAGAGAAGGGGCCGACTCCGGTGAACATGTCAATTATGGTTTCGTCTTCCTTCACTTGGGATGCCACGCGGTTGTGCTCGTGAGAGAGCCTTGGTGAGAAGTAGGCTTTGGCAAGGTCTACATGATAGAGGCAGCCGTATTCTCTGTGAACCGTTTCTGTCTTATTCAAGCCCGCTATTACTTCGAACTCTCTTAAGCGGTATACGCCTTCTATAGCCCCCGCCTTCCCAAGAACCGTCTGCACCTGTTTGTGTGTCCTCAGTATCGCTTCGCCGATGACCTTCTTATAACTTTGAAGCCCAAGGGGAATTTCGATGATTGCGACGTCTCCTACAAAATCGATGGCATGGGGAAGACTGGCTAGAAGATGGGGAGGCAGCGTATCCTCTAATATGTCAATGAGTTTGATGGGGCGTTTGACCTGCTTAGGAAAGCGGTGAACAGTCACCTCGAATTTCGGCAGGTTGCTTTCAAATTCCTTGATGTGAGGTGTGTGTGGCTCAGTGATCAGTGGTATATACAGGTAGTCCTCAATCTGGTGCACCTTCAAATCCTTGTTCAAGAGGTTGAAATTCCTTGCTAGCATGATGGCTTTTTCACCCAGAACCTTTGGCACCCTCAGGCAAGGAACCTCAGACATCGCGTTCAAATGTATTCAGAACGTAGTCACACTTAAATAACTGTGAACTAGCAAGCGGTGATCTCTACCAGAACAAGATTTTAGATCGATAAAGTGTGTTTCCGATATTTAAAAAAGCCTGGAAGCGCAAAGTACGGCAGTCCTTTGAATGCGTAGCCTAAGGATTTGATGATGTCGAAGCCGCTGCTCACCCTACTGCTAGTTCTGGTGAAAACTCCAGCTTTCTTTTCATAAGAAAGTTTTCCGTACGTCCCGATCAACCTAGAGAGCTTGTGATCTTCAGCCATTCCTAGCTCTGGGTCGCAGGGTCCAGTCTTGTTCAGAGACGTCATTTGCGACGCCACATCAGACAGAAAGGTTATGCTGCATCCTGGGACGCTTGGTCCAACAACGGGAATGTCGCCTATTCTAACGGTCGGGATTTTCAAAGAGAAGCGAGTCATAAGATTGAGTCCCATCATCCCGAATCTTCTTCCGGTTTTGAGACAATCTCTTGGCCTCAAAGACGGAACAGCCGCGACAATTCGTTTTCTTTTGAAGGCGTGGTACATGACAGAGAAGTAGTTGTCATATTCATCTAATTCGCATAGTATGTATCTGGAATCTAGCTCGCTACCCGTAGAGAAGAGGGAGTCAAGATCGTGAAAGACGATTAGCCTCCCCCTAGAAATCCTATACCCCAGATTCCTTCCGATTGAAGGGGTGTCCCACCGTGGATACTTGATTATTCCACACTCAAACAGTTCTCGCCTGCCCTTCTCATACTCTTCAGAATCAATAACGGTCGAGTTTTCCATTTCAGGGAAATCTGCATTTTCTCCAGCATCCACAACGACAAATTCGATTGCCCCATTTCTCCGAATTCTGTCTTCAAAAATCTGTTTTGCGACTTCCCAGTTTTGGAAAGTTTCCTTTAGCGTCTCTGTATCCTTCTCTCCTCTCCCGGTTGTTATCACAGTGAATACAGGGTCTTGCATAACAGACAATGTGGAGCAGGTTTGATTTTTATTAGTTTCGTAAAGACATAGCTAGAAGGATCTCTCACCAGCGTCCGCGTCCACGTTTTTCTTTGAGATTCCCATGGTCTTTCTATAACAATTGCGCTTGCTAGGATTATTGCTCAAACTAGGACTGCAGCGTAGATTTCCCATGGTTGCGCCCTATTAGATTCATTTCCCTCACCTGATAGTAAGGAGATTGTTTCCGAACTCAGCTTTGATTCTAATGTCAACCCAATGTGATCAGACCTCTTGTACCCTCTAGCATCAATTAGTTTCAGAAGTGTTTTGGCGGGCCCGAGGGGAATTGAACCCCTGACCTACGGGTTAAGAGCCTCAACCTAGTCCCGCGGGGCTAGTCCGCCGCTCTCCCTTGCTGAGCTACGGGCCCTGTTTCTAAAAGCCTACTCCAAATCTCTAATAAAAGTTGTTACGGGCGAGATTGTCTGAAGAACTCCTCTAGTAAGAATAGATAGGATGTCGGGTTTTTTGCCACCTCTTTCCGATAAGAATGCCAGTTGTCTAGTATCTCAAGCAGCCTAATCCCCAAATCCTGACCTTTTCTTTCTTTGAAGTAAGCTTTGACTTCTCTCCTTGTTTTTGGTAGTTTGCTAGTTTCAAGAAACACCGTGTAGGACAGATATAGATAAACGCGTTTCAGCGCGAAATGAACGTTCTTTGCCAACTTCTCTTGGACGTGAGGGATGATTAGATAATGCCTGACCCTATCTAGCCAGTCTCTACGCATGCGGCTAATGTAATTTCTAACTTCTTCCCTCGCCGGTTCCTCATATTCTATGTCACCATAAAGCGTCTCAGAATATCGAAGCTGCAACAACTGCGCCCCTGGCAACGTTTCAAACTCATGTTCACTAACGAGATAGGTGGAAAACGTTGGATAGCCCAAGAATACTTCCCGCATTTTCTCAATCACAGACGAGTCAATAGACTTCACCAGAAGAAACACATCAAAGTCGCTTTCTTCTGTTGCTTCGCCCCTCACCCTACTACCAGTATAAAGCAGGCAAACTAGGTTCTCTCCCAGTGTGTCCACAAGATCTTCTCTTAACCTCGCCAAGATTTCGCCCATCGGCATCTTGTTAACAACTGCTGTCCACCTTTAAATCCACTTCCTGCATAAAGTAATGTGAACTCAGTGTAGGGTGAGTATTTTGGGCGAGTTGCTCTTCATAGGGTTGGGCTTGTATGATGAGAGGGATGTCTCACTTCGCGGTCTGGAAGAGCTGAGAAGAGCTGACGCGGTCTTTGCGGAGTTTTACACAAGTCTTATGCCCGAAGTCTCCATTCAGAGACTCAAAAGGTTGACAGCAAAAGAGATTACAGTGGTCTCGAGGCGAAACTTAGAAGAGGAAGGCGGTCAGTCAATTTTAGAGAAAGCCAAAGAAGGAAAAGTCGCCCTCCTAGTTCCTGGGGATCCCCTCATCGCCACAACTCACGTAGACCTGCGGATTCGCGCAGAAAAACTGGGAATAAAAACTCGGGTTATACATGGAGCATCGATAATCTCGGCAGTCATTGGATTGACAGGCTTGCAGAACTATAAGTATGGACGAAGCGTGACTATCGCGTTTCCTCAGGAAGGGTTCATTCCAGAGACGCCTTACGACGTGATCAGGGAAAACAAGAAGATCGGACTCCACACGCTCTGTTTCTTAGATATTCAGGCTGAGGAGGAGAGGTACATGACAATTAGTGAAGCATTGCAGACATTGAGGGCTATGGAGAAACGAAGGAACAATAAAGTGATTGTTGACGATATGCTCGTTGTTGGTGTCGCGCGAGCCGGTTCAGAAGGCCCGATCGTCAAAGCTGACTATGTCCAAAATATATTGAAATACGATTTCGGACCACCACCCCACACTCTAGTCTTCCCTGGAAAACTGCACTTCATGGAAGCCGAAGCACTCATCACGCTAGCGAAAGCACCACCCGAAATAAGGCAGACTATCGAATGAAACACATAGAAGTCCCGCGCGCACAAGCTTTATAGTTAGTCTATGGATTTAGCGCATAGCCAGCCACATGAGGGACGAATGAATGACTTCTGCTGAGGAATTATTGTCTAAGTATATTCAGAACACCGAACGAGTTCTTGCTGTAATCAAATTATCTCGCGCAACGGTAAATGTTGATATGGAAAAGATTAATAGTGTTGTGAATATGGCTAGACGCTATCTTAAAGACGCCAAATACTATCAAGACAGAAAAAAATTTGAAACCGGACTGGCATCTGTAGCCTACAGTGAGGGGTTGCTAGACGCATTAAGACTGCTAGAAGCCGCAGAATTTTCATGGAGATAGAGAAACGTGAAGAAGAGAAAAGTTGTGTTGGCTTCGGGAACCTTCGATCTGTTCCATTTTGGCCATGTCAGATATTTGGAAGAAGCTAAGACAGCGGGGGGAGAAAACGCGAAACTGATTGTTATAATAGCTCGAGACAGCACGGTTAAGAAGAGAAAGGGAAAGAAGCCCGTCATGTCAGAAGACCAAAGAAGAGCAGTCGTGGAATCTTTAAGAGTCGTTGACGATGCGGTCCTTGGCTACAGAGACTTCAACATAGAAGAAGTAATCGAAAAGATCAAGCCCGATGTGATCGCCGTGGGACACGATCAAGATGGCATAGAAAAGGAAGTACGAAAGGTCGTAGCTGAGAAGAGACTCAACATCGAAGTCGTGAAGATCGGGAGATTTAGGAAGGATGAGCTGGATAGTTCCTCGAAAATAAAGCGGAAAATCATCGAGTCATTCAAGAGATAAGAAAATGCAAAGACCTGCGCCCAGTGTGATTCTACAAGTCACGCAGCTCGGTTTTTCTCGCGCGCGCGATGAGTTAGGGCAAAATCAGGACCTCTACCTTCACTTTGTTTCCGTCTTTCAGTTTGAGGTTGCCCCGTAAGAATTTTGGGGCGATTATTTCGATCACTGAGGAGTTGTAGTGGCTTCTTAACGCACTAACGACGGCGCCCTTCGCCTTGTTGTTGATTATTGCTGGATAGCATTTCACTGGGCCGAAGGTTCTGGACTCGTTTCCAAACCCTTCGAGTTCTACTGCGGGATAGGATTCGAGTTCTGATCTTGTCTTCATGTCGTATTCGGTTGTTAGCTTTAGGTTGAGGGTTCCGGGGTAGGGGTCAAATCCCAGTTTTTCCAGGAACTGTTTGCGGTATCCGTCTCGGGTTACGTAGTAGGCGCCTTCACCTAGACCAGTGAACAACACGCCTTCCAATGTGAGGTGGGGAGGATAGGCGCCTTCAAATATCAGCCGCAGATCAGAATAGAGTTTCTTCAATTCAGCGACCCCGGTATCAGCGATTTTGATCAAACACCCTTCGGGGGTTATCGATCTTTTGATCCATCCCTTCTTCTCGAGTTCAATGAGGTGGCGAGACGCTGTCTGTTGTGAGGTCCCCGTCTTTTCAGCAAGATACTCTGTCGAGACTTTTACGGTTCGGCTGCATGCCCCCAGTTCCGCCAATTTGTAGAGCGTGAAGAACTGTCTCCACGACTGGGTGTTGATGCTTGCCGAGCTCATTTGGGTCGCCTTTTATTGAGGAAAGGGCTTTGACCGGCTATATAAGTAGCTCGAAGACGTCAAAACATCAACAAGTAATTTCCATCGGGAGAATTTTGGCCATGGGTTTTCCATCAATCTTCCTGAGGTAGGTTAAGTCTTTTCGGATGATTTTTAAACCGACTTTTTTATAGAGAACTGCATAGCGCCTAGCATAAGACAGTGCCGATCTCCTTTCTGCGGTATGGTTTCAAGACGCCAATTGTGCCGCGCTTCAAGCACACAAAAAAGGGGAAAGAATCGTCATTAGCCACTAACCATGGCTTTCATGGTGGGCTTCAGGTTTAAGCTCTGACTTATACTTATCTTTGCTGTGTCTGGTTCGAGGTCGATAATCACCTTGATCGAATCGTCGCTCCTCATCTCGAGGTGAGGCTTCAAGAGCACTTGGATGTGCTCGCTGGGAACTTTGCGTAGTTCGACGGTTTCCCCATCGGGATAGGTCGCATTAGCCGTTAGTACATGCATTTTCATCTTTGTGTAATTCCCAGCTGGAATTTGAGTATCAGATAGAACCACGGTTACATTTTGGAGAGCTAATAGATCAAAATAGATTGGGTCGCCTCCCAGCAATTCGAGGTCAATCCATCTTTCAGTATCGTTCTCAACTCTCTTTATCGAGAGACTGTCAATGGTTATGTTAAGATGCTTAAGTTCAACAGGTTTGTCCATTACTTCGATGATCAATCTGCCCTTACCTGAGACTATACTTGGCAATCTTAAGTCTGGGAAGTATGCGCCTCCGACCACGACTCCCGCGATTATCAAGGCAGCAATAAGAAGGCCGACAGCTCCGTAAGTTCCCACATTTCGAGGCTTGTCTGTCATCTTCTCCTTTCACTCCCTCAGGTAAAGATACCGCCAGGTATTTAATTCAACAGTTTTGAACACCCTGTTCAAAATCTTGAACAGATGTGTACATCCCTCAACCGAAAAATGTTAAATACAGACTCAAAGAGAAGCTGAGTCGAGGAATTTCGATGGGAGAAGCGATAGAAAAAGGCCTCAAAAAGATCGGTGTCACGGTGTCAAAACCTCTCCTTGCTATGATTGCCATCATCTTCGGCATACTTGTGATAGTCTTCCCAGACCTATTACAATGGATTGTAGGGTTGTACTTCATAATACAGGGTATCCTGCTCTTCGCCGACTACCTTGAGCTAAGAAAGGGATGACACAAACACTTGCGCCCTTAGTAGTCACATCCACAGACCCCCTCTTTTTCTCCCGTTTTCTTGCGCGCGCTTATGGTTTCTGTTTCCACGCCATAAGCGTTTCATACCACGTAATTCCTGTGGCAAGTGATGCCAAGATCAGAGCGAAGACACTGTAGAAGTCTACTCGTCTGAACTGTGTTAGGTAAAAAACGAGGAGCGCGGTGAACATGGTGGCATACAAGATATAACGGGGCAGCATCAAGGTTCCTAATCGTACGAATTGTTTCAAGATCCCCACGTTTACAGTTTTCACCAAGCGATACTCGCCGTGGGTTTTCTCAACCAACCCTAATTCAGCCAACTTGTCCAAGTGATACACTGCCAAGGCTGGACTTGAAAAGCCGAGTGTTCGCTGAGTCTCCCTTATGCCAACGACTCCATTCGATGACCTTAGCAAGAACCAATAGACCCGCAGAGTGTTCCCCCTCAAAACGCTTGCAACCTTCTCGTCGCTCATTGGTCGTTCGCCTGAACTCTACCCGATTCTTTGGTCTTCTGCGCACGCAAAAGATGACTCTTTAGATTGGTCCTTTTCGAAGTCGCCAGCCTACTGTGAAACAGATGAGGCCGAATCCGATTGCTCCGATTCCGGCGATGAGCAAAGGGCCAGAGATATGAAACCATCGTCGCCGTACCTGCAGTTCCTCGTATATTTCCGGATTGAGAGACCAGATCCATCCCGCGCCAGCAAGCAAACAGGTTCCCACAATCATAGCAGACATTCCTAAAACTACCCAACGAAACGGCTCCAAAACCGGACACCCTCCACAAGCTCTAGGTTGTATCTCTTTTCTGGAATTTAAAATTTTAACGCTTCCGCCGCGCTTGGTTTGGTTGCGCGCGTATGCTGAAAGCAACTTGTGTGCTTTGGCGGCACAATTGGGTAAACATGTTGATGGTTCTAAAAGGCCCTTTCTGGGTTAGTCGCAGTGGTTCGTTTTTATGTTGCGATCCATGGTCTTTACGAGTTGCCTCAAGAGGCGCATTTGGCGTATGTAGGCTTTTTTGCTCAAGCTATTCCCCTTCACGTAAGGAAGGGGTAGGCTTCGTATCCACACAAAACAGTTATGAAGAGAGAATCAATATCCAGGATACACATGTACCGAATGCTTGAACTTTCAATTCGAATCAAGGCGTTGCTGAATTGGGATTCGTTGACCCGTTAACCGCGCTTGTAGTCTCTTTTGTTTTTCTTGGAACACTGCTGTACAAGCGTGTAAACTTGGGAGTCACACTGGTTTCGACTGCGCTAATCTTAAGCCTGCTGTCACTCAGATTAGAGGATCTCCCCCGAGTTCTTTGGGAAACAACAAGTGACCCTGTAACAGTCTCGCTAGTGGCCGCAACATTTGGTATAATGGTGTTAAGCCTGCTCTACAAGGAAACAGAAGCCATAGACGCTTTGAGCAGTAGTCTAAGCGAAGTAGTTAGGAGGCCTAAGCTTGTGGTAAGCATGCTTCCAGCAGTGATAGGCCTGCTCCCAGTCGCAGGCGGCGCCCTCATGTCAGCGCCACTGGTAGAAACAGAAGCAAACAGACTTAATCTAAAGAAGGATAAGAAGACCTATGTTAACATCTGGTTTCGGCATGTAATCTTCCCAGTGTATCCCATTAGCCAAGTGCTCATACTCACAGCGGCCCTCACTGCAACCTCCGTAACCATGCTTGTTATGAGGCAAATCCCCGTTGTGATAGTCATGATCATCGTAGGATACTTCGTTGGCCTGCGGGAAAGCTCGAATGTGCGCAACAAAGAGAATCCCAGAAGAGGTGTTCACACGAATTTGAAACTGTTTCTTGTAATGTTTTCGCCCATTTTGGTAATGATCTTAATAGTTTTGCTTTTCAGGGTCGATGTTTGGATTGCCGCCTTCATTGGAGTAGTCCTCCTTGCCGTCATTAAAAGACCTAGCTTGACTGTCGTAAGGAGGGCCTTTGGCAATAAGGGACTCTATATGATAAGTCTAGCCGCTTATGGCGCCATGCTTCTACGAAACGTCACAATGGCTTCTGGAGTCTCAGAGGCTGTTGGACAAATTCTCGCGGGCGGAAACATTAACAGCACAGTTTTATTGGCAATCCTTCCGGCAGTCTTAGGATTTCTGGTCGGCTCACCCGCTGGAGGAATTGCCATAAGCGCGCCCATGTTGGCAAGCGCCTTTAACTTCACTTCGAAAGCGGCAAGCCTGCTCTATATTTCAGCTTATTTCGGATACGTAGGCGCACCAACACATCTTTGCCTGGTTTTGACAGCTGATTACTTCAAATGTCCACTGAGCAAAACGTACAAGTACATGATTCCGTCTCTAGCAATGTCATTCGCAACCGCCCTGATGGTCTATTTCTTCTTCTAAAAACCGTTCCTTCTGAAACGGACAAGTGCTTGACGGAATATTTTCAGGCGCTTTCGGATTTGCGGGCTGACAGGGCAAGAAGCGTCAGGTCATGGCCAATCTCTACGAGTAGTATGTGCTGCGTATCTGCAACCACCGTATAGGTTGCGGCATGTACATATTCGGCAGGAGCTTTTTAGCGTTTTTCGGTCTCTGATGCATGTTTGTCTCATTTCTTGACGAGGGATCTCAGCAAATTCTTGAACTTTTTATCGAGTTCCTGCTCTTTCGTGAAGTCTTTATCGGCCATTGACAGTGTTTCAGCGTATTTCTGAACCATCTGTTTTGTAAGGAAGTCTACTTCATCCAGTTGGGAAATCATATCTTCAAACTTCCCAGAATCGTAACATTCCTCAAGTTCGGTTTGTATATCGACCAATTGGGAGATCTTCTGCTCATCGAATTCGATGTTAAACCCAAGCTTCTTCAAAGCATTGAGAACTGTGCTCACTTGCTCCTTTGCGACTTTCGAACTGCGAGGGGTCTTGCCAATACTGCAGAAGAAAGTCTCAGCGGTTGCGCGATAGTAACTTTCGATGAGGTGGTCAATGCGTTCTTCCCGGGCAACTTCCACCATTCCTCCTTTCAGCAGCTTCTTTATGTGGTGGTAGACTGCCTGAGGCGTGATGTTGAGCTCCGCTGCTGTTTGACTTACCGTCATCTCCTTGACTCGAAGCAGGAAGACTATTTTTCTCCGGGTTGCGTCGGCTAACAGCTTGAATGCCTCAGGATCCCTTATTGCTTTCACTGGCTTCATATCGGTTTACCCAACAATAACATAGTTTGGGTGAGTATAAAAATCTTTTGTCTATTAAAACGCAAGCTTTATAAGAGACGATTTGGTCATTATTAAAACAGTTGTTTTAAAATACAAATGAGGTGGTATGTATGAAAAGGAAAATGCTCACCTTAGAAGGAATCTCCGGTTCAGCAAAGGAAAAAGTGCTCAGCATCACCAGACTGATTCGCGAATTGGGAAAGGACGATTCCAAAGATTCGTCACCTAATCCTTTATCAATGGTTGCTCAGCATAACCCGGTAAACGCCCTTGTTTACAATTCTTTAGAAGCAGAGCAGAAAAAAGCACAAGCACTAATGTATTCGCGTCTGTTTGACAAACCAAAGTAGAATCATGCAACCCCCTGGAAAAGTGACCGTTCAGACACTTCAGTCTTCGCGGAGTCACCCCTTTCCTGTCTTACAACCCCATTCTCCCCTTTCTTGGCACCAATCAATGAGGCTTCTACTCCTGCAACTGCAAACGTACGCATACTGTTTATCAGAGACAGTTGACGCGCGCGTACGAGGCTGTGGTTGGAGACAATTTAATATGGGCGCGCTGCCCATCTTCCCACGAAACAATTAATGTAAAACAAGTTTCATGCGTGGAGAAAATGAATGAAGAAGAATTCAGGAAGTATTTGAAACGGAGAGGAAAAAAACCAGCTGTAGTAGATCGAAACGTGCGCGTTTTGAAGGGTTTCATCTCCTACTTGCTCGAGAAAAGAGGAAAAGATATTGATAGTGGGACAACTGATGACATAGACGCTTTTGTAGCGGAAATTGAA
>JABAOF010060897.1_pt1 | contig 11728 bp, 21 predicted proteins | sample 7062171 | NCBI WGS metagenome assembly JABAOF01 (sample SAMN14538628, study PRJNA623070) | marine sediment metagenome | biome: marine biome [ENVO:00000428]; feature: marine pelagic biome [ENVO:01000023]; material: deep marine sediment [ENVO:00002113] | place: India: Gulf of Khambhat ... | reverse complement strand
GAGAAATGAGCCTCCCAAATAGCCATGGTCTTTGTCAAGTGCGGTTCTGATATGAGCAAACCAGTAGCTCTTTGCTGCGCTTTCTTCCGGCGTCCCGCGTAGCGCTTGCCGGATATTTTCCAAAACCTCCTCAAGCTCTTCTTTTAGGTCGTAGAGCTTTTCCGTTCTCTGTCGTAATTCTTTTGCGTCCATTTTTCCATCCTCCCTTTCTTAGTTTCGAATTTCGAAAATTAACGCTCTCGCAAACTCCGCCTGTTCTTCCGCTTTTTCTATTTGCCCCGCTTTGGTTCCCTTGCTGCTCGCCACCACGGAGCTGCCCGCTTTCGCTAAGCGTTTCGCTTCCACCAAATTTTCCACCGCATAGGTTAGGTGGCGCTGCGCTTCTTGGAGCTTCGTCTCAAGCTCAATTGCTGCGTGCGGCCTCTCATTAAATTTGACCATAGAATTTCTCCTTTCTGCTGCTCTCTTAACGCTCCGTCCCATTGAGTTTTTATTATCTCATACCTTATGACAAATTGCCATAGAACTCAGGCGGCTAGACCGCTTTTTTCCTCAATGTATTCAGATATTTGGACCGTTTGACCGCTTTTTTTGGAGCTGCGGAGCTTGAGGCGAGCTGGAAAAAACCTATACGCTGTCTGGGCTTTTTCGAATTTTCAACGCAACATACTATACAGAGAAAAACGCTTGCGCTGCGCTCGCTTTCTCTGAGCTGCTTTGCAGCTCTTCCGCAGCGCTAAGCTAAGCCTAAAACGTGCCTCTGATAGAGTTCGAAAACTTTAGGCTCTATCTCAGCACCGAGATATTTTCTGTGGCTATTAAGGCAAGCAATTGCGGTTGCTCCGCTCCCCATAAAAGGATCGAAGACCGTTTCACTAGGTTGCGAAAAAGCTTCAACGAATTTTTGCACCAGCTCCGGTGGAAAATTATCTTTAAACCATTCCACCTGGTGAACCTCGTTGAAGAGAACGTCTGGTATGCTCATTTCTTTGTTGGCCTGAACGCGTTTTCGCTTAAAGGTAAGAATAAAAGAATACATGAACCGAAAGAGGTTGACCTTATAAGAGCGCACCCAAATTTTTTGAGAAGCTAAGCGCCACCCTTGCTGTTTGAAAAGCTCGGTGACCATCAAATGCTTTTGCTTAACTTCGGCGTCCGCTTTTCTATCGCGCAAAATTATCGTGACGGCATTATTCGTCGGGTTGAGCTGCACGGCGAGCTGACGAAGGAAGGTTTCATAAAGCGGGTCGTCTGGTTTTAAGCTGAGCTCCTCATAGTCCGGGGGCGAAGTGATCACGTAAGCGTAAGGGATCCCCCGCTTTAAAGTTTGAAAGCAGCTCTCGTTGAAAGTTTCGCTCATATCAGCGTTCGCACGTTTAGCAGCGCTCGCGCTTGCGGGTTCATAAATACATCAACCACGAAGTGAACGCGGTCCTCTTTGCATTGGTTCACCACGGCGTGAGGTTTTCTTTGGTCCAGATAATATAAATTCCCCACCTTTAATTTCTGCTCTAGCTTTTTACCGCGGGCATCCCAAGCTCGAAAGTAACATTCGTCGCAAGTTCTTATTGGAACATGAAAGCGAGCAACCAACCCGTTCTGCACTCCGGCAAAGCGGTCCGAAATATCCGCATGCCTTCCAAGCTCGCCCGTCTCTGCTGCTAAGCGCATAAACCGTACGCGCTCTTTTTGTCCAGGTATCTTTAGCGCGAGCTTCCAAGCGTTGGGAAAAAACGGAGCTGCTGTCGTTTGGGTAAGCTCGTTATTCAGCAGGTGCTTGTTCGCTTCTTTCCACTTTCGCATCATTTCACTGGGCTTGATAATGAACCCAGGGTCGTCTTTCACGAAGCCTCTAAGAGCAAAAGCAGTCCAGCTCTTGCGAATGTTATAGTTCGAATAATGGTCTGCCCATTTGCCGTGATGCACGAGCAGATATTCGTCCAGCTCCGCTCTTATTGCTGCTACCTCTCTCGGAGTGGCGAAGCCTTTAACCACCTCAGAAAGCGTCAGCTCTTCCGCATTATCAAGAACGGGCGGTATGCTTCTTATCGCTCGCGCTCGAATGGAGGGATCCCACCAGCCGTAAATTCCGCGCACATCTGAGAAGGCGCTAATTTTCGACGCAACGTATATAAAGCCGCAATGAAGAGCTGCGTCTTTTGCTCCCTCATCCTCTTCGAATAGCTCTAACCAGCAGCCGGCGCCCGCTTCTTTCGCGCGTTGCTTTAATAAATTAAGCGCTCGAATTGCATTTGCTTGGTGGGTATAAGCGAAGTCGCTGACGAATAGATCACCCGGCAAGATGGTAACCATTCTATCTGCAAAGTCTCGGTGGTGGCTCTCGCTCTTATTGATATGATAGAGAGCAGCGCACCCGGGGAAATAAATTGCGCGGTGCTCTTTCAGAATTCGGTCTATTTCCTTCTGCGGTGGAATGGAAAAGACCGACTGCGCAAAAGGTTTGTATTGCTGCTTAAAAAAACCTGCTATTTCTGTGGGCTTCATTTTTGAAAAACAAAAACCGGCTCTACCTGCTTCACTGAGTCAACGTCCAGCATGCTTTGAAGGTGCTCCCCACGGCCCCATTTGTTTTGACCGAAGGTTATATTTTTCGTTTCTATCAGCTTGAAGCCTGCGTCTTCCGCATATTGTGTGGTTAGCAGCTCAAGAGGATAGACGCGCTTTCCGCTCTTGCGTTCTGTAATGTCTGCAATATTGAGGCAGCAATGCCCACCTTTCTTTAGCGCTTTGTAGCATTGCACCAGGAACGGCCGTAAAAAATTATCAGTCCAACCCTTAAAGTCTGGGTATCGAATGAATGACTGCGTATCTTCTGCGGTGTATTCTTCTTTGTTGTAATAGGGCGGAGAAGTAAACACCAGGTCGCATTTCCCTTCGAGCTTTTCTTTTTTTAAGTCCACATCTTCGAAGCATTGGTGAAGCAGGCGGACATTCTTATCTACTCCGAGCGCTTTCACTAAGCGTTGGTTGTTCTGCTGCGTTTCCGTAGCAGGGTCTACACCAACGTAAGTGCCTCCGATGGAGGAAGCTATCCACCCGACTATCCGGCCACCGAAGCCCGCGCAGGGATCCAAAACCAAACCGTTCTTCTTTCCATAGGTCCGGTAAAAGTACATTGCTACGCCAGGCCGGAAATTTCCGCAGCTCTGCGCGGTAAACACCAAGTCAATTAAATTCAGGTAGCCAGTGCGCACGTAGCTATATTTTATTTCTTGCTCAATGGAGCGTTTGAGCGAGCGGTCCTGGTTGAAATTTTCAAGCGGGGTTTTCATTCCGCGCACCCGCAAATTAAAGCGGTGATGGTGGTAGCTATCTGCAACGCGGAAAGCGGTCACGCTATTAATAGCGCCTTCGTCTTCTATCGCTGCAAGGTGGTTAATTTCTTGCATTTGCTCGTGGAGCGTTAAGTTGGGATAAGGGAAGCCGTTTTCCCTATACCATTTCGCTGCGGTTTCTATTACCTCCGTCATTGGATAGACGGAGAAAAGGTCTTTCTCTGGTTCTTGTTGCTGCTGCTCTTCGGGCTGCTCTTCCGCTCCGCTCGGAGCTGCTTGCGCTTCTCCATTCTCTTTCACCGGCCCACGTAAGCGCTCAATAACTTCATTGCCCATACCGAGAACGTCCACCAAGTCGGTGTTGAGGCTTTGGATAATTTCTCTCAGCGGTTCATCGTCAAAGCCTTCACTTATGCTAATTTGGTTGTCAGCTACCAGGTAAGCTTCCGCGTCCGCTTCGCTCTTGAATTTCACGCCGCGCACCACCGGAAGCCACCAGGCTTTATTTTTCACAACCACCCTATCGGGTGGGTCCAGCCCAAGCAGCTTCATTCTTTCAGCGGTATCAATGCGACCATGACCGGCGACGATCCTTCCGCTATTCTCGTCAATTATAATGGGGTTAATGAAACCGAAGCGTGAAAAAGACTTCTCAATTTTTTCGGGGGCGTGACGTTTTGGGTTGCGGGGCCACTTTACCAGCTTATCAATAGGGACGTACTCTATCCGTAGCTCTTCTTTTGCCATTCCAGCAGCTCCTTCGTGAACTCATTAAATGCTTTTTTATGCCTTTTTGGGCCCAGGAGTCAAGGAAAGCTGCGGGTGGGACAGAAAAGCGCCCAATTCATGCGTTAACGCAGCGAAAAGGGCGCTTCTGAGCAGGGTCGAAAGAGCTGCGGGGAATGGTGGCAGCAGACCGACGCAGCTCCAAGCAGGGCGACCCGACTAAACCTGCTTAGGGTGGTAAGCTTTGACTTCAGCGAGCGTGACGTTTAGGCGCTCTTCGAGCTTCTTTAATTCCGCAAGCGCCTCCGGGCTGTCCGCGTCGGGCAAAGACTTTGAGGCGTTGATAAGCTTCACGCCTATATCGACCGCAGCATTTGCCAGTGCAATGAGTACCATTGGGTTCATTATGAACCCCCTTTCTTTGCCTGAGCTGCAATGTAAAAAGCCAGCAGCTCATTCTTTACGGCGAGGAGAATGTTTGCAGCGTCGTTCTTATCCTTCACCGTCTGCGCAGCGAGCCAACTTTTCACGGCAGGCTCGTAGATAACTTTAAAGCGCTCAGCAAAAGCAGCCCAAGGACGGTACTCTTCCGCGGTAAGGGATCCCTGCTCAAAAAGAGTGTCGTAGAGCTTGCCCGTGCTGAGAAATTGCTGGCCCACGGCGTCGAGCGCTTCACCGCTCATTCTCCATTGGTTGACACCGCAAGCAACGGCGAAGAGCGCGAGGAACAGGACCGCAGGGGCGAGCTTAGAGTTCAACTTTCGCATAGGCCCTCCTTTTGGTTAAGTGTTCTTAATGGTGATCACTCCCAACGCTACCAAAGCGCTGATAATGAAGGAATAAGTTTCAGCAGCGTCGAAACCGAACCTTACTCCAAAAAACATGTCGAGCCCCATTAGTACCAGCCCAATGAGGGCGACCCAAAACTTTGCGTAATGTTGCATGGTTTTTCCTCCATTCTATTTTGCGTACGGCATTTGAGTTGCGTCGATGTGCTTTAACGCTCGCTCAATTTTTGCTTTATCTCGGTAGAGGCGCTGAAGGAAATACTGGTCATCGGGATGAAGCGACCGCCCTCTCGGGTGTTTCTCGCTCGGAAGAGCCAGTAATTTTTTCTGCGCCTCCAACCGTCTTATTTGCTCGTTGACGTCCCTAAGCTCGCTTATCAAGCGGTCATATTGCCAGCCCGCCACCACAATTTCTGTCGCTCTTTCCGCGTAAGGTCTGACGTAATGGTACGTCCCCTTCAATACACCGGAGGCCTGACTGACGAGCACCAGAAATGCAAGAACCGAGCCAACCAAAGCTATCCGTGCTTTCACTCCCATATTCTTCCAGGTATCTCGAAAGCTCTCACGATAATGCGGAGCTACCTTTGCTCTGCTGCGCTTCGAGAGCGGTTTGGTCCTTTTTCGTTTCACGTGAAACTAACCCGTTCCCACTTTTCTTTTTATCTCGTTAAGGTTGCTCCAAAGGTCCCGCCTTGCCTCTCTTTCGTTGTCATGCCTCTCGTTATCTTGCTTTTCGTGCTGGTCACACCAAACTTTCAATTCGCCCAAGTTTCCATTGATACCCACGATCTCTCTGCTATTCGCGTTATTTGTGCGAATGTTGATACCGAGCATTAAAATTATCACGCTTTGCAGCAAGACGAAGAGCGCAGCAATTACCAAATGTAAAAGTTCCACCGCACTACTCCTGCCCAATTGTGCCGGGCTCGTTGCTCTTTTCGTAATTATCAACGCCCATGGCAATTCCAGTAGCGAGCGATAACTGCAAGTCCGGAACAAGCAAGCGCTGCGATACCTTGGTGTCAATAAAGGCAAGCTCCAGCAGGACAGCGGGCATCAATGAGTGCTTGAGCACATAAAATTTCCCTTCTTTAATGCCTCGCGCTGGTTCATCCAAGCATGCCTGGTGGACCATTTCTGCTAAATGCTTTGCAAGCCTCCCACCTTCAACGCTGCCCGGGTATATCCAGAATTCAGAACCGTGAGCTTCCGGCATACCTGGTTCGTCAGGGTCCGGGTCGGCGTTTAAATGCAGCGAAAGAAATATGTCCGCTAACCATTCGTTCGCCTCTTTACATCTCCTGCTTAGCTCGCATTGAAAGTCCGTGCGCCGGCTCATTCGCACCAGGTGGCCTCGGTTTTCCAGCTCCGTTGCTGCTTTCAGGGCTATTGCCAAGACAATGTCTTTTTCCACCAAACCATGAAACGTTGCACCCGTGTCAACGCCTCCATGCCCAGGGTCTAAAAAAACTCTCATAGCAGCTCCTTAAGGCACGGTGACAGTGATGGTGATGGTAATGGTAAGCTGCGTAGGGTCGCCGGGTGTTGGAAGGCCGCAAGCTTCGTTGGTATACGCTGAATTTCCAGCAGCGTTGAAAGCTCGCACGCGGTAGCAGCGCTGTTGCCCGTCCGCTACGTTATCGGTGTATGTGGTGACATTCGCTCCAACCGTTGCTATCTCACCAAAGGTATCGGTTGGCCCGCTCTTTCTTTCTATCTTGAAGCCGTCTTCATTATCTGAGTTGTCTTGCCAGGTGAGCGTATATTCGTATCCGGCTTCACTCTTGGTCGGGGTCGCCAGTGCTAGTGCCAGCAGCGCTATCAGGCAAAGGAGAATTTTCATTGAGGGATCCCTCCTTCTTTTTCGCTCTCTTATCTATTGCGTAATTATGTCTTCGCAGCTCGCGGTAAAAAGTTGCTTTGCTTATTCTCAGCTCTCTACAGGCTTTGCGAGCGTTATGGTCGTTCGCTTCATAGGCTTCCATAATGGCGTTGAATTTTATTTCGTCCATCGTCAGGCGCGTTCGCTCTTCCGTCATTTCTTCCGGCTCCTCGTCATTGCGCTCCAAGCGCCCCCGCATAAATTCTTGCATCACCTGGGTGCCGTGATCCCCGAGAGGGTGAAAGATAAAAAACCAACCCGCCTCGCTTTGGTTCCATTTTAAAAAATGACTTGGGCAGAGCGTGCCGGGTTCCATTAACCCAATTTTGTCTATTACTGCGAACGCTGCCGAGCGTCCGCAAAAGCAAGTGTTTTTCAAATAAAGAGTTCATCCTATTCCCTAACCGACGCCCAGTGCGAGTACCTTGTTAAAAGTATTCTCACCGACTATAACCGCAGCCTTCCCTTTGATATATGCTCTCCGTAGATCACCGCCGGGTTTAGCGACCATGACCGGAAGACCAACCCTTAGCTCTACATTGTCCGCAGCAATAAGAGTGACCACACCACTTCCTGGAAGGTTCACTTCGGCAAGCGTCGGGTTTGCCGCAAAGACCGTGACGACCTCTGCATTAACCACGTTGTCAATATTGCGGTCCTTCACGAACCGCGAAAGCTCGCTCATTTTTACCTCACCACATCTTCGAACACAGTGACTTCTATGATGTCGAACATATCAAGCTGCCCATCCTCGTTCACTGTTGCTTCTATAGCCAATTCATCGACTCGGTTTGGTTCTGAAACGAGTCCTCGCTTGGTAGAAGATAAAGAAATAATATCGTTTTCATTCAACGCCTCATAGTGCCTATCCAACCTCAGCTCTCTATGGAACGAAGAATGTGTCCCCCGGTTGAGTTCCAGCGCAGCTCTTGCGGCTATCATTTGCTCGGTCACTAGCAGCGCGTCTTCGATAGGGGGTAATTCGGTGAATGGACCGATCTGGAGCTTTACCTCGGGGTCACCGGGGCTGCCGGATACTTTCAAGTCATAGCTAAGGTCCGAATTGAACTTGCTGATAGCTTTGCCAGAAGATGGGGGCGTCCCGTCTTCTGTTACTTCAACCGCCACATCTGTTCCGAAAGCTCCTGTGGCAAACGCGACCCGGTTAATAGCCGCGTCCAGGTCAGCTTTTGTGTTATAGATGTCGATAGAAAATACACCCGCGATGGTGGCTTGCAGGTGGACAAAAAAGCGTTGGTTGGGGCTAAGGTTCCAGTCTGTTACGTCTAAGGCCATTGGGGTTCATCCTCCGCAAGCAGTCGGGTCGCAGCGTTAGCCTGCTCTTCGAATAAGACTGCAATTTTATGCCTTCTCTTTCGACGGTGAATTCAGTGACAACATGCCCATTCACTCCATAAATGACATTCCCCACAACAACTTGGGGAGCTCCTGGCACGCCCTTGCCCAATTTCGCGCAGCATATCTCCTCGTATCCGCCCACCTCTATCACAAAGGGCGCTGCATTATTTCGCGGCAAGACGACTGCCAACGACTCAATATCGGGTTGCGCGGGAACGTTATCCCAGCACCCGACTTCTTTTTCTGAAACGACCAGCCCGCCTTTATATTTCAGTAAAAACATTATGCCGCTGCTGTTACAAAAATTTCGTCAGGAAAAATTTCTCCCGATGTTGGAATAGTCACAGTATCGCCAACACCGGTGCCGCCCGTATCGGAAGGCCGTATCACAGTTGCGGCGCCGTTAACATTACCGGGTTGAGTTGTGAGCGCCGTGTAAATAGGCGTGCCTTCCGTGCCTTCGTTTGCAGCCCAGGTGATCGTGGGTGTTGCTCCAGTGAAGATGTACCGAAATTCCAGAACGAACGCCATTGTATCATTGGGCAAAACATCGCTTGGAAAAGAAAAGTCAAAATTGAAAAACGCGTCGCCGGCTGCTGGAGGCGCAGAAGTCAAAAGAAGGTAGCCCGTATTGCCGATCAACCGGCTTGCCGTGTCCACTGTCGCTCCGGCAACAGCAGAAGCGGGCCACCAGCTCGCGCCTGGGGCAACGGTTAACCCTATGCCGCCTATCATTGGCAAAAAAGTGTTCACCGTGGTTCCAGTAAAAACTTTATTCGCTACGGAATTTAAACTGAAATTGTCCCAGGCATGAAGTTCGGGAATTTGGCTCAATGCTTCCGTAAAGCTGATCTTAAAAACTTCTTTTGCAGCTTGTTGTCCAATGCCTGACACGATGAAAGGAATAGGCATTTCGGTTCCCTCCTACGTTACGTCTTTCTTCACCGATGGCAACTGCAACCATACCCGGGAGATGGCACCCGGCTTCGTTGCTGCGGGATCTTGCCCAAGGTCCGGCAACGGCGGGTTGTTCGACAAATTGACGTTGCCTTTGATATATACCGCGAATGTCGCAAATAGAACGTCGCCCTTGATATAGCGCACCCGCTCTGCGAGCAAAGAGGTATCGCCTTTGATATAAATAGCGTTCCGAGCAAATTCGGTATCGCCTTTGATGTATCGCGACGCTTGAATTTGGAAGAGAACGTTGCCTTTGATGTAAAGGGTAGACGGTAAATTCTCGAATGGACGCCGCGCCTGCTCCCAGTCGCGACGAGCAATGTCCTTGCGCCTCCACCACTTGACCCACCCTGGGTGACGACCATCTTGTCTGTTCTCTCGCGCCATTCAATTTTAGTCCTCGTCCCAAACTGCGCGATAAGTCGATGCGACAAGACCTGCCTGGTTTCTGCAACTCAATTGTTCAGGTCCTATGATCACGAGTTCTTCATCGGGCCCGGCCAACCATCGCACCACACCACCGTTCGAGACCCATTCCTCTGCCAGCAATGCCCCCGCATCCAAGACTGGTTGCGATGACCAGGCGGAAATGAAATTGATGACATTCGCAACGGAATTCGGATGGCGCGGCTGAACATCTCCACTTGTCGGACCTGCGCCTGCTCCGTTGGTACGACCGAAACGAGTCAGCATGGAAGTTCCACCGCCGCCAGTGGCATTGCTACTAAAACGCAACTCTTTGATGCGGCCGCTTTCGCCCGAGGCAGCTTCCAAAGCAAAGTTGTCGTTTGCCAGAACAGGCGTGATGTTTAAAACGTGAGCGAAATAAATACTCATTCTCTTTCCCTCCTATTGTAACCCCAGGGCTTTGTGTAATGCCTGCGCTCGAAGTTTCTGTTCAATTTTTTCAAGGAATGGCACGCATGCTGTGGCACATTGCTGAGTGTTACAGACAGGCCCGCCGCAGTTGTTGCACCATGCGCCTTGCTTTTGTCCATGCACGATCTTAATGACTGCCTGGCAATGTTTGCAGCTGACCGTATCGTATTCCAGCAATGGCCCGCCCGCCCCTCTCTTATCGTTCAACAAATAACCCATCGCAACCTCTATTTCTTGTCAAAGACGATGGCTGCCACGATAGCCGTGTTGCCTTGGCTTGGTATCGGAGCAACGTTAACCGCGACCAACTCACAACTTGGATCATCTACAATTTCTTTTATCGCGCCCTGTAAACCGCTGACTGGGCCATGATACACCTTTGCGTCCCTCATAGTCGCGCCTCCTGGTTTTCAAGCAACAAGGGATAAGCATTTATGGAAATGGTCGTTCGTTCAGTTGTCACTGGACCGGGAACTTCATGGGAAACGTTGCTGGGGAAAACGCACAAACGTCCAGCAACAGGTTCCGCTCTGATGAATTCCGCATCGACGTTGACGATCAACGGTGCATCTCCTGCCACATGATAAACCCCGACCCACAGATCGCGTTCCGTGGGTAACACGTCCGGCAGTACAACGTTCTGGTTCAGTTGCCCGTGATGATGGGGGCGAATGACCTGTCCGGGTTGCATGACGTTCAGCCACATTTGGACTTTCCATTCTCCTTCCGGCAGGCGTGACAACAAAAAGTCTCTTACTTTTCCGAACGCCGGATCGAGATCCTTGTTGTCCAACATGAACACTTCACATTCGCCAAGGTCTGAATAATTTTGCAGGTGCGGACCTTCGCGCACAGTTTTGATAGCTGCTGCCAACTCCTTGGCAATGCCGGAGCCTTGGTCCATTTGATATATTTTGATCAGATCAATGATCCGTTGTTGCTGCATTTTTCTTTCCCAGTGCGGTTACCACTTTCTTTGTCCCGCAATACTTGCAGGCCCGAACGCGGTTCCCGCTTCAAGTATACTCATACACGCCTTCTAATTTACAGCTTGAGCATTTGCGGAACTTGTAATTTTTCCAATATTCCCGTTCAAAGCCCCGTCTCGCCGCCTTCCATTCCGGCGTCGCTTCTATTCCCACAGCAATTTCAGTGGGACCGACCAACACTTTACCAGGTGGAACACGTCGGCGGTTGCCCATTTCGTCTTCGAGAATGATCAGGTGCTTGATCATGTTTCCACCAACTGCCCGTTCGTTACTGTTGCCATGGCCGTTTGCCCAAATTGATCTTTCACCGTTACCACCGCACCACCAGCCATGGACAATGCACATGGGTTGCAACCTGCCGCGGTCTGAGCTGCAGACCTGAGATCGATCACGCAGGTAAATATCTGTTGAATTGTCTGTTCGCAATTTTGCGTGCAGTCCACCTCGCCAAAGTTCGGACATGAGTTTGGGGCACAACCGGCTGGCTGAAAAGCTCCATCCTTGCCGCAACTCACCTGCGCTCCACAATCGGGGTCGGTACAAACACACGTTGGTTCCAGGAATTCGCCTCCCCCTGTGCAGCCACCTGCTGGACTGTCATCGCACAAAAATTCTCGGCGCTGTGCAATGCAACAACAAAACCCGGAAAACGGAGGGCCGCAGCGTTTCTCGAATTGATAAGTCAACCTATAAGCGCTGCCGCCAACTGAATTATCGGACGGTGGCGGTTTTAACACTGCCGTGAAAGTACTCTCCGACACTTCCAACTCGCCCTTGGTGGTAGTCCAGATATAGGGCGGACCGCCTCCCGTTGCCGTGAATTCAACCGCTTGCTCTGCGCCGCAG
>JABAOF010010660.1_pt3 | contig 11731 bp, 16 predicted proteins | sample 7062171 | NCBI WGS metagenome assembly JABAOF01 (sample SAMN14538628, study PRJNA623070) | marine sediment metagenome | biome: marine biome [ENVO:00000428]; feature: marine pelagic biome [ENVO:01000023]; material: deep marine sediment [ENVO:00002113] | place: India: Gulf of Khambhat ... | reverse complement strand
ACCGAAAGAAGAAACAGGGAAACCAGTAGAACGAATAGAACCGCCGTTAATGATGCTCGTCGCATTTGTCACCCTAGACCCACGGTTTCTTATCCTCGCGTGCTGTCTCGTTCTCGATTTCTCGAGCTCGCCCTAGAGCAGGCAACAGAACCTTAGTCGAAACGGTATATACACTCACAGAAAACATTCCATTGTACAGAGCCCACGCAATCACTTCTGTGAATTTCATTAATGACGCTGATTCGTCGACGAAATGAAGATAAATGTTTACAGTAGAGAGCAAAAGAATTGCTATTGCCAAGAAGACAATACCCTTCTCCGACATTCCCACTTTTCTTATCCTGTAGAACATTATACTCAAGACGCTGGGAGCGAAGAGCATCCAGAGATGATGGACTAGGACTATCTTAAGGCCATCGTTTACCACTGCTCCTGTAACAGCTATCGAGAAGTTCAAGTTGAGAGTGATAATCATAACTAGTAATGCCCACTGAAACATGACTGCAAAATGTGGAAACACTTCGCCTTTGATAACTTTATGGAGGCGCCGCAGAGGGTCTTCCACCTTATTGAAGGTGAGGGCCTTCGACGGCCTTGGTTGGCTACTTTTTCGGTCAAGCAGGGGGAATATGGATAGCTCGGGAAGGTTGCGAGGCTTTCTGCATGTATGAGCTTTGGTCTCAGGCTTTTTCAGCATGTTTCTTGAACGCGTGCGCGATGAAAAAGATTGCATGACCTATACTAGACTCCGGCTGTTTCCATTGAACCATCTCTACGCTGCAAATCCTCTGACAAAAACTGAAACAGAAACCATTTAAAATTATCTTATTCTGTTAGAATGGGTTGACCTGTACTTTTGTCAGCCTCACTGTACAATTCTCGTGTGTGAGAAGCTGTCATGCGCCCGCCAGAGGCTGCAGGAAACCAACTCTAAGAGTCTTCAAGAGGAGTTTTAGAGAGAGAATGCAGTGTGCGTCACTGAAGGTAAAGGCGTCCTTCTAGAACAATGACCGCATTGCCGATCAGCTCCACTCTGTCTCGCGAAGGAATCCGCACACGAAGTTCACCGCCCCTTGGCGAGGCTTGATAGGCCAACATTTCCTTCTTTCGCAGTATGTGGGACCAATATGGGCCTAATACCGTGTGGGCGGCTCCAGTCACAGGATCCTCGTTGATGCCGAGCCACGGAGCAAAGAAACGCGAGACGAAATCATAGGGAGGACGCCCCGGTGATGTGACAATGACTCCGGTGATGTTCTCGCTTGTTCGGACAGCTGTCATACGTTCGAAATCTGGCTGCAAATCGATGAGACGCCGTTCATCTTGGAGATGGATTAGCAGACTCTGGGTCGCTGTGGAAATATGTGCACTTTTGAAATCAGCAGTGCCAATTGCGCTGAGGAGTTCTTGGTTGGGCTCAAAAGATACCACGTCATCACTTGGAAAGTCGAGGAGTATGCCGCTTATCTCCAGCTTCGCGCTCAGCTCTCCACTCTTTGTTTCGAAGGCTATTTCATTCGCTGACACACCTACATCGTAGAACAGAACTGCCGCGGTGGCCAGCGTCGCGTGACCGCAAAGGGGCACCTCGATCCTTGGAGTAAACCACCGCAGAGAAAACCGCTGTGAGTCCTTGAAGGGTTTGTTTGCGATGCGGCGAAGAAATGCGGTCTCAGAGAGGTTCATCTCTGCAGCAATAGACTGAAGAACAGCATCTTTGTATTGATCGTCCAACAGGCAGACCGCAGCAGGATTGCCCCGGAACACCTCGTTTGTGAACGCATCCACTTGATAAAGAGGAATGCCTTCCTCGTTGTCTTCTCTCATCCACATGCACCGACCCACAACCTGCACACACGCTTGTCAGAACTGAGACATCGACGCGCCTATTTAACTTGGTCTACGGCCGCGCATGGGCAATCCAACTGTATTTTAATCTAAGTTCGCACTAGTCTATTTGGCCGGATGACGAGAAGGCATTAGATTGACCTGTCAGGATGAAAGCTCAGAGTTACTCTGACGGCCGCATACACGCACAGATCCCCCACGATTCTCTTTGTTAGGACCCAGACCAGTTCTGCGCGCGCAATGTGCCTGATGGGCTTAAAGAACTCGAAAAGAACATATGTGAACAAGGTGGAATCTACGGTATGAAATTCGGCATATCAATGAGCAACTTGGGGATTTACTGCAACTTTGATGGTTTGATAGCTCTTGCCCAAGATGCCGAAAATGCGGGATGGAACGGAATATTCCCTTGGGATCACATGTTGCACAAACCAAGAGCGGATTCGCGGGTAATTGATCCGTGGATCGCCCTCGGGGCTATTGCTTCAAATACAAAGAAAATGACGCTGGGTCCTATGGTCACTCCTCTTGCACGACGTCGCCCCTGGAAAGTGGCAAGAGAAAGTGTATCATTAGATCATCTGTCAAAAGGAAGAGTGATACTTGGAGTTGGATTAGGTTCAGTGGTCAATCAGGATTTCGCAAGATTTGGGGAAGAGACTGACAGCAAGATACGAGGCGAAAAGCTCGATGAATCTCTTCAAATCTTGCACGGATTGTGGAAAGGAGCCCCCTTCAACTTTTCGGGGAAGCATTTCCAGATAGAAGAAGGAACAGCATTTCTGCCAAAACCCTACGGGGGCAAAGACAAAATCCCCATCTGGGTAGGTGGAGGCAGGTGGCCTTGGCGTAAGAAACCATTCCGCAGAGCCGCAAGGTTTGAGGGAGCTTTTCCCGAGTTCACTGACAAGAGCGGAAACATTGTCGCAAAGTACTTTGAAAACGTCGCTGAATACATCAAGCAGTATCGAGGAAATCTTGAAAATTTCGACTTTGTCACACTCGGCAAGGCCCCTCGAAGAAAAGCTCAGATAAAGGAATTCTTCGAACCTGTCCTTGAATCGGGAAGAATCACTTGGTGGGTAGAGCGCGTCTACAGCTGGGAAGGGAATCTGAAACAGATAAGGAGAAGAATCAGAGAAGGCCCGCCTGATGTTTGAGGCAACCTATCTAGCGAATGCTAGATAGTGATGTGAGACAAACTCCCCGAAAATTGGGGTCGCGGACGAAGACGAAACCGACTTCCGTCATCTCGACTCGTCAAACCTGGCACTTGGGGCAGAGATAAACGTGGCCGCCTCCCACACTCAGCTTCGCTATAGGCGTTCCACATATTGGACAGTCCTGCTGTTTCATGTGTGGCCCCATGGCAGGCGTGTAGCCGCCTGGATGGCCATAGAGGTCATAGAACTGGTCTTTTCCCTTGAGCCGGATTCTCTCCTGCAGCACCCGCTTTATGGCATCATATAGTGCTCGTCTCTCATCTTCACCCAACTCTGAGGCCCTTCTTTTTGGGTGAAGCTTAGCGCGGTACACAATATCCTGGAAGGCGCTATTGCTCAATCCCACGAGAACGGCATCCTTTCCCACCAGTACTGTTTTGAGCATCCGATTGTTGTCTGCTACGAGCTGGGAGAAGCGTTCAAAGGTGAAGATCTCATCAATGGGTGAAAGCATTTCAGGATTGAAGTCGCGTCGGAAGACATAGGTCCGTTCCAGCACGTTGTCGTTCACCGCGTGGATGAGCCCCATGCTGGTAAGCCGCACCGTTAACATCGTGCCGTCATTGAAGTCGATCTTCAGATGGAATTTCGTTGGACCTGTTTTCTCACGCGTATGGTAAAGTATCTTGCCACCATACTCGGGGGCGAGCAGGAGGTTCATTCCATTGTCGAGCTTGACGCGGATGGCGTTGCCTCTGGATATGACGGACTCGATTTTTCCGTTCACAAGCTGGTCGAAAGATTCGATGTCTTTGTTCAGCATACGTATCTTTTGCAGCCGCTCATAGTCTTGCAGTTGATAAGATTTGACGCATTTGCCTCGGAGCGCTCGATCCATCTGTTCTGCAAAGATTTTCGCTTCTGGAAGTTCAATACTCATCGGGCACCCTTCCACGCCTGTCCCTTGGAGTAAGCCCTAATCTCAAGTTTAAGGCCTTCTATGCGTGCATTGCAGTTTGAGACAATTCAATATTAAAATGATGTTGAAATGGGTCTCACTATCTTGAAAAAGGAAAGTTTGCGGACTAAAATTTCAACCAACCACGGAGACGTTAACGGACGACTGGGTATGGACAGCCACCTATGGACTTCCCAAAAGCCGTGTATTCGATTCAGCGAATACCTACAGGGTACCAAGCGCATGCATTCTGGTTTCCAAGTTCTTGTCATTTCTTCAAATCTGGCCGTTTCCAATGCACGCGTGTACCTTATTATGCACTTCATTATTCTAGCATGTGAGATTAGTGAGTCATGATTCCTAAAATTGACTTGAAGGACAAAATCAAGGAGCTGCATAAACCATGGTCTCCAATTGAGATTCTTAGAGTGAATGATCAGGTTGTGCGGTTTGCGTTGTACGATGGAGAGTATCCTTGGCATAGACATGCAAATGAAGATGAGCTCTTCTATGTGTACAGAGGAAGCATAGTGATTCGAGTGAGAGGTCACCCAAGCATGACTTTGCGTGAGGGAGAAATGGCTGTGATGCCAAAGGGAGTAGAACATTCTCCAAGAAGCCTAGAACCTTCATATGTTTTGATGTTTGAACCTCAAGCTCTGAAAAGTCAAGGAGACTAGAGTGGGTGCAAGGAAAAATGTATGCACGCTTTTGATTCGATTCCAACTAGGTCACCTAAGCAAGCATTGAGCGGCGCGATCTTTGGCATAGGCAATGCATAAGCGCGTGCAGACGTAGACTTGAAAGATGATCGCGTGCGCGCAACTGCTACTACAGCTGCAGCCAACAATGTTGATACGATGTATTGGGCTAGCAACTCAAGCTCATCTAGTTGAACGTGAATATCACCCATTGCTGCTGTGATATCGGGATTTGGATTTCTGCACTGCCAGAAGACGGTTCCAGGCTGGAGAGTTTGACCGTTGTAGAAAAAGACTACTTCGTATGGGTTTTCAAGCGGATTTTGATGGTAATGTGCGGAAACCCCACGATATGGTGCTCCACCCCACATCCAACTGCCATCAAGATAAGAAATGTCGCCTTGTACAGACCAAGCGGTATCAACCAAGGCCCACCCCGTCCTTTTGAGAAGTCGAGGTTCTCTCAAATCCACAGACCAACAATTGCTAGCTATGCTTGTAGAACTCACGACTCCAAATTGAAAGTAATGAACGTAACGGGTAAAGGGAAACGGCATGACTACACAATTACCCGCGAAGAACCTTCTTATGATGGGCTCGCAACTTGGAAAATCAATGATATTGACCGATTGAAGAGTGACGTTGGACCCAGAGGCAGAGACTGAATAGTGAACCCACCCTTCCAAATCCCACCTTGCAGACAAGGTAACGGGTGTTGCGGGATCTACCCCCGAGATCTGCCAAGTGTAGGCATAAAGCAGTTGTTCCGTTGGCAAATTGAAAGGAGGCGTTGCCTCTCTTGTTTGGTGCAAGCCTACGTCAACAAAGAGGGTGCCCTCTGCATCTAATACTAGCATTGTGTAGAATCCGTAATCTACATGCCTAAATTCAAACGTCTGAGCTTGGACAAACATGCCGCCTCCGAGCCAACTACCAGGTGGAAAGCAACTGGTGTCAGTGGAAGGAAAGCTAACGGTGATGGCTGTTGCGAGAGCTGTTTCGCGAGTCTCTAGATTCGGAGTGCTGACGTGAAATCCAGCCACATAGGGCTGATTGGAGTTTAGTTCCATTACATGATGATTTTCCGTGGGTAGCCACTCAATTGCATTAGAGGCCTTCACCCCAGGAGCAACCCACGGGATGATTCCCGAGATCACTACAAGTAAAAAAAACCATATTGTCTTCAAGAATAGATCCTCATTCGCGTTAACTTGCCGTCCAAAGATAAAAGGACTTCGAAAATTTTAATTAAATTGGCATCAGAAACACCTCTCCATGGTATCTGAATGCACAAAATGTGGTAAAACTATCCCCGACGATTCGGTGTACTGTCCGTACTGTGGTTGTGGAATGAAACCATCAGCCAAGTCAACTCAAGTGTCGGTTGGTGGGGCCTTGATGATTATCGCCGCAGTGACGTCCCTGATTTTCTTCGTTCTTTCATTTCGTGCACTCTTGAATGTCTATACGTGGTATCCACCATTGGTCGCACAAAGTTGGTTCGTGTATAATCAAGTTATCACCGTTTTTTCGTTCACTGGATTGCTGTTTGGGCTCTCAGCTGCCACATTTTCATTGACCAGAAAAAGCTATAGGTGGACTTTGGTTTGCGCGCTGTTTTGTGTGCTTTCAGGCGGTGGCGTTTGGACTGTATCGATGATTATTCCGCACTCCGATGTGGTGCTATCCTTTCTCCTCTTTTTCTTACCCCTTTTCGCTACGTCATCTATTGGAACCGTATTGATCTTTTTCAGAAAGGCGGAATTCAGCAGTAGGTCAAGAAATGGCGAAAGAAGTTAGAAACTGCGTGTGCATGTGTCCGCTGCATGAGCGCGAAAGATGCATGTATGCACTTCTTCGAAAAAAGGCAAGACTGAAGCTAGTCTGCGTCTGGGGAGTGGTAGCCTTAAGGGGGAGTTGTTCGTTCCTGCAGTTCCTCCTTTCAGAGGCAGAGACGCAGGCGCGCGTGGAATCGTTGCAAATAAATTAGAACGATCTTCCTCAGGTATGAACCATAAGCCTTTTAACGTATCATCTTATGATTGTAGCCCATGCGAAAGGAATTACCTCACCAGTTGCTGAGGGAGCTTCTGAAGAACTCCAAGAGAAGCGACCGAGAACTCGCCAAGATTCTAGGCGTATCGCAACCCACAATCACCAGAGCCCGAAACCGACTGGAGAAGAATGGCACAATCGAAGACTACACAATAGTTCCAAATTTCAGGGAGATGGGGTTTGAGATCTTCGCGATAACCCTGGTCAAAATCAACCCACAGATGTTGACAACGGAGAACATAGAAAAGGCAACACAGTACGCGGCGAAGTTTCCCCAGGCCATCCTGTCCTCGATGGGCGAAGGCCTGGGCATGAACGGCGTAGTCATTTCACTACACAAGAACTACACCGACTACCAGCACCACGTGACGCAGATGAGACTTGATTGGAAAGGCCTCCTTCAAGACGTGCAAGGCTTTATCATCAGTCTTGAAACGGGAGAATTCAAGCGATTCTCCCTCACACATCTGGGAGATGTACCCGTCTAGCGCACGCATCGTTCCTAGGTCTCCAAACGCTTTTCTCCACAGCTATTCGTTGCGCGCGCTCTCTCAACACCAGAGTTTCTGAGGGTTTGGCAGATAATCGTTAGACAAGAGACGTCTGCCTTGTTGCTGTTCAAAGTCTCGTCATGCAAGTTTAATATGAGGTCGGTCTAAATATTCAAAATGTTTTGCGCCAAAAGCCGATGATGCATTGTTGAAGAAAGATAACGCAGACAACCGAAGACCTTTGGTAGTATCTGCTGCCTCTGTGAATATTCTTGTCCTCGGTTCTGCTGGATTGTTGTTGGGAATTTTCTTGGCAGGTGTGGTTGTTCTCTTTTTGCCCTATGCCGCGATTCCACGCTTCGATATTTTTTTCGTTCCTTTCTTCTGGGTTGCGGCGGGGCCCATCCTTATTTTGGCTGGCTACAACCTACGCAAGATGAAAAAGTGGGCAGCACGGCTCGCAGCTGGAATCGAACTTTTCGATCTCATAACGGCACTTTTCCTTTGTTCACTCTGGTCACTATTCGCACACGTAGGTAATATTCTCGCTTGGATCTGGGATGTGTACACCTTGGTACTCACAGGAGGAGCCTGGAAACATCTACACTAGAATGATGACGAAAGTCTTGAGCTTTCCGTATCCGACGAAGGATATGAGCGATTTTTTCTATTATTGTCTCTTAGACAACCTCGTGATTTTGGGTTGATGCATGCACGTATGATTTCACGGTCTCTGGATGATCCAGCTTGTGTCCAGCCTTCACACTAGCACACACAGTGAGTGGGTGAACAGGTAGGTATGGGGAGGAGTAGGAGTGTGCATCGGGGAGTGGAGTGTGGTGTCGGGTCGGAATGGGGTAGGAATATGGTGACAAGGTGTGGGATTGGTTGGGTTAAAGTTTAACTTTGGGTTTGGGTTTGTGGTTAAAGTTTAACGCACACACACCAAGAACTTATGCGCACGGATAAAATCATAGACTGATGTAGGATGCTGATAGGAAGAAAGTGTTTGTGAAGCAAGTAACAGAGAAGAACGAAGCTGCTGCAAAACGATTGGTTGAAACCTTAAACACAGATGATTGGGATACTGTACGCAAGGTGGTTGCTCCAAACTATGTGTTTCACCACCCTGTCGGCGCGCGCACGCAAAAGTAGACAGGTGCATCCATGTATCGAATTGAAAGTGATAAGATCGCAGAAATCTGGGACGCACGGAACACGTTGAGCATCATGCGTCAGTTGAGTTCAGAAAAAAGCATATCTGGATCAGCAAGCGAGAGAAAGGTGGGATAAGGGTTATCAGAAAGCTTCTCATGAAAAGTGTGGCATGGCTTTCCAGAAAACCAGTGGTGCAGGTCGCGCCTGAGAGGTTAGAGGGCTTTGTCGTAGATATTGGTGCCGGTGGAGAGGGGGTAATCGCCAAAACATGTGGAAGAGATACGGTGGGTATAGACACCAGCAAGCGAGAAATCGATGAGGCGAGATCAAGAGGCTCTCTTGCTCATTGGGTTTTGGGTGATGCGTGTTCCATGCCTTTCAGAAATGGCAGTTTTGATGTGGCCACATTTTTCTTTTCACTAATGTATATTAAGAGTCCCAAGAAAAAACGGGCAGCGTTCGTAGAGGCCAAAAGAGTTCTCAAATCAGGTGGGCTACTCTGTTTATGGGACGCCATAATTCGCGAAAAACCAGACCTATATGTCGTTTTCGTGGAAATCAGTCTGCCAGATGGAGAAAAAATCTTCACAGGATACGGAGTGAGAGGAAAGGAAAAGGAACAAAACCTGGAACTTATTAACAGCTTGGCTCTTGAAACGGGGTTCAAAGCTTCCAACGCTGAGTCTCGCAAGAATCTGATTGAAGCATGTTATCGTGCCCCGCGCGCCCATAGAACAGCGTGAGAGAACCTAGCTTGGGTAACTACGATGACCTTTCATTCTTGTCTGGAAGAGGGTTGTCGAATTATAGAAAGTTTCTCTAGCAGAACCCTTCACAACTTTCCTAGCTATCCACAGTCATCTAGACTGTTCTGAAAGAGAGAGGAGAAGCGATACATCAATCAGGAGGGAGCGATTTTCCCTCACATGATTTCTAAGATTCCTCCCCACTTCTCCTTCATGCGCCCGCACAAAGCATGCATTCATGAAGTAACTAATCTACGCTTTGTAATCTCCTGTGTGTCTCACACATTTGAGAGGCTAGTCGCCTCTTCGCATGACTCTACACTCTCTGCAATATTCGACATTAGTCCTGAACATGCCCTTGCATGCATGCGACGGCCCTTCCATATCACTCCATAATAGGACATTCATTGTCTCATTTCACATCCTTAAAACAATAAAATGCTGGTCACGGTAGCTAGGTATTGTGCAAAACAATGACCATGCATGCGTGTGTGTGAGGGTGAGAGGTTAAAGTGCATGCATGCATTCAGCTCGTAGGCCAGGCTTCTGGGCAATACACCTGTGACGGTCGCCTGCTATTTCTTGCGAATGGTGGAGCCGCCGGATGTGTTAATGTCGCCCAACGTGGGATCCCCAATGTAGAGAAGAGACGAGCCCCCGCTCACATCGGCGTCCAGTTGGCCATCAAGGTTTATGGTTACCTGGCTTCCCCCGCTGAGGTCGACGTCTGCATTACGAACATGGAAGTCTGATAGGTCCAGATGACTTCCTGACGAGGCACTGACAGTGAGGTCATTGGCGCCGCCTTCAAGGTTCTTCACCTGGCTGCCTCCAGATAGTGTGAATTCAGCGTCTTCGCTGGTCGTGAAGTCGCCAGTGAGCCAACTGCCCCCAGAGAGTTCAACAGCGAATTCATGGGATGCACTGAAGGCCTCAATGGTGCCATGTGTTCCTCCGGACAACTCTAGCGTGTGAAGGTTAGGCAGTGTAATCTTCGCTCTCAAGGTAGGATTCTGATAGCTGTACCACCACTTGAGACGGATTGTCAACGTGTTGCCTGTTTTGGACACCTCAATGTAGTCGAACAGGTTGTCGTCTGCAGTTATGGCGATGCTGTAGGAGCTCGATTCGCTGATTTCTGCCTCGAACCCGCTTCCCACCTCAACGCTTGTGAAGTCACTGAAGTACTGGTTCTCGGTGGTCAGATTTCCAGAGCCGACGACTCGCCCAAACGGTTGCCAACCTCCGAGCAGGACTGCCGCTGCAATTGCTCCGGCAATTATGACCACCACGAGCGTGACGATCAGAGCGATGGTCAGAGTACTCATAGGTCTTTGTCGCGGGCCACTCGGTCGCCTTTCCTCAGGCATGGGGAGGCCGGCAGGAGTTCCGCAATTGGGGCAAAACTGGGCGTCTTGAGCCAATTCGGCTCCACATTTGGAACAGTAAGGCATCCTTTCCACCAGCGGAAACGGTATTGAAGCGAGACTATAAAAGATTTGATGCCAATTGCCCATGCATGCATCATAGCTTGCTATTCTTACTTTGGCGTAGATGGCGATTCCATGCTTTGAATAACTCGTGCACAAGTTCAGAGTGTCGTTTCCCGATGTCAATGAAGAGGGCGGCAAGGGTTAATGAGCGGCTATTGGTCGTTGCTTTCCATCGAAGTCTTACTTTTGTTTTTCCGTCCAAGGGCTCAAAGGTCCATTCGCCAGTGCCGGTATAATCGCCTTCAAAAAACTCCTCGGTGAACAGCTTGTCCTTGACGAACTCAGTTATCCTAGCGGCAAACTTGGTCGTTCCCTTGTAGTGAACTGTGATGTCGGCCACCGTTCCCTTTTGAACAGTAGTATCACTACCTCTGGGCTGTGACTCCCAAATGGGCATCCACACGTGGGTGATCCCTCCAAACTCGTTCGCATAGGCCTTGAAAACCGTGGCGCAGTCGGCGTCGATGATTCCTTCATCCACAACGTCATATCTTGCCATCTTACGCCCATCGACTGTTTCCTCATGCGATTTAAAGGCTTTCGCACGCGCGCGCATTTAGTTACCTAAATCTCGGCATTCTCGGATTCCATTCCTTCTTTTCATTTCTCAGAAACTTAGCCAACAAGAGAGCCTCTTCGCTAATCAACGTGTCCAGCGTTTGTCTCTTACCATGCTTGATTCTTGGAATGTCAACGTAACGATTGAAAAGACCAGTTAGATCATCAGCTAGACTGTCGGCTTGCGTGTACGCCTCGTATGGTGAAGGCTTTCACTATTCGATTCTGCTGATTCGCATTTTGCCAAGGTACAGTAGTAGAATCCCTACGAGCCAACTCAAGGTGGTCTGCAGCAGGTGAACAGACAACAGACCCTCAATCGTCTCGGACACCACACCTATTCGCATCAGAGAGATCAGCGAAACGGCGAATAGCCCTATTGATGTAAAGATGGCGATCATGACGTTCACGGCGAGCTTGACGGATTTCGGTGAATAGGCTGGATTAAGGAGGGAAAGACCCAGAACGAAGACGGTGAACGCGGCAATGAACAACATCATGAACCCTGCATTAATCAACAAGAAGCCCAGCGTGGTCTGCGGGCTCAGAATTGTCAAGAT
>JABAOF010045414.1_pt1 | contig 11735 bp, 13 predicted proteins | sample 7062171 | NCBI WGS metagenome assembly JABAOF01 (sample SAMN14538628, study PRJNA623070) | marine sediment metagenome | biome: marine biome [ENVO:00000428]; feature: marine pelagic biome [ENVO:01000023]; material: deep marine sediment [ENVO:00002113] | place: India: Gulf of Khambhat ... | reverse complement strand
AGATCATAAGCCACTTGCCTCAGCCTATTGCGGTCAGCTGCGGGTGAGGTCTGCTCCAAGATATAGAGGATCGGGGGAACAGTGCTGGCCCGCAACGTATAATAGGGAAGCCACCAGCCCGCATCAGATCCGACCACGGTAGTCTCATCAAAAACAAGAAATCCGTTGACTATAAACCTAGCATCTTCGGGGACATTCTCCTTTATCCACTCAAAGGCAGCCATATCCGGCGGCTTCACCATTTGGAAAAATGGATCAACAATTCGCAGTTGGATACGAATGCCCCAACCCAGCAGAAGAACAAGACTGATCAATACCAGGGCCTTGCCAATTCGATAGAATGACATCCAGTTCCATAGAAATCCAATCAACCATCCCAGGAGTAATCCTCCCGGGATATACAAGGCTATGATCAAGGCAAAATTGGTAATCCAGCCAGGACCAGGCATGCCCAACAAGTAAGGATTGGTAACAAGAAATGATAAGCTGCACCAAATGGCAATAGGGAAAGCTAAGCGCTGCCGCATCAAAAAGGCCAGAGCAAGGGCCCCTAGACTAAAGACCCAAAACAGATCAGAAAAATAAATATCCGTGTGTTTCCAAATGGCCACATCTCCTGTTATGTAGGATTTTTCGCCTGAGACCGTCATTTTTTCAAAAACCCAAGGAATGCGGCCTGATAAAACAATGATTATCCAGGGTACAACCGAAAGCGCCGTAACCAATGAAGCACTGCCAAACTGCAATGTTCGGGTCAACCATTCTCTGATACGACCTCTCTGCTGCCACAAACCCCAAAGAGCCCAGCTCAGAGCTGCCATGACCCCTACAAAGGCAACGCTGTAATGGATGAGCGAGAGACCTGAAAGCATAATAAAGAATAAAATCAGAGTCCGGCCTGCCGGACGCTCTTCGTTCGTCCACCATGCGTCAAAAAACCAAATAACCACAGGAAGGATTATCTGACTAGATAATTGAGGATAGCGGCCCCAGTTGACGTAAAAAGCAGGCATAGGCGATAAAAGCCCGGCAACCACCATGGTTGCGATGCCGACCCAGCGGCTTCCGCTCAGACGAAGAGCCAATGGATACAGGGCCAGAATAGCCATGACATTCAAGACCTGCCCTGAAACCAACGCGGCCTGAGGAGCAGCCAAACCACTAAGCCATGCCCAGACAGCCATAAGAGCATGAAGCCCGAAATGGTAAGTGAAACTGGTGATGGAAGCATAAGGCTCCCAAGTTTGAAAGAGACCGCCGTTATCCTGTATCAACTGGACGATGAAAGTGTGATGGACAGAATCTCCCCAAGCAGGAGCACTCATGTTACGGATAACAGCCAGGCGGGTAACCAGCAGCAAGCTTATCACAATCAGAAGTACCAAGTTAGGCATGTCTGCCCAACGCGGATGCCAGGAGCGAATCTTAGCTCTCCATGATGGACTAAGTCTCAGGCTCTTTCTGTAGCGCCACAACAACGCAAGAATGGCCCCTAGGCCTGGAATCCAGGCATAAAGTGAGCCAGGTGCGATTCCAAACACATAAAACCAAAGGAAAAGAATGGGATAGAGGGCCACCCCAAGACCTGAGGCAAGCCCCAATTTCTCCCCCCAAGAGAGTGGCTTCCCTTTCCATAACCAGGAGAGGAGAGCCAAACCAGGGAGGATATAAAGGAATCCCCCTAAGAGCAAGCTCCGGATGAATTCCGTAGCTATGGTCACGGAGACCTCCACGACATCTCTATGAATAGCGTAAGCCAAAAGAAAGAAGAGTAGGATTAATATCTTCTGGCCAGGCTGTCTTTCTCAGCTTTCTATCCAATTTCTGTCAATTTATGGCCAATAGCCTATATCGAAGGGGAAATTATGTCAAACTCCAGAAAATCCCTCGTAAGCATTTTTTTCCGTAGTTGGGGAAAATACAAAATACTTCTATTTTAATTTAGCGGCGATTTTCGTCCATCCGAAGCCCATGGGGGATGAGGGGGGATCTTTGGAGAGGATGGAAGGAAATATTCCTTTATTTTTTTACTTCTACAGGGACAAGAACGCTTTTAACGTCGACATTTCTCACATCCACAGCAAGAAGTTCATTTTTAATTTCCACTGGAATGGCCACAGGATTTCTCACTTCAACGGGCAAATTATTAGATGTATCTATCAACAGCGAATCCCAGTTTTGGCCAGGTGTTCTCTCTATGGCTTTTATCCGTACATCCACTGCGTCGGCCTCCTCTGCATACAACATCGGGATTATTCCTATTTCTCTGACACAAATCCAGACAAGACAAAGGGCGATGACGGTCAGGATAAATTTGGTATAGCTGTCGACGGCAATTTTTGTTTTCACACTCTCCTCCTTTATCTCAAAAATGATCAAAACCAATCCTTCAAAAATAAAACGACATTTATTTTTGAGATCATCGGCTTACCTGAATTTTTAAGCTTCCATCAACATTTCTAATCCGTATTTCTCTGTTTTTTCAGGATGAATCAGCTTTTATGAAAATTCTCTTCTGATATGAAAAAAGAGATTATTAGCATTCCAACCAAGTGACAAAGATCAGGATGAGTCCTCTTCTCTTTTGACCCTGAATCCTTCCTCTTCCAGCTTCCTTATCACTTCATCCAGGTCTTTTCCCTGCTTCTTGCAACCTTCAGGGATGGTTGTCTTCCTTCCCAATGTTTTTCTCACAATCGGGTTTGCAACACCCAAAAATCCAATCTCCTTAAGGATTTCTATTAGCTCGCGATAGGCCTCGGTCAGCTCATAAACGCTCATTTTGAGATCAATCTCTTTCATTTAGAAGCCTCTTTTCTCCTGATAATTTTCGGATCTCCTTAATATCCTGAGTCACTTCAAGCGTACCCAGGTACCGTCCCTGTTTATCCCTGACGGCAAAATATCTGATGTAAACGAAATTTCCTTTAAATTCAATCCAAAAATCAAAAGAATCTCTTTGGCCTTCTTTAAAGGATTTCAATATTTTCTCCACGACATCCACACTTTGCGGAGGATGGCAATGCTGGACTTTTCTGCCCAAAACCGATTTTGTCCTGACAAATATCCTCTCTTTGCTATCTGAAAAATACCTGACTCTGTCCTCTCTGTCCACAAAAGTGATATCCACCGGCAATGTATTCAAGACGGCCATCAACTCTTTTAATGTGAATTTCCCTGTTGGCAGGACAATCTCATCCGCCTCAAAGGTTGGCTCCTCAAGAAGCGATTCTTCCAAATCGTTCATCAGAGCTTCGGTTTCTTTGGGTTTTTCGATAAAAACATAGCCGACCTCATCACTCCCCTTGAGTATTTCCACCCAATCTTCGGGCTTCAGTTTCTCAAGTGAAGTCGGAAAAAGAATGTTCTCTTCCTTGAAGATCATCCCTTCAATCTCTTCAATCAGAGGATTCAATGTCTTCTCCTGAAATAACTCCAACTCCTCCTTCTTTTCTATTCTTTCGATCTTTGAGAAGGCCTGCTTCCACAGATCTCTGATTTCATTATCCTTTCCCCACATCACCTTCGAAGGCCCAAAAAAGCCCTGCTTCTCAAGATAAGGGAAGAGAAGCTGTTCCTTTCGCTCATAATGCTTCTCCACATCTTTCAACCGAGCGATCAATTCCCTCATGTTTTGTAGGAGTTGCTGCAGCTCGTAGTTTTTTCTTTTCTCGATCAACTCCTTGAGAGAAGCGGTCAATTTCTCGATTTCCCGATTTTCGAGCTTGAAAAGATAAACAGGATGCGCAGGAGAAGTTTCTGCAGAAACAGACTTTCTAAGAACCGACTGGAAAAGTAAAGCATGAACGTTGCAAAATTTCTTCACCTCCTCAGGAGAAAGACCTTCGTTTATAAGCGACTGCTCCATCTCAGCGATCTCTGTCGAAGAAATTTCTCCTACTTCCTTTTCGAACCTCACTTTAGCCTCTTCGACAGACAGGCCTTTATGCAATTTAAGAATGATGTCCTTCATGACCTCTTTTTTTCTTTTTCTTTCTAGATCCTCAGTCATTGTATTTCCTCCTTGAATAAACTTATCTGTGTCAAATTCATATCAAGAGGATGCCCAAAAATGTTCTAATATCAGCCCATTTTCGTCAGTTTGGCGATCTCTTTTCCATATTTGATACATTCATCCAAAGCCTTATCGTTTGGATTCCAGATGGATTTGATTCCCTCATTAAGAAGCTCAAAACCCGCTTCCTCGAGTCCTTTGTTAATCATCTTCACTGATTCTCCGCTCCAGCCATAAGTGCCAAAAGCGGCTGCCTTTTTTCCCTTGAACTTTAATCCCCTAATCTCCTCCAAGAATCCTGCCACAGCTGACAAAATCCCTCTATTTATAGTTGGAGATCCGACTAGGAGGACTTTAGATTTAAAAACTTCGGTAACGGTATCATTTTTATCAGAACGAGAAATGTTAAAAAGTTTACAAACCACCTTTTCATCGGCAGACATAATGCCGTGAGCGATGGCCTCGGCCATAGCCCGCGTCCCATTCCACATCGTGTCGTAGACTATTGTGATCTGATTTTCCTTATAATTTTTAGACCAATCCGCATATTTTTGAACAATCTGTGAAGGATTATCCCTCCAAATAACACCATGGCTTGTACATATCATCTCTAAAGGCAAATCCAGGCTTATGAATTCGTTAATTTTTCTTTCCACCAGGCTGCTGAAAGGAGTCAAGATGTTGGCGTAATACTTTATGCATTCTTGAAAAAGTTCAGCTTGATCGACCAAATCGTTGTAGAGGAGCTCAGTGGCGTAATGCTGTCCGAAGGCATCGTTACTAAAAAGGATATTATCTTTGGTCAAATAACAAAACATGCTATCTGGCCAGTGCAGCATGGGGGCTTCTATAAACACTAGCTCCCTTCGGCCAAGAAGCAACTTATCTCCTGTTTTTATAGGAACAAAATTCCAGTCTTTATGAAAATGGCCTATCAATGATTCAACTCCATTGGCAGTACAGTAAATGGGCGTATCTGGAATGTGCTTCATCAACTCATCAAGGCTGCCGCTATGGTCCACTTCAGCATGATTGGATACAATATAATCAATCTTTCTTAGATCGATGGTCTTTTTTAGATTTTCAACAAATTCCTTACAGAAAGGATTCCAGACTGTATCTATCAAGACCGTTTTCTCATCCCTTATAAGATAGGAGTTGTAGCTTGTACCTTTATGCGCAGAATATTCCTCGCCATGAAACTTTCTCAACTCCCAATCAACTTTCCCCACCCAATAAACATTTTTCTTTAATTCAATAACCATTTACTTCTCCTGAAAAAGATATTTTTCTCATAATTCAATTAATAAAAAATTTTTTCAACCCTATTTTTAGATGGATAGTCTTGGCCTGTTGATTTTGAGAAAAACCAGTGTAAAGAATAAGAAGAAGAATGAAGAAAACAGCTATTCTCCAGAAAAGTAAAGATATATTTTGTGAATTTTTTCTTTTTAACATTAACCTTTTGCCATTATAACACAGATTCTTTTTTCATAATCCGGAAGGATGTTTTATATGTGATGTGTTGGATGTCCAATTTATTGTCTGGGGGATTTTTCCCAAAACTTTGCTCTGAAGATCGGGAATTTCAGCAGGAGTTGAAGGAAATGAAAGCAGCTGGAATCAAGCTTTTATCCTGCAAAGCCTGGCTGATAGGCATGGATTATCTCTAAAACTGGAAGCTATCGAGACTGAGATAAAATATATGGAAAGGCTTCTGACTTCTATGTCAAAAGACGGCTGGATTTGTTTAATGTTTTAGGCTTTTTTATAAGTTTAAGATTTGAGTGAGGTTTTATTTCCTATCTCTGGGCAAGGATTGATAATAGTTTAAAAAAAAAGAGGAGAACATCCGTTCTCCTCTTAGATTTTGAGACGTTTGGTCGATTATTGCTTCTTCACGTAGATGTTGCCGCTGAAAGTTTTGAGGTAGACAGAAGCTCCTCCGCCGCCAACTGTGCCCTGAAGCTCGGTCTTGCTGATTGTTCCCGAGACAGTGATATCGAAATCGCTGACAATTTTACCACTAAAAGTTTTTGCCTCCAGGTCAAAAGCAGAATCAGATGGAAGAAGCATCTCGATGCGTCCGCTGTGAGATTTTAGACTGTACTTCCCTTCAGGATTGATATCTCCTTGGTATTCGATGGATCCACTCAAAACTTTACCCTTGACGACTTTGGCTCCGGATACTCCACTCACCTCGACATTACCACTTACCGTCTCCACGTCAAGCGATCCTCTCAATCCTTCAAGTGTAATGTCTCCAGAAACTGTGTTCAAATCGGCATTCCCGGTGATATCCTTAAAATCTAAATCGCCGCTGACAGCAGTACAATCCACGCCCTTATCCGCTCCCGAGACTTCTATATCTCCACTGACTGCATCCGCTTCCACCGTGCCGCCAATCTCCATCATAGTAATATCACCGCTAACAGATTTGATCCTAATTGATGCCTCAACAGGAATGCTCAATTGATAATCGATAGAGACATTCAAAGATTTAACACTGGTCTTAGGATATTCGGTCTCGATCCGAACGACATTGTCTTCTTTCGTCACTTCGATCGTTACCTCTCCAGCATTCTCTTTTGCCTTTTCAAGCGAAGAGGCTTTGGACACTTTAAGAGCATCTACTTTTACTTGTTCTTTATCCCAGCTCTTGACCACAATATCTCCTGAAATATTTTTTAAAATGACTTTTCCATCCTTAGCCAGGGCCACTGTTTTTTCGAATTTTTCCTCATACCTCTCTTTTGCTGCTGATTGGACAGGATAGAACCCTAAGATAAAAAACATAAGAGTAAAAATTGCCAGTAGTGTTGTCATTTTTTTCAATTTCATCGAAAACCTCCTTGTTTATATAGTCTTTCCTAAATCCCCTTCTCGGGGAGAAGCTGATTTGGCGGCTATCATCTCATTCAGCAAATTGAGTTTTTCCCTGTAAACAAACAGTAAATAATTTCTGGCTTCAATGTTCTCAGGCTTATTAACAACGGCCTTCTTGCAAGCCTTTATAGATGAATCTATGATCTCAAGATTCATTCTGAAAATCTGAGCAACCTGAGGATCGAGGCTTTTTTCGCTGGAGGATACAGCTTCGGCTAGAGCCTTTATCGCCAATTGATAATGACGCTCAGCTTCCTCCAGTTTGGCCAGAGTGTACTTTTGATTGTCCTTTACCGTTGGCATTATTCCTGTCTTGTAGTAACGTATCCCCAAGATCACTCCACCCACAATAACAGCCAATAAAACAGCAGAGCTTAGAGCGTACTTGAGCCTGGGTTGGGAAAAAATGTAGTCGAACCACCTTCTCGCTGGTCTTTCTGGAATTTGGATTATTTGAGCCTCCTTGGCTAATCTGGCCTCAATTTTAAGCCAAGTTTCGGCAGGAGGAGAGAGCTCTTCTAATTCTCTGGCACTCTCGGCGATTCCCTGGAGGTCTTTTAAAACCTCCTGACAGCCTGCGCATTCTTTAAGATGCCTTTCGAGAGACGATTTTTTCCTGGCATCTAGATTATCATCTACATAATCGCTGATTATCTTTTGTGCTTTAGAGCATTTCATCTTTCTCTCTCCTTATAAAATCTGTTTATTCTTAAGATAATCCCTGATTTTCATCCTTGCCTTGAAAAGTTGAGACTTGGATGTTCCCACTTTACATCCCATAATCTGGGCAATCTCTTCGTGCTTGAAGCCCTGAACATCGTGGAGCAAGAAAGTGCTTTTCAACCTGGTCGGGAGGGCCTGGATCGCCTCATTTAAAGGCTTTTCGATCATCCTCTCATGAGGCTCGTGGCTCTCCCCTTTCAACTTTCTCTCCACTTCACTCAGAGGCACTGTTTTCTGAATCTGGCTCATTTTCCCTCGTAAGTAACCATAACAGGTGTTGAGTGCGATACGAAAAACCCATCCTTTAAAGGTATCCTCATTATGGACATCTTGCAGGTGTGTAAAGATTTTGAGAAATATTTCCTGTATTAGATCCTCGGCAACCTCTAGATTATATGTATGGCGATAGACTAGATTGAAAAGAGGGCGTTTGTACTGCTCGTAGAGAGCCTCCATGGCTTGAGTATCTCCATCTCGGCTACGTCTTATCAAATCTTTCTCTTCCGAATCCATCAGGCCCTCGTTAAGATAAGAGCCCATTTTAACATACTGACCGATGGGGTCTCTACCTTGGAGTTCGTTGGTCAGGCTCATGGCTAGAAAAAGCATCGGATTTTTTTCCTCAATCTATACGATGCTTCAAAGTCCAAAAAGGTTGCCTGCTATTTCAATTTTTTTTCATTTCATGTCTTGGGCTATCTCTGGAAAATTCTATACGGCTAGGATCAGGAGCTCTGGGATCTTTGATGAAGAACGTCTAGATTACTTCAGTATCGATGTAATATCCTAAAAAGCCACAATTCTCTTAATCCACACACACAAAATATGCAGGGAGACATTAAATTTATTAATTATTTTAAAAAAATTAATTAATTTTTTTAATTTTATACTTGACAATATTAATTTTTTATGTTATAAAAATAAAAAAAATTAATATGAGGTGAAAAAATGGCCCGGGATTGGCAGGATTTGACAAGAATGACCCAAGGCGCTTCTCTGATTGTAGAAAGAGTCCGACTTTCCGACACAGACATTGTTCTAGAAGGGAGTTTTGAGCTCCCCCCACTGGCTCGCTTGACCATGGAGGACCAGATCTTCGTGACAGCCTTTATTCGAAGCCACGGATCCATCAAGGAAATGGAAGAACTGTTTGGCGTCAGTTACCCTACCATCAAAAACCGCCTCAACCGCCTAGCAAGACAACTGGAATTTGTTGAAATCAATCTCCCCTCTTCCCGAAGTGAGATTCTTTCTCAGTTGGAACAGCAAGAAATAACAGTCGATGAGGCCATAAAAAAATTAAGAGGAGAATGATGATTCCATTATTGATGAAAATCCGAATAAAGGAAGAAAACAAGAGAGGCCTGAGGCTTATTCTGCCATTCTTTCTCGTCTGGCTCTTACTTCTTGTTATCTTGATAGTGCTGAGTCCTTTCCTGCTGATAGCCGCTCTCATCTTCTGGACAAGGGGATACGGGATAAAAATATTGGCGATAGTGCCTTTGATCTTCTCTTTGATGTGTTCATTATCAGGCCTGATCATTCAGGTCGATGAAGGAGATAAAAAGGTCTTTATCTCTATTCGATAAAGGAGGAATAATCATGAGTGAAGAAAAACGTAAAATTCTGGAAATGCTGGCTGAGGGAAAAATCAGCGTAGATGAGGCAGAGAAATTGCTGGCGGCCGTCTCCTCCAGTGCATCTGAACAAAAAGAGAGCCCTCCCAGCTCTACAGAACCTTCAAAACCTAAGCCTAAGTATTTAAGGATTTTCGTTGAGCCTGGCTCTAAACAGGAAAAAGGAGAAAAAGTGAATATTCGCGTTCCATTGAAATTGATACGCGCAGGCCTCAAATGGGCCTCGTTCATCCCCAAAGATGTCCACAAGAAGGTCGATGAAGCTCTGAAAGATAAAGGAATCGACATGGACTTCTCCCAAATGACTCCAGAGAATATGGAAGAACTCATAGAAAACCTGGACGATTTGACAGTAGAGGTGGAAGGCAAAGAAAAAGTGCGAATATTCTGTGAATAAAACAGGAAATAAAGAATCAAAAAAGGGGGTAGGCTCTTTTGTATAAAGTTGCCTGCTTCCTATTCACTCACTCTCTTCTCTTTTTGCTCTACGGTCCCTTCCCAATCATTTCTTCTTTAATTTCTGTGGAGGTCTGAAGAGTTGGACAGTCTCTTGCTTAAGCAATATCACGATGGAATAGATCGCCAAGGCGGTTCCGAAAGGCATGTTCAATAAGTTAAAGAAGGATACAACCAGCGTCAAGATTCTTCCCCATTCTTGCTTCTTGAGCAGCCCAACTCCTCCGATGATCTCTGGAGCGGAGAGAATCACAATAAACATTCCTACTCCAAATCCTACAGTTCTTAAGATTATAGGAGCTTCATATCCCATATCGGGAATAAAGGAGATCCCGAAGAGAATACTGAAAATCACCAGGCCAAACATGACACCCAAGGCTCCCATAGCAATCCACAAAGCACCGATGACTTTAACATGATTTTCCATGCTTTCCTCCTTTTATTTTCTTCATTTTCATGATTTCCTCGATTTTAAATTCCATATCCTGATAATGTGTTCCTTGCCAAAAAACTCGATCACATCGGGGACAGATAGCGAATGCGGTGGCCCGGTCATAAACAAAAGGAACCACCAAATTCTTGGCTCTGCTCCTGGGCAAATTCTTGAGTTTGACATTGCATTCGATACACCGAGAATTGGGCTCGATATCTTGCCATAAATCAAACTCATTCAGGACTTGAGCAACTTGGGTGTTCCAATCCTCGCTTTCTATGAATAGAGAAGGAATATCTTTTGCCTTTTCCAACAAATCATTGTCTCTTGTCAAGAGGACCCTCCCTTCTTTCTTTGCAAGGGCCAGGAGATGTGAATCTTCCACTATGCTGAAGTAGAGCGTGTTAAAACCAAGAATCTTGAGCCACTTGGCTAATTTCCCCAGCATGCAGTCGACAGCAAACTTCATAGGAAAATTCTCTTCCCCTAGAATAGACGATAGGCTCAAACATTTCAACTGGACCATGAAGAGTTGAAGCGCCTCTTATTCAGTTATGATAAAAATAGAATCCTCTTCTAGCAAGGCATTGGAGATACTTCCATTAAAATTTTAATTTTGGCTTATTTAACGAGCCTATCCCCCTGTAAAAAAATTAAGCCTTGATGATGATGCGAAATGTGTTCAGACCGAAAAATTGAATTAAATAAATACTGATTTCATCTGCACAGAGCGCCTTTCAAGATGTACAGATGTGATAGGCAATAATAGAGAGAGGAGAAAAAGAAAGAATAAAGATTTTGATGGTCTAGAGGCCAAGGAATTGGACGCTTAAGCCTGAGATAAAGATCATAGCTCCGGCAAGGGCATGAACGTACCTCTCCACAGGGCCCAGGCGGAGAAAACTCACCCCCCAAGATGAAATGGCGATTATACCCAGCATGGTCAGGATTGTTGTCAGGCCAAAGGCTAATGTCACCAGAACAACTCCTCCTATATTGTGCTTCATTCCAGGATATATGACTAAAGGGATCAGAGGCTCGCAGGGCCCAAAAATAAAGATAATGAAAAGGATCCAGGGAGTCGTTCGTGCGCTCTTTTCCTGATCATGGATATGCGAATGGCTGGCTTCGTGACCATGGAGATGTTCGTGTTGACAGCCGTCTGCATGAAAATGAAGGTGTTTATGTGTCTTTTTCCTAATCGCCCTATGCATCCCCCAGATGAAATAAGCAAAGCCAAAGCCGATGAGCAGCCAAGCCGCTAATCCTCCTCTGAAAGACTCCACACTCTCCAACTGACTGACAGCAATCCCCAAAGCTATTCCAACAAAACCAAGAACGACAGAACTCAGCACATGGCCCAATCCGCACAAAAAAGAAATAATAAGAGTTTTAGGAAGGGGCCAGCTCCTAGCCCTACTGAGGACGATGAAGGGGAGATAATGGTCGGGCCCGAGGACAGTATGAACAAAACCAAGGGTGGCTGCTGTGCCTGCTATGACGAGAATCTCACCGCTTATCATTTTCTATTTTGACCAAAAACTATGTACCAAGCCTTGAGAAAAGTTAACGCTTAAATCCAAGA
>JABAOF010023812.1_pt1 | contig 11736 bp, 14 predicted proteins | sample 7062171 | NCBI WGS metagenome assembly JABAOF01 (sample SAMN14538628, study PRJNA623070) | marine sediment metagenome | biome: marine biome [ENVO:00000428]; feature: marine pelagic biome [ENVO:01000023]; material: deep marine sediment [ENVO:00002113] | place: India: Gulf of Khambhat ... | reverse complement strand
AGTTGGTCATCATCCGGAAAAATTTCTCTTCGACCTCCTCTTTTTTTCGCTTTGATTTAAAATTCGTTTCTCCCTCGCTTATGCTCCGGGCAATCCGGCGGAAAAGCTCTCTGGGTGTCTCAATGACGTTCTTCTCGTCATCCTTCAACAGATAGCGTTTTTTAAGCACAAGAAGAGTATTCAGGGGAAGTTTCAGGTCATCCCTGACGCCATAGATGACCTTGACCTGCCTGATATCTTTGTGTTCCTCACGGTAGAGGATGTAGCTCCGGGCCACAGACCTGAAGCCTTCCTGCATCAACACCTCTTCGACAATATCCTGGATCTCTTCAACAGAAGGGATTTTTTCTTTAAAGATCGATGCCACCCTCTCCAGCACTCTCTCTGTAGAAATATCTGCTGTGTGGGCGGCCTTTTTTTCATCAGCGAGCGCTTCGAGAGCCGCACGGAAGATGGCTGTTTCTATTTTTTGCTTATCAAAGCCGACCAGAGAATTATCTCTTTTCCGGATCTTTTTCGGTAAACGCACTCCTTTTTTCATTCTTCCTTATACTCCCAGCTCGGAACGGAGTTGGATGAATCGGAGAATATCGCTCCGGCAAATGATGCCAGCGACCTTCTCTCCCTCCATCACCGGGACCTGATGGATGTCTTTGGAGGTTATACTCGCGAGAATCTTCCTTCCATCTGCATCAGGACTCACAGCCTCCAGCTTTTCCTTGGGTGTCATGATGTCTCCGACCCGAATCGTTGACCAGTTCTCTTTCGGTGTGGCCTTCACATCCTCCAGACAAACTATCCCTTCGAGGCTCCCCCGCTCGGCAACAAGAAAAACTCTCTCTTTTTTCTTGAGAATATAATCATCCACCAGGTTCTGGACAGGCAGGTCGGCAGTCACCGCCTCAAAGTCTTTGGACATCAGTTCATCAGCCCGGACTCCCTTGAGCATCGAATCGACCATAACCTGATGATAGCCTCGGACAGCGGCGCTGTGAAGAAACCAGCCGATGAAAATCAGCCAGAGACCTGAGAGGTTCGCCCTGAAAATCTGGAGGATCCCGATAAAAATCAGAAAAAAAGCGAATCCCTGCCCTGTGAGAGAAGCGATCCGCGTGGCTTTCCTCAAGTTACCGGTCACTTTCCAGATGATGGCCCTCAGGACTCTTCCCCCGTCCATCGGAAAGCCGGGGAGAAGGTTAAAGATGGCCAGTAATAAGTTGATATAGGAAAGATAACTCACCACCGCTCCGATGGGCTCATTCATACTTCTCAACACCATTGAGAGGATAAAAAAGACTAGCGCCAGAGCCAGACTGGTGAGAGGGCCGACAAGAGCCATAGTGAATTCACGCCACGGTTTTTTCGGTTCCTCGGAGATCTGGGCCACGCCTCCAAAGAGAAAAAGAGTGATGTTGCGGACCTTTTCTCCCTGGCTTATGGCCACCAGGGAATGAGCCAGTTCATGGACCAGAACTGAGGCAAAGATGAGAAGACTGGTGATCGTCCCGATGAGCCAAAAAAGACCCCGTGACCAATCAGGATACTGCTGGGGAAAATAGGTCGTGGATAACACCCAGCTGAACAGGATGAAAATCACGAGCCAACTTGAATCGATATTAATTGCTATTCCAAAAATCTTTCCGATGCGCCAAGAGTGTTTCATCCTCTACTCTCCTTAAAAAAATTAAAATCGCCTGACTCTACCGCTCAGGACTTGACCAAGGACAGGAAACGAACGAAGTTCCCTTTTCTTCCTTTTTGATTATATAAAAAGCTGAGCCAATGGAAAAGCAGGAAAAAACGGGATATATTCCTTTACTTCCTCTCCGAGCTATCTTTTGTTCTGGAGTGAAACTCTTACCCCATGATTCTTCTACGGTCCGACATGCACCATTTCCTGACCAAAGTGAAAATCCTCAACATCATAATAATCTGGAAACTTCTCAAGAAGGTCGATCTCAGATTTGATCACGAAATAATGACTCCTCTCGACTCGGCTGAGGTATTTTAAAATTTTCTGACTCTGCTCATCCTTCATCTTTTCACTTGCTTGTTTATAGAAATCTTCACTTGTTTTTTCAGCCTGAAGGGCTGCTTCGAAAAGGTCCAAAACCGAGGCTTTATCTCCCAAAGAAGCCTTGATGGGAGGGAGGAAGGATTTTTCAGGAATTTTGAGTGCTTTGTCAGAGAATCTCTGCGAAAAAAGCCTCTCTAGAGTCTTTTTATGCTTCTCCTCTTCAGATATCAAAAACTTGAGTTTTTCTCGCAAAAGCTCATTCTTTACTTTTTCGTGCAGCTTGGAGTAGAAACCGGCTGCGTCGACTTCAGAGCGAACAGCCACAGCCAAAATTTCAAAGGGTTGTAGTTTTGCGTCTAAATTCATATCATCCTCTTATTAATATTGGGGTCAGGCCTTAGTAACTTCAGTAATTTGAATTCAAATGAATTATCCAGTTCCATTTAAATGAAATTACTGAAGTTACTAAGGCCTGACCCCATTTTCTACACTGAAAGAGGTGGTACCTTGGGGAACGTCCCCGAAATTTTAAAATCTCGAGAATTTTTCCTTGGGAGAGCCACAGAGTGGACACTTGTCTGGAGCTTCCCCTTCCACCGTGAATCCACACACCTGGCAGACATGAATCGGCGCAAACTCCATATCCTGTCCATTATCCACGGCCTGCTTGGCCTTTTTATACAGTCCTGCATGAACCTTTTCCGCTTCCAAGGCCCACCTAGTCACTGTTTCAGCTCCCTTTTCCTGTTCTTCTTCAGCCTTGCTGATGAAAGCCGGATACATCTCATCCACCTCGTAGGTCTCTCCTTCGATCGCATCCTGAAGATTATCAGCGGTCTTTCCGATGCCGGAAAGAGTCCTGAGATGATTGGCCGCATGTACCTGTTCAGCGAAGCTGTTAGCTCTGAAGAGCCTGGCCACATTCGGAAGATCTTCCTTTTCTGCCTTGTCCGCGAAAGTCATATACTTCATATGGGCCTGGCTTTCTCCTGCAAAGGCACTCTTTAGGTTTTCTTCAGTCTCTTTTTTCATTTTTACCTCCTTAAAGCGCGACCATTTTCTCGATCGAGCCTCTTGCCCTCTGGCTGATTTCCAGAGGAACTTCAACTTTATACACCATATCCTCCAGAGACCGCAGCACTTTCTTCAAATCCGTCTTTTTCATGTTTGAACAGAATGACCGGTCTCTCGCAGGATAAAAATTCTTGGTTGGGTTTTCTTTTTTTATTCGATAGATTATGCCCGTCTCTGTCCCGATGATAATATCTTTCTTGGTGGTGATATGGCCTTCCTTCACCATTCCCCCTGTGGAAAGGACTTTATCCGCCAAATCAATAACTTCTGGCCGGCATTCCGGATGAACCCACACTTCTGCCTCAGGATGAAGATTCTTTTTTTCCCTGACATCTCTAGCGAGAATGTTATTGTGCACATAGCAGTAACCATCCCAAGGAATGATCTTTTTTTGAGTGTGGCGAGCGACATACGCCGCAAGGTTCTTGTCCGGCGCAAAAAGAATTTCATCCCCTTCGATGGAATTGACTACATTGACAGCGTTGGAAGACGTGCAGCAGACATCGCACTCAGCCTTAACTGCCGCGGATGTGTTGACATAGCAAACGACCTGACTTCCGGGATGATTCCGCTTCCATTCTCGAAGATCATCGGCTGTGATCATATCCGCCATCGGACAGCCGGCATTAATCTCGGGCATCAAGACTGTCTTTTCCGGAGCCAAAATCGCAGCCGTTTCAGCCATGAAGTGAACGCCGCAGAAAACGATGACTTTTTCTTTCACCTTTGCGGCCTGCTGGCTCAAGCCTAGAGAATCTCCAATATAATCAGCAATATCCTGGACATCACCAACCTGGTAATTGTGAGCGAGAATGACGGCGTCCCTTTCTTTTTTTAATCGACCAATCTTATCCTTTATTTCTACACTATTCATTTTTTCCCCTAATCCTCCATTTTCAGCATGGTTCGGATGAACAAAGAGCCGTTTCTTTTTTCGACCTTCTGGAGAGGCAGCCGGTTGATCATATCCGCCGCTTCCTCATCAATAAATCCCACTTTCGAGAAATCGAGAACTATCTTTTCCCCTTTATCCAGACCCCGCGTTATTTCTGCACTGAGTTCCTCAATCCATTTCTGACACACTTTGCCTTCGAGGAAGAGCACTCGTGCTTTTTTCCCTTCCTTCTTGACCGTTATCCGCAACATTGTCCTTGTCAGTCCTTCAGTTTTTTGACATACACCTTGATGACTTCGCCTTCTTCTTCTATTCCAATAAATTCCTGTCCTGTCTGTCTGCACCAGGCCGGCATATCTTCTTTGATTCCCTCGTCAGTCGAAGTCACTTCCAAGACTTCACCCTTTTTCATCTCTTTGATCTTTTGTGCGGTCTGTATGATAGGCATGGGACAGAGCAACCCAAAACAATCCAGCTTCACATCAGCCTTCATCTTCTTCCGGCCTCCAAATTATCTTTTGTGAATCATTTAAAAATTTTACTCCACACAGCTCTTACACTCTCACTTTCGTGGCTCCGCAGTGAGGACAGTCCTCGGCTCCCTTCTTTTTGGCTTTCCCGCATTCTGGACAATCCTCGAGTTCGAGATCACAGCTGCCGCAGATCCCCTCTAACTCCCCTAGAGGACCTTCACAGTAGGGGCAGGTGCATTCCTCCCTCTCAACCGGCTTCTCCGCTGGGGCCTCTTCCACTTCTTCTTTTTTTATACTTTTTTGTTTTTCAAGGTAATCCTCAATGGCTTTATGGAGGGCATCTGCACCGAGGTTTGAACAATGAAGCTTGTTTTTGGGCAGACCTCCCAATTCTTCTGCCACACTCTTGTTCGTGATTTTCATGGCTTCTTCAAGCGTCTTTCCCATGGCCATTTCACTCACCATGCTGGAAACGGCAATCGCGGCTCCACAGCCAAAGGTTTGAAACTTGACATCAGCGATGTGGTTATCTTTCACCTTGATGTAAAAACTCATCATGTCACCGCAGACAGGATTGCCAACTTGACCAACTCCATCCGCATCCTTGATGACCCCCACATTCCGTGGATTCTGAAAATGTTCCATGACTTTTTCGCTGTAAATCATTTTTCCTTCTCCTCCAAATATTTAGTGTACAAAGGAGACATCTTCCTCAGTCTCTCTATGACAGGCGGAAAGACTTCAAGAAGATAATCAATATCTTCGGAAGTCGTATCTTCAATCAAACTGAAGACTAATGAACCCTGAGCCAGGGCATGGTCGATTCCCATCGCCAAAAGTACATGCGAAGCTTTAAGCGCCTTGGAAGTGCAGGCTGAGCCACTGGAGGCAGAGATGCCTTGCATATCCAGGTTCAAGAGCATCGCTTCCCCTTCGATAAACTCGATACAGAAACTGGCATGATGCGGAAGTCTATCTTTTGGATGACCGGTGAGAAACACATGGCCCACTCTTTGAGGAAGCTCCTGAATGAGTTTATCCCTCAAGGACCTCACAGCTTCCGCGCGTTTTTCCATATCTCTCATGGCTATTTCGGCGGCTTGGCCCAATCCCACAATCGCTGCCACATCTTCTGTTCCGGCTCTCCGTCCTCCTTCCTGGATACCTCCGTCGATGAAGGGAAGAATTCGTATTCCCTTTTTCACGAATAAGGCAGCGGATCCTTTGGGGCCGTAGAACTGATTCCCGGCCAGACTGAGAGCATCGACTCCCAATTCTGACACATCAACAGGAACATTCCCCACGGCCGCCACCGCGTCTGTGTGAAAAAGGACGTCGCGTGCACGGCAGACTTGGGCAATCTCCTGAACAGGTTGAACAGTCCCCACTTCACTGTTGGCCAGCATCACAGAAACAAGGATGGTTTCTGGGGTGATGGCTTTCTTGACATCTTCCGGATTCACAACGCCAAATTTGTCCACTGGCACAAGACTCGTGCTAAATCCGAGTTTTTCAAGGCTCTTGGCCGAATGCAGAACGGATTGATGCTCAATAGCTGAAAGAACGACATGTGTTCCCTGGCTTCGTTGGGCCAATGCCAATCCTTTGAGTGCAAAATTATTGGATTCTGAACCACTGGAAGTGAAATAAACCTCCGAAGCCTGGGCATGGATGAGCTGAGCCACCTTCTCCCTGGCCTCTTCTAAAGCTCTAAGAGCTTCCTGGCCGATAGAATGAAGACTCTGAGGATTGCCGAAATTCCCCTTCAAATGGGGCAGCATTGCCTCAAGCACCTCTGAGTGAAGCGGAGTGGAGGCAATATGGTCCAAATACACTTTCTTCATTTTGACCTTCTTTTTATCTCATTCCGCAGAAATCAAGAAAATAAACCTGATTTCCGTTCTTTTTATCGCTCAATTGATTGCCACCACTTCCTTAATCTCTGGGATCTCTTTCTTCAGATGTCTCTCAATCCCCATCTTTAACGTCAATTGGGACATCGGACATCCACCACAGGCTCCAGTCAGCTTCACTTTCACCACGTCATCGTCCACCTCGACTAACTCCACATTTCCTCCATCTGCCATAAGAGCCGGACGAATCTTATCCAGAGCTTTTTCAACTTTTTCCTTCATCGATTTATTCTCCTTTAAAAAAATTTAACACATTATTATATCACTAAAATATCATTGAAATTTTTCCATGATTTTTTCAAATCTCTCGAAATCGAGATTCAGATCATTAAAAACGACGGGACGCTTCTTATCAAGCAAAACTAAGTCCTCATATGAAGGCTTTTCCTCGAGATAAATCAAACCCACTGGAATTTTTCCTTCACTCGACAGTTTTTTCCATGCCTTCGCGCTGTCCTTTGGGTCATACTTCGGGTCTTCATCGACCTGAATAATATTCTCTCTGAGCCACTGAGTTGTGATAATTTTATTATGCGTCACACACGGGCTCAAGACTTCAATAAAAGAAAACCCTCTGTGTGATATTCCTTTTTCTATGAGAGAAGCGAGCTGCTTTGGATTTCCTGAGAATCCCCGGGCAATAAAGGTTCCGCCAGAAGCCAGAGCCAGCCGAGGACCGTCTAGAGGGAATTCCTTGGTGCCGAAGGGCGCTGACACGGAAACATATCCCATATCACTCGTGGGAGAAGTTTGCCCTTGAGTCAAGGCGTAGAGTCTGTTATCAACAACTAAATAAGTGAGATTGATATTCCGCCTCAATGCATGAACAAAATGCCCCAGTCCAATTGAGTACGCATCGCCATCTCCGCTGATCCCAATCACAGGAAGAATGGGATTGGAAAGCTTGATTCCCGAAGCCAAAGGCAAAGTCCTCCCATGAAGCGTGTGAAAACCATAGGATTTGAAATAATTATTCAACCTCCCATGGCAGCCGATGCCGGTCACAATGACCAATTCTTCAGGATTGAGGTTAAGCGTGACAGCCGCCTTCTTCAGAGCCGCAAAGATCCCAAAGAGGCCGCAGCCCTTACACCAGGTGGGATCGGTCAGATGAAAATCCTTTTCTCTCTTCATTGAACAGCCTCATGGATTTGTGTCGATATTTCTTGAGGCCTAAAGGCCTGGCTTGAATAATTCAAGATATTCTTCATTCTGGAGGGCACCTGAACCTGACTTCGGATCAGCTGGCTCAGCTGTCCGGAAAAATTATTCTCGACCACAAAAACTTCTTGACAGGAATCCAAAAATTCATCGACTTTCTTCCGCGGAAATGGCCAGAGAGTCCTCATCTGCATGTACTTTGCTTTGATTCCCTTATCCTTGAGCTGCGCGATGGCTTCTCGAATCGGGCCAAAAGTGGACCCAACCCCGATGATCCCAATCTTAGATTCCTTATCTCCCCACACTTTGGGAGGAACCAGGTCTTTTGTGGCACTCTCTAGTTTTTTCATCCTTTTCTGCATCATCCGGATTCTGTTCCCCGAATCTTCATCCCGGTATCCGTACTCATCATGCTCATTGCTCTCGACCATATGGAGTCCGTTTTTCATTCCCGGCAGCGCTCGAGGAGAGATGCCGTTAGGGGTGAACCTGTATCTTCTGTAATCTTTCAGCTCATCGAGCTGTTCCTGGCTAAGTAGTTTCCCTCTGTTGATCTTGACTTTTGTCATGTCGAATTTTTTTACCGTCCGCAAGTTCTGCCCATAATCCTGCTCCGTGAGAAGAATCACCGGGCACTGGTACATTTCTGCCAGATTAAAGGCTTTCACAGTGAAATCGAAACATTCTTCGGGAGTGCCTGGAGAAAGCACGATGCGTGGAAAGTCGCCGTGTGAACCATAAATCCATTGAATCAAGTCTGACTGTTCGGTTTTTGTGGGCATTCCTGTGCTCGGTCCCACTCTCTGGACATGAGCCACAACAACGGGAATCTCCGCCATCCCTGCCAGAGAGAAAGCTTCCATCATCAATGACGCTCCTGGCCCAGAGGTCGATGTCATCGCTCGCGCTCCCGCGTAGGAAGCGCCAAGGACCATGTTCAACGCGGCTAACTCGTCTTCAGTCTGAACCACAAGACCGTTAAAATCGGGAAAATGAACGGCCAGCCACTGCCAGATTTCAGTCGCGGGACAAATCGGATACGCCGCAAAATACCGGCATCCGGCCGCGAGTGCTCCCATAGCAATGGCTTCATCTCCGGAGAGAAGAAGCCGGCCTGAGTCCTTTTTTTCCACGAGTGGATGGAGTTCCTCTGGTTCAACCATCTCTTTGGCCTTTTGGCATCCCAATCGCAGGGCACGAATATTCTCCTGGACGATCTTTTTTCCTTTTCTCTTCAGAAAAACCTCGGAGATGATTCCTTCGATAACGCGAAAATCCAGATTTAGGATATGACTTAAAGCACCGAGAGCGATCATATTCTTATAAATTTCACCCTTAAAATTTTCTCTGGCCAATTTTCTGAGGGGGAAAATATGGTAGGCCCTGCCATCAATCCGAGAAGGAGCTATATGGGCAATTCCAACACCATCACAGAGGAGGATTCCTCCCTTAGCCATTTGATCCGCATGTTCAACGATGGCTCCGCAGTCAAACGCCATAAAAACATCGATATCATCCGCTCTCCCATAGACCTTTTCCAAGCTCGCTCGAATAGTATAATTTGTTGGTTCTCCTCTTATATTGGACGGGAAATCTCTGTACGTAGACACCCACCATCCTTCTCTCTTGAGAATCTTAGCCAGGACATTACCCGTGAACAGGACTCCATCCCCGGCTTTGCCTGCTATCATGACAGAGATATCCGTTATTTTGTTCCCTTTTTTCTTCATAACATCACTTCGAATCTCAAATTAACTGAATCTTTCCTCTTTATTATTGCGTATTTAAAATATAAAGCAATATCTGTGCCAACTGAAAGGAAATCTTTCTCCCTTTGTATGTTATTGTAATTACAGAAGATACGAATCAGTGGCTAAAATCTGAGGCAGATGTCCTAACCAATTAATACCGAAATATCGGTATTTCCAGACTCTATAAAGCTTCAGCGGCTCTTCGGCCTTTCGATACCCAATTTCTTCATACGGCTTTGAAGCGTGGAAGGCTTCAATCCTAATATGACAGCCGCTCCTTTAGGCCCGTAGATAGCTCCTTTGGTATGCTGAAGGATCTCGAGAATATACTTTTTTTCATATTCTTCTAGGGGAATTAGTTCTGACTTTCTTTTCTGGTCAAGAGACTGACCAAAATAGGCTTTGGGGATCTCAAAAGAGTCTCCCTTGGAGATGACAAGCCCGTGCTCGATAATATTCTGCAATTCTCTGACGTTCCCAGGCCAAGCATATTCCATGAACAGTTTCATCGTGTCTTCACTCACCTTATCGATTCTCTTCCCGATTCTTCTCCCTATCATATCTAAAAAATAGGCTGTTAAGAGAGGAATGTCTTCTTTTTTTTCTCGAAGTGGGCTGACCTCTAGGGAAAACACATTTAGGCGGAAGTACAAATCCTGTCTGAACCTTTTCTCGTTCACTAGCAGTATCAGGTCCCGATTCGTGGCGGCGATGAGCCTGACGTCAACTCTTATTGTTTTTGAGCTGCCGACTCTCTCGAATTCCCCATCCTGCAGTACACGAAGGAGCATCGCTTGCGTCTCAAGTGGCAGGTCACCGATCTCATCCAGAAATATTGTGGCATTATCCGCATACTCGAACCTGCCGATTCTCCTCTGGATGGCTCCGGTAAAGGCTCCCTTTTCATGTCCAAAAAGTTCTGAAGTGATCAAGCCCTCCGAAAGTGCCGCGCAGTTCACCTTGACCAGGATTCTATCCTTGCGTGAACTGAGCTCATGGATGTAGCGAGCGACCAGCTCTTTCCCTGTTCCTGTCTCTCCTTTAATGAGGACTGTCGTATCCGTTGGAGCCACCTGCTGGATGGCTTTTTTGATCCGCTGCATGGCATGGCTGACCCCGATCATTTCCTCGAAAGGATATTCAGATTTGATTTCATCTCGAAGGGCCTGGGTTTCCTGGTAGTATCTGTTCTTCTCAGATTCTGTCCTCGCTTTATTCAGCCTTTCTTCTTCCAGTCTGATTCTATCCGTCACATCCCGGAAAGTCCCTCTATATCCGGTGATGTTTCCCTTTGAATCCTTAACGGATATGAGCGAAAACTCTAGAAACTGCTCCTCCCGACCGATTCGAAAAGCCAGCGAAAAATTATTCATGGCTCCCGCTTCATCCACAGATTCGATAAATTTTTCCCATTCTTCTTTCTCGACGTTGAGCTCACTGATCTTGATACCCTGGCCCAATAATTTCTCACTCGAGGAATGGCCCAAGAGTTCGGCCCCTTTACTGTTTACTTGAACGATGGAGCCTTTTGTATCCAGCTCCAGGATTCCCATGGAAGTCGAATTGAACAGTTCCATGAGTCTCCTCTGCGACTCATTCAGCTGAGTGTATAGTTGAGAGTTCTGGATGGCAATCCCGACCTGAACGGAAACATCTTCAAGGAATCGGACCTTCTCCACAGGAAAAAGATCCTTCTGCTCATCGGAAAGATAAAGCTCGGCAATAATCTTACCCTGGGCTTTGACCGGAACAATCGCCACAGATTCATATCCTCTGCTCAAGCAAGCATCTCTTAAAGTTCCGCTTTTGATTCTTGAGTAATTTATCTTGACTTCAGCCAGAAGCTGGGGCAGGGAATTCGTGAAAAAAGACCCATTCTCCGTGATGAAAGGCCATGATTTGTCCACTGCGCCTCTAGCCACATGACCACAAAGGCAATCTTTCACGGATATCCAGTGCTCTGAATCCATAAACTTCTTATCCAATCCCAAGTGCGCGGAAAAAGGAATATTGCCTTTGGAGTCGATCATCCGGATCGCCAGATGATGGCATCCAGTGACTGTTCTCAGTATGGCGAGGATTTCATACAGAATTTTATTCAAGTCGCCCAATTGGCTGATTTTTTCTGTAATCAAAGAATAGATTTCAAACTTCCGTGAACTGTCAAAGGACAAGTCTTCTTGATATTTCGTTGATTTTTTCTGAGCCATATTTGCTTATTTGAAAGTAAGATAAAGAATATCTAGCTTTTTATCATAAAAACAACGGAATCTCAATTCTCATGAGTTATTCATAAAATATGCCGACACCTTTTCCAAAACTCTTTTGAAGGAAGAAAAATAATCCTATGTCGGCATCTTTTCCCCTTCGGGCAAGCCGATCTTACCGCATCTACTTCGTTACAGCCCAAGCGCGGTGGACAACCACAGCATCTTGCGCTGTGCCTCGTATC
>JABAOF010019532.1_pt2 | contig 11743 bp, 7 predicted proteins | sample 7062171 | NCBI WGS metagenome assembly JABAOF01 (sample SAMN14538628, study PRJNA623070) | marine sediment metagenome | biome: marine biome [ENVO:00000428]; feature: marine pelagic biome [ENVO:01000023]; material: deep marine sediment [ENVO:00002113] | place: India: Gulf of Khambhat ... | reverse complement strand
TCGGTTAAGAGTGTTCGGTTAAGAGTGTTCGGTTAAGAGTACATTTCATCGCAGTCTTAACCGCCACGCTTAACCGGATACCCTTAACCGACCTGCTTAACCGCTCTCCACGGGCCAAACTATATTGCTGAGTGGACGCCAGGCCGCGTGACGGCGGCTCGGGAAAGACGCTAACCGACAGGGGCGGCCAATTTTTTGTTTGAGGCAAAACGTTCCTGCAGCGGCTGGACAGCCAGCTCTTCTTCGCGAAGGGCTTCCATAGCGGCGACCACGGCATGCGCTGCTTGAATGGTCGTGATGCAGGGCACGTCGCCCGAGACGCAGGCCGCGCGAATGCGGCCTTCGTCGGTCCGCGCGCCTTTGCCGCTGGGCGTGTTCATGATCAGTTGCACATCCTCGTTCGCCAGGTAATCCAGCAGGTTGGGATGGCCTTCCTGCAGCTTCTGGACGATTTCGACGTCGATCCCTGCCTGGCGGAGCCCTTCCGCGGTGCCGGCGGTGGCGATCAGACCGTAACCCAGCTGAGCCAGCCGGGCGGCGAGTGGCACGATCGCGGGTTTATGCCGAGCTGTAACGCTGAGGAAAATCTTGCCGCTTTTCGGCAGATCCACCCCCGCGGCCAATTGGCTTTTGGCAAAGGCGATGGGAAATCGACCGCTGATCCCCATCACTTCACCGGTGCTCTTCATCTCGGGACCCAGCACAATGTCTACGCCGGCAAACTTGACGAACGGAAAGACACTTTCCTTGATCGAGACATGGCTGGGGACGGGATCGGTCTGGTAGCCCAGGCTGGCCAGCGTGACGGGCTGGTCCAGCACCTGGCCGGCCATGATTTTGGCGGCGACTTTGGCGGCCGGCATGCCGGTCGCTTTGGCGACGAAGGGCACGGTCCGACTGGCTCGAGGATTGGCTTCCAAAACGTAAATATTCTGCTGGCCGTCTTCCTTCTTGACGGCGAACTGGATGTTCATCAGACCGCGGACGCTCAGTTCGCGGGCCATGGCGGCCGTGGCCTCACGAATTTCCGCTTTGACTTCCTCCGAGAGGCTGTAGGGCGGGATGGCACAGGCCGAATCGCCCGAGTGCACGCCGGCTTCCTCGATGTGTTCCATCACGCCGGCGACCAGCACCTGCTCGCCATCATAAATACAGTCCACATCCACTTCGATGGCGTCCTCCAGGAAGCGATCGATCAGGACGGGCTGACCTTGAGCGACCACGAAGGCTTCCTTGACGAACTTTTCCAGCTGTGTCTGGTCGTAACAAATCTCCATCGCTCGACCACCCAGCACAAAACTGGGCCGCACCAGCAGCGGGAAGCCGATTTTTTCGGCTTCGCTGCGGGCCTCGTGCGTGTTGCGGGCGATGCCGTTGGCCGGCTGTTTCAGGCCCAGTCGAGCCAGCAGTCTCTGGAATTTTTCCCGGTCCTCGGCGGCGTCGATCGTATCGACACTGGTACCCACGATGGGGACCCCTTCGTTGGCCAGGGCTCGAGCCAGGTTCAAAGGTGTCTGGCCGCCAAATTGGACGATGACCCCGTCCGGCTGCATGCGATCGTGGATATTCAACACGTCTTCCGCGGTGAGCGGTTCGAAGAACAGCAGGTCGCTGGTATCGTAATCGGTGCTGACGGTTTCCGGGTTGGAGTTGACCATGATCGATTCGATACCCAGTTCGCGCAGGGCAAAGCTGGCGTGGCAGCAGCAGTAGTCGAATTCGATCCCCTGTCCGATCCGATTCGGGCCGCCGCCCAGGATCATGACGCGTTTCTTGTCGGACTTGGCTGGCGTTTCGTCTTCGTCTTCGTAGGTCGAATAGTAGTAGGGCGTGTAGGCTTCGAACTCGGCCGCGCACGTATCGACGGCCTTGAAGGTTGCGATCACGCCCGCTTGTTTCCGCCGCCCGCGTACTTCCTGTTCGGTCGAGTGCCAGATGGTTGCCAGTTGGCGATCGGAGAACCCTGCCTGTTTGGCCTTACGGAGCAGCGTGGCGTCGGCCGCATGGAGTCCGCCTGGCAGTTCGCGCAGCTGCTGTTCCAGCTGGCACAACTGTTGGATCTGATCCAGGAACCAGGGATCGATATGTGTCAGCTTGTAGATTTCCTTAAGCGACATGCCGCTGAGGATGGCGTAGCGCAGGTACCAGACGCGATCCTCGTTGGGTGTGGCCAGTTTGGCACGGATCTCGGCATCGGTCGGTGGCTGGCTGGTACCCCAGCGGTCTTTTGAATCGCAGCCCAGTCCAAAGCGTCCCACTTCCAGGCCGCGGAGGGCTTTTTGCAAAGATTCCTTGAAGGTGCGGCCAATGGCCATCGTTTCGCCCACGCTTTTCATCTGCGTGGTCAGCGTGGCGTCCGCTTCGGGGAATTTTTCAAAAGCGAATCGGGGTACCTTGGTGACCACGTAGTCGATGGTCGGCTCAAAGCAGGCCATCGTCTCGCGGGTGATGTCGTTGGGCAGTTCGTGCAGTCGATAGCCGACCGCCAGCTTGGCGGCGATCTTGGCGATGGGAAAACCGGTCGCCTTGGAGGCCAGTGCGCTGGAGCGGCTGACGCGGGGATTCATCTCGATCACGATCATGCGGCCGGTTTGGGGATGGATGGCAAACTGAATGTTCGAACCGCCCGTTTCCACGCCGATTTCGCGAATCACGTCCAGCGACGCATCCCGCATCCGCTGGTATTCCTTGTCGGTCAGCGTCTGGGCGGGGGCTACCGTGATCGAATCGCCCGTATGCACCCCCATCGCGTCGAAGTTTTCGATCGAACAGATGATCACCACGTTGTCATCCACGTCGCGCATCACCTCCATCTCGTACTCTTTCCAGCCGATGATCGACTCTTCGACCAGCACTTCGTTGATCGGCGACTGGTCCAGGCCGGCCCGGACCAGCCGATCGAAGTCGCCACGGTTGTAGGCAATGCTGGATCCCGAACCGCCCAGCGTGAAACTGGGCCGCACGACACAAGGCAAGCCGATTTCGGCGAGCAACTTTCGAGCGGATTGGACGTCATTGACGGTTTCACCACGGCAGACGGAAAGCCCGATTTTTTCCATGGCCTGCTTGAACCGGTCCCGCTCTTCCGCCTTGGCGATCACGTCGGCACGAGCACCAATCATTTCGACGCCGAATTTTTTCAGCACGCCGTGGCGGTCCAGGTCCATCGCCAGATTCAAGCCGGTTTGACCGCCCAGCGTGGGCAAGATGGCGTCCGGACGCTCCCGCTCAATCACCTTGGCAACGATTTCCCAGGTCAACGGCTCAATGTACGTCCGGTCCGCCGTGTCCGGATCGGTCATGATCGTTGCCGGATTGGAGTTGACCAGAATGACCTCGTAGCCCTCCTCGCGCAACGCCTTACAGGCCTGGGTGCCCGAATAGTCAAATTCACAAGCCTGGCCGATCACAATCGGCCCCGACCCGATGATCAAGATGCGATGAATGTCAGTACGACGCGGCACGATCCAACGACCCCCAAAATTTGCCGTGGACAGCTCCAGATCCCTGTGACGGACGAGGAGACCGAAACAGCCACGGGGCAGCCAGCAATCTAAAATCTCTCAAGCATATCACGCTCTCGCCCGACCACGCAAGCAGCCGATCCCAACTCGACCGGCCCCAACTCGACCGGCCCGCCCCAAGGATCCGCTGGGCGAAGGTGGCCGGTTTGCCCGGCGAACCGCTGAGCCAACGACCTGCGGATGGCAAACGGCCAGGGCTTGAATTGTCCCGGCAACCGGATGAGGAGGGGACCGGCGGTTTACAATCGGGCGGAACGGGGCACGATTCTCATTCTATTCCAACCGCTGGCCCACACCGAACCTTACGGCCCGAATCCTGTCCGATTTGTGGCAGCTGCGCCCCTAGAATCGCTACAAATCGCCGGGTCGCCGCGAGCGGAGCGGTCCTTGGGGGGGCGATCCCCGGCCGTTGCCGGCCCGATCGTTGACAGTTTGACGTAACCCTTTTACCATAAATATCTTGGCTCAAATTCTTTCCCCTTGTTACGTGCTGGGAGCGGACAGCCGTGGCCACGCCATCCCGCAGCGGTGTTTTTGCAGGTGCCGCCGACCCGCGTGTCGAGCGATTTGCTGAAAGCATTAGCGTTGATCGGCGACTGTACGCCTACGACATCGAGGGCTCGCTGGCGCACGCCCAAATGTTGGCCAAAACGGGTCTGATTACGGCCGAGGAGTGCGAACAAATTAGGCAGGCCCTGCAGCAGATCCGCCAAGAAATTGAGCAGGGTGATTTTAAGTTCTCGGCGGCCCTGGAAGACATCCACATGCACATTGAGCAGGCCCTGATCGAGCGGCTGGGGGATGTCGGCCGACGTCTGCACACCGGCCGCAGTCGCAACGACCAGGTGACGACCGATCTGCGGTTGTGGATCCGCGACGCGATCGACGGTCTGGACCAGCGGGTGTTGGCCGTGCAGAGGGCATTTGTGGACCGTGCCGAGGGTGACCGGGAGGTGATTTTACCGGCCTACACGCACCTCCAGCGGGCTCAGCCCGTCCTGGCGGTTCATTACTGGCTGGCCTATTGCGAAAAACTGGACCGCGATCGCCAGCGGCTCGCCGACGCTCGGCGGCGGGCGAACGTGTTGAGCCTTGGGACGGGCGCGGCGGCGGGCACATCGTTGCCCATTGATCGCCAGTATGTCTGCCAGCTGTTGGGATTTGATTCGCTGGCCGCGAACAGCCTGGACGCTTCCAGCGACCGGGACTTTGTGCTGGACTTCGCCTACGCCATGTCGGTCCTCGCCGCTCATCTGGCCGGCTGGGCGGAAGAGTGGATTTTGTGGTCGACGCACGAGTTTGGTTTTTTGCGCTTACCCGAGCAGTTCTGTACCTGTTCATCGATGATGCCGCAGAAGATGAACCCGGACGTTTTGGAGTTGATACGGGGTCGAGCGGCACGGGTGACGGGCAATCTGACCAGCCTCTTGGTGCTGGTTCAAGGTCTGCCGCTGGCCTACAACCGCGATCTGCAGGAGGACAAGCAACCGTTGTTTGACTCGTACGACACGGTCGACGCGTGTCTGGAACTGGCTGCGCCGATTGTGGCGGGCAGCCAGCTGAACCGCTCTGCCATTGCCGCTCGCCTGGAAGAAGGCTACCTGGACGCCACGACGTTGATGGAGCATTTGATTGGAAAAGGCCTCCCCCAGCGGACGGCTCATCACGCGGTCGGCACGTTGGTGCGCAAGGCGATTGACCGTCAGGCTGGCCTGCGCGACCTGCCGCTGGAGGAATTTCAGGCCGTTTACCCGGATGTCGACTCCAGCATTTACGACATGTTGGGGGCAACTGCGGCGGTTGAGTGTTTTACGAGTTACGGTTCGACCGCACCGCAACAGGTGGAAGATCAATTACGCCGCTGGCAGCACCGTTTGGGGGCGGCGGACGTGGCCCGCGGCGAGGGGTGAGGGGAGGAGAGGAGAGGATGCGATTTCGAGCTGAGCGGGTGATGCAGCCTGGGGGGAAACGGGGAAATATGGGTCGAGCGGTCTGGGGTCGTTGGTGCCTGCCGCTGCTGGTCGGCAACCTGCTGCTGCCGCTGGGCAGCGGGTCCGTCCTGGCCCAGCGGGCCGAACGCGACGGGCTGGAGGTGGAGAATCTGCAGGTCGAGCACCCGGTGGTCACATCGCTTCGCCAGTCGAAACCCCAAGAGCCTGACGAATGGATGTATGCGATTGAAACCCTTTTGACACTGGGCGAACAGCAGCTGGCGATCGAGTTCGCCAACACCCTGGCTTCCATGGACTTGGAGGAGAAAGCGCTGGTCGACTTGGGCCTTGCCGTCGGATCCGCTCGACTGCTCCGCCTGGCGACCAACGATACGCTGGGCGAGGAGCCGCAGAAGTTTGCGCGGCGGGTATTGGCCGCGGTCCGCAATTTTCGCCGCGATCCGCAACGGCTGGAGAAACTGGCGCTGCGGGCGGCGCAGTCTGCGGGCAGGGAGCGGGTGGAGGCCATCACCGATTTGCGGTTGGCCGGCGGGGCTGCCGTGCAACCGCTGGTCCGCTTGCTGCTGGATCCGGGCCAGGCGGGTTCCGCCGCCAGGATTCGTGACGCCTTGGCAGGGCTGGGTCCCTCGGTGGTGGCACCGCTGCTGGCGGTGTTACAGACGGAGGACGAACAGCTGCAGGCACAGGTCCTGCTGACGTTGGCCCGATTGGGTGACCTATCGACGCTTTACGACGTCCTCTGCCATGCGGCGATGCCCTCGACCGGGGCCGTTCACCGCGGGGCGGCGCGGCGGGCGACCGCGGCGTTAATCGAGCGGGTTCCCGACACCGGCTCGGTCAAACGTAAGGTTTACACGGTTATTCACCACTACCTCACCGGCCGCCGCAGACCGGCTGCGGATCTGGAGGGCAAGGCACCGCTGTGGAATTGGGACGACGACCGGCGTGTTTTGGAGCAGAGCGACCAGCCTCTGCGGCTGGTGGCGGCCGCCCGGGCGGATCAACTGGCACGCCAGCTGTACCGGGTCGACCCGCAGGACCGGCGGCTGGCACGGCTGGCGGCGTTGGCCCGGTTGAATCGAGCGAAGTTGTTTGCCGGCCTGGACCAGCCGCTGACCGCGGCGGTGGCGGACGAGGTCCGCCGGCTGGCACCTGCCGATCCGTTGGACTTTACCGAGCAGGTCTTGGCGTTGGCGTTGCAGCGCGGGGAGGTACCGGCGGCGATCGGGGCGGCTGAGATCTTGGCAGAGGAAGCGAACAAGGCGCAAGGGGCGCCCCACCTGACCGACCACAGCGGTCCGGTGCCGACACCGTTGGTACAAGCTTTGGCGGATCCGGATCGGCGGCTGCGGTTCGCCGCCTTGCAGGCCGTCATGGCCGCTGGACCCCAGACGCTTTTCGCCGGCGCCAGTCGCGTCCCGGAGGCTTTGAAATTTTTTATCCGCTGCGCCGGTAGCCCGCGGGCCCTGGTGGCGGATCCCCGGCCCGAGCGTTGTCAGCAGTTGTCGGTACTTTTAGAGGAAAACGGTTGGCAAAGCGATCGTTTTTTGACCGGACGCAGGATGGCGCTGGCGGCCACGCAGCGGGCGGACTACGCGGTGGCCTTGGTGGCGTTTACCATCGAGCAGCCGGATTGCCGCGAGACCTTGGCCCGTTTGCGACAAGATCCGCGGACGGCGGATCTGCCGGTGGGTCTGATCGTGGAACCGAGGCACCGGTTAGCGGCCGAGCGGTTAGTGGACCGGTTCCCGCTGACCGAGGCCTTCGTCGCGCCCCGGGATGGTTCGACTTTACAGATGCAGTTGGACCGCTTGATCGCCAAGGCTGGGGACCGTTTCGTTCCCCACCAGCGGCGGACCGAACATGCCACTGCGGCTGTGGAGCTGCTTGCCCAGCTAAGCCGAGAGCGGTCGCCGCTGTTCGAACTGGCTGGCTTCGAGCCGGTCCTGGAGCTTTCCTTGCACAACGCCGACCTGGTCGCCGCGGCGACTGGCGTGCTGGGCAATATCGGCTCGCCCGCCGCTCAACACGCCCTGTTCAACCTCGCCAGCGGGGCGACCCAGCCGCTGGCCAGCCGGCAGCTGGCGTCCCAGGCGTTTGTTGCCAGCGTCCGGCGGCACGGGATCGGCCTGTCGATCGCTCAAATCCAGCAGTTGAGCCGGCAGTACGACCAGCAGGCGGGTGACGGAGCAAAAATCGAAGAGTTGTTGTGGTCGATGTTAGACGTGCTGCAATCTGGGAAACGATGAATTCCGCGGTACCCACACGCTCGTCCGGAACCCTGCCACCACCGCTGCCCGAATTGATCGGCCAGGGTGCGGCCATGCAGGAGGTGTACGGCTTTACCAACAAAGTCGCCCGCACGAACACCTCGGTGTTGCTGTTGGGGGAGACCGGGACGGGCAAGGAGCTGATTGCCCGGGCGATCCACCGTCTGAGCCTTCGCCGCAACGGTCCCTTTGTCCGGGTGAACTGCGGGGCGTTGTCGGAAAACCTGCTGGAGAGCGAACTGTTTGGGCATGTGCGGGGTGCGTTTACCGGTGCGGTGGGGAACCGGGCCGGGCGTTTCGAAGCGGCCCACAGCGGGTCGATCTTTTTGGATGAGATCAATTCGACGACGCCCAAACTGCAGGTCAAGCTGCTGCGGGTTCTGCAGGAGCGGGAGTTTGAACGCGTGGGCGACACGGAAACGATTCGCGTCGATACGCGGGTCATCGCGGCGTCGAACCGGGACCTGCTTGGCGAAATCGAAGCGGAACGTTTCCGCGAGGACCTCTATTACCGGCTGAACGTGGTCCCGATTTACATCCCCTCGTTGCGGCAGCGGCGCGAGGATATCCCGGAACTGGTCGGTCATTTCCTGAACTACTACAACGATTTGAACGACCGCTTTGTCGTCCACATCCACACCGATGCCATGCAGGCCTTGCAGGATTACGACTGGCCGGGCAATGTACGCGAGCTGCAGAACTATATTGAACGGGCCGTCGTGCTGGCTGACGGTGACGAGCTGACGCCGGAGCTGTTGCCCCCGGAATTGTTCGGCTCGGAACGCCCCGTGCGGCGTGGTCGTCGAGTGGACCTGGAGACGCTGACGCAGGAAGTCGTGCAGGAAGGGCTGGCCACTGCCGGGGCGGATGACGACAATCTGCATGCCAGGATCGTGCGGCGTATTGAACGAGAACTGATTGCTCAAGTGATGGCCCACTGCGACAATGTCCAGATCAAGGCGGCCAACCGCTTGGGAATCAATCGCAACACGCTGCACAAGAAATTGAAAGAGTATTCGTTGGAAAAGTGAGGGGAGGGAGGGGGAGGGAAGCGACGCGTGTGGGGGGCCGGATCCAAACAGGGGCGTTTGACGTAACTGGACCCTCGCTACGCGACCTTTGCCGCTGATGCACGGTATTACGGTCACTTGTTTTGCCGCCAGTTACCTGGTGGCTTTGATGCTGGAGTTCTCGCGGCTGTTCTTTCGCAGCGGCGTGCGGGGCGCGCTCATGCTGGGCTTCGCCGGCGCCGGACTGGTGGCCCACAGCCTCTACCTGGCCGGTCGCCTGGCTCGTTTCGACGGCGGGCCGGTTTCTGGCTGGTTCGAGTGGTTCCTGCTGGCCTCCTGGATCCTGGTCGCCACCTATCTCTATTTGGCCTGTTACCATCCGCGAAACCCGATCGGTTTGTTCATCCTGCCCCTGGTGCTGGTCTTGATCGCCGTGGGCTACCTGTTTCGTTTCGAAGGGGCCTTTGGGGGCGCGCGGCTGTGGGGCCTGGTGCATGGGCTGTCGCTGTTGATGGGCACCGTGGTGGTGCTGATCGGGTTCGTGGCGGGTGTGATGTATTTGATCGAGGCGCATCGGCTGAAACAGAAGCGGCCGCCCGCCGGCCGGTTCCGCCTTCCCAGCCTGGAGTGGGCCGAAAAGGTCAATGGGCGGACACTTGTCTTTTCCACGATTCTGCTGGGAATCGGCGTGTTGTCGGGTTTGGCCTTGAATGCCATCAATCAGTCCCAGGGGGCCATGGCGTTGCCCTGGTCGGATCCGGTAGTGTGGAGCAGTGGCGTGCTGCTGGCCTGGCTGGTGGCCGCGGCCGCCTTTAACTTTGCTTACCGCCCCGCCCGACGAGGTCGCAAAGTCGCCTACTTGACCGTGGCCAGCATGATTTTTCTGCTGCTGGCCCTGGGAGTCATTCTGTTGGTGCCGTCCAAACATCCGTCGCAACAGGCTTTGCTGACCAACCAGCAGCTGGGATCCGCACGGTACGATGGGGCGATCCGGCGGGCCAGGCCGCCCTGCCGATGGGGGTTTCACCCTCCGACGGTAGCGATCTCCACGGTGGCGGTCACGACGGTAGCGCTAGCGACGGTGGCGGATGGGCCCGCCGCGGACGATTTTGCCGTGATCCCCTTGGTCGCGGCAGGAGTGCGGGGGCGGGGTTGCCTGTGGCGGATCCCCGCGGGGGTTTGGTTCTGGTCCGATGGGTGTGCGGGCTGCTGTCGAGCCGTGGCTGCGTTCGGCAGCCAGAGGCCGGGTGGTTGGTTATGAAAGTCCAGCTGGTAGGTGTCAGTCATCACACAGCGCCGATCGAGTTGCGGCAGCGTCTGGCGTTCCGACCGGAACAGGTCCCGTCCGCCTTGGACGGGTTACGTGACCGATTCCCGCAGACTGAGGCGGTGCTGCTTTCCACCTGCAACCGTGTTGAGGTCTATACGGCGGTTGACGAGGACCATGCCAGCCCTTCCCATCAGGATGTTGTGCATTTCCTGGCGGACTTTCACCAGGTGGCGGCGACGGAGATCTTTGACGACCTGTTTGAAAGGACCGGGGAAGACGCGGTTCGGCATCTGTTTTACGTGGCAGCCAGTCTGGACAGCATGGTGGTGGGTGAAGCGCAGATTTTGGGGCAGGTCAAGCAGGCCTATGTGATGGCCAACCAGGCGGGGGCCACGGGTCCGCTGACGCATGGAATTTTCCAGGCCGCCCTCAAGACCGCTCGACGCGTGGCTGCCGAAACGACGATCAACCAGCGGCGGACCAGCGTGGCGGGGGTGGCGGTGGCGGATTTTGCCAGGCAGATCTTCGAGCGATTCGACGACAAGAAGATCCTGGTGATCGGCGCTGGCGAGATGGGGGACGAGGCCTTGCGGTACCTTTGGCACGAGGGGGGGCGGGATATCACCATCGTCAATCGGACCCAGGATAGGGCCGCCGCCTTGGCCGCTCGCTGGTCGGGTCGCGCGGTACCGTGGGATCAGCTGGACCAGCAGTTGATCGCCGCCGACCTGGTGATCAGTACCACCGGTGCCAGCCATCCGGTGATGACGCTGGACGATTTCCAGCGGATCGAACCGCATCGTTACCAGCGACCTGTCTGCATTCTGGACCTGGCGGTACCGCGCGACTTTGATCCGGCGGTCGGCGATCGGTTGGGCGTTTACCTGTACTGCATCGACGACCTGCAGGAGATCTGCCGTCGCAATCGGCTGGCTCGTGAGAAGGAGTGGCCGGCGGCAGAACGGATTATTGAAGAAGAGGCTGCCCGCTTCATGGCCGAACTGAATCACCGCGCCACGGCCCCCACCATCCGGCGGCTGCGCGATTCGTGCGAGGTGCTGAAGCGGGACGAGCTGCAGCGGTTGTACAAGAAACTGCCCGAACTGAACGAAGTCGATCGCCAGGAAATCCAGAACACCTTCGACCGGTTCCTGAACAAGATGCTGCACCCTCCCCTGGAGTCGCTTCGCGACGAAGCCCGCCGCGGCACGCCCCACGGACTGCTGGAAGCCCTCCGCCGGCTGTTCCAGATCAAGGACTGACGGCCCAAGGACCGGCCAGGCTGGGGGTTTAGGGTGCATTTTGCACTTTGCGTAACCCCCTTAGCCGATTGCAGCAACTGGTCGTTGTCGCACACGCCCGCCTTTCCGGTTTCATGTCAGCAGCCCCCTGCTCTTCTGGCTTCATGCGAATAGCCTCGTGCTTTAGCACGANNAAAAATCTGTCGAGCCCCGTTTACGGGGCTTGTCGCTGTCTGGCTTTAGCCTGGGCTGACTCGCGGCGTAACAACACGAAATCAAGCAGCACCACGCGTGATCGCCAGGGCTGAAGCCGCCACGGCCAGAAGGCCCGTAAACGGGCCTCGCCGGTGGGGTCATGGACATCATCACCCCGGCATAAATGCCGGGGCTCAGAGCGGGTGTGACTTGCTCTTTAAAATGTGATCCCTGTGATATGAAAGTCCAACCGGCTCCAACGGATACTCGCATGCTGCCAA
>JABAOF010008605.1_pt4 | contig 11746 bp, 10 predicted proteins | sample 7062171 | NCBI WGS metagenome assembly JABAOF01 (sample SAMN14538628, study PRJNA623070) | marine sediment metagenome | biome: marine biome [ENVO:00000428]; feature: marine pelagic biome [ENVO:01000023]; material: deep marine sediment [ENVO:00002113] | place: India: Gulf of Khambhat ... | reverse complement strand
CTGTAACCACCCCCTGGCTCTCGTCGGGCCGGTTCTTAGCGTGCTGGCCGCGATGATTCTGTGCGGCGCAGCCGACGGCGATACCGTCGCGGTTCCTGCGGGCGGCTTCTGGATGGGCCAGGACGGTAGCGATCCGGACAGCTACGGGGACGAGGTCGATGTGCACTGGGTTGAGGTGCCGGCGTTAGAGATCCACCGGAACGAAGTCACCAACGCCGAGTACGCGGCGTTCCTGAACGCCGTGGGCGCGATCGCAGACGAGCACGGCCGGCCCTACATCGACGCGGACGATCCACAGATCAGGATCCACTATGAGGCATCGAGTTGGCATGCCGACGGGGGCTGGGAGGACCATCCCATGCGCGAAGTCTCGTGGTACGGCGCGGATGCATACTGCCGCTGGGCCGGGGGGCGACTGCCAACGGAGGCCGAATGGGAGAAGGCCGCACGATGGGACGCGGGCGCCAGCCACAGCCGGACGTGGCCCTGGGGAGATGTCTTCTCTTGCGAGTTCTGCAGCTCGTGGTGGTGCAATCGGCCCTATCAGACGGGGATCACGACGTATCCGGTGGGCAGCTTTCCCGGAGGTGCGAGCCCGTATGGTGCACTCGACATGGCCGGTAACGTCTGGGAATGGACGGCGGGCGGTTATGCATCCTACCCTGGCGGCCCACTGCTGTTCCAGGATCTCAGCTGCGCGGTGCAGCGAGGCGGGAGCTGGACCAACAGCGATTACAACGTGCGCTGCGCCACGCGAAGCCCGTTACCGCGCTACATGACTGACGCGAACCTTGGGTTTCGCGTTTGCTATAGCGACTATGAGCCGGGCGTCCCCACGATCATCGTGCCCCCGCGTTCCGTGTACGCCGAATGGATCGAGGACTTTGACGTGGCGACGGGCATGGCTGAGATCTACGAGTGGTGGGGTACCGGCCGGTCGTTCGAGATCGATGCTGCGCAGGGCTGGCTGGTTGCCACGCTGAAGTCGGCGCCGCCACCTGAGGATCATTACGTCGCCGGCGAGTACATGGCCATGATTCGGCGCGACACGGGCGATCTGTTCGCGCCGGGCGACTACGTGGACATCACGGTTCGCTTCAAGTACGAGCGAGGCGAGCGGGACTACGCCAGAACGTCCGTGGGCGTGGCGTGGGGCGACGCGCAATGGATTAATCCGGGCGGGCGCGGCGCCGACGAGAACTATGGGTATCCTTGGTTCCTGATCGCAAATAACTCCGACAACCCGAACGAGTGGCAAGAGGTCATCGCCCGGCAAGTTCGGTGGGGCGAAGGCAAGTTCTGCATCGGATTCGGGCTGTGGGGTAATCTGAGCCATCTGGCGGACCCGCCCATCCTCGATCAGCATCAGATGTGGGTGGATTGGGTCCGCGTGCGGCACTCCGAATGCAGCGAGGTGCCTGGTGATTTCGATCTCGACTGCGACACGGACCTGACGGACTATGACACGCTGGTACAGTGCTACAGGGGGGCGAACGGAGGTATCCCAGAGCTGCTGCCGGATCACGACTGCGAGCTTTGCGATCTTGATGATGACGAAGATGTCGACCTGATCGACTTTGCCACGTTCCAATGCATTAACACGGGCTCTTTGTGAGCGACCATGTTCTCGCTGCTGACACGGCGAATCCGCGCTTCAAGCAGGTCAATGGCGAAGAGATGCGACGGCAGAATCCGGCCGCGGCGCTCAACGTGTGCCACCGGAAGCGGCGAATCCCCCGGGTCTGTCCGACGCGGGCCAGCGGCGTCAATTCGCCGACGGTCTCACGCTTGGTCGGCGAACTGTTCGATCATCGGATCGTCGGTGAGGCAGGAACGGCGCGGTCCGCGGCCGGCAGACGTCCCGTTATCCTTGAGAGCAACGAGGCCGGTCGAGTCATCGCAGGGGGTAGGCCCGGCTGTCCGAGGTAGGCCGAGCAAGGAGGAGTATGCGCTGCTTGGCGACGTACAGCGTTGTGCGCGACGCTGACATGCACTATCGTGGTCTCAACCCGCCGGGGCCGTGCGTAGCGAGTGGGTGCATCACAGAAGGAGTAGGATCCCCAATGTTCGTGATCGTGGCCAAGGACGAAGAGCAGATGGGACGGCGAGCGGCTGATCTGGTGGTCGCCGAGATGCAACGCCACATCAACCCCGTGCTTGGCCTGCCAACGGGCAGCACACCCATCCCGCTATATCGAGAGCTCATCCGGCGCCATCGCCAAGAGGGCTTGGACTTCTCCACCTGCATCACATTCAACCTGGACGAGTACGTCGGGCTATCGCCGGATCACCCGCAGAGCTATCGGCGATTCATGGATAAGCAGCTCTTTGATCACATCAACATCAACCCCAAGAATACGCATACACCCGACGGGACGATGACTGATCTTGCGGCGATCGACCGGTTCTGCGACGAGTACGAGCGACGCATTGCCGACGTCGGTGGGATCGATCTTCAGGTCCTGGGCATCGGGGCGAACGGTCACATTGGATTTAACGAGCCCGGCAGTTCTCTCAGCTCGCTGACGCGAATCAAGACGCTGACAACGAAGACACGACAGGACAACGCGCGTTTCTTCGGCAGCTTCGATGAAGTTCCTTGCTACGCGATCACAATGGGCATCGGCACGATTCAGAAGGCTCGTAGAGTCCTCTTGCTGGCGACCGGCGAGGGCAAGGCCGACGCGATCAGAGCCGCTCTGGAGGGGCCGGTCACGTCGGCGTGTCCGGCCAGCGCGCTCCAGCTCCACCGCTACGTGACCGTCGTGGTCGATCAGGCCGCCGCCGGCAAGTTGAGCCTTGAGAGCTACCACACACAATAAGCCCCGCACCGTCGATTTGATCTGCGATCGGCGGCGCCGTCAACGACGACATGCAGCTTGCCGGGCGCATTCGCGGGATCATCGTGGATCTGGCGCGCGCGGAGAGCGCTCGTGTGTTCCTTCTCTGTTCTGCGCGGTCAGTGTGGTAGTACAGGCACACATTCTGTTCACAGTGAGCCGGCCGCGGGGCGCCAGAGTCTTGCGCGGCTCAAGTGGACTGTCAGGGCGAAGAGCAGCAGGACGAGCTCGACGAGTCCGATGCTCAGCAGCCACCTTGCCACGGCTCCCGTGCCGAACGCGTAGCTGTGCAGGCCAATGCCCAGAACATAGTTGACTCCAACGTAGGTCATCACGATCAGCCAGAAGGCCAGGATATTGCACGCGGCTGTGCCGAACCTGCCGAGCCAGCGGTCGGCCCGGCCGTGCAGGATGGCCATGTACCCCATGAAGGCGATGAGCGACCAGACTTCCTTGGGGTCCCAGCCCCAGTACCGCCCCCACGACGAAGCACCCCAGATCGAACCGGTGATGATACCGGCCGACAGCAGGATCGAGCCGACAAGGATGTACCAGTATTGCATCGCATCGATTCGTTGCACCGCGGCTGTCTGCCGGGGTGATGCGGTCAGCACGACGAGCTGCGCATGAGCCAGCAGCACCGCCATGGCCAGAACCGAGTATGAGACCATGATGATGGGCACGTGGATGGACATCCAGATGGTGTCGCGAAGAACGGGCGGGATCGGGCCGACGTACGGATCGATCGGCAGGCAGTCCGCCAAGATCAGGGCCAGCGCCCCCATGCCCGCCGCGTTGAGAAGCACGATGCGGTGGCGCAAGAAGACGACCGAGACGAGCCCGAACGCCCCCATCCCCCAGGCCAGAAACAGCAGCGACTCGTACATGTTGGCCGCCGGAATCCGCTCGGCGATCCGCCAACGTAGCGCCAGCCCATACGTGACCGTCGCAAAGCCGGCTAGGAGCGCGAGCAGCGCCGCGGCGTCGCACCAGACGCGCCTGATCATCATCGCCGAGAGAGACAGTCCTGCCGCGGCCAGCATGATGATCCACCCGAGGCGGAAAGGCCTTATGCGGTTGTAGCGAAGCTCCACGTCGATCAGCGACGGATGGGGATAGTAGGCGGCCGGTAGTTTGCGGAGCGCCGCTAGCAACACTCGGCTGGCCTCAAGGAACCCGGCCGGGTCATCCTCGCGGAACGCCCGTCGCAGCCGAGCCCAAGCATTCTGAGCATCATCGGGCTGCGCCGTGCGGCGAGCCCGATCTGTGGACGGCATGACTTCCTGTGCGGCTGAGCCTTGGTCGAGCGCGGACCAGCGCGCGCCGGCGTCGGTCGGATGCGGCACGGCCAGGATGATGTCCTCAGCGAAAGCTCGCTCCAGCAACACCAGTTGCTGGTCGATATCTGTCAGCTTGGACTCCAGCGGATTAGGCTTCTGGCCTTTAGGGCGACGCTGGAGCTTCGAGAGCATCTCGCGCAACCGGGGATGAGTCCGCAAGCGGATGTATGAGAAGCGATGCTTCGAGGCGTCCAGGCCGATCGCCTCCCGGACCTGCCGGGTGCCGATGCGGATCAGCGGCTGGTCCAGCCACGCCTGCCGCTGGAACGTCCATGCCAGGAGCAGGGCCACCGGGTCATACCCGCGGTAATGTCTCGTCCCGGTAACGGTCTCGACGACCCGCAGCGCCACCGTATCGAGCGGGGGATATCGCCCCTCGTATTGAACGGGCAACTCGCGGATGACGGACAGGTCCAAACCGCTGGGCAAGTCCGGCCGCGGCGGGCTCCGCTGCGTCGTGGCGGTCAAGAGGCACATGGCTGGCAGCACCGTCAGCGCGGTCATGAACGCTCCTTCAAATGGCGATGCCCTCGGCCGGCCGGGCGTCGTGCTGCTGCCTCTTGCGATGGCGGGCGATACGCGTGCCAAGCACCACGACCATCCCGGTCAGCAACAGGACGTATCCCGCGTAGGCCACCCATTTGCCCGGATCGCGCGAGACCTGCAGGAACGTGACCACCGTCCCCTCGACGGACTCGTAGCTGGACTGAAACAGGCTGAATCCCTTGTACTGGAGCGGGTTGTTCATGCTGATGACGCGCTGCATGGTCAGCCCCTGGCGTGGGTCCTCGACGACGACGTGGCTCTCGAAGCTGCGCGGGCGCCGGGTGCCGGGGTACGTGCCGATCTCGAATTTCTGGAGCGCAATGGTGAATCCCAGCAGACGTCGTCGCCAGCCATATTCGAGCCGCAACGGCTGGCCGCCCACCACCAGCGTCTCCGGCCGCTCTCGAAGCAGCCACACTTCGCCGTCGCCTGGGCTTGGCTTCGACGGGAGCGCTCGGGCAGAGCGCTTCGAGGACGGGAACCCCTGTTGCGATTCATCACTGCGACGAGCGACGACATGGATGGCCGGCCAGGGGTTCTGCCGAGGCGGCAGGACCGGCTCGACGCGCTCGACCACGCGGGCACGATCAAAGAATCCCACCACCGTCAGCTTCAAGCTCGGGTGCATCCATGGCGTGTCGATCGCCCTGCCGAGCGTGACTCGGCGGCTGCGACTGTTGCCCTTTCGATCCACGAAGCGGGCGTAGAGCTGATTGAGCGGGCCCACCAAAATCTCCAGGCGATTGCTCGGGTAGTGAATCGTGGCTCCCGTGTAGTGAATCTTGATTTGCCCGGGGTGCCGGCCGCCGTGCATCGGCATCGAGCTGAACTGCGGGAATCGGGCGAAGGCGAAACGTCGCTGGCTGCCCTGCGTGCCGATGATTTCCAGCTCGACTGCGGGATTGACCGGCTTGTCGGATGCGCTGGTCAATGCTCCCTCGCGAACGACCGCGTGCGGAAGGTAGCGAACGATCCTGACCTCGTAGCCGCTGTCGCCCAGCGGACGAGTCGTGCCGACGTTGGGCTCGACTGGGATTCGAATCGCTGGCTGAGCGCCCAGCTCGAACGTCAACTGCCCCATTGAGGGCTTGGCCGGTTGTGTGGCGGGCGAGAGCAGGTTCGTTAGTTGCGCCGCGTCGTCGATAACGCGCAGCTCTGCGGCGACCGCGCCAAACTGCACCGCAGGTTCGTCAGCAAACAGCCAGGCCGGATGCTCATGCCCGGGCTGAGCGAGTGAAATCTGGGCTGCCAAGCATTCCGACTCGCCGTCATTTCGGACCTCTTGAACGGCTCGCGCGTCCGGCAGGAACCGGTCGATCTCGACTCGCACCCCGTCGAGCTGGACGAAAGGGCGATCGGTCAGCTCGGTCTTGCGGGCGTAATCGAAGTCGGCGGGACAGGTGGCCTTGCGGGGCTTGTCCCGGAGTGAAACCGTCAGGACAGCATTGTCCGTGGTGAACTGATCTGCCGATTCGCCCGCCGCAAGGGCGATCCGCCCATCGATCGCGAACCAACGCGTCACCAACGCGCCGAGCAGGATCACCAGCAGGCCACAATGCGTGATAACGAACCCGNNGGCCAGCCTGAGCGTTACGCTGGCCGCCAAAAGGCACAGCAGCGCGCCGAACCACCGGGCCCCGTAGAAGTATCGCTGTGTCTGAGCCGTACCATGGGACGATTCATACACCGTCGCCGCGCCCATGGCCACGACCAGGACAACGATCAGCACGACGGCCAGCTTCAGCGACGAGGCGAAACGAAGCAGCTTGCCCAACACGCGGTCCTTTAAGAAGTCCAACTCCCAGACGAATGCCGAAACGAATATGGCCCTAGCAGTCGGCAACCTGCCCCGGCGACGATGCCACTTCCCATGTTAGTCCATCCTCCCTTCGGGCGATACCGAGACTGGCCATCGTCCCGGCGCTTTGCGCAGGGTAGCAAGCCGCAGGCGCATGGGGAGCAAGACCCGTGCGACTGGCGCCCGCCGCGATTAGGGGGTGCTAACGTATCAAGACTTACGTCGCGAGGTCCATGAGTTTGCGAGTGTGCTCAAGTCGTTCGGCGTGGCCGTGCCGCCAGATCGCAGAACATTGGCAGCGGCTGCGTGAAGCGAGGGTGTGGAGACGAGCGGGACGGCGGCCGGTGCGGGTGCGCCGTCGGTTCGACGTGCACATTTGATCAAGCTATGTCGGCTGCGTCTCAATGCAGTACACATCCTGCTTCCGTCAGGTGGTCGCGAATAGCAACCACCTCCTCGGGTCGGTCTTCCACGCCGATGGATTCGATGCTGATGACTCCGCGGTAACCAACTCGTGCAAGGTTGTCGAGACACCAGTTGATTGGCACGGCGCCCTGCTTCCATGATACGTGAAGCTTGCCCGGCAGCGCGTCGCGCAAGTGTGCGTGCCGTACGTGCCGAAACAACGGTAAGCAGCGTTGCATGTCAATCTCAGCAGCTACGAAGTGACTGGGGTCGAAGGTAATGCCACACTCGGGCACCAGTCCCACCAGCTCAAGTGCCCGCTCCGGTTGCTCACACAGGCCACCTTCGTGCGGTTCGAACGCCAGGTGGACGCCGGACTCGGCGGCAATACTGACCATCTCTCTGAGGCTCTGAGCGGCCGCGGCAACGGCCGAGGGGTAGTCCTCTTCGGCCGCTCGCGGACCGGGTTGAACGGTAATAACCCGGGCAGCAAGGTCCCTGGCGAGGGCGCACAGCGCGCGTGTCTCCGCCAGACGCTCCGAGCGGCCCCGCATTTCACTCGGAGCGTGGGTCAGCGAAGCGTTGATCGCGATCACGCGCACGGCGGCTAACTCGGCGGCACTGCGCACTCGCTGGAGGCATGCGTCATAGTCCACAGTCAGTTGCGACGGCCAGAGGTGAACCCATCTTTCCAACATAGCCAAGTCGATCGACTTGAACCCCAGCCGGCCGGCCGATGCAATCGCCCCCTCGAGCGAAGAGTTACTGAAGCACAGTGTCGAACAGGCAATCGTGACGTCCATGGGTTCCGCCTGCGCTGCGACGCGCAATCAGCCGGTTACATCCCCCCGACGCGCCAAGGCACGGCCGGTCGTTGTCGGTTCAATGCTTCCAGCGGCGAACGCAAAGGGACGTCGCAAACGTCCGCCGGTCTGCCTGTGCGGCCAGACTCGTAGCAGGCCATGGCCACCTTTTGGGCACGGATGGCAATGTGGCCGTCACAAAGGGTCGGCACGTCCTGCTCCAGTGCCGAGAAGATTGCTTCGTGCAAACGCTGGAAGCCCGTCTTGCCGTGATGCTCATTTCGCGGGGGCAGCTCCCGCCATTCCAGTGCGCCCGCCGACTTCGCCCACGCGCTTAGCGAGAAGTCGCCGAAGGTGACGGCGCCCTCCGACCCGCTGACAAAAAAACGCAGCGGGGCCACGCACGGTGCCGTTCCGGTTATGTCGAACGCGAACTCTCCCAGTTGAGCCGACGCCACAGGCCCTGTTTGCAGCGTCAATTTGCAGACAGCACTGTCCTCGATGTCAGTATCGGCCAGTTTCTTGGTTAGCCGGCAACTGACTTTGCTTATGCAGCCGAGGCAGAAGTCCAGCATGTCGAACAGGTGTACCCCTAGGCACATGATTACCCCCCCTCCGTCCGTCGCTTGGCTGTGCGTGCCCATGAAGCACGCGGCCGGGCACGGCCAATAGGCCTCGATGGCGACTGGCTCACCGATGTGTCCACTTGTGATTGCACGCATAGCGGCGACGTACTGGGGGTCGTACCGCCGCTGGTGACCGATGACCAAGCGAACGGCTCGTTCCCGGCAAAACTCGACCATGTCGCGAGCCTGCGCAAGATCGATAGCCATTGGCTTTTCACACAGGATCGCCCTGACGCCAGCCTTGGCGGCGGCGGTGGTGACTGCGTGATGGAGGTTGGGCCGGGTCGCGACGATGACGACATCGAGTTCTTCACTAGCCAAAAGGTCGGAATAATCTGAATAGCGCCTGCAGTCGGGCACCATCACGGTGATCTTATCGCAAGCCTTGGGATTGGGATCCGCACAGGCCACGAGTTGTGCTCTCTGATAGCCGGGATAGAATTCCGCGTGGGATCTGCTCACGCCGCCGCACCCGATCAGCGCACAACGGAACTTCCGCGAGCTATCTGCGGGCGTCATCGTCCGGCTCCCCTATGCTCTCCAATAGTGCTCGAAGGTATCCAGCTGCCATCGCCTGAGAGATCTCCTCCCGTTGCTGACCGGCAGCTGGGCCGAGGTGTTCGGGCACGATGACGCCCTCATAGCCGGCCTGCGCCAGCGCTTCCAACACGCGCCGATAAGGGATCTTGCCTTGGCCGAGGTGCATGTTCTCGCACGCTGGAGACACGTTGCGCGCGTCGCGGGCGTGAACGAGGAACGAACGGCCGCCCAGGCGCCTCGCGGCCTCCGCGACATCATCGCCCCCGGAGTAAAAGCACCCGGGGCAGAACAACAGTCCGTTGTTTCGCTCGTCAACTTCATTGAGAAATCGCAGGACCGTTTCCACGTTCCATACGAGCTGGTCGCTTGTCCACCCGAAGTGGTGACAGATACGCACCCCTCGCTCCGCGGCGAGACGGCACATAGAGCGCACGATCTGGATCAAGCGCTCCCAACGCACGTCGCGATCCTCTTGATTGCGTCCAGCGCCGATCATGGTGAAGGTGTGAGCCGTATGCACACCCAGGAGTTCGAGATTGCCTAGCGCCACGGCCATGACATCGAGAACTCTCCGGCACTCGCCGGGATCGGTGAACATGCCGCTCGTGAAGTGCGGGACGGCCCAGCTGGCGATGCGTAATCCGGCGTTGTCGAACATACGGCCCCACTGGCGGTAGAGTTCCAGCTTCTCGTGAATCCAGTGATTGACGACGATGTCCTCGAAACACAGGTGGCGCACAAGGTCGATGAACGGCTGGGGTTCATCGCCATTGATGCCCATGGCCAGGGCTACTTTGATCGCGCCGCGCATGATCTGTCTCCATCAGCTGACATCCAGCCGCCTCGTCCGGCTCGCGGCGAGTCACACCTGCAGGCACTCTGGTGCAGCATACGATCCATGGCGACACGTGAGGCCGCTCCAATCAACGCCGCCGTTTCGGCGTTCGACTGCCGTCTCCCAGCTCGTCGGCCGCTTCTTTTTGGGCCGGCCGGTGGCCGCGGCCCGTAGCTCGCACGATCCCGAGAACGTGACACATCGCTCCGAATGTACTAGAGGTTCGTTGATCTCGGTCGAGTCAAGCATGGAGCACGCGGCACCACTCGTCATTGTTCGAGGCCCCTGATTGTAACAATAGGTTCGACCGCCCAGCGGCTCGGTGGCGACCATGAGCGGGGTCAAGTGCTTGCCGTCGCCTGACCTCGGGGTCCTGGATAGCAGCAGGCCCCGCTCGGCCGGGGTGTGACACGCGGAAGCCATCATAGCCGATAGACTATCGGAGCCGAGGCAAAGGGATCAAGGCAGCAATCGCGCGATGAGGCACGCCGGCGAAAGCCGCAGGCTAGTCGTCGCACGGGTTGGCCTGCCTATGCGCAGGGGAGCGCGTTGCCGTTCCGGCCCCGTTGGAGTAGCGTAGAAGGTTCGACGACTGACTGGGGGCAGGGAATCTCATGAGGAACGCGCGGAGCAGCAAAGGAGACGCCTGATGAAACGCAAGGCGAACCGTCGAGAGTTCTTACGACANNGCTGGCGCTGGCCTTTGGGTGGCTAGCCGCAGCGCGTGGGGCCGGAGCAAGTCGCCGAACGAGCGGCTCAATGTGGCCGCAATCGGCTGCGGCGGCATGGGCAGCGGCGATGTCAATAGCGTCGCCGAACGTGGCGCCAGCATCGTTGCCCTGTGCGATGTGCATGTGGACCGGGATGACGTGCGCAAGAACCGCGAGAAGTTCGCAAAGGCGAGGTTCTTCACCGACTTTCGCCAGATGTTCGACAAGATGGGCAAAGACATCGATGCTGTGACAATCAGTACGCCGGATCATACGCACGCGGTGGCTACCATGATGGGGATGAAGTTGGGCAAGCACGTGTACACCCAGAAGCCGCTGACGCACGACGTGTACGAGGCCAGGATGCTCACCGAAGCGGCCAGGAAACACAGCGTGGTCACGCAGATGGGCAACCAGGGCACGGCCAGTGACGGCCTGCGGGAAGCGGTGGAAGTGGTCCAGTCCGGCGCGATCGGTCCCGTGCGCGAGGTGCACGTGTGGACGAATCGTCCGTGGTGGCCGCAGGGCGCTAACGCGATTCTCAACCTGCCGGGTGTCAAGTATGCGCTGCATGGCAAGGATGCCGCTCACCCGGAGCCTCCTGCCGGCATCAAGTGGGATCTGTGGCTAGGCACAGCCCCGTATCGGCCTTATCAGCCCAATTACATGCCATTCGCCTGGCGCGGATGGCGGGACTTCGGAACCGGGTCACTGGGCGACATGGCCTGCCACACGGCAAACATGGCGTTCATGGCGTGCAAGCTCGGATACCCCACCAGTGTTGAAGCGGAGATGTCCGAGTACAACCCCGAGACGTTTCCGATGTGGAGTGTTATCCGCTACGAGTTCCCCGCCCGGGGTGATATGCCTCCGCTCAGGTGGACCTGGTACGACGGCGGAGGCGACAAGCCCAAGTGGGTCAACAAGAAGCTCAAGGAGCTCGCCCGCGGCCGAGACATACCAGGCAGCGGCTCCTTGCTCATCGGCGATGAGGGCACGCTGTTCTCGCCGGACGACTACGGCGAGAGCTATGAGCTACTGCCGAAGGACAAGTTCGAGGGGTATAAGCCGCCCGCGCCGCGGCTGCCTCGTGCGCACGGCGACCACTACGGCGAGTGGATCGACGCCTGCAAGGAGAGCAAGCCGGAGAGGTGCATGTCCAACTTCGGGTACGCCGGCCCGTTGACGGAGACGGTCGTACTGGGTTGTGTAGCGATGCGGGCCCGCAAGAGGATCGAATGGGACGGCCCGAAGATGAAAATCACCAATGACGACGAGGCCAACAGTTACCTGCGGCGCGACT
>JABAOF010003816.1_pt2 | contig 11747 bp, 10 predicted proteins | sample 7062171 | NCBI WGS metagenome assembly JABAOF01 (sample SAMN14538628, study PRJNA623070) | marine sediment metagenome | biome: marine biome [ENVO:00000428]; feature: marine pelagic biome [ENVO:01000023]; material: deep marine sediment [ENVO:00002113] | place: India: Gulf of Khambhat ... | reverse complement strand
GCTTCACAAGAATGTCGGCTATAGCCGCAATTTTGATTTTGATCACCATTCAATCCGCGTGGGTGATGATGTAGATGTCACGGGGCTGCACGGATCGATTCAACTGACACGCACTGCCCAAGGGGTGTACGCGCAGGGCCACTTACAGGCACGAATCAACCTCGATTGCGTGCGATGTTTGACGGCCTTCGATCAACGCCTTACCGTAGATCTTAACGACTTGTTCCACTACCCCCCATTACAGTCGGATGAACCATCCTTGAGCATCCACGANNGGTGAACCATCCTTGAACATCCCCGAGGATGGTTTCCTAGACTTCAATCCACTCATCAGGGAATACTTGTTATTGGACATCCCCATTCAGCCGCTTTGCCATGCGGATTGTAAGGGGTTTTGTGCCGNNATGAACCATCCTTGAGCATCCACGAAGATGGAACCCTAGATTTCAATCCCCTGATTAGGGAATACTTATTATTGGACATTCCTATTCAGCCGCTTTGCCAAGCGGATTGTATGGGTTTTTGCGCCGTGTGTGGAGGTAACTTGAACGAGACCGTCTGCGTCCACGAACCGTCTGAAATTGATCCACGGCTGGAGGCGTTGAAGACGCTCTTGTCCAACGAGGAATAATTAGGAGGAAGATCGGAAAAATCCCCCCGTGATGGATTCTTTGGACGAGTTACTTTTAGGAGGGTATGGATGAGTGCTTCGGCGAAAAGGTGGGAGAAACGAGAGGCCTTCGCAAGGTTAATCGAGAAAGGTGATTACCAAGGCTACATAACAACTGAGGACATCATCACCGTCTTCCCCGAGACCGAAGATGCTGAGGAGCGCATGGAACGCCTGCAAACCTTCTTCCGCGGCGCCGGCATCGAGGTCTATGAGGACATTTCACAAGTGCCACCTCATATGCGTGTGGAGACCGGACCAGAAGACCCGTATACATTTGACCTCAGCGCCATCTCGAGTGACGACACGGTAGGTCTGTATCTGAAGGAGATGGCCCGCGTCCCGCTCCTCAACATCGATGAGGAAGTTGACCTTGCCAAGCGCATTGAGCGTGGCAAGGAAGCCGAAGATCGGCTTTTCAAACTCGATGGCAATTGCCCAGTAGAAAAGCGAAACGAACTTCAAAGTCACGTGCAGGACGCACGCGCGGCCCGCGATCATCTGATCAAGGCCAACACCCGCTTGGTGGTCAGCATCGCTAAGCGATATATGGGCCGCGGAGTGCCCTTCCTCGACTTGATTCAGGAAGGCAACTTGGGCTTGATGAAGGCGGTCGAGAAATTTGATTATCATCGCGGCTATCGATTCAGCACCTACGCGACCTGGTGGATTCGCCAAACGATCACGCGCTCCATCGCTGATCAAGGCCGTACCATTCGGGTTCCGGTCCACATGTCCGATCGCATCCGCCGCCTGTACAAGATCGCTCGCCAACTCGAGCAAGATTTGGGGCGTAAACCGACCCCAGAAGAGATCGGGGCTACCATGGGAGTCGACTCGCGTAAGGTTCAGTGGATGATGCGCGTTTCCTGGCGACCGCTGTCTTTAGAGAGCCCGGTTGGTGAGGAAGAGGACACCGAGCTGGGATCCTTCGTCGAGGACGAATCCACGCCTACACCCACGCAAAGCGCTTATCAGAATCTGCTGCGCGATAAGGTCGAAGAGGTGCTCTCGTCTCTGAGTCCGCGGGAGGCCCGCATTCTAAGGTTGCGTTTTGGCCTGCAAAATGGCCGGCCTTATACCTTGGAGGAGGTGGGACAGAAATTTGGCTTGACGCGTGAACGCATCCGACAGATTGAAGGAAAAGCTTTGCGCCGTCTTCGTCACCCGCGTCGAGCACGCCAGCTTAGGGATTATTTGGGGTAGCTTGAGAACCGCTGAGCACCGATATCTGTCGCTAAGCGAAATCGAAAAATCCATTGTGAATGAGAGGAAGTGAATTGAGAGGGAGCAAGCTCAGCTTGTGTAAGGCCCTATGCTTCGGGAAACCAATTTGGCTGATTCACGGAGGGGCCGTCCCCAAAAACGGCCCCTTTTGCTGACGAGTAGATAAGCCGTTAAATTCGCCCTCTCCCTGAAAGGGAAACGAAGAAAGAATCCCTCTCCTCATAGGGGAAAGGGGTGCTTTTACACCATACGCCCTGGTGGTCGAAAATCCTTGGGTTGCCGCTGTAGTTTCCAGCAGCCTTCCCTTGACTGATACACCAGCTCGTATACCTGCTCGCTGGCTGTCATCACCAAAAAGTGTCGCTCGTCCCCCTGCTCCCACTGTCGTCCGAGGGACACCACCTGGTATTGCACTCCGTGATGGGTAAACGCAAGTGGGCGGATGGTACCGTCGGCCTCGAAACGCGCCTCGACAGTGATACTCTCGCTCATGGCGTCTCCTCGAGAACCTTCTGCAGTAACCTCATAGCGACCTCGGCGGATTGTACTTTGTTGGCATGGCGATCGCCCTCAAAGAGGTAACTTTCAGCCCACTCCCCCTCGCGCATGCTTACCGCAACCCAAGTTAACCCCACCGGTTTTTCTGGCAGTCCACCTCCAGGACCGGCAATGCCTGTTACGGACAGGCCAACATCGGCACCAAATACGCTACGAGCACCGCTTGCCATCTCGAGCGCCGTCTCACGGCTGACCGCACCGTGTTCGTAGAGGGTGTTGTGTGTGACACCTAGAAGCCGTTCCTTCGCCTCATAAGCGTAGGCCACGACCCCACCCAAGAAGTAGTCCGATGAGCCGGGAACGTTTGTGATCCGATGGCCAAGTAGCCCACCGGTACATGATTCGGCTAACGCCAAGGTCCATCCCCTCTCCCTCAGAACTTGGCCTATCAGCATCTCAATCGCTTCGTCCATCTCTCGTTGCCTCCTGGGTCTTATCCTCCAATGATAGAGTTGACACACTCATTGAAGAGCTTTTCGAGAGCCGTTCGCCACCTCCCAATCCATCCACCCGGCGCGGCGGTTCAGCATTTCATAGGATGCGCTCCATTATACTCTCCTGTTGACAGCCATCTTAGCGTTAGGTATGCTTCGTTTAATGAACTTCTTTCTTACTTTAGGAATGGAACCCAAGATATGGTCCGTCGCTGATTTGACCCGCTATGTGCGTCAGGCGCTCGAAAGCGATTACCGTCTACAAGATCTTTGGGTGATGGGGGAGGCCTTTAACGTTTCACGACCCTCCTCGGGCCATCTCTATTTCACGCTCAAGGACACGGAGGCTTCGCTTCGCTGCGTGATGTGGCGTTCGGAAGTCGCAGATTTGGAAGCCTTGCCACGTGACGGAGAGGCGATCGAGGTGCACGGTCGTATCAGCGTTTATGAAGCCGGCGGACAGTACCAGCTTTACGCCGATGACATCCGCCCAGCCGGTATCGGTGCACTTTTTGAGGAGTTCATACGCTTACGGGATCGTCTCGAAGAGGAAGGGCTCTTCGATCCAGAGCGCAAGCGACCATTACCAGCGTGGCCAAAGCGAATCGGAGTCGTGACCTCGCCTACAGGGGCTGCGTTGCGCGACGTGCTTACTGTCCTGCGCCGGCGCTACCCACTGGTAGAAGTCATCTTGGCGCCCACGCCGGTGCAAGGGGACGAGGCGCCGGGTGGGATCGTGTCCGCGCTGTCTGCACTCAACACCTATAGCCAACCGGATTTGATCTTGCTTGTCCGGGGCGGGGGTTCAATTGAGGATCTGTGGGCATTTAATGACGAGACCGTAGCACGGGCGATCGTGGCCTCAGAATCTCCAGTCGTCTCGGGAATCGGGCACGAGACGGACGTCATTATCGCTGATTATGTTGCCGATGTTCGGGCGCCCACGCCGTCTGCGGCGGCTGAGGTCGCGACCCCGGATCGGGAAGCATTAGTAGACGAGCTTGTAGAGATACGCAATGCTTTGGCGCGCGCATTCAAAGACGGTATTCGGGAGTTGCGCCGCCTGTATCGTGATCGAGTGGTCAGGCTAAGACTGGCTTCCCCGCGAGCACAGGTTGCTAATGCGCGACAAAGGGTGGATGAAGGATTACACCGGATCATAGCCGCAATTCGCCACAATCTAGCTCTCCGCCAAGCGGCCGTTGCAGGGTTATGCCAGACTTTGCGCGCCGTGGGACCCGCCGCCGTAATGGCAAGGGGTTATTCGGTTGTAACGCGCGTTAAGGATGGAACAGTCGTGCGTTCGGTGGTGCAGGTGGAGCCCGATGAGGGGATCAGTGTTCGCGTGAGCGATGGTTCTTTTGGCGCTCAGGTCACCTCATCCGAAGAAACCGACAAATCGCAAGAGGGGAGCTGAATGTTTTTATTCCCTCATGATGGATGTGGCTTGTTTACCGGGAGGGATGATGAGCAAAACCAAACCGCCTGAGAAATTAACCTATGAGCAGGCTTTCGAAGAACTGGAAGCCCTGGTCGAACGCCTCGAATCGGGTGAACTAGCTTTGGAGGAATCGCTGGCGTTGTTTGAACGCGGGCAAGCCCTGGCGGCCCGTTGCAGTGAGTTACTTGAGCAAGCCGAACTTAAGCTACGGCAACTCGTTCCCGATGACTCAAGGGGCTATGTGGAGACTGACTTCGAGGTTGAGGAGGGATAATCGACCGATAGCGAGGATGCATCTATTGTAGCAACTGCACGCAGTCTTGATTTCTCTCTTGAAATGGATGGTGGCTAGGTCTCATTATTTAAGCTTCCCGCGAGCTTCAAGCTCGCGGGAAGCTTGACCGAGGTGGATGGTTATGCTGTAAACNNAGGTGCCTCATCATGTGGCTCTTTTATATCCCCTGAGATCCGGACTGCTAGACGTGGGATGAATTCGGATGTGTAAGGGCGGTTCACGAACCGCCCTTACACAATTCAAGATCGTGCTTCACATCTTGTATAGGCTAATGGTCACGCCGCAGGAGTAACCCAGGTAGCTGGCGTGCCTCAGGAGCCCCGAGTGCAAGCGCGAGCAGCCAATATATCCCCGCTCCTGAGACAACCCCAACGAGGCCGATCAGCCAGATTGAACTTCCTTCGGTGAAACCCAACCAGAGCCATAACGCCACTCCCATAGCGATCGTGGCGGTCACACTGGAGGCTAGTCCCCTTCGCAGGCGCCCAAGATCAAGTCCCCCTATTCTGCGACGCATCAACCACAATAATGTCAGACACTCCAGAGCAGTGGCGAGGGTATTGGCGAGGGCCAGACCACCATGTGGTGCCCAACCGATCCTTGCGAACCACGCTGAAAACGTCAGACTAAAGACGATGTTAAGGCTCATGGCTACGGCTCCCACGATGACCGGAGTTCGAGTGTCCTTCATGGCGTAGAAAGCGCGCACAATAATCTCGAGGATAGAGTGGCCAACCAAGCCAGCGGCGTACCAGAGCAAAGCCCAGGCCACCAGGTCGGTGGATACGGTCGTGAATTCGCCGCGCTGTAAAAGCAGCGATATGACAGGACGACGCAGCAAGATGAGGCCCAAGCTGGCTGGGAGAGAGAGAAAGATCACGCCACGTAATGTGGTAGCCAGGGAGGCTCGCATTTCTTTTAGTTCCCCTCTCGCCACCTGGGCAGAAAATGTGGGCAGAGCTGCGATGGCGATCGCTTGGGCGATCACCGCTTGGGGCATGATCATCAATTGCAAAGCATAGGTGATGGCTGCTACACTGCCCTCGGGTTGTCCGGATGCGAGGATGATATTGACCATGAAATTGATCTGAACTACTGCGGCGCCGATCAGGCGAGGTGCCATCAGTCGACCGACCTGTCGAACAGCGGGGTTGCGCAGGCCGAGATCCAGGTTGTACTGCGCACCTATCCCGCGCAGTGCAGGTAGTTGTACCGCTAGGTGCATCGCTGCGCCTAGTACGACGCCCCACGCCAGCCCATGGATTCCATAGCGTGGTACGAAAACCAATACGCTTATGATCGTACCGAGTCGATAGGATGCCGGTGCCAACGCGGGTAATGCGAAGTGCTGGTGAGCGTTGAGCGCCGCCATGAGTAATCCACTCAGGCTGAAGATGGTTGGTGAGAGCAGCATCACGCGCAGCAGGGAAACGGTTAACTCAATCTGGTTCGTTTCCTTGAAACCCGGAGCAAGCACGTTGCTCACAAGCCAGGGCGCGGCCAACCAACATAGCAAGGAGATCGATCCAAGGGCGATGAGGACTAAGTTGGCGACCGCCGAAGCAAGGCGCCATGCGCCGCTGTGGTCGCGACGCGTCAAGAAATCGGTGAAGGTGGGCAAGAAGGCAGAGGCCAAGGCGCCGGCTGCCATGAGGTTGAAGAGTGTCTCAGGCAGCCGATTGGCGGCGTAGAAGGCATCCAATTCGGGATTGGTCCCGAAGGCGCGCGAGATCAACATCGCGCTGACCAATCCCGTCACGCTGGAAAGAGCGAAGCCGACCATGACCGTGCCGGCGGCGCGGGCGATCTGCCGATCAGCAGAAGGGCTGAACTCGCTCACAAGATTGGATTATACAGGATGTACCCACTGAAAAAACCACCCGCGAGGAGTAGGGAGAGGTATATAGAGGTGTGAGTGCAGCCCACACCCCTAAATATTTCGGTCCTCTTCTCGCTGGAGATCTTTTTTCAGGGAATTCACAGGATACATTGCGTTGCAGCTTGAAGTTGATTCATACACTTGTTGCCCGTAAAACATCCGATCATGCTGATGGTAGCTGGTTAGTAGAGGGCGTCGGCCGGGCAAGAGCCCAGCCATTAGCCCTACTAAGGATCCCTGGAAACGTGTACACTATTTGCGTTGTGAACAAGTTGTTGGTGAATATCTTCACACGGATGAGATCCCCTCTGGAAGGGGCGATCGGCTATGGTTTTTGTTAGTATAGGATAGGGGCGAAGATGGATCCTGAAGCTGAAGACTTCCTCGGTGAGCTTCGATTAGGCAAGAGGCTTACAACGATTGGCCAGGTTTCAGCTAGAGGTCTGGTTGTGGTGCTGGGATTGAGTTTTCTGGTTTCCAGCCGGACCTTGGTATTGGTTGGCCCAGTGCCAGCCGCAGCCTCCCTGTTAACATTTATCGTCTTGGGATTGACGCTGCTCAACATCCTTGAGTTGCTTGGTGGGAGCAGTGAGCGAGGTGGGACATACAACCTGATTCACGAGACATTGGAAAGGCTAGGAGGTTTCTTTGCAGGGTGGTCCCTACTGGCGGGCAACATTGCTCTGGCTGCGGCACTCATGCAATCGGCGGGAGATCATCTCGTCGATCTCTTTCCTGGGTTGGCAAGGATTGCCCCTTACCTATCGCTGAGTCTCTTCGCTGCTATCGTCATCATCCAGCTCTTTCGCCTGCTCCCTCGCCGCGAGTTGCTCTGGCCTGTTTTCTTGATTTTGATCATAGCTCTCGCGGTTCTGTATCTTGATAGCTTGCGATCGACAGATTTGCAATTCAGGGCTGCGCCCTCAGCGATCACGACCGGCGTTTTCATGCGCGCGGCAAGCCTGATGGCCATAAGTTACGTCGCCATTGAGGCCATCTTATCCTCCCGTCGCCAAGTCAGAGATCCGGGGCGTTCCTTGCCACGCGGGTTGATCGCAACCCTTGTCGCCGGTGGGCTGTTTCTGATAGTGACCCAATTGTCGGCTGCAGTTCTCTTGCCACCAGATACGCTTCCGGGAAGTACGGTTCTGGCAAGCGCAATTGGGGAGGTTGCTTCCTTCGCAAAGTGGGTGATCAACGTCGTGGCGGCGGCTTCGTTACTCATCGCAGCGAATGCCTGCTTGATGACCGCCGCCCGTGAGCTACATGCTCTCAGTCGGGAAGGTGCTCTGCCTGCGATCCTGCGCAGTATACGACGCCCGTTTCGAGTGCAGCCTTTCCTTTTCGGTTTGATCTTTATAGCCACAACGCCTCTGATCCTTTGGGTTTCTTCTGATTGGTTGATGGACGTTGCTGCGGGTATGTTCCTGCTCCCTGTACTTCTCCTGAATCTGGCAGCCATCCGCAGCCGGGTGGATGAACCTGAGCGGCGGCGATTGGTCGTTGTCCCTTTCTTCCCTCTGGTACCTGCAGCGGCGTTGGCTGTCGGTGTGGCGCTCCTTCTTGCGTTGCCTGCCCCTGGGATGGTCGGAGGGGGATTGTGGCTCGCGCTTGGGTTGGTGGTCTATCTCACCTATGGGCGGACACATCTGATGGAAGCTCAGGAGGGCGTGTTGGTCTTCGGACTGGAACCGGATCGCGAGAAAAAGAAAGGGGCGTACCGGATTCTGGTCCCCCTCAGCAGAGGGGTCGAAAGGCACCTTCTCCTGGGTTTGGCGACCGCGCTCGCCTACCAAACGGACGGTGAGGTGATTCCCCTGCAGGTTATCCCGATTGCCGATCCCCTGGCCATCGCTGAGGGTCGCCGCATCGCGCGTGAGCGAAACACGTTATTCCAATGGTCAACCCGTCTGGCATCGAGGAGTGGTGTGCCGACCTTTCCCATTACCAGACTGGCGCGTAGCGTTCATGAAGGGATTCTTGATACTGCGGATGAGGAACGGTGTGATTTGATCCTTATGTCTTGGCCGATTCGATCCGCACGGCAGGATGTTCGCATGGGGAGGGTACTCGACCCTGTTGTACGGCAGGCGCCTTGTGATGTAGCCGTCGTGGCGATTCATCCAGACCGTTTAGCGGAAGGAGAAGCTCCTCTCATGCCTCCCCAGGAAGAAGGAGCAGAGGGTGAAGAGGCGGTCGAAGGAAGGCCGTTGCTTCAAATAAGACGGATTCTGGTCCCCACTGCTGGTGGTCCCCACGCACCGCTTGCCACTCGGTTGGCCCTGCTTTTGGCGCGGCAGTATGGAGCGACGACCGAAACGGTCTATGTCGCGAGTCCTGAGGCCACTCAGGAGGAATTGGCTACAGGTCAGGTTTATATTGACCAAACTCTCACCGNNCTCACCGCGATGCGCACACAGATGAAGGACATGGCGGAAGTGATAGAAGGGTTTGAGAAGGTGGAGGACATTCCCATCGAGAGCAGGGTGGTGACCGCAGAAAGCGTCGTGGAAGGGATCGCCCAGGCGGGAGCCGAGAGCGACTTGGTGTTTGTAGGCGCATCCGATGAGAGCCTGATCGATCAAGTGCTCTTTGGGACCTTGCCCGAACAGGTAGCCTGGGCTTGCCCATCGCCGGTTGTGATGGTGAAACGCTTCCGCGGTCTGCGGCGGTTCTGGCTGCAGCGGGCCTGGAATGCGCTGTTTGGTGCACTGCCGACGCTTTCACGCCAAGAACAGATGACGGTTTATCGTCAAGTCCGCCGTGATGCCAGACCCGATGTGGATTTCTTCATCATGATCGGCCTTTCAGGGATCATCGCCACCTATGGGCTCTTACAGGATAGCACCGCGGTGATCATCGGGGCTATGCTCGTGGCACCGTTGTTCACCCCCATTCTGGCTTTCAGCCTCGCCATCGTGCAGGGTGACATCCGGCTTCTGAGATTGGCTGTCGAATCTGCGCTTAAGGGCATCGCTCTAGCCATAGGGCTTTCCGTTTTTCTGACTGCTCTCTCCCCGCTGCGCTTGGTGACACACGAAATCGCATCGCGCACGCATCCTAACCTGTTTGACCTCGCTGTGGCTCTCGCCTCAGGTGCCGCCGGCGCTTATGCTGTAGCCAGGAAGGATGTCGCCGCCTCGTTACCTGGTGTGGCAATCGCCGCAGCGCTTGTCCCACCTTTGGGCGTGGTCGGCGTGGGCTTAGCGATGGGTAATCCGGGAATTGCTGGGGGTGGCGGTTTACTCTTTACCACCAACCTGATCGCCATCACGCTGGCCGGTTCGCTAACCTTGCTCCTTCTTGGTTTCCGCCCCACGGCTCGGGCGGAGCGAGAAGTGCAGTTTCGCTACGGACTTGTGGTCTCGCTTGCGTTGCTCGTGGTTATTGCCATACCTCTGGGGGTGGTCTTTGTGGATTCGGTCCACGAGTCACGGCTGCGCCGAACGATTGATCAAGTCCTGCATCTGCAATTGGAGGAGATCACGGACCTCGAAATCGTGGACTTTACCTTCGATGACCGAGGGGATCAGCTTCAGGTTTCGGCCACGGTTTACGCCAGAACTCCGGTCTCCGAAAGAATTGTCGAATTCGCGAGAGATCACCTGTCCCAAGCTCTGAACCGGCCGGTGTCCCTGCACTTAATGACCATTCTGGTTGAGGACCTGGAGGCTTCCGGACCTTAGGTTTCTGAAGAGGGGGAAATTAATTTCTTCCTTGATAATGACGATAGAACCAAATAGCATCAAGAAACAAGGGAATGTATGATCAGGGAACTCCTGGCTGGATAACTATTCTTCACAAGACGATATCGAAATGCTTGTTAAGCCTAAATACTTTATGGCAATTCATTTGCCCTAAGATATCTAATCGATAAGGAAATTAGTTCGTGTAACGTACTGGTCCCATGAAATTCCGGAATGTTGACGGATCACACAAGGTAAGAGTTTCTGGAAGAAATCACGCCGTAAAAAAAATTCTTTCGAGGTCTTGCACGGGTATCCTTCAGCGTAATCATTAGTTCGCGCCATGGATCATAGAATTGCGAGCATCAGAACTCGGAGCCGTCCACCAAAGCAGGAAGTCTAGTATAGCGGAAGTGGTGGATTGCAGGGAGGTAGGCTTTGACTGCCAAGGCGTGATCCACTCTGAAACTGAAGAAGAAGCCTTAAAGCTGATTGCAGAGCATGCACAAGAGTCCATGACATTCAGAACGTCCCGTCTGAAGTGGTTGAGAAGGTTCTTAGCGTTATGCAAGACGAGTGATGTCTTGCACGCTATTGCGAGCGCCTCATCGTAAAGGTCAAGTCTCTCTTGAGGACTAAGCGGATCGGTAGAGCCTACCCCGTCCCTGGAGCGGACCGGGGATGCGGCGGAAAATGGTAACGAGGTTATATGAGAGGTGTGGGATGAAAAGGTCGTATGCCGTAACCCCCTGGCCGCTCAGCTCAAAATCGTTAGGTGCCTCTAAATCATAGAACCCCATATATCAATAAGTAGGAGAAAAGGCCAGGATCTAAAAATCAAAACTGTGATGTAAGATCGATCATATGAAGCAGAATTCTGGATATTCACCTTCGCTAGTTGCCTTCATGATCCTGATTCTCACCCTCCTCCTTGTCAGCTGTTACCCGGGCATGTTTCAAGATATGTTCAGGAGTCACGAAGGACCGTTTAAATATAGTTGCTTGCCTCGAGACGAGGATCCAGAAGGCTACCTTGTGAAGATTTGCGAGTATCTGAGTGAGAAACAGAATTATGTGGGCGAATTTCACACCTTTGATATTGTGGAGATTTGGGAGGAAGAACAGGATGGTCAAGTTGTGATTGTGATTCGGTTAAGCTGCTGCGGTACAGGTGATTACGCGATGATTGACAAGGAAACGGGAGAGGTCATTGGCTATTCTACTGGGGCATGGTGATTGATCTTGTTTTCCTTCCCCAACCCTTACACACCATCTCATCACTCGCAGTACCATCCCGGGACGGGATCGAGAGCGAGCCCTCTCCATAGAGTTAAGCCCGAACTATACCAATGGCTCCTGGGTTTCCAATTATGGGTGACAAACATTCTTCTGCGAAAGACGTGCGTGATGCCGATATATAACAACAGGGTTTCGCGGCGTCGCTCGATCCAAACCCCTTGGGCTTTGTAAATCAATCCACAATGAATAGAAAAAGGTTCTTCTGGATCATCTTTTGGGTGGGTGCCTCGATTGTCATCCTTAAGCTCATATCCCTGG
>JABAOF010012734.1_pt1 | contig 11749 bp, 11 predicted proteins | sample 7062171 | NCBI WGS metagenome assembly JABAOF01 (sample SAMN14538628, study PRJNA623070) | marine sediment metagenome | biome: marine biome [ENVO:00000428]; feature: marine pelagic biome [ENVO:01000023]; material: deep marine sediment [ENVO:00002113] | place: India: Gulf of Khambhat ... | reverse complement strand
ACGATCATCGACAACGACGGCCAGCCAACGGTCTTCTTCGCCGCGGCAACCCAGGAGGGGGCCGAAAACAGCGGGACCATGACCGTTTTGGTCCAGCTCTCTTTCCCGTCGGCCCTTCCGGTAACCGTTCCCTTCACGGTTTCGGGAACGGCCGCCACCCCGGATGACTTCACCCTGTCGCCCTTGGGCTCGATTGCAATCCCCGCGGGAAGCACCATGGGAACCATCGTGATAACCGTGGCCGATGACGCAGCCGTGGAAGGCAACGAGACCGTCGTCATCACGATGGGGACGCCGGAAAACGCATTCAGGGGAACCCCCGACGTACACACGGCGACAATCGTCGACAACGACGTGCCCGTCACCTTCGTCACCGACACCGGGTCCGTCCTGGTCCCCGAGGGAGGCACCTCCTTTTTCCAGGTGCGGCTCAGCGGCCAGCCACCTTCCGATGTGACGGCGAGCGTTTCCCGCGCCGATGGCGATGCGGATATAAGCGTAATTTCGGGAAGCTCCCTCACCTTCACCCCCCTTACCTGGGACTCGTTCCAGGCGGTCGTCCTTGCCGCGGAAGAGGACCCCGACGGGGACAACGGCACCGCCACGATACGGGTGAGCGACACGGGCTCCGTCATTCCCGATACGGACGTGACCGCGACGGAGGCAGACAACGATAACAACGCCATCACCGTCACCTCCCCGAACGGCGGAGAGTCATGGGGCCCGGGAGAAACACACGATGTCACCTGGCTTTCAACAGGTGTGACGGGTCCTTCCGTCTCCATAGAGCTTATCAGGAGGAACTCTCTTGACAGGACCATCATCCCGAGCACGCCAAACGACGGCTCCTTCGCCTGGTTTATCTCCCTGGACCTCGAGCCGGGAGTTGATTTTCGGGTGCGGGTAACCTCCCTCTCCGACCCGGCGCTCTTCGATGAGAGCGACGGGGCCTTCTCCATCGTAACCGCGGGCCCCGACACGGACAATGACGGCGTCCCCGACACGGAAGAGATGGGGCCCGCAGGCGACGACCCCGAATACGACGGCAACCAGGACGGGATCATCGACAGCCGGCAGGACAGCGCGGCTTCCCTGCAAACCTTCGACGGGGGCCACTACGTGACCCTGGAGAGTCCCGGCGGTTTGAGCGGCGTCTCCGCCATGGAGCCCCCGCCGGACGCCCCTCAGGACACGATGTTCCCCTACGGGTTCTTCGAGTTCACCCTGGCCGGAATGGGTTCTGGCGGCGGCGCGACGGTCACCATCTTCACCGACGGCGAACCCGTAGAGACCTACTACAAGTTCGGCGGCACACCGGATAACTTCGTCCCCCACTGGTACGAGTTTTCCTTCAACCCCGAGACGGTGACGGGCGCAGAGATCAACGGGTTCGAAATCACCCTCCACTTCGTCGACGGGCTGGTGGGAGACGACGACCTGGCCATAAACGGGGTCGTAACCGACCAGGGCGGGCCGGCCGTCACGGTGACCTCCGACTCCGAGGAAAAGGGGAGCGACTGCTTCATCGCCACCGCCGTGTACGGCTCCACCTCTGCCACCTCCGTATTGCTGCTCCGTCAGTTCCGCGACAGGTACCTGCTGACAAGCCTGCCGGGTAAATGGCTCGTGAAAAACTATTACCGCTATTCCCCGACCGCTGCGAAATGGCTGGCAAAGCACCCGATTGCTAAAGGTGTCGTGCGCCTCACGCTCACGCCCGTGGTTATCCTGTCCTGGATCCTTCTGCACAGCGCTCTCATTTTCACAACCGCCGCCGCATCGGCGGGCCTCTTTACCCTGATCGTCATCGCCGGGAGAAGGGAAAAAAGAAAAGGACGCTGAGGGTTAACGGGAAGCTGAACCCGGGAGCCGCAAAAGATCCGCCACTTTTTTTCTGAATCCTTTGAAATCCACGCCGGGGTTTTTGCATCATAATAGCAATCACCCATACCACCCCCTATCTTCACAGGTGTAAAAGCCCCCTTCTTACACTTACCCCAAGAAGGGGGCTTTTTTTTTGGCAAACCACCGCCCTTGCGTATCTGCATCCGGTATCGAGCCGAAATTGAATTGGAAAACCCCCCGGACTGGTTATCGCGGTAACCGGTTATCCAGAGGGCAAGAGAATATGGATTATACCAGCAAATCCACTGCATNNATCGCGGTAACCGGTTATCCGGAGGGCCAGAGAGAATTGGATTATATCAGCAAATTCTCTGCATGTATATTCGACAATCTTAAAAACAAACTTGAGCAAACCCGCACAAACATGACCGATAGAGGGAAAAAAATTGCCCAATGGGTGGAAATAAAAGAACACCATTTCTTTCGTTTCATGACAACCTGTTTAAAATCAGCATGTTACGTAGAAGGCACGGTTATTGCTTTTAGATTTATTCGAAACGTGGAGAGGATTTCTATCGGCGTTCGGTTGGTGAGGGGACAACCACCGGCCTCGCCTCATGGAGGTTCAACTCCTCCCCTCTCCACCAATTTTTTATTCACGATTCTCCCTCACCCCATCATCTGATTACGATACTCCATTCGAAGCAGCGGGGCCGCCCCCCCAGGGAGGGGATGCGCCGTGTGATAAGATAGTATCAACGGCCGGAAAACGCTGGTCATCAGCGGCAGATTCGCCTTAATCGTTAAAAAGATTTCGATCGAACAGGCAGCACACCTGCTGCCGCGCAAAGAGGAAAAATAAATCACGAAGGAGGATTTCCGATGACTGTGGCAGGAATTTCCCTGGGGGACGTGATTACGCTCTACGGGCTCAAGGTCCTTGCGGCAATAGCCATTTTCTTCGCCGGTAAGTGGCTGGCAAGGACCATAACGGATTTCACCAAAAAGCTGATGCAGAAGAAAAATGTGGACGAAACGCTCGTGTCATTTACCGGCCAGCTCGTCTACATCCTCCTGCTGGGCTTCGTCATCATAGCGATACTCGGCCAGCTCGGCATACAGACGGCTTCGATCATCGCCGTGCTCGGAGCCGCCGGTATCGCCGTGGGCTTCGCGCTGCAGGGCTCACTCTCCAACTTCGCAGCCGGCATACTCCTGATCGTTTTCAAACCCTTCCTGAAAGGGGACTTCATCGAGTCCGGCGGCTCCCTGGGAACGGTGGAGGAAATTCGCCTCTTCACGACCACGCTGAAGTCACCCGACAACAAGACCATATTCATCCCGAACGCGAAAATCACTTCCGACACGATAACGAACTTCTCCGCCAAGGATACCCGGCGGGTCGACCTGGTCTTCGGCGTGAGTTACTCCGACGACCTGGACAGGGTCAAGAAGGTGATCGAAGATATCCTTAATAAGGATGAGCGGGTTCTCAAGGACCCGGAGCCAACGGTTGGCGTCCTTGAGCTTGCCGACAGCAGCGTAAACATAGCGGTGCGCCCCTGGGTAAAAACCTCCGATTACTGGGGTTTTTACTTCGACACGGTAAAAGCGGTCAAGCAGCGCTTCGACGCGGAGGACATAACGATCCCCTTCCCGCAGCGCGACGTGCACGTTCACGGCCAGTAAATGCGGTGCGGCCCGGGGATTTCGGCGCCAGGATAGCCTTCGTCGATTACCCCGGGAAAGGAAAACATCGCCCGGGGACCCTCACCCGGGCCGGAACGTATGGAGGTACATATGTCGCTTTCTTCGAAAAGGTGCGTCCCATGCAGGGGGGACGTTCCCCCCCTCTCGCCATCCGATGCCGAGATGCTCTCCCGCCAGGTGCCGCTCTGGAGCCTCTCTTCCGGGGGAACCAGGATAAGAAGGGAGTTCAGGTTCAAGGATTTCAAGTCCGCGCTGAAGTTCGTCATGAGGGTGAGTGAGCTGGCAGAGGAGGAAGGCCACCATCCCGACCTGTCCTTTGGATGGGGCTACTGTTCCGTCACCTTCTACACCCACAAAATCGGCGGCCTTCACGAAAACGACTTCATCATGGCCGCCAAGACGGATGCGCTGCTAAAAGAGCCGGCAGGCTGAGCACGCCGCCTTGAGAAACAGCTTTTGCCGCGCACACACTGCCTGCAGAGACACTTTTGATTGAAGAAAAAATGTCAATCTGGTATCGTACCGAAGTGGAGGAGCAAACCTGTTGCAAGGAGGGGAGGAATGGCTGACACGATCAAGAAGGTCGACTACTACAAGATAGAGACAGCGAACAGGGCAGGAGAAGGTGCCCGCATTCTCGGGGCGTTGAAAGAGGCCGGCGTCAACCTGATCGCCTTCACCGGATTCCCGCGGGGGCGGCGGACGCAGCTGGATTTCATCCCCGAAGACGGCGCTGCCTTCAGAAAAGCCATGAAAAAAGCGGGCGTTGCCGCCAGCAAGAAGAAGACGGGGTTCCTGGTCCAGGGAAGGGACAAGGTAGGGGCGATAGCGGACATTCTCGCGAAGCTTGCAGACGCCGGGATAAACGTGACGGCGCTGAATGCGGTAACCGCCGGGAAAGGCCGGTTTGGAGCAATTCTCTGGGTCAAGCCGGAAAGCGTGGCCAAAGCCTCCAGGGCGCTTGGCGCATCCTGACACGGGTAAGGTTCATCACTAATACCGGGGTGGGGAACGATGAAAGTGAAGAGGCTCGAAGTAAAGACAAGCAGAACCCAGGAGATGGTCGACATCACTTCCAAGGTCAAGCACGTTATCAAGGATAGCGGTGTCAGTTCCGGAAGCTGTACCGTCTTCGTCCCTCACACGACGGCAGGGGTAACCATCAACGAAAATGCAGACCCCGACGTGCAGCGGGACATACTTGCAGCCCTCGAAAAAATCGTCCCCACAGACGGAAAATATTACCACGTAGAGGGAAACGCCCACGCCCACGTGAAATCCTCCATGATCGGGTGCCAGACGGTGATTCTGATAGAAAGCGGGCGCCTCGTCCTGGGAACCTGGCAGGGTATATTTCTGTGCGAGTTCGACGGCCCGCGCACGAGAACCGTCCTGGTCAAGGTCACGGGCTGACAGAGAGCCGGTATCTCTTCCAGAGGTTTTCTTTCCCGTACCCGCGGTAAACCCCGTCCCAGGGAAGTATCTCGCCGGGGGTTTTTTCTCTCATCGTGAAGTAATCGGGATTTACCGGTGCCCTCTTGAAATGGACCAGCGGGTCCGTTTTCCCGTCCCACCCGGAAAGGGCACGGGAGATCCTTCTGTCTCCCGTCGACAGGAGGGCCTGGAGGTAGGAATATTTCGGCACGTCCGATTCGAACTTGACCCCCCGTTCCGGCCCGAGCATTTTTCGCAGCTTCCAGTAGGTGGAGCGCAGCCTCTCCACCCCCGGGAAAGGGGCAAACTGAAACGGCGTCATTCCTTTCGGGACGAACCCCCCCATGCTGACAATTATCATCGGCGCCGAGGATTTTTTCCGCGATGCCCGTATGTGGTGGTTGAGCTTTTTCACAAAAGAGACGGTGTGGTGGACGTCGTCATCCTCGCGGGTTCCCGGAAGCCCCGCGATGAAGTAGAGCTTCAGGTTCGCTATGCCCCTGGAAAAGAGAAGGAGGGAAGCTTCGAAGAACTGCTCGTCCCGTATCCCCTTCGCCACGCTCAGGCGCCTGGCCTCATCTCCCGTCTCGGGCGCGAGGGCGGCCGTTTTCAGGCCCGATGCGCCCAGCACATCTGCCACCTCCTCGTCCACCATGTCCGCCCTGATGGATGCGGGCGACACCGCTGCTCCCTCGTCGAGGACGAAACGCGCAATTTCGAGGAAATCGGGGTGATCGAGGACTGCCGATCCCACGAGCCCCACCCTCTTCCTGTACCGAAGCCCGTTCAGGATCAGCCCTTTGATCGTCTCCTTGTCAAGACACCGGAACCCGTGAGGGCTGTGGGACACGCCGCAGAAGAAACACTTTTTCACGCACCCCCTGGCGATCTCCACGAGAAACATATCGCCAAATTCGGTCCTCCGGGTAAAAATGGTCGTGTGGGCGGGGTACCTGTTTATGTCGGCCACAGCGGGCTGCACGCCTTTCGTGTCACCCCGGAAACCCTGGAAAGCCCCTTCACTGCTGTAGAGGGGGTCGTAGAGAGAGGGTACGTACACACCCGGGATCGACGCAGCAGCTTCCAAAAATTTTCTCTTCGATTCCGGCTTTTTGCCAAGAATTTCCAGGAGACCGGTAAGGGGCGGCTCCCCGTCTCCCAGAACCAGAAAGTCGCATATTTCGGCGAGAACCTCCGGGTTCAGGTGCGGGGCGAAACCGCCGCAAAAGACCAGGGGTGCCCCCTCGTCCCTCTCCGTGCGGAGAGGGGTGATCTTTTCCGCCGCCAGAGCCCTGATTATGTTCAGATAGTCATTCTCGAAGGAAACGGAAAACCCCACAAGGTCGAAAGCGCCGACCCTGCGCTGTGTCTCGACGGTAAACAGCGGGGCCGCTCTTTCCCCGCCGGGTTGAAACGCATCCGCGGAGAAAGCCCGCTCACAGAAAACGTCTTCCCGGGAGTTCAAGAAGGAGTAGATGCTCGTGAACCCCAGGTTTGACATGCCCAGGTGGTAGGTGTTGGGATACACGAGGCAGACGTTTATCTTTCCCCCCGGGTCCTTTATGCAGATCCCTTCTTCTTCGCCTGCGATCTCCTTGAGTTTTTTCCTGATTTCCCAAGACATTTTTCGTTCATTCACACCTCTTTCTCAGGAAAGCGGGGATATCGAGCTCCTCGATCTCCTCGATGTCGATATCCTCGTCGAGAACGCCTATCTCCTCCTCGGGTTCCAGGCAGACCATCTCCTTTCTCCGCTCGAATGTGGGCCTGTCCAGGTTCCCCCCCTTTACATCGAGGGAGTAGATCTTCTTGCGCTGCTTTCCCATCTCCGACAGTTCCGGGCCCTTATCGAATCCCGTGGCAATGACCGTGACTTTCATTTCATCATTGTAGCTGTCGTCGATCACGGTCCCGAAAATAATGTTCGCCTCGGGATCCGCCTCGTTCTGAATCAGCTCGGCAGCCTCGTTCACCTCGAAAAGCGCCATATCGTTCCCACCCGTCAGGTTCAGGAGGATTCCCTTTGCACCCCGGATGGAATAATCTTCAAGGAGCGGGCTCGAAATCGCCTTCTCGGCAGCTGCCATTGCGCGGTTTTCCCCCGAGGCGGTCCCCGTTCCCATCAGGGCGATTCCCATTCCCGTCATGATCGTTTTCACGTCCGCAAAATCGAGGTTGATGTACCCCGGCTTCGTAACAAGGTCCGTAATTCCCTTGACTCCCTGGTAGAGCACTTCATCGGCTTTCCTGAACGCGTTAACCAGGCTCATCTTCTCTTCCGCGACGATCAACAGCTTGTCGTTGGGTATGACGATCATGGTGTCGACGACTTCCCTCAGCTCCTTCAGGCCGTTTTCCGCCTGCTTGATCCTCTTTATCCCCTCGAACCTGAAGGGCTTGGTAACGACGGCGACGGTGAGTATTCCCATGTCCCTTGCGACCTGGGCGATGATGGGGGCGCCTCCCGTCCCGGTGCCGCCTCCGAGGCCGGCAGTGATGAACACCATATCCGCACCGGCTAGGGACTCTCTCATCATATCGATGTCTTCCAGGGCCGCCTGCCTGCCTATGTCCGGGTCGGCACCGGCCCCGAGCCCCTTCGTGAGGTTTTCCCCGAGCTGCAGCTTCATGGGGGCCATGTTGTATTCCAGAGCCTGGAGATCGGTATTGGCGACGATGAAATCAACCATCTCGAGTCCCATGTCGATCATCGTATTCAGGGCGTTCCCGCCCCCGCCTCCGATGCCGATAACCTTGATTGCCGCGCCGGCCTTGTGTTCCTTGACGAGTTGAAACATACGCACCTCCTATTTATAGGAATTCCTTGACCAGTCTGATTATCTTTCTTCCGATCTCGCTGCCCCTTCCATTGTCCGAGGGCCTGATGTCATTCGAGACGAACCGGGCCCCGTAGAGGAGCAGGCCGACAGCCGTCGCATAGGAGGGGTGGTTCACCAGATCGTACAGGCCGGTGACCCCCGCCGGGTTGGCCTTGCGGACCGGCAGACGGAACACCCGCTCCGCCAGGTCGTCAGCCGAGCCTAAAAGGGAGCTTCCCCCGGTCAGGACGACGCCGGCGCCGATGAGGTCCTCGAAGCCCGACCGCAGAAGTTCCCTGAAAACCAGGCTGTATATTTCCTCGACTCTCGGCTCGATGATTTCGGCCAGGCTCTGCCTCCTGATCAGACGTGGTTTCCTTCCTCCCACGCCGGGAATCTCCACCAGCTCATCCTTCTTGACCTTCTGGACCAGGGCGCACCCGTCCATCCGCTTGATGTTCTCGGCATCGCTCTGGGGCACCTTCAGGCCGAAGGCGATGTCACTGGAGACATAGCTTCCCCCGACCGGGAGCACGAAGGTGTGGCGCAGGGACCCATTGTAATAGACGGTCATGTCCGCCGTCCCTCCTCCAAAATCTATGAGCACCACGCCCACCTCCTTCTCTTCGGGAGAGAGGACCGACTCCGATGACGCGATGGCAGAGAAGACAATATCATTCACGTCTATTCCCGCCCTCTCGCCGCAGCGAACCAGGTTCTTGGCGCTGGGTATATCATCGGTGATGACGTGCACCTTTGCCTCGAGCCGTATGCCCGTCATTCCCCGCGGGTCTTTGATCCCGTCGTTGTCATCGACGATGAACTCCTGTGTGAGCACATGGAGAATCTCACGGTCGTTGGGGAGCTCCACCGCTTTCGCTTTCTCCAGGACGTTGAACACGTCCCCCCCGTTAACCTCCTGGGGGTTCTTTATGACCGCTGCCGCATGGCTGTTGAAACTTTTTATATGGGCCCCCGATATTCCCATGATGGCGTTTTTGATCTCCACCCCGGCAGACTTCTCCGCCCGTTCGACAGATTCCCTGATTGAATTGACCGTTGAGTCTATGTTGACCACGACACCCTTTCTCAACCCCTCGGACGGGGCCGCCCCCATTCCGATGACCTCCACGTCTTTCTTCTTTTTCTGCCCGACGATGGTGGCCACCTTTGTCGTCCCAACATCGATTCCAACGATGATCTCCCCTTCGTATTGCAATTTCCCCTCCCGTTATCTGTCTTTTTTCTTTCCCACGAAAATCTTACCGGGATACTTCAGGTCCACGTACACGGCATCATTTCGGTAGTGAGTTATCTTGTCGTAATTCTTTTCGAGCCGCGCAAAGGCGCTTTTTATCTCACTCGAACCGAGCTTGATCCTCAGGCCGCTGTCTTTCAGCACGAGGGAGGACCCTTCCCTCGGACTGTAGTTGATTTCCGAAACGTTTCCCTCGACCACCGACCCCTTCAGCATTCTTCTCAACTCGAGGGAACGAAGGAGTGTATCCCTTCCATCATCGTCCTCTATCATCTTCCTGGTAAAACCGGTAATCACGGGGTATACCTTGCTGTCATACCGGGTCACTTTCTTGAATATCCTTCCCCGGGCGTCAACGAAATGGAGGCCGTCGAGATTCAGCATGGCAACAGGCTTGCGCCGGGAAAGAGTAACGACCAGTTTGCCGGGGAACACCTTTCTCACCGCCACTTCCTCGACCCAGGGGTTTTTCTTGAAAGCATCGGCCACCTCTTCGAGATCGAGGCCAAAGAGGCTGCCCTTTTCATCGAGACCTGCAGCTTTCTCGAAGTCAAAGTCTTTGAGGCCCTCTTCCTTGACCACCTTCAAATCCGCGATCGCGAACAGGGGGGAGGTGGTGAAAAAGGAATGCGTCAGCTTTCCGGAAACGACAAGCGCCGCCCCGATGCCGATGGTAAGCACCATATACTTGAGACGCCCCCCCTTTTTCACATTTTTGCTTCTCTTGCTGTTGCGCTTTCCGAAGAACAGAGCCCTCCTTTTGTTGTTCAAGGACTTCTTCTTGTATCTCTTGTATTCGAGCACCGTCATTTTCCGCACCCGGCATCGAGAAGTATCTGCTCGACGAGATCGTCAAACCCTATTCCCGCCACCAGCGCCGCCTTTGGCAAAAGGCTCGTCTCCGTCATTCCCGGGATCGTGTTGATTTCCAGAAAGTAGGCATTCCCGTCATCACCCACCCTGAAATCGAGCCTCGCCGCCCCCCGGAGGTTGAGCACCTTAGCCGCGGTGCTGGAGGCATCGTAGCTCTTCTCGAGAATCGCGTCGTCGATCAGGGCGGGGCACACGTACTCGGTGGCCCCGCTCGTGTATTTCGAGCTGTAGTCGTAAAAACCGGATTTCGGGATGATCTCGATCGCGGGAAGGACCATGCCGTTCAGCACACCGACCGTTATCTCCTTCCCCTTCACATACTCCTCGATCATGACCCTCTTATCGAACCGGGAGGCCTCACGCACGGCATCGCCGAGTGAACCCGGGCTCGTGACGATCGAAATGCCGATCGTCGACCCCTCGCGGTCGGGTTTTACCACCACGGGAAAATCGAGGACCCCGTCAACGGAGACCGGCAAATCGTCAACCACGTCGAAATACACGTATCTCGGGGTCTTCACGCCCGAGTCGGAGAGAATTTTCTTGGTCATGAGCTTGCTCATGGAAATCGCCGAGGCGGCAACCCCGGAACCCGTGTAGGGCACTCCCCGTACCTCCAGCATCCCCTGAACCGCCCCGTCCTCGCCAAGCCTCCCGTGCAGGGCTATGAAGGCCACGTCTACCTTCCCTTCCTCGATGATCTTTGCCCAGTCGCCTTTCATGTCGAGGGCCTCGGCATCGTACCCCTTCCTCAAGAGGGCCTGTAAAATAGCCCCTCCCGTCTTGAGAGAGACTTCCCTCTCCGCGGACTCGCCGCCGAGGAGAACCCCGATCTTTTTCTTCTTCATCCCGGCCATCGACGTGTCAGCCAATGCACTTCACCTCCAGTTCGAGATCTATATTTTTTCTCTTAGAGACGATTTCTCTTACCTTTGAAATCAGGCTGAGCACGTCCCGCGTCCTGGCCCCGCCCCGGTTCACGATGAAGTTTGCATGTTTTTCAGACACCCGGGCATTGCCCACCCTGAGACCCTTCAGGCCCGCCTCCTCGATCAGCCGCCCTGCTGAATCTCCCGGAGGGTTCTTGAACACCGATCCGAAGCTCTTCTCCCCCCACGGCTGAACATCTTTTCTCCTCCTGTTGAGCTCCTTCATCCTGCTGAAAACTCTCTCGCTATCGCCCCTCTCGAGGACCAGGTACGCTCTGCTGACGATGCCGTGCACGGGAAAGACCGCCTTCCGGTAGCCGAAGTCGATCAGAGAAGGGGGGATGCGGTGTGTCTCTCCCTGTTCGTCGACCACTTCGACCCAGCGAACGAGCTCCCCGATCTCCCTTCCGTAAGCTCCCGCGTTCATGACCAGGGCGCCCCCCAGCGCTCCGGGTATGCCCGAAAACTCCTCGAGCCCGGTGAGGCCCGAAAGAGCCGAGAGGACCGAGAGCCGGGGAAGCGAGGTCCCCCCGTCGGCGATGATCCCTCTCCCGTTGAACCGAACATCCGTGAGGTGCCCGCAGATGCTCACGGCCACCAAGTCCACGCCCCTGTCGGGTACGATAATGTTGCTTCCCCTGCCGAACACGAAATACTTCACCTCTTCCCTCCGGAGCCTCTTCATCACTTCCCCGAGCGCTTTTTGGCTTTTCGGCAGGACGAGGGCCCGGGCCCTCCCTCCCGTTCCTATCGTGGTCAGCCTCTTGAACTCGGGGGATTTCTTCACCTCCACCCCCCTTATCCCCCGCAAGACCTCTCTAACGTCACTTTTCATCACTCCCCCCCTTTTTGAGAAATTTCTCCCCCACCCGGTAGACGTT
>JABAOF010001474.1_pt2 | contig 11749 bp, 8 predicted proteins | sample 7062171 | NCBI WGS metagenome assembly JABAOF01 (sample SAMN14538628, study PRJNA623070) | marine sediment metagenome | biome: marine biome [ENVO:00000428]; feature: marine pelagic biome [ENVO:01000023]; material: deep marine sediment [ENVO:00002113] | place: India: Gulf of Khambhat ... | reverse complement strand
GACTGGTTTGTCTAAGCAGAGGATTATTCATACCGGAACGAGTCGGACGACTCGCCGAAGGGGTTTTACTAAATAATAATTCGTCAGGAACTGAAGAAAAAATTTGAGGAGCTAAAATCGAGGCAAACCGGCCAGGTCTCAACGGGCTGTTACCCAAATAGCCCTTATTGGTATTGTTTTCGCGGGTTCTCTAAGCAACATCGGTGGAGGCGACTTTCCATCCTACCCTGTACCGCCGACCGCAATTTGGACAGATCAGCACAATTTCGTGATGATCATCTTTACGCTCAAGAGAGACGTGGAAACCGCGCTCATACCGGCACTTCTCACAGACATGAAACTCCTTGCCGATGTGTTTTTCGATCGCTTCTTCCACGACTGCGAGCCCCCAGCGCCCAACCTGAAAAGACTTATGATGGATGGCTGAGCTCTTTCTATAAGTTTAGCTTGAGAACGTGGCCCGCTCCAGTGTCGACTTCAACGAGCTTAAGCCTAAGTTGTTTGGCCGACGGGGCCTCACCGGGAAAAAAGAGGTAGCCGTAGGCCAGGTTTGTGGGCTCGATGGGTCTATTTTCCAAGGATTTCCGGTGTAAATCATCGACAATGGCCTGGCGAGCGTCGTCTGAAGTGTATCCTTTGACTCCTCCCAGAGTAGCGCCAGCGGCAGCCCCGACCGCTGCCCCTTTACCCGCTGCTTCGGCCACATTTTCGCCGGTGACGATGCCAACGGCCGCACCAATGACGGCACCGGCCGCACCCCCCAGGAAGCCGCCGTAGGCACCCTCCTTGAAGATCTGTTTGGTCTGGCTATATTTGGTGGCCCGTTCATAGGCAATTTCCCTGTCGAGGATTGGCCAGAGATTGCCCTCGGCATCCTCGAGAAATGTCTGGGCCACATCGATCTCCAAAGAATGGGAGCCCTGGTTGTCAAAGACTACCTGGACAGGAAGCATACCTGCGGCGCGGACGTCAAAGCCGAAGGCCTTCTTTGTTGTACGAGGATCTACAAAGGCTTCAGCCCCGACAAGGGCACCCGCAACCTCAGTTGCGTTATCATAGGCAGCAGGTGACTTGAAAGGTAGGGGTTTCCTCTTATACGTAGCACAGGCTGCTGGGAAAACGAGTAGAATTGAGACTGCTAACACCAGGATGTTCCTTTTCATGAGATTTCTCCTTTATTTTGGTACGAGTGGCATCCTAAACCTGGTATCACCGAAAGCTCGATACCTCTAGAGGATTTACCTTTCTCATGGGATACGACTAATCCGCTCTGGTCAAATCCCACCCGTTGGTCGTTACCGACACTCCATTTACATAGTATAAACGAGGGATAGGTGTTGTCAACATTTCTAGTCTCTGGAGAACTGTATACATTTCCACAACAGACCTCCTTAATCCGTCCGTTTTGGGGGAAGAACAGAAGGACGATATCTCTTGGGTATGATATATCATGGAGTGCACAGAGCTCGGATCGTAACTTTTTCCTGACCTCTCCGTCTCTCATTTATTAGACGTACGTGTGATACTAAGGTTTACTTGTGGTTCTTGATCGACCCGGCACGAGCCGCACTTTGCGGGGTGCTGCCAGCCAGATAGCGACACATGCCACGGCGCACAACACCATTGCCACAATGAAAGCAACCAGATAGTTAGTGGTGAATTCAAAGATCCAGCCTCCCAGCCAGGGTCCTATGGAGCCTCCAACGGCAAAGCTGAACCAGATAAAGCCGATGATAGCACCTACCTTTGGCCCTTGGAATATGTCAGTGGCCGCGGCAGCTATGATAGGCGCAGTCATCCCGAACCCAAAACCTACGGTTATGGCATAGTAGTAGAGCATCCATGGCTGGGAGGTATCCTTCATGAGTGCCAAGACTCCTATGCCGGAGATACCGATGAAGGTAGCTATCGTCATTGTGGACTCCCGACCAATCCGATCAGAAATCGCACTAGCCATAGAGCCACAGGCAAAAAAGATACCGAATAAGGATAGAACTGAAGACGCATAGATCTTTGAGTAACCCAGATCCACTGCGAAGATGACGTGATGGGCAACGAGAATATGTTCCGCGATCCCCCACAGGGAGAATGTTGACAGGCATAGGAGCCAAAAACGGCCCGTTCTTGCCGCCTTAGGAAACGTCCAGTCTGTAGCCGCCCACGCTTGATCCGTAATCTGCAGCGCCTCCTTTCCTGTATTTACCGAGGTTTCCCTATCCTCCAGAACGCCATCGGAAATGAGCCCCTTTTCTCGAGGATGATACCGGACTATGAGGATTATCAGGGGGAGCATCAAAACAGCGACGATGATTGCCTCAATCCCGAAGGTGCTGCGCCAACCTACGGTGTTGATGATGAAAGCTATTCCGGGATAGCAAACAAAGGCACCCCCGGCGCCGAGGAACAAGAACGACAAGGCTAGGCCTCGCTTTCTTTCAAACCAATTCCTTATTACGGTGGTGAAGGGCACTGCACCGATGAGACAAAGGCCAGCTCCAGACAAGACCCCAAAACTTACGTAGAAATGCCAAAGCTCGCTTCCTTTCCCCGATAAGGCTAACCCCAAGGCTAGCAGAACGGTTCCAAAGGCCATGGTTTTGCGTGGACCTATCCTGTCTACTAGATCGCCAGCCAGAGGGGCAACGAAACCGTAAACCAGTAGGTGAATGGATAGCATGGCTGCTGTTATGTCTCGGGGCCAATGGAACTCCTCCAGGAGGGAAGGGAAAATAACTGAGAAGGAATATCGGGCTCCGTAGCCAAGGGTATATGCTACGATGCCGGTTGTAACGATAAGCCATCCATGGAAAATGGGCTGCTTTTTCTTCATTGGAATTTCCATTCTAATGCTCACGATGTTCCCGAGTCAATAAAAGTTCTGGGAGATCGGTGCCTGAAATGGGTGCTGTTGCTAGTCGGTCTCCTTTTCACTTTTCCCCCTGTCAAGGTAATTCCCAAAAATGGCATTATATTTGCAAAATATTTGTTCAAAGTTGATACCAAACATCCACACCTACTTTTCACTGGAGAACAGAATGATATGATACCAATTAGATTGCCCGAATCGCCAGAAGGGGAGGGTGAGAATCGAGGAGAAGGAGGTTTTCAATGAGTGGAAATAGGGATATCAAATCGGGGGAGTTGGAGGCCTTTCTGGGTAAGAATACCTCGTTTGAGGGAAAGATGGGCTTCGAAGGTATGGTGAGGCTCGACGGTAAGTTCGACGGAGAGATTTTCTCCGGGGACATACTCATCGTTGGTGAAAGCGCGGTCATTAATGCAGAGATCAATGTCCACACCCTCGTTGTAGATGGAAAGGTGAGTGGAAACGTTTCCGCCACGAGTAAAATAGAGATCCATTCCTCCGGAAAGCTCTACGGAAACATCGCTACCCCGACCTTGGCGATTGAGGAAGGGGGGCTTTTCGATGGAATCTGCAAGATGGGCAACGAGGCCGATGTAGACGATAGGAAGGTAACCCCCATTAAGGAGAATGGGGCTACAGGAGAGGGTCGTTGATCTCTACGATGAGGGTTAGCACCTCCATTCCAGTTCTCCCATGACATTTATAGCCTTCTTTTGGCATTCCATGGGTATGTTAAGGCTCCATAGGTGCGGATAAGAGGTAGACAGGGGCAGTATCAAGCTATTGTTGGCCGAGATTTCAGTAAAACAAATATCATTTTCAAGGGAGTGAGTGGCTATGACGTTGAGCGAAATCATTGAAAAATGCAGTATGTTGAGGGTTCATGAGAAGCGATGTGTTACCAACGAGTACGGTGAACTCGTTTTTTACAAGAGACAAACAGCTGAATGGAATAAAAAATTGGCTGATATTTTCGGCCCTGCGATAAAACCCCCAGGAGTGAAACCTACTGAAGATGACTTGGATTTGACAAAGGATTATGGTGGAATTTGGGTCGATCAGACATTATTCAAAAGAGAATTTGGCGATGGTATCATGATAGCAATGTTTTGGCCGTGGAGCGATGGTATTCATATCACATTGAAGATGGCTTTTTTGAATAATACGATAGAAGGTGGCCATCCATAGATAAATTACCCCTTTCAAATAGGGGGACTTCCTTTCGGTCAAAAGGGTAATTCGACCGAGGGGGGATGCATTTCGTTCTCCGATTTGGGGTGTTCACCTATGCCCAGAAAGTGAATCCTCTACCGCTATTCTTCAATTCGAATTTCCATCCATGTATCTACCCGCATGTCTTCCCTGAAGTCCTGAGCTCGCCTTGGACTCCGTACTCAGGTTCCCGGGTCATAATGAGGCCATGACCCCACGGCGAGCTCGTCCAAGGCCAAAGGGGAGCCACTATTTAGACTTCTCACCCAAGAGATTCTCGAGGGAAATCTCGAGCCATTTTGACCAAAGGGCCTTCCGTTCGGTAAAATTCCGGACTTCGTGGGATGAGCTCCGTTCGCCCTTTGCGGTGGTGAATGAAAATACTTGTACAAATCGATTCCAAGGTGTATTATGGGTGAGAAACCAGGGCTAGGGGGAGATGATGACCACAGAAAGAATTCACGAGGAGGTGAGAAAAAAATCATAAAAACAGCGTTTGGAATTTCTAAAAAGGCTTAAAAAGTGAGGCCTTGAGAGAAAGGGGGTGAGGAAAAAGGGAGAACCGTATGCATCGGATTTTGCCTTAGATGGCAAATCGTAAAGGAAGGGGGGTAAGCGAAATGAAGAAGATTGGAATCATTGTTATTTGTGCGGCGGTCATGCTGGCTGTGTTTTCTTTGAAGCCGGTGTCTGCCGAAGTATCCTTGAGGTTTTCCGATTGGCACCTTACTGAAGACGTCTGGAATAAGTCCCTCAATGAAGGCATGGGCATATTCCACAAGCAGAATCCCAATATCAAGGTGACCCTGGAGCCCGTCTCCTACGGAGAGAAGGAGACAAAATACACGGTGGAGTCTGCGGCGGGCCGGGCACCGGATGTCTTTCACGTCCACGCCTTTTCCCTGCCAATGTTCTTCGGCAAGGGTTTTGCCAAAGATCTGACACCATTCCTTGAAAAGGAAGGACCGGGGTTCCTGGACGCATGGTATCCACTACCACTCAAGCTGATGAAGCACAATGGGAAAATGCATGCTATGCCCGGCGATTACATGACCATGGTCTTATTCTACAACACGGAGATGTTTAAGGCAGCGGGTCTCGATCCGAACAAGCCGCCCAAGACCTGGGATGAATTCCTCGAATATGCCAAGAAACTCACCCGCGACACTGATGGAGACGGGAAGGTTGACCAGTGGGGATTCGGTACCCTTGGTGCCAAGAGCCCGGGGTTTTCCCTCAGATTTGGCCCTTTTATTTGGAGTTTTGGAGCGGATTACCTGACCCCGGACATGAAACGGTCCGCCTTGAATTCATCCGAAGCCACGGAGGCCTTTACATTCTTTGTGGAACTCTACACAAAGCATAAGGTGGTGCCACCGGGGTTGACGGCCATGGGTGCCCAAGATGTTCGAACACAGCTTGCCCAGAAAAAGGTGGCCATGATCCTTGGCTCTGGTTGGACGCCTCCCATTGTCAACAAGATCAATCCCGACCTTAAGGCTTTTGAAGTTTTAAAATGCGCTCCAGCCCCGATGAAGAGAAAACAGGCAACCGCCATCTGGCTGAGCTCGTGGGTCATGAGCCCGAACACCAAGCACCCCAACGAGGCCTGGGAACTGATGAAATTTATCACCAGCAAGGAGATCGAGCTGAAGTGGTTTGTGGACAACCGCGTTACCTCTTCTCGGAAGGACGTCAGCGGCGTCGCTCCGGAGATCCTCAACGACAAGTTCGCCAGTGTTCTGGCCTCCCAACTTCCTTACGGAAAGGTGGAGCCCCAGATCAAACAGTGGCCTGAAATTATGGACACGTTCACCACTTCCCTCCAGGAGGCAGTCGTAGGGATGAAGACCCCCGAAAAAGCCTTGGGCGAAGCCCACGAAAGAATCAACGCCATCCTGGCAAGATAAAGGGCCCATCAAGACAAGCAAATCGAACCGTGGGGAAAGGGGAGTGTTTTACCGCTCCCCTTTCCCTGGAATGGGGAGCCTAGTGGACCTCAGCATTCGGATAAAAGACCGCTACATGTGGGTGTTTTTTGTGCTGCCAGGGGTTTTGTTGCTGGTCTTGGTCCTCGGTTTTCCCGCCATCACAAGCCTCTCTTACAGCATCAAACCCGAAAAAGCCGGCACTGCATCCTATACCCTCTCCCACTATGCGAACCTACTCAAAGATCCATTTTTTGCGAAAACGTTCTGGAATACGGCGATATTCGTATTTCTCAGTGTAGCCAGTCACATGGTATTGGGGCTGGCCGTCGCCATGGTATTGAATAGGGCCTTGCCGGCAAAACCGTTGTTCCGTGTGATCGCCTTGCTCCCCTGGGTCNNCTGGAAATGGATGTACGATCCCCTCTACGGAGCCCTCAATGATGTCCTCCTCAAGATCGGGTTCATTAGTACGGGGGTGGAATGGTTGTCAAATCCGAAACTCGCTTTATTCAGTGTAATTCTCGTGAACCTCTGGCGTGGCTTCCCCTTTGTGATGTTGATCCTGTTGGCAGGGCTCCAGGCCATTCCCCGACATCTCTACGAGGCGGCGGCCATCGACGGAGCCTCCAAGTGGCAGCTCTTTGTCCATGTCACCATTCCCGGACTGAGGAAAATGATCGTCGTCGCACTGGCGTTGGATATCGTCTGGGAGGTTCGGCGCTTTGGGCTTATCCAGGCAATGACAAAGGGCGGCCCAGGGGTCCTCACGGAGGTTCTTTCTACCTATACGTATAAACAGTATTTTCAGTTTTTCCGATTTGAGTATGCCTCGGCCATAGCCGTGGTTATGAGCATCGTTCTCTTGATAGTCAGTCTCCCCTACATCTGGATGATAAGCCAGGAAGAGTGAAATTGATGAAAACCAACCCTATGCTTCCAAAAGAACCTCTTTTCAAGACCATCGTTTGGATTTTCCTGATCCTTGTCTGTCTTTATTGCCTTTTCCCATTTGCGTGGATGCTCTCCACCTCGCTCAAAACCGAGGCGGAGGCTTTCAAGATTCCCCCCACATGGATTCCCCTCAAACCCACTGCGGATAGTTATATCGGGATTTGGGTGAGAAAAAACTTCGGCATCTATTTCTTTAACAGCACCGTCATCTCCCTTGGGACAGCAGTGCTCTCTACCTTCTTTGGCGCCCTGGCCGGCTACGGATTTTCAAGATTTTTCTTCAAGGGACGACGTTTTCTCATCGGTTTCTTCTTGGCGACACAAATGCTACCCGGTGTTCTGCTCGTGGGCCCTTATTTCAAGGTTCTTGGCAAGATCGGTCTCTACGATACCCGGACCGGTCTGATCATTGCCTTTCTGACCATCTGCCTGCCTTTTTCCACGTGGATGATGAAGGGGTTTATCGATAAGGTGCCGGTCTCGATGGATCAGTCCGCCATGGTCGACGGATGCTCCAGGCTGGGAATTTTTTTCAGAATTATCCTCCCAGTAGTTGCCCCTGGAATGGTTGCCACTATTCTCTTCGCCTTTCTTCTGGCATGGGGAGACCTACTCTGGGCTCTCTGTCTCACGAGCAGTGAGCCCATGATTACCGTTACCTTGGGCATTGCCCGAACCGTGGGAGAGTTCAGGATCATTTGGCCCATGCTAATGGCCGGTTCCCTCGTTGGAGGGATGCCAGCGATCATTCTTTACATCTTTTTACAGAGACTTCTGGTTCAAGGCCTGACGGCAGGAGCTGTGAAAGGGTGATACATCTTAAAAAAGACGGAACCTGCAAGAACGGCGAAAGGAACCCTCTCTTTTTTCTACTCGGGAGTATAGGGTATGATCTTAATAGGAAGCCGGAGAATTCTCTTCATGATTCCTACTATTTCAGACCCCACCGCGGAGGGAGAGAGGGGCGTGACAGTTGGATCGTCAATATTGCCTGTAACCTTGATGGGAATGGAGATGAGCGTCCCTCCAAGGACATGGCCAACCCACGGAATCTTTTCGATGATGCGATCTGCGGTTTTCAGAGGGGCCACCAGAACCGTGAGGTCCATCTTCTTCGTAATCAGATCTATATCACCCTGCCAGGCTATCTTCATCGAGGGACCATTAAGGATTCCTTCCTTCACCCTAAGTTTGCCATCGTGGAGATTTCCCGTGGCTTTCATGGAGTCATAGGCAAACCCTTCTTTTCCCAGGTCAGGGAGCTTACCCATAAAGATTTCGGTCACATTAAGAAGGGCGAAAATCTTTGCCAACACCCCAAAGCGATAAATCCGACCATCATTGGCAAGGAATTCCACATTTCCTCTGAGGGACTGGGCCAGTTCCTCAGATTTTCCCCGGGCCACGAGGTTCCCTCCGAGGGTAAAATTACCGCTCATAAGCCCCTTCTTATCCCATAGACAGGCGAGGGTAGGATCCAATTCCTGATTTTTGGATACCGGTTTAACATCGAGTAGGAGTCCTTGAGGTGATGCTTGGATAATTCCAGGAGTTGAAATACCGCATACATTGGCCTCGGTCACTGAAACGCTTATCCCATCATCGCCAAAGGTGAGGTCCGCATGAAATGGGCTCCAAGTGAATTCTCCAAATGTGAAGTATTCAGATTTGGCTCTCAGAATTCCTTTTAGCGGCAGGGGCAATAATTTTTCGCCTTGTTCCAGATCCTTTTCTTTGGTGAGGATTTTCTTTACGTTGTCCCACCCCAAAGCATCAGCGGAAAGGTCCATATCGAGGATGAACCCTCTTTCCGAAAAATCCACATTCCCCTTAAAAGTAAAGCGGCTATCATTAAACGTGAATAAGGCCGATTCCACCGTGAGCCTGTTTTTTATGGCACTCAACGACATGCTCTCCATTTTAACCGGTGCCTTTAGTTTTCCTGGGTAACGGAGATTTCCCCCCTGGAGCTTCCCCTGTGCCGTAGATCTCATGGGTTTATCTACGAGAATGTGGGCCCGAAAATCTCCCTTTATCCATCCCGTAAGAAATTGATTCTCTACCAGGAGTTGATCCACGGTTTTCTTATTGAGATTTCCGCTAAAACTAAGATTGAACTCCTTCTTCTTGCGATTGAAAGTAATGGAAGCCCGGGATTTTTCATCCTGGATAAGCAAATTGTTCATCTTCAGTTCTTCGGGATTCCAAACAATATCGACGGAGACTTCGGGACCATCCTTCACGGCCAGATTCCCTGAAAAAAGGGTCTTGGCGTTCTTGTCCCAGATCAAATGAGCCCTTGAGATGGACAGGGGAGCATGGACTCTGAGTTCGGGCGGCATGCGGATAAGGTTTGAGACCCATTCGGTAGCCTCCACCCCCATACTCCCTTCAAGAGCCAAGTCTATTTTGTGAAGCCCTTTCAGATAGCCATCGAGAATACCCGACACCCTTAACGAGGCATCCGAGATGTTTGTTTGAGAATCCCTGAGGGAAAGTTTCTCAGGAATTGCTTCGAATGTTCCCCTGGTCACTGTTATCGGACCCGGGAATAGAGTCGAATCCAGGGCAAGGTTCTCCAGTTTGCCCCTCATTCGGAAACGCCATTTTTTGGGCCTGAAGAGTGGACCTTCAAAGTTCAGGTTAGATAGTTCGACGGTACCTCGCACGGATTTGAAGGCTTTGAGCGCTCCCTTGAGCCCTTTGAACGATGAAAGCCATGGATAGATTTCGCCCATGAAGACTGAGGACTTCCCGGATAGGATCTCAAGGTAAGGGGCTTTCTCGCAGCTCAATTGAGCAGTAAGCCCGGAAAAAGAGGATTTCCCCAACTTGCCGGTCAGGTTCTTTACACCGATTTTGTGCCCGTCATAGTCATAGGAAACCTGTCCTCTATGAACCTCCAGAAGATATCGAATTCGTTGGTAATGGGCGAACAGATTGAGTTTCGAAAGATCAATCCTCGCTTTGATAGATTCTGTGCTCTCCCCGAGGACCAACCTTCCCAGAGCCTTGCCCTTAACTTCATAGATACGGCCGATTTCTTTCATAAACGTTTCGTTCTTTATCAGGCGTCTAAGGAGAGGCGGAACTTGAGAAAGATCAACCTCCATCGTTGTTTCCAGATGCAGAGGGGCATCCTTGCCTTTCAGGCCCAATCTCAATATACCTTCGTGCCCATGGGCATTCTCCCACTGCCCTTCGAGATTTCTCCCTTCCAGAATACCCTGCGAAATGACCGCATTCCCGCTGACCCCCTGGAAATAGAGATGAGCTCTTGGGACGGAGATCTTTCCCTCAAGAATACTTCCCTTGATGAGAATATTCTCCGCCTTTCCCAAATCAGCCACCGAACTTCCTTGAGTATTGAGGCTGATTAGAGGGACTTTGCCCCCTCTTACGATGTCAAAGATCTTTCGAGCAATACGGGATTCTCTCATCAGAGCGAGGGCCGCCTCACGCGTCGAATACACATCCACTTCTCTGCCCTGCAATTCCAAACTGACCAGCGGAGAAGTCTTATCAATGAAAAATTTCCCGGACATTGTGAGTTGAGGATGATCGAGATGTAGTTCGGTAAGGGAGACCGTTGCTCTATCGCCATTCACATGCAAAGCTCCCCTCAGGCTTTTGCCTTTTATGACCAATTTCTTATTCGCGTGATGCAACGTCATGTAGGGAAAGGAACCCTCCACCTCTGCCTTCAAGACCTTGGGCCCATCAGCCTTAAAACTGAGGTTCAGATTCACCTTCGAATCTGAAACACGATGATCGGCGCGGGGAAAAAGGTAATCTGCAAGCGCTTGAGGTTGGAAATGCGTAAGATCAATACGTCCATCTCCCTTGAAATCCTTGGAGTTTACCCACCCCTTTAGGGAAATGTTTTTCCAAAGGTTGGATTTACAGGTGAGGTCAATTTTGAGTCTATTTGGCGTGAAACCAATACGTGCATGAATATCCTGGAACCAAAAAACCGGTTTCATTTCCTCAGAGAGGCTCAGTCTGCCTTTTTCTACCAGGACGACCCTCCCCGGTGCTTTCGATGCCATAAGGGCTAAGGCGGAACTCACTCTATCCTCAATGGTTGAAAGAGGGAAGGCCTTCAATCCTACCTCATTTTTCTCTGACGTCTCTGGGAGCTTCATTTTGAAGTCGGGAGCTTCGAGGTGGAGCATGGCGATCTGCACCGTGCCCGTGAAGAGGGGCAGGATTTTAGGATACAATGTCAGGGATTCCAGGGTTCCGGTAACTTTTCCGGGGATGGATAGGTTCCCATGGTGCATCACCACACGGGGGCGTGGAAAAAATGAGAGATCGAGCCTCTGAAATTCCACTGCGCCCCCCACTTTCTCAGAGACGGTTGCCAGGATCTTTTCCCTCGTCGGTTCAATGTTGATTAACTTGGGTAAGAGAAGAATGAGGAGCAACAGGAGGCCCAAAAGGGCTCCTGTACCTCCTAGGATCCATAGAGATATCTTCTTATACCTACTCATTGAGGGACTTCACCTCAATCTAGGGCAGTTCCGGGCTGCTGGCGAAATGATAGACCCTCTTTTCAATTGCGGCATGGTCCGAAGCAGATACCTTTTTCCTTCGAGCCGAAAGGAGGGCTTATGGGATGTAATGAATTGATTCTACAACCTAATTCATTCTCCTCTAAAAACGAGTGAAATTCAAGGTACCGTTTACTGGAGGTTCCTGGCTTTTATTAGCAATATTTTTGTAACCCATTGAATTTCTTCCATATCCTATGTTTGAAATGTGAACACCCTTGTCCCTTCGCTTCAGT
>JABAOF010018586.1_pt2 | contig 11752 bp, 10 predicted proteins | sample 7062171 | NCBI WGS metagenome assembly JABAOF01 (sample SAMN14538628, study PRJNA623070) | marine sediment metagenome | biome: marine biome [ENVO:00000428]; feature: marine pelagic biome [ENVO:01000023]; material: deep marine sediment [ENVO:00002113] | place: India: Gulf of Khambhat ... | reverse complement strand
CTCGGTCTCCTGCAAGGCGCGGCCCATGGAATCGGTGATTTCGTCTGCATACATTATTACCTGGCCCCGCACATGTCTCGCGGCGCGGCCGATGGTCTGGATGAGTGAAGTCTCTGAGCGCAGGAAACCCTGTTTGTCCGCGTCCAGAATCGCCACCAGCGAAACTTCGGGCAAATCCAATCCCTCCCGTAAGAGGTTGATTCCCACAACCACATCATAAGTCCCCACGCGCAAATCCCGCAGGATTTCGCTGCGCACCAGGGTCTCGATTTCGGAGTGGAGATAGTGAACCTTGATGTCCAAATCCGCGAGATATTCGGTGAGGTCCTCGGCCATCTTTTTCGTCAAAGTGGTAACCAGCACCCGCTCGCCCTGTTCCGTGCGTTTGCGGATTTCGCCGAGAAGATCGTCAATCTGGCCTTTGGTGGGGCGGACTATCACCTCCGGGTCTACCAGGCCGGTGGGGCGGATGATTTGCTCCACCACCTGCTGGCTGTGTTTGTATTCATAAGGGCCCGGAGTGGCGGAGGTGAAGATACACTGATTGATGCGCTTCTCGAACTCGGAGAAGTTGAGGGGGCGGTTATCGAAGCAGGTGGGAAGCCGGAACCCATATTCCACCAGTGGAACCTTGCGGGAATGATCGCCCGCCCATTGGCCCTGCATCTGCGGGATAGTCTGGTGAGATTCATCCAGAATCAGCAGAAAATCCTCCGGGAAATAATCCAACAATGTGTAGGGCGGCTGGCCTGGTGTGCGGTCATCGAAGTGGAGCGAGTAGTTCTCTATCCCATTGCAGTAGCCGATTTCCCGGATCATCTCCATATCGAAACGGGTGCGCTGTTCCAGCCTTTGCGCCTCCAGCAACTTGCCCTGGGAGCGAAATTCTTTCAGCCGCGCCTCCAGTTCCGCCTCGATGGCTTTCAGAGCTCGCTCCTGTTTGTCCCAGGGAGCTACATAATGAGAAGCGGGAAATACCACCGCCTTGTCCTTCTCCTCTCTTATCTCTCCGGTGAGAGTGTCGAGGATGGCGATACGCTCCACCTGGTCGCCAAAAAGTTCGATGCGAGTGATGAGTTCTTCGTCCGCGGAGTGAATCTCTAACACATCTCCCCTCACCCGGAAACGTCCCCGCTCCAGAGAGGCACTGGTGCGTTTGTACTGCATGTCAACCAGGCGGCGGAGCATGGAATCACGGTCCACCGTCTGGCCGCGTTCCGCCTGCAGGGTAATCTGCTCATAATCTTCGGGTGAACCCAGGCCGTAAATGCAGGAAACGCTGGCGACTACGATTACATCTCTGCGCTCGAAGAGAGATTTGGTGGCGAAATGGCGGAGGCGGTCAATCTCCTCATTGATGGAGGAGTCTTTCTCGATATAGGTGTCACTCTGGGGGATATAGGCCTCCGGCTGGTAGTAATCGTAATAGGAGACGAAATAGGCGACGGCATTATTGGGGAAGAAGATACGAAACTCGCCGCAGAGCTGGGCGGCGAGGGTCTTGTTGTGGGCGATTACCAGGGTGGGGCGGTTGGCGCGGGCGATGACCTTCGCCATGGTGAAGGTTTTGCCGGAGCCGGTTACACCGAGGAGGGTCTGAAAGCGCATCCCCTCTTCCAGGCCCCGGGCGACGGCCTCAATCGCCTCCGGCTGGCCGCCCTCAGGTTCGAAATCCGCGTGAAGCTCAAAAACCGTATCCATAATTTCCCACCAGGGTGATTATACCATCCAGGGATTTGCTGTAGGGCGGGGGTGCCAGCCCCCGCCGAGCCACATTTAACCGCAGATTGACGCAGATGCACGCAGATGAACACAGAGAAGGCGGAGAGCTCTGCCCCGTGGATTATCGCCGCGATGTGCGCTTTGCCCGAGCTCGGACTATGACTACAATGATTACTATGACGAGCGCCAGCAACAGGATGGAGGGGAAAGCTGTAAACCAGGGGACATCGCGAGAGATGGAAGAGACAATATGACAAATGCTCCAGATGAACCAGAGTTCGAACAAGAACCATACTGCTATGACAACTACAATCGCCACGCCGACTGACAGACGATATTTCAGACTCCGCCTCTTCGTGCCAAGCGGTCTGCCCAGAGTCATGTCTGCTCACCCGGTCTTGATGTCTTGGACGAGCGCTTTGCCAGTTGAATTGAATAGGCTGCGGCGGGGTGCAGAGACCCCGCCCTACAGTAACTGCAACTACACCCTGAAATGTTCGGCCATGCTGGCATAGCGGTCGCCGAGGTCGGGGAGGACCACTACCACTCGCTTGCCGGCACCCAGCTCTTTGGCGACCTGGAGGGCGGCCCAGCAGGCGGCTCCAGCGGAGATGCCGACGAAGATTCCTTCCTTTTTGGCGAGTTGCCGGGAGGTGCGAAATGCGTCTTCATCTGCGACGGTGATGATGCGATCAATGACTTCCCGGTTGAGGATTTCGGGGACGAAGTTGGCGCCGATTCCCTGTATCTTATGAGGAGCCGCCTTTCCTTCGCTCAGCAGAGGCGAGGCGGAGGGTTCCACCGCCACTATCATCGTCTTCTTTGATTCCTTGCGCAGCACTTCTCCTACACCGGTAATGGTGCCGCCGGTGCCGATTCCGCCGACAAAGGCATCCAGCTTGCCTTCTGTGGCTTCCAGAATCTCGCGGGCGGTGGCGCGGCGGTGGATTTCGGGGTTGGCGGGATTCTTGAACTGCTGAGGCATAAAAGCTCCCGGCGTGTTCGCCAGGATCTCTTCAGCCTTTACCACCGTTCCATTCATCCCTTCGGAGGCGGGGGTGAGCACAATTTCCGCGCCGAAAGATTCCACCGCGAAGCGGCGTTCCAGGCTCATGCTCTCCGGCATAGTTAGAATACAGCGATAGCCCTTTACCGCGGCCACCATCGCCAGACCGATGCCGGTGTTGCCACTGGTGGGCTCAATGATTGTGCCGCCCGGTTTCAGCAGCCCTTCTTTTTCCGCGGCCTCGATCATGGACAGAGCGATGCGATCCTTCACACTCCAGCCGGGATTGAAAGCCTCGAGTTTTGCAAGCACTTCGGCCGAATCCGAATCAGGCAGATGATTCAGCCTGACCAGTGGGGTGTTCCCCACCAGTTCCAGCACATTGTTCACAATGGTCTGAGTTCCCGCTACCTTGCCAGTGAGCATATTCCTTCTCCCAGAGTAGTTGAGAATCTTAAGGTGGCTGGCCTAGAGTCTAACCGGTGGAGAGGATTCTCTCAACCCTTCCGCCCTGATAAATACAGATTCCGCGCCTTCGTGCCCACAAGGAAGGCTCAATTCGAAGGAAGAATCATTCTTGATAGCCATGCAGAACCCCACATTCTTTCTCTATGACGAAAATACCGCTGAGAGCTTGCGCTCTGAAGAGTTGGCGGAGTTCCTGAAAGGGGCATTTGCGGCTCCGGTTGAGGTGCGGGAGGAATTCGTGGGTCGGCATTTGGGGCGGTGGGGTGAAGAGGAGCGGAGAGGATGGCTGGAGGAACTTGCGCGGCGGTTCGCTTATCTGCGGGTACGTGATGTCAATCGAGAGAACTCCTTCAGCGATCCGCTGCCGATGGAAGTTGATGTAGAGCGCCGCCGTTTGCTGAATGAGAACCGGGGAAGTTTCGGGATGGCGGTTGACGGCTTTCAGTTTCAGGCGTGTATGCGGGAACTGCTGCCGGTGGAGGAACGCGGACTGCAACATTTGCATATAATCTTTACCAATCGTCTGCTCGCCACCTGGGAGGCGGATGATCGGCGCTATCATCTGCGGACCATCATTCTGGGCCAGCCCGCTGTAATCTCGACTTCGGGGTTGGTGGAGGCGCCGGCAAAACCGCGGGAGTATTATCTTATCCGTCAGCGGCTGCCGGATGATGAACTGGCGCGGGTGAATTTGCTGAGACAGTTCGCGGGGCGGTTTCTGGAACATTCGGATGCGCGCACAAACCAAGTGGTGAAAGGGTATCTCATGCAGGCCGCGTTCTATCTTCTCTTTGGCGAAAGGTTCTGCAAGGACCCCGACTGCCGGCTTTTCAACGCCCACTGGCAGGAGGAGATGCTGCACGCGCAACTGCGCCCGGAGGCGGGGTTGTGTGAGAAGCATGAGGAGATGGTGGAGGAGTTGAGAGCTAAGAGTTGAGAGTTAAGGGAACATTCGGCGCGACGTGGTTCGACATTGCCCACCACAAGTTGACAATGTGCGGCACAGGCTCCTGCCCAACGGATTCAGGATGATTATTCGCCCAGACTTCCCACGAAGTCTTTGTATTGTTCTGCAGTCAGGATCTCGGCGAGCTGTTGAGGTTCATCGGGTTTGATCTTGAATAACCAGGCATCGCCATAAGGATCCTGGTTGAGTTTCTCGGGTTCGGTCTTGAGGAGTTCATTCACCTCTGCCAAGGTGCCGGCGATGGGGGTGTGGTTGTAGGCGACGGCCTTCACCGATTCCACGGAACAAACCTCTGCTCCGGCATCATAATGGCCGCCCGGCTCCGGCAAGTCGGCAAATACTATGTCGGTCAGTTTCTCCTGGGCATAATCGGTGATGCCGATGATGGCGAGGTTTCCTTCCACCCGCATCCATTCATGGTGTTTGGTGTATTTGAGGTCCTCAGGCAGATTCATTGCGCATTTCCTTTCTTTGCGGCGAGCAGGCTCCGAGGTTACTCGCCTTCCCTCTCCCGATTGCCCAGAGTGTAAGAAAAGAACATTCCGGCTGTCAACCGCAGAAAGCCTCCTTCTCCGCACAAAGGCTGAAAAGGGAATTGTAACCTTCCCTCCCGATCCCACATCTAATATCATGGAGGACAGGCAGACGGCAGAGAGCAATACAAAAGTGATGCTTCTGACCATGAACATGGCGGCGACTTATAACGGAGATGACGCTGCCCTGGTTGAGTACGCCCGGCTGGGGAACAGCAGCGCTTTTGACCAACTCTATCTGCGCCACCGGGATCGAGTGTACACTCTTTGCCTGAATCTGTGCGGCAATCACGAGGAGGCGCGCGACCTTCTGCAAGAGACCTTTGTCAATGCCTGGCGGGGTCTTCCCAAATTTGCGGGCCGGTCCGCCTTTTCCACCTGGCTGCACAGTATCGCAGTAAATGTCTGCCGGGCGGCGAGGCGGCGGCGCAAAGTCACTGAGCCGACGCCGGTCACCGTGGATGACAACCCCGTATTGGCTGATTGCGTGCATGATGCGCTGGCACTTCTGCAGCCGAAACACCGTATCCTCCTGGTACTGCGCTATTCCCAGGGTCTCTCTTATCAGGAGATTGGGGAGTGTCTGGATTGGTCTCTTGGGAAGGTGAAGATTACTCTGCACCGGGCAAGACTTGAGTTCAAGGAAGCATACAAGCGCATGAATGAGAGCGAGAAATGAAGTGTGAAGATGTGAGAGAAAGACTCGTTGATTACCTCGATGGCGAAATTTCGCCGGAGGAGCGGGCCGAGATTGGGGCTCATGTGAAGGCCTGCGCGGATTGTGCCAAAGAAGCAAAGGAGCTTTCTTGCGCGGAAGAGGCGCTTCACACATTGAAGAAAGTGGAAACCGCTCCGGACCTTATCGCTGATTTGCACAGGCGTCTGGAGGGAGTGCGCAAACCTCGGCTGGTATGGCGCTGGGCAGGTGTTTCGCTGGCGGCGGCTACTGCCGCGGCCGCAGTCTTGTTGTGGACACATCCGTGGAGTGCCCCTCCCACGCCTTCACAACAACCCCCGCCTGTCGCGATTAAGCCGCAGCCTGAAACAGGGCCGGCCCCCGTTGTGCCGGCGGAGAAGGAGGTTGTGCCACAACCTTCAGAGCCGGCAGGCCGCCGTATTGCACAGCGACCCGCGGTGAAGACTGTCTCAAAGTCAGTCTTACCGAAGGCTACACAGCTGACTGTGGCTGAGCAGCCTGTTCTGGAGGCGACATCACCTGAAATTGACGCTCCACCCGTTGAATTCGCTGAGGCGGAGGAGCCGATCATACGCGACGGTGTTATCGTTCTGCTGGGTGAGCCGGAGGCGCCGGCTCCCTCATCGAGTTATTTTGCGGAGGTTACGCTGCCAAATGGCGGCAAATCGGTAATGGAGCATGTTGTCGAAAGGGATGAGAACGGGCAGCCGCATACGATACGGGTGGCCTATCGGAAAACCCCTCCGCAAGACAAAAATCACAACCAAGGAGGTTGAGATGAAAGGAATATTCTTGATTGTTTGTCTTGTATTGGCGTTTAGTCTGCTGTCTTATGGCGTCAGCACGGCACTTTCGGAAGAGACTGCTGAAACCATCGCCGAGATGGAGGAGTTAGCGGCTACTCTGGCAGCGCTTGATGCCTCAGGCGCAAGCAAAGCGCGGCCGGAGTTTCCGCCCGGCTTCCCGTTTGCAGGGCCAAACGAAGGCAAGAAGGTCACTATCACTCTCAATGACGTGGCTATCAGAGAGGCGCTCAACATGCTGTCCAAAGCCGCGGACATCTCCTTTGCGATCCAGGGCGAGATCCCCAAGGACCTGCGTGTGACGGCAAATCTCCATAATGCCAGCCCCAAGGCTGCGTTTGAATTGATTTGCGAATCGGCGGGACTGGCCTGTGATTATAATTATGTCAACAAGACATTCGTCGTCTCGGTTCGCCCTACGGCTACCATCTCCGGCCGCCGGGTGCCGCTTGTTGGCGCGCAGATGTTCCGAACCGATCCGGAAACCCTGGCGGCATATTTCGGTGAAGGAGAACCGCTGCCTTCATCATTGGGCGTCAGAGAAGAATTGGCCCTCAGGCGGCGCATGCAGCGGATGGGCATCCCCAGGAGGTCTTTCCCCGAAGACGGCGTTCGCGTTGACCTCGAAGTAAAGGACGCTCCCTTCCGAGAGGCCATGGCGAAGCTCGCTAAGGCTGCCAATGTCATCATTGTGGTTGATGAACAGGTGCCAAAAGAGTTGAAGGTAACGGCCATAATCCGCCAGGTGATGTTTGACCAGGCCCTTTTCATGCTCGTCAGCCAGGCGAACTTGACCTATGTGGTAGAGGAAGTGAAAGGGGGCGAAATCGAGAGGAGCAAGATCCGAGTAATGCGGGTACCCGTGATGCACGTATTAGTCACAGGCGTGGAGGACCAGCCAAACTGTCCCAAGTGCGGACATGTAATCCCCTCACCTGACTGGAAATACTGTTGTGAATGCGGGGCCGCGCTGAAACAAGTGAAATAAGTCGGATAGACTGAACGTTCAGGCAGAACTGAGGTTCCTGCGGGCTGTGTGCAGTGATAGTAAGGGCGGCTTATCGGCCGTCCTTACTCGTTTTTCTTCAGCCTTCCGCCCGGCCCAGGCGGTCGAGCCAGCGCAGAGGAGGGATTTTCTCGATAAGGGTAGAGATGGAGCCGATTTCGGCATAGAGATGAATCGCAGCAAGGATGAGGGCGAGGATAATCTTCCCTTCCATTCCCAGCGAAAGGGCCAGCGCCAGGCCCGCCATTGCGCCAAGAATATTTGAGCCTAAATCTCCCATCATCGCCCGGGCGCCTAGATCGAGCGGCGCATAGATGATGGCTGCGGCAAAGATTGGGGCCAAGAGAGTGCCCATCTCCGGATTCAGTATCCAGGCAAGTATGCCCAGAACGAAGAAGCCTTTCAGCGCGCGTCCAGGCTGCAAATCGAGAAGGTTGAGGAAATTGGTGCACAGAGCAATAAGCAGACCGTTCAGGATGGCGATGGGCAAGTTTCCACTACTGATCAACCAACCCGCGAAAAGAGAAATGCCTCCGCCGACAAAGAGTTTTGCCGCTCCACTGGTGAATTTCCCCTTGAGAAGAGCTTTGATATGACCTCTGAAACCCCGCGTCTTTCTTGAAAAAGCCCTGTCGTCCAGCAATCCCAGAATACCCCAGGTCACCATCAGCAGAGCGCCCACTGTTTGCGGTAGACCCATGTGCAGCCAGAATGAAGTCCCCCACCATATGAAGAAGAACAGCACTCCAACGGAGGTAGGTATAAGTAACTCTAGATAGTTTCTTCTCAGGAAGTTTGCGTGGACTAGAACAGCAAGGATGACTGGCAGCGATACGAAGGAAAGGACAAGACTGATTGCAGCAGGACCTGTGACGCGCGCGTACGAGAAGTAAGATGCCGCGAGCAGGCCGGTGATGGCGAACAGCCAGATGAATGTGCGCAGGGCACTCCGCAACCTCCCCAGTGCGGGCCAGCCCAGCCCATAGGCAGCGCCCAGCAAGACTCTCAGGATGTCTATGAATTGACGCCCGCGATGTGCGAAACCGGACAGCGTCCGGCCGGTGGCGGTATGAGTCAGTGACAGGGGAATCTCCTGAATCCGGCCTCCGCGGCGAAAGACCTCCAGGGTGAGGGCCACTTCAACCCCGAAGCCGTCGGCGATCCCCACTCTTTCCAGCAGGGCGCGCGGCAGACAACGCTGCCCGGAGAGAGGCGATTTCATCCGCAGCCCAGTTAAAGCGCGGATACCCCACCGAGCCAGCCCCAGAGCGAACCCGAAGCCGCCGGCACGGCGCGGTGCGCCACTCTTGTCCTCGGACTCCGGTTGGAAATGGGCGATGGTCATTTGGACATCGCCATTGAGGACAGGCTCAACGAGTTGTGAGGTGGGGGCTGCGCTCTTGCCCAAGTCCGCGTCCAGGAGAAGCACCAGTCCTCCCGAGGCCTCTTCCAGTCCCCGCCTGAGGGCGGCACCTTTTCCCCGGTTTCGCTTCAGGCGCAGCACATCCGCACCGGCCCGCTCTGCTTCTGTGGCGGTATAGTCGGAGGAGCCATCATCCACCACGATGATCTGGGATACCTTGGGGATACCCGCTGCGGCGCGGACTGTTTGAGCGATGGTATCTTCGGCGTTGTAAGCCGGAATGATTACGGAGAGGCTTGCCATTCACGCCAGCCTAACTTGTCATTGGAGATCGGGCAGTAAGCGTTCGGCGGTTTCTTTGGTGCCGAAATTGCCGTCTTCTCCGGCCACGGCCAACACCAAGGCGACCTGGCCGGGATAGGTATCAACACAATCAACCGTGGTTAAATCCAGCCTCTGAAAGAACTCCACCGCGGCACCGGAATCCAGGCTGAGTTCACAGCCGACTATGCGCCGGCCCGTTTCTCGGATACCGCCGAGCAGAGGTTCTTCCACCATCTCGATGAATTCCGGCTCCGGAGCCGAACCTCCCACCACCACAACTGCGTGTACCGGCCTGATGAATTCACTTCCCTGGGAGATTCGGATAAGGTTCTCTTTCTCCAGGTAGAAGGGAAGATTGGAGCCGCCTTCGGCAATTCTTTGGCCCAACCGCCGGGCGAGAAAAGAGCGAGGATCAATCTCTGGCGGAGCAGACACGCCGCGGCCGACCAGCATACGCTCAACGTCTTTCTCCTTCAGTTTTCCCAGCCTGGGAAGAAGAGAGACTGTGGCGGTGACTTTGGCGCCAGCGTTTTCAAGCACTTTTTCCAGGCTGGGCGCGGGAGAATCATGCTCCGGACTGTAATCGAGAAGTATGGCGACTCGTTTTCCCTGCAGCCGTTCCTTCAGGGCCAGTGGCAGGAGCACCCGCTCGAAGGCGAGGGAGATCTTCTGTTGTTGGCGCAGAGATTCGAGTTCTGCGCGGTTCTCGTTGCGGGTGCGCTCATTGTCTTTTTTCACTTCCTCCACGAATCGCTTTATCTCACCCGGATCCACTGTGGCGAAACCCACCAGGATTCCCAGCGCCAGAGCCAGGAAAACCGCGAGCAAGGAGATGGCGTGATAGCGAATGTCAATCGGCATGGTTGCAACCTAGCTTTTCGAGTATTGGGAGGAAGACTTCTCCCGCCGTGACGGTTCAGAACAAAGACCGCAGTCGCAGAAGCAGCATCTCCAGCCCCGCGCGGACCTGGGGCGCGAAGGCGGCCAGGAAGATAGCGGCAAGGAGGGCCGCGCCGGAGATGGCGGCGAGATAGCCGAAGGGCAGTGGAGAGGGGTAGAGTCTGCTCAGCCCTTTCGCATCCACCAGCAACTCTCCCACCTTCAGGCGAACCAGGAAGGTGGAGGCCATTCCCCCCCGCGCCTTCTCCAGGAACTCTCTAAGAGAGAAGTGGGTACCCACTGCAACGATAAGGTCCGCGCCCTTCTCATAGGCCAACAACAGGGCGATATCTTCACTGGTGCCCAGAGAAGGGAATACCTTCCCTTCGAGGCTCATCTGCTGAAGCCGCTCCAGTCCTGGGGCGCGAGAATCACGATAGGCGTGGACCACCAGTTCGGCCCCACAACGGAGTGCCTCATCAGACACCGAGTCCATGTCTCCTATGATCATGTGCGGAGTAAGCCCCTCCGCCAACAGCAGATCCGCTCCCCCGTCCACCGCGATCAGTGTAGGACGGCGATCACGAATGTAGGAATGGATAGTGCGCAAATCGGCGGCGGCATCTTCTCCTCTGACCACGACGAGCACATGGCGGCCCTCGATTTGTGTGCGGAGGGCGGGGATGTCGGAGGGGTCATAGAGCAGCCGCTGTTCTTCGCTGACATAGGTAAGAGTATTCTGCACGAAGCGGCTGAGTTGTCCCTCCAGATTGGCGCGTGCTTTCTCCAGTTTCGCTTGCAGGGAAGCAGGGCTGAGTCGCTCTCCACGGCCTACCAATGTGGCGGAGGCGAAGACCGCATCCCCTATGATCTCCACCTCTTCACCGTCGGCCACCGCCGTCATTATCTCCGGCCCCACATTTTCCAACAGCGGGATGCCGGCCTCCACAAGCAGGCTGGGGCCCAGGTTGGGGAAGCGGCCCGAAATGGAAGGTTGGGCGTTTATTACCGCCGCCGGCTTGCGAAGGATGAGCGCCTGGGTGCAGGGCAAATCGAGGTCGAGGTGGCTGATAACGGCGATCTCACCGGGGAGAATCCTCAGCGCCAGCCGCTTGGTGCGTTCATCGACGCGGGCGATGCCGCGCAGCCGCGTAGTCTCCTTGGCGAGTGCCTCATTGTAGAGTGCCCCCAGTGACATATCTGTCTCCGCGGCGAAGCCGGCCGATTACTTGGCGAATTCCATTGCCCGCGTCTCGCGGATAACGGTGATCTTCACCTGACCCGGGTATTCGACATCTGACTCTTCAATCTTCTTGGCGATCTCCTTCGCCAACCGAACCGCTCCCAAGTCATCGACTTCTTCCGGCTTGATGATGATGCGCATTTCTCGCCCCGCCTGGATGGCATAGGACTTATCCACGCCGCTGCAGGAATCCGCTATCTCTTCCAGGCGCTGGAGCCGCTTGATATATGACTCCAGGCTCTCCTTCCTGGCTCCGGGGCGAGAAGCGGAAATGGCATCCGCCGCCGCCACCACCACCGCTTCCAGGGAGTTGAACTCTTCATCTTCGTGGTGAGCGGCAATGGCGTGAATGGCCGCGTCGGATTCGCCGTAGCGGCGGGCAAGTTCCACACCGATGGAGGTATGAGTCCCCTCTCGCTCGAAGTCAACCGCCTTTCCGATATCATGCAAGAGTCCCGCCCTTCTGGCGAGGATCTCGCTGGCGCCGATCTCCGCCGCCATCATGCCGGCAAGGTGGGAAACCTCAATGGAATGCTCGAGCGCGTTCTGGCCCAGGGTAGTGCGGAATTGCATCTTCCCAAGCAGACGGAGTAATTCGGGATGGAGGCCGGTTACCCCGGTTTCGAAAGCGGCCCGATCCGCGGCCTGGCTGATCCTCTCCTCCACCACTGCTTTTGCTTTCGCCGCGGTTTCCTCAATGCGCCCGGGATGGATGCGACCATCGCTCACGAGCATCTCCAG
>JABAOF010013221.1_pt6 | contig 11753 bp, 13 predicted proteins | sample 7062171 | NCBI WGS metagenome assembly JABAOF01 (sample SAMN14538628, study PRJNA623070) | marine sediment metagenome | biome: marine biome [ENVO:00000428]; feature: marine pelagic biome [ENVO:01000023]; material: deep marine sediment [ENVO:00002113] | place: India: Gulf of Khambhat ... | reverse complement strand
CTGATTGTCGAATGGGAGGATGGCGACCGTCTTCACGTGGCTGGGCAGGCCGCCGCCCGCGAAGCCGTAAAGACAGGACGTCGTCGCTCCCGCCAGGATGAGCGCGAGCCGGGCGACGTTACGGCTGCCGCCAGATGTCCGGATCCACCGAAGTGAGCTGCTCAATAGCTCGAAACGTGAAGATGACCACGGTCGCCGCGCGCGGGAACTGCATGATGGCGTGAGCCGGCAAACCGGTCGATTCCGCAAACTCCACCTCCACGAACCCCAGGCGATCTCCTGCGTGGCGCATCTCGGCCTCCAACGTGGCCGGCACCGACGTGCGCGCGCGGTACGTGAGTGTGTCCGGGCCGCGGGCGTAGCGCCACAGTCGTGCCTGTTCCGCCGCGCGCCCCGAAACGGCGGCCTCCGCGGCGGGGTACCGGGGGATCCCCAGCGCAGCCCAGAACACGGGCGCCGCCTCGATCAGCCCTCCCGCATCCTCCTCCGGCGCCGACCAGATCACGCTGTCGCCCACTACCACGGCCGCCCCGGACCGCCCGAAGGGGCCCCGGTAGTCGAACCGGATCGAGTCGGGCGGCACGAAGCGCACCGAAGCGCGACCGCTCGACCTGCCCTTCTGCGTCTCGTAGCGCCAACCCAGGCTGTACAGCAACGGGTGGTCGGGGACATGCCCGTCCACCCATGCTTGCGCCTCCGCACGCGCGAGCACCGGGAGCTCCTCGGGTATGAGCGGCGCCGGCTTCCCGACACACGCGCTCACGCCGAGGGCGAGCACGAACAAGTGATAATAGCGGCTTCGCTTCGACTAAGCGCAACCCGTTGCCACATCAGCAGTTAAATCCATGTCGAGGTTTGCCCCCGCCGCCGCCCGCCGGGGCCCGCCGCAGGGAATATCTGTGGTTCGCTGCGGCGCGGAAACACCTGGCCCCGCCCGCCGGCTCAGCGTCCCCGGATCGTGCGGATGCGGTCACCCTGCACGATACGGTCGACGACGTCCATGCCCCCGGAGACCTGTCCGAACACCGTGTATGTGCCGTCGAGGTGCGGCTGTGGCCCGTGGGTGATGAAGAACTGGCTGCCACCGGTGTCGGGACCGGAGAGCGCCATCCCCACCGTGCCGCGCCCGTAGCGCCGGCGGTTGATCTCGTCGCGCAGGGCGAAGCCGGGACCGCCCCATCCGTCGCCTCGGGGGTCGCCGTCCTGAATCACGAAGTTGGGCACGACCCTGTGCCACGTGCCGCCGTCGAAGTAATGCTGCTCGGCCAACTCCAACAGGGCATTCACCGTCAGCGGTGCGTCGGCCGCGAAGAGCGACACCGTGATCCTCCCGCGGTCGGTGTCGATGAGCAGCTCCGGTGGCGCCGCACCCTGTTCGCCCTGCAGCACCAGGCGGCGGGCGATGTCGCGGTAGTCGTCGATATCTCGGCCCGTCTCCAGTGGGAATGGCGGCCCCCAGCCCTGTGTGGCTTCGGGCAGATGCTCCCCCGCGGCGCGCCGCACGAGGTAGTCGTCGCACCGCGGGAAGCGTGCGAGGAGCCGTTCGACTACTTGGGCTCGCTGGGGCCCCCCCGGGGCGGCCACCGCGCCCAACGCCTGGACGATGGCGATGCGCGCGTCGTTCATCGGATCGTCAAGGGATTGGCCGTAGGCGTCGAGCAGCGGGTCCACGTCCGAGCCCCGCGCCGTCCGCTCTATCTCACCCGCCGCCAGGGCCTTAACGACCGGGTCGGGGTGGGAGATCAGCTCCCGGGCGAAGTGAGCGGCTGCGGCACTGTCGCCGGTCGCCAGCGCCTCGAATGCGCGTGCCACGACCCTTCCATCGGGGTCGGCCAATAGCTCCTCCAACCAGGCCAGCGCCGTATCCCCGCCCAAGATCCCCAGCGCCTCGGCTCCCGCGGCTCGCCGTTGCCAGTCGTCGTTCAGGATCCAGGTGGCGCTCTTCCGTATGGCCACCGACCGGTCCACCCGCGCCAATCCCAGGAGTGCCACACGCCTGGTGGCGAAGGAGCCCTCGTCCGCGTGGTCGGCGAGGATCGCTCCGGCACGCGGGCCGGCGAGGGTCCCGAGGGCCGCGAGGGCCTGCACCCGCACGTTGGGATGGGGATCGGAAATGCGGTCGGCAGCGGCGGCGGCATAGCGCGGGTCGCGATACGTGCCCAGCACTAGCAGGGAGTTGATGCGGACCCCCGGGTCGGGATCCTCTACGAGCTGGCTGACCCGGGTGGCCACGCCGTCGGGGTCCAGGCCCGCAGTGTCGGCGTAGGCTCGGGTGAGCACGCGCACGCCGAGCTGCCGGATCTCGTGGTTGGCGTCTTCGGTAGCGGCGATGAGCGCGCTCGCGCCTCCCGTGGCCCGCAGCCTGGACAGGGAGTACACGGCGCGCAACCGCACGCGCTCATTGCGTGACTCGGTGAGTTGCGCGAGGACCGGCACCGGCGCGTCGCCCCGCAAGCGCCACGCTTCACCCAGCGCCCGCAGCACTGCGGTCGGTGGGGTGCCCGCGTCTGCCTCTCCCTGCCACCGCACCAGCAGCTCCTCGAAGAACGCCGCCGCGGCGGGGCCGCCGATCTTGGCGATGGCCGTCACCATTTCGGCGTGCGTCGGTGTCTGCTCGGCTGGCGCGGTGATGCGCACGAGGTTGCCGAGCGGCGCGAGGGCGGAGCTGTCGCGCAGCAAGCCAAGGGCGAACGCCGCGTCCCGCTGCACCGCGGTGTCGGGGTCGCTCACGAGCTCGAGTAGCGTAGGGACGGCCCCGGCATCGCCGATGCGCCCCATTGCCAGCACCGCGTGGCGCCGGACGAGCGGCTCCGGGTGGCGCGCTGCCCGCTCGAGCACAGTGCCCTCGTAGCGCCGGGCGTCCTCGACGGCGAGCACGGCAGCCACTGCGTCAACCACGGCCTCGTCCTGCGCGCCTGCCGGCGGTGCCGCCAGCGCGAGGGCGGCCAGCAGGCTACAGCCGCACCGGATCGGGAGCGATGACCAGTTTCGCGCGCACGTCGCGGGGAATTGTCGTGAGGGCATGCGAAGAATCTACTGCGATCAGTGCGGTGATGGCCGTGGCAAGGAGCCGACCGGTCTCACCGTGTTCCACCGCGTATCCGAATTCCACCCTTCGGCTCGAGACGTCGCGGACCCAACAGCGGATCCGGACGGGATCGTCATACCGCGCGGGCGCGCGATACCGGATCTGGACCTGCACCACTGGAAGATGCAGGCCCCGGTCCTCGAGATCGCGGTACCGCACGCCGAGACGGCGCATGTGATCGGTGCGGGCCTGCTCGCACCACACGATGTAGTGGGAGTGGTGCGCCACCCCCATCTGGTCGGTTTCCCCGTACCGGACCCGAATCTCTGTTGAGGACATGTCCGCCATGAGAGCTATCCCTCGGCGAGCTGCGTGAGCTCGCGCTCAATGTCGTCGAGCAATCCGCTGGCTCCGATGCGGAACCGCTCCGGGGTGAGCCAGGCGCTGCCCAGCTCGTGCCTCACGAGCGTGAGCCATTCGAGGGCAGACTGCGCCGTGCGGATGCCGCCGGCGGGCTTGAGCCCCACCGCGATTCCTGTTTCCTCAGAGTGACGCTTGATCATCGCCGCCATCACTAGGCCGGCCGGCAGGGTCGCATTGATCCGCTCCTTGCCCGTTGAGGTCTTGATGAAGTCGGCGCCGGCCAGCATGGTGACGCGGCTCGCGCGGGCCACGGTGTCGAGACTACCGAGGTCACCGGTCGCGAGGATCACCTTGAGCCGGGCGTTCCCCGCGGCGTCACGGTAGGCGCGCACATCGTCGTACAGCGATTGCCACGCCCCGCTGACGGCGTGTGCTCGGGTGATCACCACGTCGATCTNNCCGCCCGCACCGCCGCGCTGATCTGGCCGAGTCGCTCCTCCAGCGGTGCCTCGCCGCGCGGGAAGTCCCCGGTGGCCGCGGCCACGGGAATCGCGCTGCTGGCGAGCGCCTCCACTGCCGTCGGCACGAACCGTTCGGAGACACACACCGCCGCGACGCGCGCTGCCCGACCCAGCGGCTCCAGCGCGTTGAGCGCCTGCCGGTTCAGCGGAGCCCGCGCCCTGCGACAAAGGTCGCACACGCGCTCCGGGGTGTCGTCGTCGGCCAGCGTGGTGAGGTCTATCGCCGCCAGCGCCGCCGCGAGGGCTTCGAGCCGCGCGGCCCGCTCCTGCGGAACGCCGGCCGCGAGCTTGCGCGCCCGCTCCTCAACCTGGGCCGCATCGGTACGGGTGGCATCCACGTCGTCGAGGTCGAGGGGCAGAACGCGGCTTCTGGCAGTCATGGCACAGTGCGGACGAGCCGGGTCGTGTGGCACGCAATGTAAGCAATTACCCGAATGCGGGGGGCGGATCGGAGGCACACGGTTGCCGCGCGCCGCGGGAGCTACCTATACTGCGTGCCGTGTCCACCGTGGTCGTCTCCGATGTCCACCTGGGGTATGCGCCGGCCGAGATCGACGTCGCGTTTCGCCGATTCCTCGAGCGCGTGCCCGACCTCGGAGACCACCTGATCGTCAACGGCGATCTGTTCGAGTTCTGGTTCGAGTACCGCGACGTCATTCCGAAGCGGGCGTTTCCCACCCTCGAGGCGCTGGCGCGGGTGCGGCGCGCCGGTGTGCGGCTCACCGTGACAGGCGGCAACCACGACCGCTGGGGCGGCGCGTTCTGGCGCGACCAGCTCGATGCGGCGTTCCACCCGGAGGGTGTGGAGCTCGAGCTGGCTGGGCACAAGGCACTGGTGACCCACGGCGACGGCGTCGGCGACGAAAAGTGGAGCGCGCGGGCGCTGCACGCGGCGGTGCGGCATCCTCTCACGGTGCGTCTCTTTCGGTGGGTCCACCCCGACCTGGGGATCGCGCTGGTGCGGCGTATGTCGCCGCTGCTGTCCGGCAAGGCGCGGGACGAGGCGGTCGTGCGCCGCTATGCGACAGCGCAGGCGGCGTACGCGAAGCGGCTCCTGCAGGAGCGCACGGACCTCGCCCTCCTCGTCATGGGGCATACGCACTGTCCGGTGCTCGATGAGGTAAGCCCCGGACGGTGGTATCTGAATCCGGGGGCGTTCGCCGAGGGGATGCGCTACGCCGTGATCGGGGAGCGGGGCCCCCGCCTGGAGAGGTTCGCTACCAATACACCCTGACGCCGGCGCCGAGGTCCCCGTTCGGCAGGCTGCGCGTCTCCAGCTCTCCGGGAAAGTCCCACAGCTCCGCCGACACGAACGCCTCGGCCGCCGCCAGCAGGTGGTTGAACACCAGCAGCACGGCCCAGTCCTCTACCTCCTGCCTCTTGCCGTCGATCTGCTCTTGATCGGCGTCGATGCTCTCCAGATAGTTGAGCTGATTGGCGGACTTCAGCGTCATGGTGAGGGTGATGCCCTCCCAGAAGATGAACACCGCCCCCGTGACGCGCCGGCCCATTATCGACTGGCCCCACCCCGGCAAGAGAAGGGAGCGCCACATGGCGCCGAGCGGAGAGACCGGGGGCTCTACCCGGAAGTGCGGGACCGGAATGGTGTCGCTGGGATCGGGACGGCGCTGCTCGGGTGGCCGCTGCGGGACGACCTGTGCCGCTCCCGGCGCTGCCGCCGCGAGCGCCACTACCGCGACGCAGATCAGTACGCGCATGCGACCCGCAAGTGTCCCGGCAGCATCTCCACCGTAATCGACCGTTCCTCGGCGCGCTGCACCTCGCCGTCCAGGTGCAGTAACAGCGGCTCCGACACTCCCGTGATCGTGACCTGCCTGCTCCGAAACAGCGTCACCTCCGGCAGCTCGGTGTGCGTGCCTCGAATCACGCTAGGAACGTACCTGAGGAACTTGAGCAGGCCCACCCTGCGAACCACGCACACGTCGAACCAGCCGTCGTCGGGCACCGCGTTGGGGGTCAGTCGGAAGCCGCCGCCGATGGTGGGGCCGATGGCGACCTCGAGCAGCATCATGCGACCCCGCTCATGATGCTCGCTGGCGGACACCTCGAGTTCCGGCACCCTGAAGGATGCAAACGTCTTGTACACCCCAGCCAGGTACAGGGGAAAGCCCTTGAGGCGTCTGATGCCGCTGACCTGCCGTGTTACCTCCGCGTCGAAGCCCGCTCCGAGCGCGTTCACGAAGTACTCGTTGCCCATCCGTCCGACGTCGAACGCGCGCGGCGTCCCTTGCAGGACTGCGGCCAGGTTGTGCTCCACCCTGGCCCGCGGCATCCCGATGGCACGCGCGTAGTCGTTCCCGGTGCCGATCGGAACGTGGCCCAATATTACGTCTGTGGGGCCGTCGGCCAGGAGGCCGTTGGCCGTACCGTGGACAGTGCCGTCTCCACCGACCGCTATCACCAGCGGCCATCCCTCCAGCCGGGCCTCGGCGGCGAGTTCGGCCTCGTGGCCGCGACGCGCAGTCGTCACGACCTTGGCGTCCCAGCCGTTGGAGTGTGCAGCGGCGGCGAGGCGCGCTTGCAGCTCGCGGCCCTTCCCGCGGCCGGCTTCGGGATTGAGGATGATCAATGCCGATTTCATGGGTGCCACCGCTGGCGGGAGCGTGTGGGAATCGAACCCACCCAAGCCGCCTCAGGCGCCTCGCAACGGCTTTGAAGGCCGCGCCGCACACCAGTGCGAATCCGCCCCCACCTCGTGGTCAGCTCCGCACGGCGATCGCGTCGATCTCGACTTGGGCGCCCTTGGGAAGCGCGGCGGCCTGCACCGCGGCCCGTGCCGGTCGGTGATCGCCGAAGTGCCCTGTGTACACCTCGTTCATGGCCGGGAAATCGGCCATGTCGGCGAGGTAGACGGTCGTCTTCACCACGTCGGCCAACCCGCAGCCGGCGGCTGCCAGGACGGCCCTCAAGTTGTGGAGCACCCGCTCCGTCTGGGCCGCTGTGTCGTCGCCGACCATCTCCATGCTCGCCGGGTCGAGGGCGATCTGGCCCGCAGTGAACACGAGGTCGCCGGCGATGACCGCCTGGCTGTACGGCCCGATGGCCTGCGGGGCCTGGTCAGTGGCTACGAACTCCATGGCGGCGGCTCCTAGAAGAGGCCTTCGATGGTTCCGTCCTTGGCGACTCGCATCTTCTCTGCGGCCGGGGTCTTGCCGAGGCCCGGCATCGTCATGATGTCCCCGCACATGGCCACCACGAAACCGGCGCCGGCCGAGGGATAGATGTCCCGTACCGTGATCTTGTAGTCTCGCGGCGCACCGAGCAACGCGGCGTTGTCGCTGAAGGAGTACTGGGTCTTCGCCATGCAGACGGGCGTGTCGCCCGACCCCCACTTTGTCAGGCGGTCGGCCGCTCTCGAAGCGGCCGGCATGAACGTAACGCCGTCGGCCCGGTAGATCTCCTTGGCCACGATCTGGATCTTCTCGCGAATGGAAGCCGACGTGTCGTAGATCGGCCGGAACTTTGCGTTCCTCTGGTCGAGCAGCCCGAGCACGGCTTCGGCGAGCTCGATCCCGCCGTCACCGCCCTTCTCCCACACCTCGCACAGGGCGACCTGGGCACCGAGGGCCTCGCAGCCCTCGCGTAGCACCTGAAGCTCCGCGTCGCTGTCGCTGAGGAAGCGGTTCATGGCGACGATAGTCGGCACGCCGAACTTCGCCACGTTCTCGAGATGCTGCTTCAAGTTGGCGAAGCCGCGCCCGACTGCGTCGGGATCGGGCTCGGCCAGCTTGTCCTTGGCGACCCCGCCGTGGACCTTGAGCGCCCTTATGGTGGCGACCACGATCGCCGCCTCGGGATTGAGGTCACCTACCCGGCACTTGATGTCGAAGAACTTCTCCGCGCCGAGGTCGGCCCCGAAGCCGGCCTCGGTCACCACGATGTCGGCGACTCGCAGGGCCGCGTCGGTCGCCACCACGGAGTTGCACCCGTGGGCGATGTTCCCGAAGGGGCCGCAGTGCACGAACGCGGGGCCGCCCTCGAGCGTCTGGACCAGGTTCGGGTTGAGCGCGTCCTTGAGTAGCAGCGTCATGGCGCCCTGTGCCTTGAGCTGCTCCGCGCGGACCGGCTCCTGAGCGCGGGTCATTCCCACCACGATGCGCCCCAGACGCGCCTCGAGGTCGTCCATGTCGCGCGCCAGGCACATGATGGCCTGGATCTCGCTCGCCGGAGTGATCACGAAACGGTCTTCCCGCGGCACGCCACCCAGCGGGCCCCCGAGACCGATGGTGATGCCGCGCAGCGCGCGGTCGTTCATGTCAATGGTGCGGGGCCAGGTGATGCGGCGGGAGTCGATCCCCAGGGCGTTCCCCTGATGGAGGTGATTGTCCAGCAACGCCGAGAGGAGGTTGTGCGCGCTCGTGATGGCGTGGAAGTCACCCGTGAAGTGGAGGTTGATGTCCTCCATCGGCACCACTTGCGCATAGCCGCCGCCGGCCGCCCCGCCCTTGATCCCGAACACGGGTCCGAGGCTCGGCTCGCGCATGGTGAGCACGGCCTTGCGCCCCAGCGTCCGCAGGGCCTGGGTCACGCCCACCGTGACGGTGGACTTCCCCTCCCCGGCGGCGGTGGGGTTGATGGCGGTCACCAGGATTAAGCGACCCTTGCGGGGACGCGTGGCCAGGCTGTCGAGCCGCACCTTGGCCTTGTGCTCGCCATAGAGGATCAGGTCGTCCGGTGTGAGGTCGATGTCCGTGGCGACGTCCGTGATCGGGCGAAGCTGGGCCGCCTGAGCGATCTCGATGTCGGTGGGAACGTGTATGGTGGTCATGATTCTAGATCGTAGGGTTGAGCCACGCGGGCGCCGAAGCAGCGACGAGCGTTGGCAGTCGTCTCGGTTGCGAGTTGCTCTAAGGGCACCTGCCGGAGCTCGGCGACCCGCTGCGCCACGTGCTGCACGAAGGCGGGCTCGTTGCGCTTGCCCCGGTGGGGCACCGGCGTAAGATACGGCGCATCCGTCTCGATGAGGAGGCGGTCCGGCGGACAGGTGGTCACGAACTCCGTCGGCCCCCAGTTCTTGAAGGTGATCATCCCGCTGAATCCGAAGTACGCCCCGATTGCCATCCCCGCCGCGAAGACGTCCGGGCCCGAGCTGAAGGAATGCAGCACCAACGCCGGCACGTCCGCGCCCCACTCAGGGAGCATGGCGGCCATGTCGGCGTCCGCCTCCCGGGCGTGCACTACCACCGGCAGGTGGTGCTCGGCCGCGAGGGCAAGTTGCGCCTCGAACGCTCGGCGTTGGGCGTCCCGCGGGGAGTGGTCGTAGTGGTAGTCGAGTCCGGTCTCGCCCACGGCCACGACGCACGAATCGTCCAGTGCCGCGGTGACGCGAGCCTTCACGTCATCGCACCAGCTCGAGGCCTCGTGCGGGTGCACGCCGCTGGTTGCGGATATGCCGTACTGGTTCGCCAGCGCACGAGCGTGCTCCGTGGCGGGAGCCGAGTCGGCGATGACCACCACGTGGCCCACGCCCGCCGCGCGCGCCCGCGCGACGACGTCGTCTCGATCGGCATCGAAGCGCGAGTCGCCGAGGTGGCAATGGGTATCGACCAACACCGCCGCCCGCGCTCCCCGGAGGTCAGGTAGCGGGCGCGCCCTTCGGCGCGATCGTCTTCGCGCCCCGCACGTCCTCTCCAGGCCAGCGTCGCTCCAACGCCCACAGGATCGGGGATGCGATGAAGATCGACGAGAACGTTCCCGTGATGATCCCGAACGTCATCACCCAGGCAAATGGTCGGATGACCGCGCCGCCGAGGACCAGCAGCGCCATGCTCGCGGCCACCGTTGTTCCCGACGTGAGGACGGTCCGCGGCAAGGTCTCGTTGATGGACCGGTTCAGGATCCCGAATAGGTTCTCGCGCTTGTACTTCTTCAGGTTCTCGCGCACCCGGTCGAACGTCACGATGGTGTCGTTGAGCGAGTACCCGATGATGGTGAGCAGCGCAGCGACCACCACCAGCGAGACTTCCAGATTGAGGTACGCGATGAACGCGATGGTGGTGATGATGTCGTGTACCGTGGCCGACACCGCTGCGAGGCTGAAGCGCCACTCATAGCGGAACCAGATCACCAGGAAGATCGCACCGAAGGCCATGAGCAGGGCGGTCATGGTGCGCGCCCGCAGCTCGCCCCCGACCTTGGGGCCCACCGCCTCCACCCGGTCGATGCGGTACGCTTCCTCGCCGAAGGCGGCGGTCAGCGCGGCCTCCACGGCTGCGCCAGTCTCCTGCGTCGTCTCCTCCGCGACGGCGATCCGCGGATCGAGGCGGGCTCGGATCACGAACTCGTCGCTGGCGCCGAACGTCTGGATCTCGGCGCCGGTGATTCCCGCGTCGGTCAGCGCCGCCCGGATCTCGGCCGTCTGGATGCTCTGCTCGAAGACGTGCACTTGCACCAAGGTGCCGCCCGTGAACTCGATGCTCGTGTTCAATCCGCGAATGCCCAGCAGGATCAGCCCTGGTATGGTGAACAGCAGCGAGGCCGTCAGGGCGGTCTTGCGCCGCGAGAGGAAGTCGTAGTCGGCCTTGTCGAAGAGGCGCAGCATCAGATCGAAAGCTCCTTCGCAGCCTCACCCCGGTGCAGCCAGATGAGGAACAAGGTCTTGGTCACGAACACGGCGGTGATGAGCGACGCGATGATGCCGACGATGAGCGTCACCGCGAAGCCCCGCACCGGTCCCGTGCCGAACTGGAAGAGGAATGCGGCGGTGATCACCGTGGTGACGTTCGCGTCGATGATGGCCGGCATCGCGTGTTCGAAGCCCTGGTCAACGGCCACGCGCGGACTCTTGGCGAGCTTTAGCTCCTCCCGTATTCGCTCGAAGATCAGCACGTTGGCGTCCACCGCCATGCCCAGTGACAGGATGAAGCCGGCGAGCCCGGGCAGCGTCAGGGTGGCCTCCAGAGTCGCGAGCCCACCGAGCATGAACACCATGTAGAACCCGAGGGCCAGGATGGCGAAGACTCCCCCGAGGCGGTAGTACAGCAGCATTATGGCAACGACGAAGATTGCAGCCACCAGCGCGGCGCGCCGGCCCTGAATAATCGAGTCGCGCCCCAGGCTGGGTCCCACGGCCCGCTCCTCCACGATCACCAGCGGTGCCGGGAGGGCGCCCGCCCGCAACACCAGGGCCAGGTCCTGGGCTTCCTGGAGGCTGGCGTTGCCGAGCTCGATCTGGCCGCTGCGGCCGATCTCGGAGCGAATGACCGGCGGCTGCCGGAACACCCGCCCGTCCAGCATGATCGCCATGTAGTCGCCCACGTGCTGTCGCGTCTCGTTGCGGAACTTGCGCCCACCCGAGCGCGTGAGCTCGAACAACACGATGGCTTGATTGCTAGTCGGGTCGATGGTGGCCCGGGCGTCGCTCAGCTCGTCACCCGAAAGCACAGTGCGGGTGTAGACCGAGTAGAGCGGCCGGTAGGAGCGCGCTCCCTGTGAGATCGGCTCCGAGGCCCAGATCAGCTCCCGGCCCCGCGGCATGACTCGCTGCGCCTCCTCGATGTGTAGCAGGCTGTCCACCAGCAGGAAATCCTCTTCCGGCACGAGGAACTCGCCCGGGATGCTGCCGTTGTACAGCATCGTACTCAGCGGTCCCGGCTGATCGACAGCGAAGGCCGTGTCGGCGGCGGCCGTATCCGCCGCCTGCGCCGTGTCGCCGCCCAGAAGCTGCTCCAGCGCGGTGGGGGCCGCGGCGCCCGGCGCCACGCGCACGCCCGCCCGCACGAGGGCCGCGTCGATGGTGGGAAGCGCGTCGCGGAACAGGTTCTCCATGTCCGTGATGCGCCACTCCAGGAACGCCGAGCGTTGTACGATCTGCTTCGCGC
>JABAOF010001068.1_pt3 | contig 11762 bp, 9 predicted proteins | sample 7062171 | NCBI WGS metagenome assembly JABAOF01 (sample SAMN14538628, study PRJNA623070) | marine sediment metagenome | biome: marine biome [ENVO:00000428]; feature: marine pelagic biome [ENVO:01000023]; material: deep marine sediment [ENVO:00002113] | place: India: Gulf of Khambhat ... | reverse complement strand
ACCCTCAGAACCCGGGACTTGCGGCGACCGGCAACCCAACCATAACGCAAGGAGCACGGGACGTTCTTTTCTATTTGAGTATTTCTCGATTCTCCAGATACACGGGGGAGACCACTAAAGAAACCGACAACGTAAAATCATGAAGATCCTCCTCTCATCGGGAAGCCTCTACACATTGCCATTGGAAAAAGCCTTTCAGATTGCCTCTGAGAAGGGATACGATGGTATGGAGGTAATCATTTCCGAAAGGTTCGGGCAGGATGAAGGCTATGGTCTCTTAAGTGAATTGCAGCGGGTTGTACCCATCTATATCCTCCATGCACCCTTCCATGTCATTCCGGGCTGGGGAGATCGTATAAATGCCCTCCTCAAGACCATCGAGCTTGCCAAGGGGATTTCCGTTCCCATGGTAAATTTTCATCCCCCCAGATGGCTTAATTTGGAGATCAAATTTTGGCGGTGGATGTATACAGTGGGCGATTTTCAACGGGAGTTGGGAGGGGGAAAGGTAGCTATCGCCATGGAGAACATGCCGTACAGAGGAAGGTTAGTGAGGTTTAACCCTAACATTTTGCGGAAGACCAGGGATATGGTTCCCTTTATCGAGAAGAAGAACCTCTACTTCACCTTTGACTGCACGCATATGGGAACGGCTAAGGTGAATTTCGAGGGGAATTTCCTCCGATTGTACCGAACGAAAAGGATTAAGAATATCCATTTCAGCGATTACCGCAACGGGAGAGAACACCTCCTTCCCGGGCGTGGGACCTTGCCCCTTGAGGGTTTATTGGAATACCTGAAGGAATCCAACTATGATGAAATGATCACTCTCGAAATTATCCCTGAGGAGCTGCCGAAGAGTGAAGAGGCCATCAAGGCAGCCTTGGGGGAGGTGGTCCTTCATATAAGAGGCGAGCTGAGATAAGGTCCTCGGGATACCTCGAGAGAGTTGGAAACTCTGGGTTTGACAAGGGCTATGGCTCCTGTTACTATTCATCCGCCCACGCAGGTGGAGTAGCTCATGGCCAAAGTGAAGACTCAATTCGTTTGCCAATCCTGTGGGTATCGGACCCCCAAGTGGCTCGGGAGGTGTCCGGACTGCGCCACGTGGAACAGCCTGGTGGAAGAGCAGCTTGTCGAAACGTCGGAAACGAAGCCGCGAGGTTGGGGGTTCGCGGTTGAACAACCTCCAAGGCCCATAACTGAAATAGAGGCCGAAGAAGGGGAGAGGTTAAAGACTCGCATCGAGGAATTCGATCGGGTCTTGGGAGGGGGAATTGTCTCGGGATCCATCGTCTTGATCGGCGGTGACCCGGGGATAGGGAAATCCACCCTTCTCCTTCAGGTATCGGATCGGCTCTCCCGGGAGGATTTGAAGGTCTTGTATGTGTCCGGGGAGGAATCACCGACACAAACCAGAATCCGGGGAGAGAGGCTGGGAATTCACGGCTCCAACCTGTTGGTGCTCTCAGAGACCTCTCTCGAGGAAATCTTTAAAGAAATCCAGAAACTCAGACCCTCAGTCCTGATCATCGATTCCATCCAGGCCATCTTCACATCAGAGCTCCAGTCGGCTCCCGGATCCATTAGTCAAGTCCGGGAGTCATCGGCTAGATTGATGCAATTTGCCAAAGGCACGGGAATCCCCATCTTCCTGATTGGCCATGTCACAAAAGAGGGAGCCATAGCGGGTCCCCGGGTGGTAGAACACATGGTGGACACGGTTCTCTATTTCGAGGGAGGAGCGAGCCATCCGTATCGGATCCTCAGGGCGGTAAAGAATAGATTCGGGCCCACCAATGAGATCGGAGTCTTCGAGATGAAGGAATCCGGGCTGGAAGAGGTCCTCAGCCCCTCGGAGATCTTCTTGTCGGAAAGGCCCGAAAACGTCGCTGGCTCCGTGGTGGTTCCATCCATGGAGGGAACCCGCCCTATCCTTGTGGAAATTCAGGCCCTTGTTACCTCATCCAGTTTGGCCGTTCCCCGTAGGACGGCCATAGGGATCGATTACAACCGGCTTGCACTACTGGTGGCCGTTTTGGAGAAGAGGATGGGGTTGAAATTGTATAATCAGGACATCTTTTTGAACGTTGCTGGTGGGATTAAGGTGGATGAGCCTGCGATGGATTTGGGAATTACCGTATCAGTTGCCTCCAGCTTCCTCGATAAGCCAGTTCATCCCAAAACCGTTGTATTCGGGGAGGTTGGGCTAACCGGAGAGGTGAGGGGGATCAGCCAGGCAGAGGCTCGTGTGAGGGAGTCGGTCAAACTCGGGTTCGAACGCTGTATCCTCCCCAAGACAAATCGAGAGAGGATGAAAAAGGGCGATTCCATGCAGCTGAAGGGAGTTGAATCCCTGCGGGAGGTCATTAAGCTCCTTTTCTGACCTATTGACAATTCTCAATAAATCGCGCTCAGCGCTCTTTTTTGAGTTTTTCAGCGATCTCGTAGCTATCTGAAGATTCCTCAGTTTTACAAGGAGTATTTTTGTAACTAGTTGATCATATGGCAAATTTCACTTTCCATAACCGAACACCATTGTCCCTTCGCTTCACTGCTTTCGAAGTGACCCTTTCGGAGTTCGCAGGCGGGGAATGCTTGCCCCTTCCAGCCTCTAAAGGGCTGGCCTTCCCCTTCCTGCTCACCCTCGATGGGTACCCCACTTCTCCGGCAAATTACGCTCATGGACAACGGTGTTCCCCGGGAAACTTAGGAAACTTCACATAGTTTTATGTTGACAGACATCAAATCCCTTGAAGCGAAGAGTGAACTTTTCCTTGGTATCCGTTGTTAGCAGAGGTCGCTGTCGGTGGGGGATGCCCATGTTTGCAAAAACGAAGTTCATAATTTTCTCCATTTTGGTTGTCGCTGCCCTAACCTTTCCATCGGCCGTGCGGGCGGAAAAATGGGGCCGGAAATATATCAACTCTCTGCCCGATTCTGCCTTTGCATCCATTGAATATAGCGCGAGCGGGAAGAAGGTGCGACACCTCCCGCATCACGATCATGCGGGCAAAATCGACCTTCCACATGTGTGGAACGCCTTAGCCCGAATCAACCAGGTCAAATGGATAGACCTCAGGAATGAGGCAATTGCCCGGAATCACTTAGAGGAGCATGTGCGGGAGTACAAAAGGATATTATCAGAGGATGGGGGGCAGCAATTTCCCATCAATATTAATACAGCCTCGATGGAGGAACTGATGAAACTCCCTTACATTGGGGAGGCAAAAGCCGGGGCCATTATCGATTACCGAACCCAGAGGGGTCCCTTCCAATCCATCCAAGACGTAACTGAGGTGAGAGGCATCGGCCCGAAGATCTTTCAGAAGATCAGCGGCTACATAACTGTAGAAAATAGGAAGAAAATGCCTACTGACGAAAGGGCTTTCGGAAAAGGGAAGGTAGACCGGGATTGAAATGAATGTGAGAGAACAGTTTAGTTGGTTGCTTGAAGATGATAAGATCATTGTTGCACCTGGATGTTATGATGTTGTGTCGGCAAAGATTATCGAGAACCTGGGGTTCAAATGCGCATATCTCGGTGGGTACACCATAGGTGCCGTCTTGGGGACCACGGAACCCCTTACCACCCTTGATGAGACGGTTCGCTTCGCTTCATACATTACCTCTCGAATCAACATTCCCCTTATCGTTGATGGAAATGCAGGCTTCGGAGATGCCACTCACGTCACGAGGGCAGTTCGGGAGTTTGAGCGAGCGGGGGTAACCGCAATCCACATTGAAGATCAGGTCTTCCCGAAACGAGCTCACTATCATTTGGACAGAAAGTACGTAATTCCCATGGACGAAATGGTGGAGAAGATCCGGTTTGCGGTCCAGGCGCGGCAGGATGAGAATTTTCACATCATCGCAAGAACCGATGCACGAGATGCCGAAAATGCGGGCGGGATTGAGGAGGCGATAGACAGGGCAAATGCGTACGTGGAGGCCGGGGCCACCATCGCCATGCCATACGGCTCGGCAATCCCCGACCTTGAGGAAGCCCAAGATGCAATCCGCTCCATTAATGCTCCTGTCTTGTTGATTTATTCGGAGGGAAAAGTGGGACGTCCCACTCCCACCGTTAGCCAGTACGAACGTATCGGTTGCAAGATCGTGATCTATAATATCACGGCACTGCTGCTCGCGGCAAAATCGACCAGGAAGGTGTATAGCCGGCTGATGCGAACAGGCTCACCCAGGTTGGACCTCAATGAGATGGGCCGGATCAGAAAAGATCTGGAAGAGGCAATCGGCCTTCCGGATTTGTACCGAATCGAGAAGAACACAAGAAAAAGCTGACGGACGTTCCATAAGATGGGTTCTCGAGGCTATCCCGACATATACCGGGGAATTAGATCGAGAATGGCCTGTGTGAGGCTCTGGGTAGTAGCCTTCCCTCCTAGGTCGGGTGTATGATTCCTCGGGCTCAGGAGCGCATCGTCCACGGCACGTTCGATGGCGGCAGCCGCGCGGTCTTCCTTTAAGTGCCTCAGCATCAGCGCACCACTCAGGATTTGTGACACCGGGTTGGCAATCCCCTTCCCGGCGATGTCCGGGGCCGAACCGTGTACGGGTTCGAAGAGAGACGCTTCAGTCCCATATGTAGCGCCCGCCCCAAGGCCGAGACTCCCCGCTGCGGAGGAGCAGAGGTCTGACATGATATCCCCGTACTGATTGGGCATGACGGCTACATCAAAGAGCGATGGACGAACAACAACGAGAGCGCACGCGGCATCGATAAACTGTTCGCTAAACTCGATCTCTGGATACTCCCGGGCGACCTCGCGCGCCACCTTCACGAAGAGCCCGTCAGTTTGCTTAAGCACGTTGGCCTTATGGATGGCTGTGACCTTGTGCCTCTCCTGAGATTTGGCGAATTCAAAGGCGAAGCGGATGACCATTTCAGATGCCTTGCGGCTGATAATTTTCAGGGCCACGGCCGTATCATCTCCGACGGTATACTCACTCGCCACGTACACATCCTCGCTGATTTCCCGCACGATGACCATATCGATACCCTGAATGGGCGCCGGAACACCAGGGAAATTTCTGGCTAACCGAATCGCGGCAAATCCGCCTCCCTCTCTCCTCAGGGCATTTGTCGCGCTGTTGTATGACTTTGGTTGTCTGCCTCCCGGAATCCCCCGCCTCCACCCGGGAGATACGACCGCATCTTCCATCTCGACCGTGAAAGGGCCTTTGAATCCCACACCGCACGCGATATAGGACTCCAGAGTCTCATCCGGCAATGGTGTTCCCAGCTGCTGAAGGGCCCCTTCTCCCCCTTTTAGCTCAACCCAATGTATGTCGACCCCGGTGGATTCAATGACCTGTACGGCTGCACTTGTGATCTCGGGGCCAATCCCATCTCCCGGCATTAAAGCGATGTTGTGCATAGAATCTCCACTTACGAACATATGACAGGGTTTCTTCCATCGAGTGATTAAGGAACGCCTAAATTGGATGGTAAAGAATGATCTTTCCGCTTCCTTATACAGGGGTTAGATGCCCAATCAAGGGCTATCGGCTGGACTGTCGAACTTTCTCGTATCGAACACGTCAAGCTTCCCTTGCAACCTCATGTTTTTGGGGCTTCGCCGGCGAACTGCTTCTCCAGATCGAGCATTTCCCTGTAACCTATCAGTTCGTACAACTGATCCCGGGTGAACATACGCTCCAAGAATTGCCTCTGCGTCCCCGTGCTCCGAATCTCGGTGAACAGCTCATGGATGGCTTTAATGGTAACTCGCATGGCCGAAGCAGGGTAGATAACCATGCGGTAGCCCATTTCCTGGAACTTGGCCGCGGTGAGGTATGGCGTTCTTCCGAACTCGGTCATGTTGGCCAGCAGAGGTCCGCGCACTTGGCGGGCGTAAGCGCGAAACTCCTCCTCCGATTCGAGAGCTTCAGGGAAGATCATGTCAGCCCCGGCATCCAGGTAGGCTTTTCCCCGGCGAACGGCTTCGTCGAACCCTAATGGCGCCCTGGCGTCCACGCGGGCAATGATGAGGAAATCGGGGTCCGTTCTCGCTTGGCAGGCAGCCCGGATCTTTCCCATCATCTCCTCCATGGGGATGACCTCTTTGCCCTCCACGTGCCCGCACCGTTTGGGCATTACCTGGTCCTCGATGTGGATACCCGAGATTCCGGCCCGGTGAAATTCATCAACGGTTCGCATGACGTTGAGAACACCGCCGTAGCCAGTATCGGCATCTGAGACGATGGGCAGAGTAGTTGCCCTGGCAATCCGGGCGGCGTTCTGGACCATCTCGGTGAGGGTGATGATGCTGTGGTCCGGCATTCCCAGTTGGGTATTGACGGTTCCGGCTCCCGTCATGTAGACCGCTTCGAAATTGCACATCTCGGCTATTCGAGCGGTCAGCGCGTCGTGGGCCCCGGGGGCCATGAGGATTTCTTCCCTCGACAGCAATTCTCTTAAACGTGCACTCCTTGTAGGCATAACAGAACTCCCTCTCGAAGGGTATCCACCATTCGGGATACCTGGCCTTCGATGATCATAATGCGGTCAACCGCCGCATCAACGATTTCCCCTGCTGGTACCCTATTTTTACCCGAAGCTCTTGCCAGGATTTTTTCAAGTGCGTTCTAAGGAACCACCTAGGTCGAGGAAGGACAAGGACTGTATTCCAATGGTAGTTCTAATTCATGCCGATAAGCAGTACATCCTTTGGCTGGATGTGGATATAGACGTTGGCGCCGCACTCGGCATCCACGACGAAGGGTGTGCGACACCGCAGCTCCTTTTCCTCAACGCGCACCACCATGTCGAAGAGCCCCCCGAGGAAGTTCTTTCGCTCCAGCCGAGCGGGCCATGTGTTGACCTGCTGGTCCGGCTTGCCCGTATGAATCTGGATGTTCTCAGGCCGCACGGAGGCCAGCACCCGCTGACCCTTCCGGAAATCCGTGCGCGTCGTGTGGATCGGGCCCGGAAAACCCTCCTCCTGGATATCCACCACGGAAATCCCCTTATCCTGGGTGCGGACCGTCCCGGCCAAGAAGTTGATCTTGCCGATGAAATCGGCAACGAACTCGTTGTGTGGATTGAAGTATATCTCTTCGGGCCCCCCACGCTGGACAGCCTGCCCTTGATCCATGACCAACACCTCATCGCTGAGGACCATGGCCTCCTCCTGATCGTGGGTTACATAGATGGTGGTTATGCCCAGTTTTCTCTGAAGGTCGAGGATCTCGAAGCGCATCCGCTCTCGCAACTTGGCATCTAAATTGCTAAGGGGCTCGTCCAGCAGCAGTACCGCTGGGTCGTATACGATTGCCCGCGCGAAGGCCACGCGCTGTTGCTGGCCGCCGCTGACGGCGCTGGGTAACCGATCCTTCAACTCCTGGATGCCCACCATGCTCATCGCCCGCTCTACCCGCTCATCGACCTCGCCGCGCGACATCCTGCGGATCCTCAGCGGAAAGGCGATATTCTCGTAGACCGTCATGTGCGGCCATACGGCGTAAGATTGGAAGACCATCCCCATGTCGCGCTTCTGCGGGGCGAGATTGATCTTCTCCTTGGAGTCGAAGATGATCTGGTCTCCGATCCAGATTGTGCCCTCGTCGGCGTTCTCGAAGCCGGCCACGCAGCGCAAGGTGGTGGTTTTTCCACAGCCAGACGGTCCGAGGAACGTGACGATCTTTCCCTCCGGAATGGTGGCGTCGATCCCGGCGACCGCAGTCACATCCCCGAATCGCTTGATGAGTTTCTCGATCTTGACTTGTGGCATGAGCTCCAAACCTCCTCTTTACCTAAAAGTCCTCAATGAAAGGCCGGTTCCGCCGGCCGGAGCTTGAACGTTTGTGCCTCAGTATCGTGTAGTTATCGCACTACCTCGGTAATGCGAATCTTGAAGACCACCGAAAACAGAACTAATGTCCCCGCAGTGATACCGAGGTGGATCGCCCCGATGGCCGCGAGGTTGGGAAACATCCCATCGTGCCACAGATCGAACATGGTCACGCTGAGCACCTCGGTCCCGCTGGAATACAAGAGGATGGAGCAGCTCAGCTCACGGATGAACGATACATAGAGTAAGATATAAGCCGCCACCAGTCCCGGCTTGAGTAACGGGAGGGAGATGGAGCGGAATGTCCTCACCCACGATGCCCCGGATATGTTGGCCGACTCCTCTAATTCCTTGTCGATCTGCCTCAGGGTGCTCTCTATGGACCGAAGGCTATAGGGAAGGTAGCGGGAGATATACGCAACCATGAGAATCCAGATCGTGCCGTAGATGGGGTAATGAATCCACGCCCACAGGTAGGCGACACCCAGAATCAGCCCGGGGATGGCCACGGGGAGGGTGGCGACGGTGTCCAGGATGTCCTTTCCAAAAGCCTTCGTTCTCACCACCACCCATGCGATGACAGCGGTGATCAGTACTGCCAAGGCCGCTCCCCCGATGGACAGGAAGAGGGAGTTCTTGATGGCAACCCACGTGATGGGATACTCGAAGAGGATGTACCGCCAGTTTTCCAGGGTCAAATACTTCAGCTTGGGGTGAATGCTCCAATATGTAAAAAAGGAGATGGCCACAAAGGTCCCAAAGGGCAGAACCACGGCGAAGATGATGTAGCTCAGCAGATAGCCCAGCGTCAAATAGCGCCACCGTCCCAGGGGAATGACGTGAGGCCTGAAGCTCTTGCCGGCCACCGTGACGAACTCCCTGCGTTTCAGATATCGGGTTCGCAGAATAACGAGGCCGCCGGTCATGGTCAGCATGACCATGGCAACGGTGGCCGCCATCGAGTAGTCCTGGGGATATTCTTGGAGTAGGTAGAATATGCGGGTAGTGAGGACGAACCAACGCTGGTTCAGTCCAAGGACGCTGGGCACACCGAACTGTTCGGCGGCTGCAACGAAAATCAACAAGGCCGACGCCATGATCCCCGGCGCCATCAGGGGAAGGGTGATGCGACACATAGTCTGGACCTTGCCGGCACCCGAACTCAGGGCTGCCTCCTCGAGGGTGGGGTCCATGTTGCGGAGCGTCCCCGAAACGATGAGAAATGCGTAGGGGGAATAGTAGAGCCCCATCACCCAGCACATACCCCAGGGGCCGAACACCTCGAAGGGCCGAACGCCGATGATCGATTCTATCCATCCGTTGAGGAGGCCGTAATCACCGGAGGCCAGTCCCGTCCACGCCAGTGCACCAATGAAGGGGGAGAGGAAAAAAGGCACGATCAGCGGTATTTCCAGCTTCCCGATCCACGGGGTGTCGGTCCGGGTGACGATCCAGCCCATGCTCACCCCAAGGAAGAGGGCCAGTACCGTGCCCCCCAGTGATACCCATATGGTGTGGCCGAAGGCCACCCAGAACCAGGAGCTCTGGACCATCTTCACATAATTATTGAATGACAGGGGCGACGGTTCACCCGGAGGTGTGGACTTGAACGTCCCGTAGACCATGATGGAGAGGGGGTAGATGACGGTTAGGCCGATGAGGATGGCAATGACCATCACGAGTATAGAGTCTCTCCGGGAGAGAACGCGAAGAACTGGGAGCAGGCGTTTCATGGCATATTGTTCTCGCCTAATCGTGGATGGTAAAGTCCACCAGATAGGTCCTTAAACCCGCACGAGGGGATACCGGCCGGGCTGGCAAGAACCACCCCGGCCGGAAGGCATGTCTTGAATGGAAGAAGTTAACCCTTGGCCCTCGCCCTCTTCTTGGCCTCACCGAAGACGTTTTCGAACTTCTCCAGCAGGGCCGTCCTGTCCTTGTCCATCTGGGCATAGTCGATCTTGATGATGTTCAAGTCATCGTATCCGGGGAGGTACTTCCACTTCACAACGCCGGTCTTGCGGCCGGTGTTGCTGTATCCCCCCTTCTGAAATGCCTGGCATCCCTCGGACGCGAGGAAGTAGTTATAGAGGAGCTTGGCCGCGTTGGGATGGGGGGCTTCCTTAATAATCGCCGCCGGTCCCGGACCCACTGCGACACCCTCTTTGGGAAAGTGAGCATTGACGGGTAATTTTTTAGACATCGCCTTATTGAGGCGGTAATCGAGTTGCTCCACGGACAGGGGGTATTTCCCGGCCATCATCTCCTTGTCCATGGCGCCGTGGCTCACAAAGGTTCCGACGTCCGCCTCACCCCATATACGATACCACTCCCACGCGGTATCGCCCCACTTTTTTGTGAGGGAATAGAGCCAGGTCAGCGCGTTGGCGCTACCATTTGGATCGCCACAGGAAATCTTGCCGAACCACTTCTTCTGCTTGGCGATTTCCGCAGCCTGAGCCCATGTCTTGGGAGCCTCCTCATCCTTGACAATATCGGTGTTCCACGCCATGGCCATGGTCGTGAATCGTACGGGTGCGAAGTGCTCCGGGTCCGTCCAGTCCTCCCGGTAATGCTTAACTTCGGGGGAGGTGTAGGTCATAAACCTGCCCTCATCCCTCATGGAAAGGAATCTCCCGTACAGAGAGGTGTGGAATACATCGCAGACCTGCTTCTTCGCACGGTACTCGGTATCCAATCTGGTGTGGCACTTGACGCTGCCCGCCCGGAAGACTTTGCACTTGACGCCGGGATACTTCTTCATGAATGCCTTTTGCAGCGATGTTCCGGCCTCGGTTGAAGATGACTGATAGAGCGTGACCTCTCCTTCCTTCTTTGCAGCGGCGTAGAGCTTTTCCTGCTCGGCCAACGTGGCGTCGTCCATGGGCTCAACAGCAGCCTCGGCGATCAGCGCCTCAAGTGGGTTGATCCCTAACATGGCCGCCCCGCCGACGATACCCGTGGTCTTAATGAATTCACGCCGATCCATGCCGAAAAGATAGTCTCTTCCTTTTTTCTTCATAGTGACCTCCTTCTTAAGGTATTGAATTCAAATCGTATTTGCGGTCCCTTTTGGGGATGTAAATCGGAGATTGGAAACCAACCGCCTGAACCAAAAGAATGAGGATACCATCTCCCCATCGTTCAGAGCTCGGAAGGTACCACATAGTAGCCTACGAAGAAAGCTTTGTCAAGAAATATTTCTTCCCCAGCATAATCAAGAATCTGGATAGTCCACGAGTCCCCGTTTGATCGCCTCGGCGACTATGTTTTAGACTCACTTTCAGGAAAGAGGACTCCGAGTCCCTCCGCTTCCCGGCGGAGCTCCTCGGCTATCTCCGGGGGTACGGGAATGCCTGTCAAGCGTCTTTTGGCTTCCTCGCGTTGCTCGAGCTCTCCTGGCATGAGGATTTCATCGAACCCCTCGGCCTTTGGAGAGCTCGTGTAGCGCTCTATCATCGTATCCATACGCTCCTTGAACTGCTCGATGGACATGAAGAGGTCTGGTCGGATGGCCATGAAGACATGTCCGATGCGCTGTGGTCCCGAGAATTCCTCGTATAGAGACCCCATCTCACCGGCGAATGCCGCCCCCGTGAAAATACCGCCCATGATCTCCATCCAGAGGGCGAGTCCCGAGCCCTTGTACCCGCCGAAGGGAAGGACTGTCCCGCCGGCCAAAATCTTCAACCCGTCAGTGCTGGGCCGCCCCTGGGCGTCAAGGCCGATACCCTCTGGGATCGGTTCCCCTCGAAGGCCCGCGAGCCTTATCTTGCCGCGGGCGATAACGCTCATAGCCATGTCGAGAACGAAGGGGGGCCGCCGCCCCGTCGGAACGCCCACGGCAATGGGGTTAACCCCGAGGACAGGCCTGCTGCCACCCCAGGGGGCCATACCCGGAGATGCATTGGTGAAGGCAAACCCGATACAGTCTTCCGAGATCGC
>JABAOF010003360.1_pt2 | contig 11769 bp, 11 predicted proteins | sample 7062171 | NCBI WGS metagenome assembly JABAOF01 (sample SAMN14538628, study PRJNA623070) | marine sediment metagenome | biome: marine biome [ENVO:00000428]; feature: marine pelagic biome [ENVO:01000023]; material: deep marine sediment [ENVO:00002113] | place: India: Gulf of Khambhat ... | reverse complement strand
ACCTGCCTTGGGTAGACCTCAGAGATTAGTGAGCCTCCCACGGGGTGATATGTGCTGGCCCCTATCCCAGCCAATGCCTGAAAAATCATGAGGTGGGTGAGGATCCGGGATGAGGCCGTTAACAGGGTAGCAATGGACGCGGCCACGAGGCCGAGTACAGCCATATTTCTACGGTTATATCGATCCGCCATCAGACCCATGGGAAATTGGAGCATTGCGTTGGTGAAAATGAAGCTGGCAGAAAGGAGACCTACCTCGAAATATGTAAGGCCGAACTCCCACATGATGAAGGGGAGAAGAGGAGGCAGCAACAGAATATAAATATGATTTACTGCATGAGCCAGTGAGCACGATACGAGAACCGATCGCGGCGATCCTCTAACAGTTAACACAGCTCTCCTCCTCCAGATTTACCACGTATTTAGATTAACATAAATGAATAACAAGCTTAATGATCGAGAGTCAGTTAAAGGTTTGGGAGAAAGGAGGTACCAACTCACCTACAACAGATAGTTCACTAGAACCTAGGTTTCTCCTCTTTTACGACTCTTATACAGGTAGAGCCCTATCAGGGTGACCAGTAGGCTTACTACTACAAGGGCAGCTATGTAGATACTTTGTCTTAGAGGGGCAGAGGTCGGTGCAGGCGCTGAAGTGGGTGAAACGGCCCAGATGTTGTTCTCTACCATTTCCATCGAGGTTGAGGTTTTGGTTTTCGCTGTCCCCGATGAATCCGAGTACCGACAAAGAAACCCCGTTTCTTTATCGAAGTAGGCATCAATGCTTCTGTTTCCAACCAACCAGGCACGTACTGTCACATGGTTTAGATTTCTGGTTGTACCTGCACAGTTTGCGATGATGGTCTCCTTAACCAGCGGTCCTTTCTCCCTGATGGGTTCACCTTCCTCTAGGTCAGCGGCGATGATGAAGGGAAATAGATTGCCTGAACCTGTGTTTATGTTTCCCCTGAATGTCTGAGTCCTTTCTGCCCCATCCTCACGGCGGCTGATTGTTCGGATTGTAATATCTAGATTTGAGACGTTCAACACCTCGATCCTAACCCATGATATCTTTGCTTCTGGCTCTTTTTGCAGTGTATATGATAGGCTATACTTCGCCCAGTCACCGACCTTAACCCCGATGAGTCTAAAGGGATGAAGTTCCTCCGGGAGGGTAAGTGGCAGCCGGTCTACGTTGCTTCCACCGGGAATGGAACGGGAGGAATCCCCAAACCCGTCTCTATCGACGTCGACTCCAGTGTAATCGTTCCAATAGTTTCCTCCAAGGTAGGCCTCCCCAACGATGTTTGGACCTGGGGTCTTAGGGATGTCCCATTTGTTGGTTCCGTCGGCTTCCGCATTGGCCGCATTGTCCAGATAGTTATCAAATATGATGTTGAGATGGGAGTGATCGCTAAGCCGGATGCCGACTCCGTTTGAGGACACTCTGTTGCTCCTCAATGTGTTATATAGACTTTTGGAGAGGTAAATACCCTCGATGTTGTCCGAGATCGTGTTTCCCTTCAAGGTGTTCTTCAAGCTCGATGAGAGAGAGATCCCATTGTAATTGTGTGATACTGTGTTGCCCGCCAACGTGTTCAAGGAACTTCCTTTGAGAAAAATGCCTAAGAGCCAATTCTTTGAGACTTTGTTGGTTACCACTTTGTTTTCGAAGCCGCCTCTGAGATAGATGCCGTGACAAAGATTTGAGGTTACTTCGTTATCGGTTACGTTGTTGCTAAAGCTAGAGGAGAGAACAATGCCGCCGTGGTCAAACCCATTTTTGAGATACATTCCGTTACAGTGGCTTGAAGTCACATTGTTGCCAACCACACTGTTGTTGAAGCTCGAAGCGAGGAGGATGCCGCCACACCAACTTCCTGAGACCGTGTTATTTACGACGCTACTATAGGAGCTTCTGAAGAGGCCTATCCCGTAATCGTTACCTGTCAACCTCGTGTTCTCTATGACCCCATTCGTTACGTTATTTAAGATGATTCCAAGCCCTCTGATCCCCCGTCGTACCCAGGGTTCCAAGCTATCGCGGATCAAAATGTCTCTGAAGGCGCGTTGTGCGTCTGGATGCTTTCGAGGGACAGCAATAACTTTTGATTCTCGGTGGACCCAGACGTTTCTAATGATGAAGTGGACGTTGGTGTCGACTATGAAGATACCCGCAAATGGTTCGACTCGAATGGCGCCCGAGGCGTCTATATCCCATCCATCTATGATGTACGGGTCTAAAGGCGTACCTGAGCCTCCTATGACTCCATTCTCCGACGTGAAACCCGAGTTTCCGAAGATTAGGATGGGATGATATGGTATGAGGACCCTTTTTGCTCCTATAACGCCGGTACCAGTGAAAAGGGTTAGAATGAGCACTGCTAAAGGCAAAAGAACGTTCTTCTTGTATAAAGTGCTTCTTACACTATTTTGAGTCTTTACAGTGATGATTTTACTCCACGGTCCGCGATCTTCCTTAAAAAAACTAGAAGGATTAAGATCCATATAAAATTGAAATTCTCGGTTCACATCGACGACTTTGATTAACCTGACATAACTTGTCTCACTGCCTGGACGATCGCTCTCTCATCAGGTATCACATACCTCTCGAGGAGTGGGCTGTAGGGTATAGGTGTGTTAGGCTCTGAGACCCGAATGATGGGGGCATCGAGGTAGTCGATGGCTTCCTCAGCTGCAAGCGCAGCGATTTCTGCGGCCACTCCACACGTCTTGCAATCCTCTGAGACAACGACCATCCTTCCTGTTTTTCTCACCGAGTCGGTGATAGCCTGCCCGTCGAGCGGCGTCAGCGTCCGAGGGTCAATAACTTCAGCCTCGATTCCCATGTCACTAAGCTCCTGGGCCGCCGTGAGGGCTCGGTGCACCATGAGCATGGTCGCCACAACTGTGACATCTCCCCCTTCTCTTCTAATCTCGGCCTCTCCGAAGGACGTTGTGTATTCCTCCTCGGGAACTGGTCCCTTCATCGGGTAGAGCAGCTTGTGCTCGAAGAATATCACTGGATTGTCATCCCTTATCGACGTCTTTAGGAGGCCCTTTGCGTCTCGTGGCGTCGACGGTACTACGACCTTGAGTCCTGGGGTGTGCATAAACCATGCCTCAAGGCTCTGGGAGTGGTGGCCAGCCATTGATGAGCTTACGCCGGTAGGCGCCCTCAATACGAGGGGAACCCTGGCTTGCCCACCGAACATATATCTTATCTTAGCCGCCTGGTTGACGATCTGATCCATGACCAGGGTAACCAGGTCTCCGAACATCACCTCTGCTACCGCTCTCGTACCCGTGATGGCAGCTCCCACTGCGGCACCAACGATCGCCGACTCTGAGATAGGCGTGTCTCTGACCCTATCATCCCCGAACTCTTCAGCCAATCCATCCGTGACCTTGTAGGCCCCTCCCCAGGATCGACCTATATCTTCACCCAATAGGATGATATTCTCATCCCGCATCATCTCGTCCCTCAGGGCCTCGCGCAGTGCCTCTCTGAACGTTATTTCTTTCATTTAATCCCCTCATGCATAAACATCATCTAAAGCTTCCTTGGGCTCTGGATACGGGCTGTCAACGGCATACTTGACAGCTGCCTCGATCTCTCCTGCTACCTTACGCTCTACTTCAGCCGCCTCTTCCTCGGTAACGTATCTCTCACTGAGGAATCTCTGTAAAGGGTCTCTCCGTATCCACTCTTCGACCTCCTTTCGAGGTCTGTAGGTCGCCGGGTCGAACCGAGAGTGACCCCTAAAACGATAGGTCTTACACTCCATTAGCGTTGGGCCCTCTCCGCTTCTAGCTCTTTCGATCGCCTCGCCAGCCACTTCGTATACCGCGGTCACATCCATACCGTCGACCACAACACCTGGTATGCCATAGCTCTTAGCCTTCTCCGCAATGTTCTCAAGGCGCATAGCACTAGACTGCCGCGTCGATACCGCGTACAGGTTGTTTTCACAGACGAATATGGCTGGGAGCTCCCATATGGCAGCCATGTTGATCCCCTCATGGAACGTCCCCTGGTTTACGGCTCCATCCCCGAAGAAGCAGGCTACTACCTGATCCTTCCTCTTCATCTTTGCCGATAAGGCTGCACCCGTGGCTATGGGAATCCCTGCACCCACAATACCAGTGGCACCTAGTATCCCGAGGCTCAGATCTGCGACGTGCATAGAGCCGCCTTTACCCTGGCAGTAGCCCGTCCTCTTGCCTAGCAACTCAGCCATCATCTTATCCAGTTTGGCGCCTTTCGCTATGCAGTGTCCGTGTCCGCGGTGAGTGCTCGTTACGTAGTCGTCTCTTCGAAGATTTGCGCATACACCAGTAGCCACCGCTTCCTCGCCAATGTAGAAGTGGATCGTGCCGTAGATTTGGTTCTGGGAGAACAGCTCAAAGGCCTTTTCCTCAAACCGTCTTATCCTGAGCATAATCGTGTAAAACTCAATAAGCTTCTCTCTATCCGGCTTCAAGCATATCAACCCAATCAGTGATTATTTATACCTTAGCTTCAGCATACTTAAATTCTCATTCAACCAACTAGTGAAAAACCCTAGATCTCTACTTGAATTAAATTAAGGACATCAATCAGATAACTAGGAATTTCTAGGCGATATGGATCGATGATGCTTTGAAGGTTATGTATACCTCTGAGCCGATGTTGAGGTCCATTTCCCTGAAGGAGTGTTTGGTGATTTGAGCACTAAATTCTTTCCCCACGTCAACCCTCAGTTTTACAAGGGATCCAAGATCTAAGATCTCTACTATCTTACCTATAAAAACGTTTCTCGCACTTGAGGACAGCGGGGCCTTGGAAAGGAGGATGTCCTCAGGCCTCACAAAGATGGTGACAGAGCCGGTTCTCTTCTCAGACATCACTATCTGAACTTCTCCTCCAATATCTATTTCTGCGGTTCCATCCTCAAGAGCCCTGGCGAAGCCTGAGAAGACGTTTTCACGTCTCATAAAGCTCGCCAGAAACTCTGATGGAGTCAGTAAGAGTTCCTGCGTCCTTCCAATCTCAGCTAACCTGCCGCTGTAGAGGAAGGCTAGTTTATCCGTGAGCCTCTCCGCTTGAAGAATATTGTGAGTAGCTATAACTATTGTAACCATTTCTCTACGACTAGCGTGGAGAATGGTTTCTTCGATGATAGTTGTATTTTCGGGGTCTAGATTTGCGGTGGGTTCGTCTAGGATCAGAATATCTACATCCAAAGCCAAGGCTCTGGCGAGAGAGACCCTTTGCTGTTCGCCTCCCGATAAATCTTTGGCAAATCGATTTTCATAGCCCTCCATCTTCACAACACTGAGAGCCTCCTCGACTCTATCCCTAATTTCACCTTTTGAGTAGCGCCTCAGTTTCAAACCATATGCAACGTTGTTGTACACATTCGTTTCGAAGAGGAGGGTTCTCTGAAACACCATGGTGCTCCTACGTCTAATTTCCTGGATGTTATTCCTACCAAGCTTTACACCTTCGAAGTAGATCTCTCCGTCCGTGGGTTCATCAAGCCCAGCCATCAATCTCAGCAGAGTCGTTTTTCCGGCTCCATTAGGTCCCACCACCGCTAGAGTCTCTCCCCTTTCAACCTTCAGACTTAATCTGTCGATTGAAAGAACCTCACCGTATCTTTTCACGACATTCTTAAATTCCACGAGGCTCACGGCGAGCTCCCTCTGCTTATAAGGTTTACGGCTAGGCTTAGGATGAATACCACAAGTAAGAGGATGATGACTAAGGCTATGCCCAGCGCGATCTCACCTCTACCGGTCTCCAGGGCTATGCTTGTGGTTAAAACCCTGGTGAGACCCCTGATATTTCCCCCCAGCATCAGGGCGATACCTAACTCAGCGACGGCTCTGTTGAAGCTGGCTACCGCCGCTAACCCCACTCCACTTACAGCTTCCCTCAGAACCGCAAAGGATGCCTGAATATCAGAGGCCCCTAACGTCTTTGCCAGGGAACTTATCTCGGGGTCTACAGATTCCACCGAGCTAACTGTGAAACTCACCAGTATAGGAGTGATCAGGATCGCCTGACCTATGGTGATAACTGTAGTCGTGTAAAGGAGTTGGAAGACACCCAGCGGTCCGCTTCTAGAAAACATCAGATAGAGGAGAAGCCCCAAAGCAACGGTGGGAATACCTAGTAGAGCGTTAAAAACGCCCTTTGCGACCTTTCGTCCTCTAAAACTCTTTATCCCAAGGGTTACGCCTAAGGGAATACTCCAAAGTGAGGCCAAAATCGTCGCTGTGCCAGAGACATAGATCGATCTCAAGGTTATTGAGATCACCGCTGGATCCCCGGACACTAGCAGTTCGATTGCCTTTATAAGCCCCTCCAATATCTCTCCTGACGTTTCAAATCAACCTCGCTGGCATAAATTAATTGTAGAGCTCATCATGGCCCATCCGATACTTAAGCGGGCATTCCGACCCGTTAAAATATGAGAATTCCTTGATCCACTCTACGAGTTTAGGATCAACTTCCTTCTCGAGTAACACTACGGCAGGAAAAAAAAGGCTCTGCCCATACCTATCTATGCCGTACCCACCTATGATGTTTTGTCCCTCATCGGATACCAAGTATTTTATGAAGGTGATGGCCCCGTCAAAAAATATTTCTGGCCTTGTCTGAGGATTGACCGCCAATACACTATAGACATTGAGAAGCTCCTTTCCCTCATCCACCAGAACCAGAAGATCGATCACCCCTTCCTGTAAGTATTTCAAGTAGGTACCCACATCCGCCAGGATATAGGCCCTTCTCTCATGCGCTATCTGCAGTGCTTTACCCATACCAGTTCCCGACTCTATATACCAGCCTTCTTCACTCATAGCGATAGGGTCTAAGCCGCTAGCCTTCCACAGACTCTTCTCCTTAGTGTGAGTCCCAGAATCATCTCCTCTAGAAACCCAGAGAACCTCCCTGTTTCTTCCAGCGTCTGCTATCTTCTTTAAGGCATCTTTAGGCGGTAGATCCCCGATCCCAGCAGGGTCTTCCACGGGGCCCACTATAGCGAAAAAGTTGTAGGCTACTATCTTCCTCACTACGCCGTATCCTTCCTCCATGAAGGCGAATTCCTTTGAAGGGGCATGGACAAGGATGACGTCTGCATCTCCTCCTTGAGCGTGTTTCATCGCCAAGCCTGTGCCAGCAGATATGAAGTTTAAATCAAGGTCGCTACTCTTCTCGAAATGGTCTTCTAGGACGTCGAGGAGACCTGTGTCGTACAGACTGGTAGTGGTGGATACCACCAAGGATTCCCGAGTTGTATCTCTAGGTGGGAAATATACCGTAGCAAATAACGTGACAGTGATAACTGCTCCAACAATGAACACATATTTTGTCGTTTGCACATACATCACCACATCGATCGAAATATTTAAACATATATATCGATATCTTTTTAGTAATGCAGGAACGCGAGGGAAGAAAGAAGAAGAGGGTCTCCTTTTCAAAGGTTTGGATAGAGTCGGAGGGGAGACACGCTCTAGGAAGGGGAGGCGCCGAGATCTTGAAGGCCGTTGACAGAGTTGGGTCCATAACAAAGGCAGCCCGCCTCCTGAAAATGTCCTATAAGTATGTATGGGATTACCTAGCGAACATGGAGAGGGCTTTAGGAAAACCTGTTATCAGAACGCATAGAGGGGGCAAGTTCGGAGGTGGAGGAGCAGAGCTTACAGAGGATGGAAGAATCCTGCTTAATGAGTATGATCAAATTAGTAGTTATCTGAATGATATTTTGAATGATTCAGAGTATTGGGAGGCGGTGGGTTTGAAGATCAGCGCCAGAAACCGTTTGAAGGGTATGGTAACCCAGGTAGAGGAGGGTATAGTAACTGCAAAGATAAAGATTGAAATCAAGGTTCCTACGACTGTGACTTCTGTGATCACAAGAGAGGCCACCAGACAGTTAGGAATCAAGAAGGGAGACGTCGTCGAAGCCGTCATCAAAGCAACTGAAGTAATGATAGCGAAACCCTAGTTTAGTTAAGCCACAACTTATCTATCTCGCTTGGTTTTTGCTTTAGATATCAGTATTTTTTTCAGAGAGTCACTTTATAATCTGGAAATGAAAAAGGAGAGGAATTATGTCGTTCGAGTGCATCCTCTATGAGAAGTCAGAAGGCGTCGCCATAGTTAAACTGAATAGACCTCACGTTTTGAATGCTATGAATAAACAGTTATGGCTAAATTTCAGAGAGGCACTTCTTGATGCAAAAGCAGATACGGCAATAAAGGTCATAATTATCACTGGAGAGGGAAGGGCCTTTTCGACAGGGGCTGACCTCAAGGAATCTACCCAGAGAACCCAAGAGCAGTACCGGGAATATCTGACCAACCTTCAGGACATCTCTAGGGAGGTTATTCGATTAGAAAAGCCGATCATAGCCGCTATCAATGGTTATGCTCTTGGCTCGGGATATGAGCTTGCCCTTGCTTGCGACATTCGTATAGCGTCTGAGGATGCGAAGATTGGCTCACCAGAAGCCAGGGTTTCCTCCTCTGTGACAGGAGGGGCAATGCGCCTCGTTCAGGAACTTGTAGGCCCTGGAAAGGCAAGGGAATTGCTTTTTACTGCAGAATATATTGATGGTAAAGAGGCAGAGCGAATAGGTCTAGTAAACAAGGTGGTACCTTCAAGCCAATTGATGGAATCAGCACTGGAAATGGCCCGAAAAATCGCCGAGAATTCCTCTCTGTCACTGAGACTCATTAAAAATGGACTGAACATCGCAAGGAATTCCGTTAGTCTTGAGGCCCTCATGAATTACGAGGTAGAGGCATGTTTATCGACGGTGTTTACCGAGGAGCGAGAGAGAAGGCTCAAGGAATTCGAGGAGAGAAAAAGATAAATCTAGAATATGGTGCATCAGGTTATTCTGTCAAACCCTTGGATTCTACGTATCTGATTTACATTATAAGTAGAATATATAGGGTATCTCATCGAAAAAAGGGGCTACACGTACCACTCCATGCTTTCCGTAATGAATTGGGCTAGTCTAGAGAAGAACTCTTCTGCTTCTGGGTTTAGCCTTGCTCTTTTTAAGGCATCGACTGCTTCCCCAGCTAGCTCCCTAGCCTTCGCCTTTGCCTCTTCCAAGGCGTCTGTCCTTAACACGATTTCCCTGAGCCTCTGAATCTCCTTTACGGTGGCTTTCCTGTTGCCTAGAACCCTTCTAAGGAGAGTTTTCTCCTCCTCGGTGGCCTTCGCAAGAGTCTTTGTGATGAAGAGAGTCTTCTTTCCCAAGGCTATGTCGCCTGTGGGTGGTCGGCCGTACTCCTCCTCCGAGGCGAAGGTTCCAATGATATCATCTTGGATGTCGAAGGTGTAACCGATGTTATGGGCGTAGTCCCTGAGATATTTAATCAGTTCTTCAGGTGCTCCGGCAAGGATGGCGCCCAGTAGGATTGAGGTTTCGAAGAGGGCTGGGGCCCTAGTCCTCGCCATTGAGAACCACTCTTCTTCGTTGGGCTCATAGTACTCAAAGAGGAGATCAAGCATCTGGCTGTCGTTGACCAGTCTGTAGTTCCTCGTCATGAGGTTGAGCCCTTTGAGTGTCTTATGAGCGTCGAAGTCGGCGGAGCAGAGGGCTTCACAGGCCAGGCCTATCAGCACGTTACCTATGAAAACGGCCATGGCGCCTCCGAACCTTTCTGAATCCCCAGTGCAGAACTTCTCTCTGTGGAGCTCCCTGAAGGAGGCGTGGACGCTTGGTGCACCCCTCCTAAGCTCGTCTTCGTCGACAAGATCGTCGTGGGAGAGAATAGAGTGTCGGAAGAACTCAATGCTGGTGGCCGCCCTTAGGATCTCCTCGCCCTTGCCCCCCATCCCTCTATAAGACATCACTGTGCAGGTGGAGGCAAGCCTCTTACCCCTTCTTAAGACGTACTCCCTAATGTATTGGTAGACCTCTTCGTTAAAGTACAGGGAATGCTCCTCCTCAATCTTCTCGTCTAGGTACCTCCTAAGCTCTATATCGATCTGTCTGCTAAGTCTATCCAGCGATTCCTCGTAGTCCACCTTGATAAACCTCTTACAATTAAAGGACTGAAGATACTACTAGGTGGAAATATTGATCAGAGTTCTACAATTAAAAAAGAAAGAAGGAGGTCAATAGGGGAGTTTTTCGATCCAGGGATAGAGTTCTCTTAACCGGCTCAGGGACTCTTTTATCTTCTCCTCTGGATACTCGTAGACGGGGAGCTTCCCCTCAAAGTAGTCGTCGTAGGCCTGCATGTCGAAGTGCCCATGGCCACAGAGATTGAAAAGTATCACAGCCTCCTCACCAGTCTCTCTAAACCTAAGAGCCTCGTCAACGGCCGCCTTGATGGCATGAGCGGGCTCGGGGGCTGCGATGGTTCCCTCGGTCTCAGCGAACAGCTTAGCAGCGTCGAAGACTTCTACTTGGTTATAGGCCCTGGCCTCAACAATACCCTCGTTAATGAGCATACATAGTGTAGGGGCGTCTCCGTGATACCTCAACCCGCCGGAGTGTATGGGTGGGGGTATGAAGTCATGACCTAAGGTGAACATCTTGAACAGGGGCATGAGCCGCGCTGTATCTCCATGGTCATACCGATATGGACCCTTAGTCAACGTTGGACATGCAATGGGTTCCACTGCCATGAACCTCGTTTCCTTAGGTGCATTGCCAGATACTTTGTCATAGAAGAAGGGCCAGAACAGCCCTGAGAAGCTGCTTCCACCGCCGACGCATCCTATTATCACATCTGGGTACTCCTCCACCTTCCTAAACTGTTTCCTAGTCTCAAGGCCTATGACACTCTGATGCATCAGGACGTGGTTCGCAACGCTGCCTATACTGTATTTAGCCTCATCATGAGTGACAGCATCCTCCACGGCTTCACTTATGGCGATGCCCAAGCTCCCTGGGTTATCGGGGTCTTCCTCCAGAACCTTGCTCCCCACCTTCGTCTTCTCGCTGGGGCTCGGTGTCACTTCTGCACCCCAACTCTGCATCATACTCTTCCTATAGGGCTTCTGCCTATAGCTTACGCTCACCATATAGACCGTCGATCTCAACCCGAACATGGCGCAGGCGAAGGCTAACGCCGAGCCCCACTGTCCGGCACCAGTCTCTGTTGTCAACCTCTCCATGCCTTCCTTTAGGTTGTAGTAGGCTTGGGTGACGGCGGTGTTTGGCTTGTGGCTGCCTGGTGGGCTTACTCCCTCCCACTTGAAGTATATCTTGGCTGGTGTCTTCAGGGCTTGTTCTAAGCGTTGAGCTCTTATGAGTGGCGTGGGCCTCCAGAGTCGGAGTACGTCACGAACCTCCTCCGGTATGTTTATCCATCTATCTTGGCTCATCTCCTGTTTTATTATCTCCTTTGGGCAGACAGGCTCGAACACCTCGGGCTTTATAGGCTCTCTTGTTCTTGGATCTATGGGTGGAGGGAGAGGCTTTGGCAGGTCGGGCAGGATGTTGTACCATTGTAGTGGGATCTCATTCTCCTCTAGCATGATCTTTCTCTGTGTCAATGAATTATACCTCCTAAATACACCTAGTTAAGAATAAACGATTCATGAATAACACTAATAAAATTTTCTGTACATAATTGTACATTGGGTTTGAAAGATGTGGGAGAAGATAAGAAGGGCTTTCAGGAGATCTGGCAAGAAACTTGAGATCGCGAAATTGATGATAACCTATGGCCTCAGCGTCAACGAGATGGAGGAGATTCTATGTGGCACGTTGAGGATCCCCCACACATCGGCAGCAAAAGCCTGTG
>JABAOF010020958.1_pt2 | contig 11774 bp, 9 predicted proteins | sample 7062171 | NCBI WGS metagenome assembly JABAOF01 (sample SAMN14538628, study PRJNA623070) | marine sediment metagenome | biome: marine biome [ENVO:00000428]; feature: marine pelagic biome [ENVO:01000023]; material: deep marine sediment [ENVO:00002113] | place: India: Gulf of Khambhat ... | reverse complement strand
TTTGCGTTCACCATTCAGAACACCGCAAAAAAGAAAAAAAGGGATAAATGCGGGAGTTGTAAATTGGAGACTTGGAGTAAAGTCTTTCGGAGTCAAACGCTAATGGGACAAACCCTAATCATCGAATGCGTTCGGTGCGGTGGCTTATTTCTGGCTGCAGACGGACATAAAACGAGAACCTGCCCCTACTGCGGCAAACGCGTAAACGTGAGAAAAGCCAAAACCGTCGCCTCAGTCGAAAGCGCATTTAAAGCTTCTGAACTGCTGCAAAACATAAAACGCAGAAAAGGGTCCAACCACTAATAACCTCAACCCAAATCTCTCAGCATCTCGCAAGTCCTACATAAACTAGAAGACGCAGGTTCCCCGCATTCAATACACTCTTGGAATTCACCTTTCTCAACGACCTCGACCAACGTAGGTCTTAAACGCTCTATAGACTTGAAAACGGTAAATTTCGTCCCCGGCCGCTTCTCCTCCATCCTGTTAAGAAGGGTGCGAATATCATTCCTCAAGGCTTCTGAAGCATAGGGGCAAGGTGTATCCTGGAACCGAATTTGCTTAACATAAGCGTATAGAGTGCTTTCCCTTTCTGGAACTTCACAAAATGGCTTAACCTTGCAAACCAGAAGCGGATGCACATTATCAGTGAAAGGTTTCTCTTTAGCCAAACGACCAATGTCCCCTCGGAAAATATTCATCAAACTTGTTTGAACCTCATCGTCCAACGTATGGGCTGTCGCAAGCTTATCTGCGCAGACATCTCGCGCAGCACAATTTAAAGCTCTTCGCCGCAAAACACCACAATAAGCACACGCAGTCAACGCCCTCTCACCTTTTGATCTGACGCGAGTAATTATTTCGTCAAGTGTAAAACCATAAAGCTTCTTAAACGAGACCACATGATGCTCTACCCTCAGAGTTTTGCAGTTTCCCGCCGCAATCTCTAAAGCTTCATCTCGATAGCCTTTGATTCCCTCGTCAACAGTCACTGCCACAAGCGAAGACTTAGGGTGAGCCCGCTCTATTTTCGATAATATATGCAACAAGTTTACGCTATCTTTTCCACCTGAAACAGCCAAGGCTATCTTGTCGTCAAAACCGAACATCTGATATTTCCCAATGGTGCCTCTAACCTTGGTCTCTATAGATTCAACAAAGCATTTTTTGCAGAGTTTTTCGCCAGAGTAGCGCCTAGAAAAGAAGGCTTCTCTTCGTTTGCATGCAACACATACAGCAACCTTGGAATTTGCGACCATTCCTCTTTCACATAGTCAATGTTCTCATTGATAAATTACTAAATAAACAATACTTTTCATCAATTATATTTTGGCTATTTTGCAATAGGTTTCAACTGGAAAGAAGATAAAAACAAGGGTTTCAAAAACCTAAGATGTAATTCCGTTTTATTCGACCGGTACTTAATTGAAATCTCATTTGTGCTCGTTCCAGTAGCATTTACTCAAAATTCAATCCAAGATATTATAAGAATAAATCGTTCCAACAATTGGACTAATATGTTAGCAAGCGAGCTACGGTTGTGCTTTTTAAAATTTCTTAAAAACTATTTGTTTCTTATATTGACATTTTCTACGACTTCTGATGGAGGATATGCAATAGAAGGCACCACGAGCTCGTTCGGAGCTGGCGGTCTTGATTTGTGGCTGGTTAAGACTGAAGCAGCCGGAAACATGGATTGGAATAAGACATACGGAGGAAGAAGCATGAATTTTGGGATTCATCTGATTCAAACTCTGGATGGAGGATACGCGATACTGGGATTCACCTTTTCTTTTGGTGCTGGAGGTGGAGATTGTTGGTTGGTAAAAACCGACTCGGATGGAAATATGTTGTGGAACAAGACCTCTGGAGAAACAGGCTTGGACTCCGGGGTTCACGTGCTCTAGACAGTAGAGGGAGGATACGCAATAGTGGGATTTGCAAACTCGTCTGGGTTTGGTGGTATGGATGCTTGGTTGTTTAAGACTGATGCGGCTAGAACCATGGAGTGGAATCAAACATATGGAGGAGCAGAGGATGACGAAGGATGGAGTCTTATTGGGACCGCTGATGGGGGATACGCAATAATAGCTGGAAACACATACTCGTTTGGGGTTGGAGACCAAGATTTTTATGTCGTGAAAACGAATGAGATTATTCCAGAAAGCTTAACCTTAGGAGTAGTGATGCTACTGTCAACAGTTTCGGCCATAATCGCAGTTCGCCTTTTCCGCAAAAGATCAAACTGGAAAAAACAATATTAGGAAAAACTGAAAAACCAGATGCTCACACTTTAAACTCCAATCTTCTTTTCCGTTCACCAACAACATGAGAGGGTTGAGGTCTCTGGGATTTGGGAAAACATTTTTTGATTTTTTCGCTCTTTTCTTTCTAGCACGAAAATCACGGAAGAATTACAGGATACCAAAAGAATTATCTAAGAAACTGGAAATATGTGATTTCATGGAAGATAAACTTCTAAAACTGAAAGAAACCATAAGAGAAGATTGGACGGTGCTTCCTTTTCTTACACTGACAATGTTGGGTTTCATAGCCGCGATTCTCGACTTTGTTTATAGTCAAAACTTCAACTTCAAAATTTTTGCAGCTGTTGGATTGCTTTTGCTGCTATTTGGAGGACTAATTCGCATGAAAGCGAGATTAGAATTGAAGAAAAAAGCAAGGTTTGGCAGTCTCATTGGAACTGGGAAACTTCAGATAGTGAAAGAGCATCGACTAGTTAAAGATGGTCTTTACAAGCATATTCGGCATCCATTATATCTGGGTGAAATTTTGCGAAACCTTGGGTTTGCAGTAATTTTCTCAAGCGTTTATGGTACATTGATAGTTTTGCTGGCTTCAATTTTCCTGCTCTTTCGTATTGAGCTTGAAGAAAAAATGCTCATCGCCGTGTTCGGTGAGGAATATAAGGAATATAAACGAAAAACCAAAAGACTAATTCCTTATCTCTTTTAGAAGGCGAGCTGCTTTCGTTTTGTGAGCATTTCACATGCAGAAAAAAGTAGAACTTACTTCTATAACTTAGAACAATATTTCCTCAAAGTAATATATCTGGTATTAACAACATGCATGAGTAAGAAATAACTGTTTTATTAATACTCGCGATATCTCTGACTGAGGTCTAAGGAATTGCTTAAGTTCTGGAGCAGAAAGGGGAAGGCTGTTAAAAATTGGCGTTCAAGGGCATGGAGCATCGACCCAAAAACAACCCAGTTAACCATCTTAGTTAGGAAGCAAACGACATTACGACACGTTCCACCCTGGATATACAAAAAATGTTTTGTCCCGAACCCAAACTTGGCTGACTTGAAAAGACAACCATTCATTGAGCTGTGCAAATCGCTATCCTAGTTTAGTCTAATCTTTCCTCAACCTTCAGTTTTTAAATAGAGGTTTTTTGAAGTTCAGGATAAATTCATTTTGTAGTGAATTTTAATCAAAAACTCGAAAATAAGTTAACCTCTTACTTTTTTCGAAATATCATCCATTACTTCCAAAGCGAACCTCGCTGAAACCGTAGCTTTTCCTCCACCAAACTCGATTCCAACTTCAATAGCTTCCAGAATCTCGCGAAACGTTGCGCCTGATTCAACAGCCTCATTAATATGCCACTCCATGCAAGATTCACAATTAGTTGCTACAGCGATACCTGTGGCAATTAATTCCTTATCTTTCTTCTTCAAAGCACCGTCTTTGAAAGTGGCTTCCTCCAGCTGGAGAAATTTTTCATAGACCTTTGATTTTAGAGACAAAAGCTTAGAATGAGCTTCTTTTCGCCTAATTCTGATTTCTTCAATCTTGTTCAAATTTGCCTCACCATAGTCCATTGCAATAATCATAGTTCAATCTTCTAAGAGATTACTCTTTTCATCGCAAATTGCCAAAATGAAGGAAGCTAGGGTCCGAAAAAACCTCCTCGGCTACTCTAAAAGGACTCTTTGGAGGATTTCTGGAACCCTACCCACCAGACTAAAGGAGAAAGGAAAACAACTAGCTACTTACAACCCTTTAAGTGAACATGTTTAACACAAAAACTATTCAGCCCCTACTTTATGTCCATAATATTAAACTCGAAAAAAAAGGGGGAAGATTTGTTTGTGTTGATTGTTTACCGTTTTCTAAGCATCAGGATTATTACTAGCCCCATTACAACGATTACGACTATCATAACGATTGACACGGGCAGGAAGTACAGATCAGCTACTGACTCTGGTTGTGGTGTAGGCGGAGGTGTTGCTTCAGGCGCGGGGTCGACTACGAAAGCGGTTTCGGCGTGTGAGCCAAAGTAGGCTTTTGAGCCTTCGAATGCAGCGTACAGATAGTACGTGCCTGGAATGTCGGGAGTCCAGGCGAAAGCGAAAGCTCCGTTCTCGGCGCTTGTTGTTGCAGTTCCAATCGGCCTAGCGTTCATGTTAGCGTCGACAACGTAGAGTTCAACGTCAACGCCAACCCATGTCTCGTGAGGATCAGGCTCGAATTGCTTGTACACATACAGCATCCATCGGCTCATGTTTGCGTCAGAAACAGCGGAAACTCCGTTCGGGAAGCGCTTTTTAATTGCATTATCGTCTGTGCCGGCTGAAATGTCAGTTACTGTGCCCCTTATCATTACTGATGAACCGAAGGGCACGCCATTGTCGGGTGCACTAACTGTCGTCTGAGTTGGTCCTTTGCCTATGGCATATATTCGCTGATCGTAAGTATCCATCGTCGCAATGATGCTGTCTCCCATGAGTCCTGCGCCTCCCCATCTGGTTTGACGGAACATACCGTTGACCCGCCAGATTACTTCGCCTGTAGTAGCGTTGAGACATATGAACGGTGCGCCACGCGGTATTGGGTTTTCCGCAGAGTGCTCAGTGTGCCCAACATAGACTTTGCCATCCGCAATTACCGGTATCCAAGCCCACCAATAATTACCCGTTACAGGCTCATTGTATTCGTCTTCCATCTTGAAAGTCCATAGAATATCCCCTGTCGCGAGATCATAGCAGTAAAGTATACCAGCGACACCGGTTGAGTAAAATCTGTCGTAAGCGAAGAACCAAGAGTGCTCGATGGCGCCAGCGCCAAGAAAGTTTAGAAAGAATTCTGAATCTGTCTCCCATAGAAAATTGCCATTTTCTGTGCTAAAGGCGTAATGTTTTCTTAATTCTTTTACCCATATCGCTATAACACCGTTCTCAGCCTCGCTAGTTCCTCCTGTAAATTCTATAATGACAGAACCGTCTTGCCACGTAGCAGGGGGAGTCCACCATTGGTCGAACATCGTTGATGCTATAGAAGTGGAGCTACCGTCCAAGCCTTCAATGTTTAATCCCCAAACTCTTACATCTGTCCAATTATAGGATATACTAACCACTCTGTCAGGAAAGATCTTGGTATTTACGGCGAAAAGTGCACCTTGAGAGAAAGGTGTCAAGCCTGCTGGAATAGTTACGTTCCACGTGTAGGCTCTAGGGTCAGATGCATTGATGGTTGCCCCATGAACAAGGTTTCCTCCCCAGAAGTTGCCCCAACTGCCACCAGTTGTAGGATCAATCGTAAAGCCTGGGGCTGTTTGTCCAGCTGCTGTTGAGTTCCAAAGAGCCATCCAACGATTCTCATAGTCTATTTGGTAGATGAGGATTTCACCGTTTGGACCCCAGAGGCGTGTTCCAGAAGGCATCTCTATCATTGTGTAAATCCATTGACCGCTGAAGGGATCATAAGCCTTCCAAGTTGAGCCGCCACTTGTATCCCAAAGGTACGTGTATACACCATCATAGTTGTAGCTGTTGAAGTAGAAAACTTGACCAAAAGACAATACAGTGTTGTTTATACGCCAGAGTTCTTCTCCGGTACGAAGATCAAGGGCAACAATTCCGCGCGAACCTGCATATTCATCGGCTTTGTTGTAATAGAGAATGCCGTTTATTATCACTGAATTTATGAAATAACCTGAGTACGCGTCACCAGTTTCAGATCCGGCTGGAACCATTCCAGGACCCAAGAGGCCGCCAGTTAAGCCACTAGTAGTCAACGGTTTTGCCCATAACACGTGGGCGGTCTCAGGCGCGTCATCATTGTATAATACAAACGAATTGTCGGGTCTCTCTACCCAGTTTCCTGTAATTGAGTGCCATTCTCTTATCTGTGGGTCAACTGGACGTGACCAGTACTCGGTCGGTAGAGGAAATCCAGGATACTTTGGTAGTGGCTCTGCCTGAACAACAAGCTCTATTGTCTCACTTTGTGCGGCTTTGACTACAGTATCGGTGGTGAGAAAAGCACCTCTTTGAAAATCAAAGTAGTCCATCGGAAAAGTTTGCTCAGGGAAGTACGATGTCAGTTCATATATGCCTTCTTCATTGGGTACGAACGCTAAGGCTGATCCGCCGGTGGAGTCTGTTCGTAAGTTTTGAAATGTTTGAGTTGTGCCATCTGGTTTATCGATTGTTACTGAAAGACCTGTCCAACTGTTATTTGGGTGTCCTAATTGTTGCATAACTCCGTAGCGTATCAACACTGTCTCTCCAACCCCAACAGGGTTCGGAACAGCGTCAATGAAGGCGACTGTTGTTATTGGTGCCTGTGCTTGAGCGGGAGATAATGACATTAATAGTGAAGCTGCAAGTGTCAACAGTAGACAAATCGATAGTAATTTCTTGGTTTTCTGAACTTCTGTTTTTTCTTTCATTTGATACAATTTCCCTTCTCCTATATTCGGTGGTATTTATCTAGTTTGGTTTTCTTTTAAAACTTATGATTAAAACATCATAGTCATACAAACTTTTTGAAGCTCAAAAAACCCTATATCGAGAGTCATATTTGATTGGCAAAAAGGAGGAAAATATTACGAGAAACACTAAAATGGAAAAAAATACTCTACCTCGACAAATTTGAAGAAAATATTGAAAAAGGATGAGATTGCTATTTGCGCATTCTCAGAAACATCATTATGACTGCTATTGTGGCAAGAGCGCCTATTATACCTGCGACGATGTATGTTGTGGAGGGTCCTTCAGGGCTTGAAGGAGGTAGAGGTGTTAGATATGGCGAACCTGTTGGAAATGGTGACGCAGTTAGTAAAGGTGATGATGTTGGAGATGGAGCTATTGATGGAGATGAAGGTGTTTGAGATGGAGAAACTGTTGGGTTGGGCGTAGGTGTTGAGGCAGGAGAAGTTGAAGGAAGGGGAGTCGGTGGAGGCGCTTCACTTTTAACAAATAAGTTCATTTTGTTTTCGTCGGAAGTGACGGGGTAACCCCCAGCTACAATTTCATTTTCTGTTAGACTCAACCAGACGCCGAATGCTTCTCCAGAAACTCCACTTTCATCCGTGTTGTCTGGGTTTATTGTATGGGTGTCTGTGTGTCCAATCAAGTTTGCGGTTTCCATAAGAACATGTTTTGCTGCCCAGTAATCAAGGGCTACTGGATCTGTGCTTGCCATAAGCACGTTAACTCGTGTGGCTTGATTATAGGGAGTGCTGGGTTCAGCCCCAGAAAATGGTGGCGGATTCGCGTTCACCCAAATTGCATCAATAATGTTCAACGTTGGAAGTCCAGTTTCAACCATTAGTGTTCCCATTCCACCAGTTGCTACCTTTGAGTGCCCGTTTGCTAGTCCTGGTTGACCCTCCCCTTGTGATTGTACACCCATGTAGTGTTTTAGAGAAGCGGTAACCCCGTATGAGGAGTGCGATTTTAGGACAGGTATGTTGATGATTTTTAATCTTTTTTCATAGCTTGTTCCGTTCCATATGCCTTTTTTGAAGCTAATGTATGTTCCGAATTGTGTCTTAAATTTCGGATAAGAAACGTAGATACCAGTTTCAGGATCCGGATTGTCATATAATATATAGCCATCTGTCAGGTCTCCCTCAGAGTATTCGTCTACTCTTGTGCGCCTAATGGGTATCCAAGTATAAGTGGAAACATCAAAATCTTGCGAGAACATGTTAACAACATCTTGAGTTGACTGGGCAGGATCTTCCGCATTGTTTTGGGACCAATCCATACTTCCCTGCCACTGTCCATTGTCAGCTACAACAATTTCCCCAGCGAAACCTTCAGGATGTTCAACCAAAGCTTGAATTAACTGCTTCAAAACGTCCGTATTTGTTCCTCCTCGGTAAGGCCATTCCTCATTAATTTTTATCAGGATCACATCGTTGTTTTCAATTAACCCGGTAGGTCCCTGATTTGCTCCGCTTGTGTCTGACTTATAAAATAATAAACCGTTAGAGCCCATGAGATTTATTAATTCATTAACATTCGCGATCGCTCGTCCATTAATAACATACAGGTTTGAAGCGGGAAAACTACTCGCCTGATTCGCTCCAAGTGAAAGATAAAGCTCTTGATCGGGATCGGCTGCTCCCGCAAGTTGCATCCTTCCCAGTAACTCTCCACTGCTTAGTATCAAGTTCGCTATTAAGATTAGCATTACAAGGCTTACCCCTTTTTTTGAGATGTCTTTCTTCGTTTTTGTCAAAATTGATACTAACGATAGTTGTATAGACAAGCCCAGCAATATTGAGCTGTTTGCCAAAGCTGCTCTCTGACAAGGATATACTACTCTTGATGGTTTGGTGCCAGTTCGAAGAATGAACCAAATGAGAGAGAACACACCTATTAAAATTAAGCGTTTGTTACGAGTATGACTCTTTTTGAAAAAATGCACTTTATTCCTGTGATGCTTTGCCATTTGGCCTACAGCAATCTATCTGAAAATAAACTCTTTTATTTGATAAAGGTTGTTAATTTTGAATAGTCGATTCTTTTCCAAACGAATTTACCAAATTAGCTTTGACGATGTAGTTTTGTCTTTTGAATAGGTGCTTCCTTTGATTTTTGACATATGACAGAAATTGAAATTTCGCTCATATTACGTATTGATAAACTATACAATAGGCTAACAATGTGAAGAAGAGACTGTCAAGAGAAGAATTCCGTGCGGTTCTAGACGCTATATTCGAGGACGGACCTTCAATTAAATATCAAAACCCTGACCTATGGTTCTCTGCGCACTCCTGATAAAGACTCTGTTTTAAACTGGGAAAAATAAGTTATAAATGACTGCAACGCTATTGTCTAAAAGCAATTAATCACAGTTTTTCTTCTTAAGCATTTTCACTTTCTTGTCTCATATATGCGATTTTTTATTTCATCCATCCGATTATTGATAGCCTGTGAAATTTCTTCGATGTCTTCAATAGTAGGTTTACGGTTTAAACTGGCAAACGTCATTTCCATCACACCAGATACATGGCCAAAGACATAGCCAAAAATTGCATCGTCACTATTCTTAATTGTTGGTTTCATATTTTCAAAAAGCTTGTGAGAAGTAGACAGAACTTCGTCAGAAAGAAGTTTATCAATGGATTTCTCAACTGCTCCTCGCAAAATTGTTAGCCAAACTATGTCAGTACTCATATCTATCTCCACTTATCTTTTGATATAAATAGGTTGTTGTTGAACCATCGGATTTATGGGTTTATGACCTTTGAGGTAATTATGTGTTTTTGCTGTAAGACTTCGATAGGAAATAAGGGCAAATCGGAAGATAGGCTTCTTCAGAACTCTCTGTGAGGTGAATTATAATATTTCATATTTGGATATATTGAGCATAATGGAACAACGTATTATATATTAATATATAATATATGCTTTGGTGTGAAACTGTGCGCCTCAAGGGCAAACTTTCAATAACTTTGCTTTCGCTCTTGGTTTTTTTAATTATTGCTTACTCCATCTTAGATTCTGCAATGGGTTACAACGACAAATTAGTAGTTCAGAACGTAGACATATCTCCTAGGATTGCCAAGATTGGAGAGAGCGTGAGGGTCAAAGCGAATATGAGAAACGCTGGAAAAAGCACAAAGAATTGCGATATTAAAGCATTGGTTTGCGAATCCGTTGTTGAGGAGTTTAAGGGGATAATAATTTCCCCAGGGGAAACTGTATCCTTACTGTTTGCAGTAAATACTAGCTCTTTAAACGAAGGCTCTAATCCTGTCGATATAATTGTTGAAGACGAATCGAGTCAACCGACAATCTTCGATTTGGGAACCATCCAAGTACAACAAGAAGACGTGCAACGAGGAGGCGGAGACCCAGTAATTTCCGGTGGTTTTAATATGCTTTACTTGCTTGCAATTTTTCCATTGGGTGCAACTGTCGCTTTTTTTGTATGGAAAAGAAGGAGCAGTAAAAATCAAGAGGATAAGATGTCAAAAGATCTTTTGCCAAATCTGCTAAACGAAGTTTTAAATTTTGAGGAAAACATGGAAGCAGGAGCAGGCAAAACCAAGAATTCATCAAGCGATACGAGTTACGTTCGCTAAGAAGGAATAAAATAAAGTTTTTCCGAAAAAGAGACATCTCACTTTATTAGTGCCAATTTTTTGTCATAATTGTGGCTTCGAAAGATATGTCTTTCAAAAGTGGGGAAAACAGCTGCTTCCATCATCAGCTCTTACTATTTAAATAAATATATTTCTATCCTTTTAATAGAACAATTCTATAAATGTTCCATTCTAGTAACTCGCAACTCCTCTTTTCTCTGAAAAATCGTACCATTTCCAAAGCTCCTCTATCATTTTCTCAGAATATCTTAGCTTTTGCAGTTGAGCCTTCAGAGCCTAAGGAAGAAGAGCTTTGAACGTATTTAGAATTTGTGATTGAAAGAAAATAAGTGTTCTGAATAGAAAATACTATTTATGTACATCAGTTCAACAGAAATACACATTATTCAAAACGGTATCAAGACCCCGACCTTTGGTTAGTTGAATAAGAATTTACTCTTCCTACATGGGAAAATAAGGAATTCTCACAAGATTTTTTGAAAGTAAATGTACAGCAAAACGGAAGAAGCATTCAATTTAAATTTACAAACACAAAAATGTCTTACGAGATGATAGAAGGCGCACAATTTCAATTACTAGTACTAATAGCTTCTTTAATTGGCTTGGCTACAGCCAGCCATTTTACTATAAAATCAGTAGAGAAAATTATCGAAATAACTGGACTAAGCGATGCTTCAGCTGGCTTCATAATTCTTGCGGTACTAACCTCAACCCCTGAAATTATCGTAGCTGTTTTCTCAGTTATTCAAGGAAACGCGGCCGTAAGCGTAGGTGACATTCTAGGCTCAAACGTATTTAACATTGGAATGGTACTCGGCTTACTGGGAGTCCTTGGATACCTTAAACTCTGTTGTACCGATATACTCGTAGAACTTACGGACATGCTCTCAGCGATAGTGGCAATACCCCTCCTTCTTGTTATAAGCCAAGTTCAAATTCTCGAAATTCCCAGTCAAATTATAGGTGCCATACTTTTAGCAAGTTTTTTAATAAGCGTATATTTGATATCAAAAAAAAGACTCCCACCTGTTTACACCAATGACAAAGGAAGAAAATTCAGCATTAAAAGCAAAGTGACTGTAGTCTCAACACTGTTATTTAGTTTCTTAGTTGTAGTGTTATCTGCCCAGTTAACAGTAAATTCTGCCTCTAACATTGCCTTAGCTTTAAGAGTTCCATCAATTCTTGTTGGTGCGAAAATAGTCGCTATCGGCACTTCGCTTCCTGAACTTTCAACTGCTCTAGCTGCAGTGAGACATCAAAGAATACACCTTGCAGTTGGAGACATTATTGGATCTTGCCTAACTAACTTGACGCTTGTTCTAGGCATAGTTCTTCTAACATCACCCTTCAGAGTTGACTTAACCGTATTCTTAGAGATCCTCCCCTTCTTACTAATAAC
>JABAOF010017434.1_pt2 | contig 11781 bp, 20 predicted proteins | sample 7062171 | NCBI WGS metagenome assembly JABAOF01 (sample SAMN14538628, study PRJNA623070) | marine sediment metagenome | biome: marine biome [ENVO:00000428]; feature: marine pelagic biome [ENVO:01000023]; material: deep marine sediment [ENVO:00002113] | place: India: Gulf of Khambhat ... | reverse complement strand
TGCCAGTCTTAAAAGGATGGGTTATTATGATGATGAAATAAAGGAAATGAGCGAAGTTAAAACAAAAATATGTTCGAAATGCAAGAAAGGATTTCCCGCAACGAGCAAATATTTCTATAGAAATAAAAATAGTAAAAATGGATTATATAGTAGATGCAAAAACTGTTTTAGACAATATTGGAATCAGTATTATCAAGCTCACAAAGAAAAATACATATCATATAAAATACCATATTATCAAAAGAAATATCCTCAAGTATGGCAATATTTAGAAGAAAATCCATCAATCTCAAATAGAAAATTAGGGTTAGAATTCCCTGAATACAATACTGTTACATTAAATTTTATTTTAGTTTATTTTAGAAAAAATCTAATTCAAAATTACAAAAAATCGAAATCATAAATAGAGGTGTAAATATAAATGAAAGAAACCGAATTAAGAAAAAAATTACAAGAATTAATCAAATCAATACAAAATGAAAAAGAGAAAGAACCAATTGAAAAAGAAATAAATAAGAAACTTCGAGAAGAATTAAAGAAGTGGAAAGAGAAATTCATTACATTGAAGCTGATTTATGCTATTATAGAAAAAAGATGTAAAGAATTGGGAATATGGGAACAAATTTTTCCAAAACCTAATAAAAAAGAGAGTAATATTTTTCCAACTATAGCAGACTATCGAAAAGCAGAATTAGTATGAGCGAAGCCATAGACGACATCGTAATCGTACGGAAGGGAAGGGATATATTTGGTAATCCTGTAGTTTTGTATTTTTATAAAAATCAACCAGATCTAAAGAGGATTAAACTGAAAAATGACAGCAATCGAAGATGAGATGGACCAGGATTTAGATAACTTAACAAGAAAATATGATCCCGAAACCATATTTAAATTATTCCATGACCTATTATTAAATAAGGAGAAAGAAGAAAATGGAAAAGAAAAAAAGATTATTTGATTATTTTAAAGAAAATAATATTACAGAATTATGGGGTAAAAAAATTAAGAGAATAGGGCAACATAAAGACAAATTTTATATTAAATTTGAAGACAATTCTATAATGAGTTTTCAAGAATAAAAATGAGAAGGGAAATGAAAATCAAAAAAAAGAAAAGATAAAAATAAAATGGGATTCAATAAAACCAGGAAAAATTGGATATGAGATAAAATGATGAGAGTAAATTTATTAGACGAAGTAAGAAAAGAAATGTTTGACGCTTATTATTGGCTCAAACGAGAGCCAGATAATCCACAGCATTTACAAGATTTTAAGGATTCTTATAAAATACTTCAAAAATTAAAAAAAATGAGGTGAATAAATCAAAATGATTAAATGGAAATTAACAAATCGATTATTTGTAAAAGGCGATTTCCATGATGATAATTATGAAGAATGTTCAATTCAAGTGAGTTCCTCTATTGAACCTAAGATTTGGTTAGGTATAAATGAAAATAGAATGCACTTAAATATTGAACAAATAAAAAAACTCATTCCGATTTTACAGAATTTTGTTAATGAAAAATATCTTTATTGGGATGATACTCTCGATAAACAATATAATGAAAAAATAAAAGAAATTGAAAATATTAATAAAGGAAAGAAATAAGAGGTGAATAAAAATAAAGCAAGTAGCTGAATTATTGGAAGTTGGAATTTATGAATCGTTTAGTCCTGAGAAAACGCAAACTATTAAGGAATTGCTTGCAGAATTAGGATTAAGCGATAAATATCTTGCTGTATTGGTAAATGGCAAGAAAGCCGAGCCTGACGCAATCGTGTCTGAAACTGATAATATAGTGATACTTCCACACATTGCAGGAGGCGCTGATGTTATAGAAAGCGATGAGCGATTTCTTCATGAAAATTGTAAAATCGCTTGTACTTGTGGTGATACACTCCATTTTGAAGAACATGATGGGCTGTTAATCTTTTTCTGTGATGATTGTCATAGAATAAAGATATTTAAGCAAGTATTTGAAAGATATTGGAACCCATAAAGGTAAATAAAGCAATCACGATACCACACAGAGAGAGAGGATGAAGGGTGTTTAGTAATACATGGTACTATGGAGGGCAGGTATAGCTAATGATGCTCCTGAAAGGAGGCATGAAGCAAGCGCAGACCGAACGCCCCTACTGCGCTCAGAATAAAGGGAGCTGTGAAGGCAATGTCTTCATGGTTATACATCCCGAAATAAAAGTTATCACATCCCCAAAAGGGAATACATTATACAAACACACCCGACTCTAATTATCATAAAAAAATAAAATATGTGTCCTTTAAATATCTATTTTTAATAAATCATAATGTGACAACGGTGTCAAAAAACCAATTGCCACGGAGTCATATTTATGAAAGTATTGAGGGTAAATCTTGATATAATTCCTCCTGAAGTATTAGAAGAAATAGTACAATTTTTAGAGGAGCGTAATATTGAATACGAGATTTGGAATTTGGATGCTCTCGATTGATTGATTTATTCTTGCTTATCAAGCCATCGAGAAAATAATTTGATCAGTTCTTTTTTGGTATATTTTTCCTGGAGTGTTTTTTTTTCTTTTTCTAATTCCTGAATATTTTTTATATCTAATGCGCGACCACATTGAGAACAAAAAATATTCGTTCCAGGATTTTTCTTTCTGCATACATAACATTCTTTATTTTGAATGAAACCGTTTATGGGATTTCTTTCTGTAGGTTTTATATGATGTGCTTCTAATACAGCATTTTCCACGTCTTCAGTTGTAAGATGTGAATAGCGTTCAATCATCTTCCAGGAAGTCCAACCAAATTTATGCATAACTTGTTTCGGAGGGATTTTCGCCCGGAGATCCATTGTTGCAGAAGTATGCCGGAATATATGTGGGTGGAGATTCTTAGGAATGCTATTATTTCGTTTAATGATGGCAATAATCCCTTGCCGGGAATATGGACCTAATTTCTTACCATATCTCCGGACGAATAAATATGCGTCAGGATTATCTTTCTGAGGATGTTGATTGAGCCAATCGATAATATAAGGAACGGATTTTACCACAGGTACAGGGCGTTTTGATGATTTAGATTCCTGGACATAAATGATCATGTGAGTGCCTTTATCCGTGATATCCCCTATTCTCACGTTTATCGCCTCGAAGTTTCTAAGTCCTTCTAATAGGATCATAAGCAAGCATTTATCCATCGCCCGTGTCATATTATTTAAAATAATGTTTATTTCGTCTGTCGTTGGGAGCGCTTCAGGGTTTATTTTAGTTTTCGGTAATTTTTTGAGTTTAATAAAATCATGGGACTTGTCTAAATACTGCAAGAATCGTTTTATTACCATTTTGTAGGTATTCTGAGAGCTATTTTTTAAGGCTCGAAAAGAATCAGAATTGAGATACATTAATACATGCTTTTTCGAGAAACTATTCTTATTCCCTAAAAACTCAGTAAAATTAGCAAGGATTCTTCGATAATACTGTTTAGTGTAATCCTTTAAATTAGTTGCTTCATATAAAAAATCATCGATTAATTTTGACACAATCAAAAAAGAATTATTTAAGTAGATTTTTATATCTACCTATATAAATTAAACACTTTTAGAATTTATAATCCTTAATTTCTACAAATGTTTAATTTATTCCATTTTCCATGGAAATATTTTATTTATGATTAAAATTTTCGTTTGAAATTTAGGATTTCTGAATAGGTTCTGTTGGTTTTTGGATCGCTTTCTCTTGTTCTAATTCAACTTCCATTCTTGCAATTTCGTGATTCAGATCCGGTTTTGTCGCTTCAATCCCTTTTTGTAATTGCTTTAAATTATTAAGATGTACTTCTTTATCGATATATTGTCCCTGATGTATAACAGTTTCATTAGAATTCGCGTTTCTTGAATGTGAATTCAGGTAATAAAAGCTATATGAATCATCTTTTAATTTGTCTTCAAGAATTGTAAAACGTGCTTTATATTCTGCTTCACTTGCTCCTGGTGAGATTGTAGTAAAAAAATCCAATAAGACCTGGAAAAGTCCAATAATATCGCCTGTCGCATAAAAATATAATGCTAAGAAAACCACATTGATTATTACATCCCAAGGTCCAGGAATATTTAACACATTTGTAGAAATGATGATCCCATAAAATATATACATACAAATTAAGATCAATCGTGGTAATGTAATTTCACCTTCCCTGATTTTCTTTCCAAGTGCTTTGATTCGATTCCATTTTTTATAAACGCTATAATCTGAAAGAACGATTGCTTGGAATTCACGCCAGTAGCGAACCCATCGACTAACTGTAGCTTCTAAATTACGCTTTATAATATCTTTTTTAGTATTTATTGGCATATTAGAAATTGCTACAGATTTAGTATATTGTAATTTATCTTCGACTCCTCTGTGTTCGTTTGAAAGAAGCGCTCTAATACAGAGTATTGGGAGCATAACACCGAATCGATAAATGATTAATCCTATAGAAACATTTTCAGGAATATGAAGCAAACTGAGTGATAAAGCTGTTGCTATGATTATAAGAAGTTCTGTGTAACCGATTTTTTTTGAAGCAGCCCGTTTCAACCATACTGGATAATCTTTCATGTTATTTCTCCTTTTTCATTTTCCCACCCTTCCCCATCCTTTTATGGATTATTAATTAAATATTCTAATTCTTGTGCATTTTCAATATCATATTCGAACATGAGATTATCAACCATATCAAAATCGCACCATTTTTGCATCGGAAGATATTTGATATAATTGAGAATCCATTGCTTACCTTCTATATAAACATCATTTTTCGAATAGTAAATCGTGCTTGCAGGAACAGTAACTGTCTGAAGCGGTAAAATAAATCCGATATTCTCATTCGAATACCAAAATGAAATAACTTCAGGAACGCCCGTTTCGAACGTCAATAACGACTGTGCGATATTATTCAATTCTGAAGTAATTGCTGAGATAGTATAAAATACCACCATGAGTTTAATACCATATGTTGCTTGAGAATCTGGATCGTCTGCTGAACCATATTCCCGGTTGGTTGCACCCCAGCCTCCCTTTACCCATACTTTATTGATACGCTTTATTTTTTGTTCTGCTTTTAGCTTCCACACTTCAGAAGCGCTTAAATCGACTTGCGAATCAATATTACCTTCCGTGAATACTAAATAATGATCAGGTGTTAAAATCCAGGTAAAGACTTCTAAATCGGTTAATGTATCAGCAATTTTTTTCACAGTTTTTGAACCATCAAGCGCTAAATCCATTTTAAGAGCGCCCGTTTCAAATCTCTCAACGTAGATGTGGTTATTATCTCCGATCTTATAGAAAGGACTCCATGAAAATCCAATTGCATCAGCATAAAAAATATAATTCTGATCGGCATCGCTTGTACTAATAATGAGAGTATGTACAGAAGAGATATTATTAATAAAAGTTTTATCTGTTGCACTCGCCAATAATGTTCCTGCAGAATTATATACATATAAATTAAATGTGTATTGCGCTAATCCTAAATAAGCACCCGTTCCACATTCAAAATCTATTCTTATTCTGTACCATGTATCATTAGCCGCAGCGAACATAACATTCCATCCCGTGCCATCTTTATATTTACAATCACCGCCTTGAAGTCTTATTCTCATACAATCATCTAAAGCTGAGTCCTCTAAGAAGAATACATTCTCACAAGTGACATCGGTACTTCTAATATATCCTTCGACCGTTCCTGATTCTTGCCCCTTAACATAATATCTCACACGACAATGTTTAGTATTATCGGTATCATTAAGCTTTAATATATATTGATGACCGCCCACTCCAGTAACATCAACTACAGTATCTAAAGTGCCAGTATTACGAAATCCCATTGGGATTGCACCATCGGTGTCATTTTCAAACGAAAGATTTCCACGAAGTATTTTTTCCCATATCTTTACCTTCACAGTATTACATTTTTCATTGATAATCTGAGCTAAAACCTCTTCACTCTGATTCGCAATATCAGCATTTAACCCAACAGGTTCATATTTGGTTGCTTCTGTACCAGGCATGATGTTTTTTAATTCATCAGAAAGTGAAACTAATTTAATTTTCTGGTCTTTTTGCTTGTCTGCTGAAATGATCATGCCTTCAAATACAACTTGATCAGCTAATGTAACATCTAATAATTTATTTCGTCCATCATAATAGCCCGTAGCCCATGAATATTCTACTGAATCAAAACAGATAATCCCACCAGTTTCTGTGGAGTCTGTAGTAAACATCAATCTCGTAAGACCAGAGCCATCATCATTTACATTAAACGCAGCACCACTCTTTTCAAGCGTTCCATCTACATAAATATCATATGTATTTGCCGTAGCATTAAACACCAATTTAATATGATACCATGTGCATCCTGTGTATGTAGTGAATGAATCCAGCGCGTTTTCTGTTGCTCCATTGTTTGTAATATAATAGAGATTCCCATCATTATCGAATCTAAGCCAGCAGCAAATATTCCCCGATCCGTCTTTTATCTGGATATCCCCTATTTTATTCGTATAAATTAATAGATTATGGAGTTCAATCGTTCCGCTCATTTTCGCTGAAGCGAAATTATTATACATAGAAGCCACATTCGCACCCTGGTCATCTTCTAACCATACCACACGGGCATGCCCTTCGAACTTATCAATAACAAACTCATTGGTAGAAACACCTCCAGCCGTCCATCCTGACGGTGCGCTTCTAAGTGTTGCGTTTCGGAAGTTATAAAATCCTTTATATAACACTCCCGCTTGATCGATCTTAGCGTAAAAATAAGAGGTAGCGATGTCTCTGATGATAATAGTATCATCAGGTTCGAAAGTGACATTTTCGCTATTTATGAGCATTGTAGCCTTCGGAATATCCCTTTCTTTATGGACGATCTCATTTCTCATCACTTCTGAAGTTATTTCAATATCAGCAACTTTATTTGCATTCCTTCCAACATACCATCCATCCGCCCATGAATAATCAATTGCATCAAACCATGCGTATTTAACATTTTGACCACCTTGATCTGATTCAATCCTAAATCGATCAATATTAGGATTTAATGGAACGGGTAAGTCTTCATTAGAATCAAGAAGGATATTATTTTCATCATAAATATATACATTAGCGGTATCAGCGGTCATACTTCCACTATAAGGGGTGGGCGGGGAAAACCCTCCATCACAATCAAAATCACATCTAAGTCGATACCACGTATCACTTGAAGGCGTAAATATTGTAACATATTGAGAAGTAGTTCTTTTATAATACTGTAAATTTCCATCGCGTATTCTTATTATTAAACTCGAAAGAGTATCATCTAACATGTGAAAATATATCCATTCATTCACATCATCTACTTTTATCCATAATTCAATTATGCCATTATTTTGAGCAGAACTAAAAACTTGGGTTGCTTTAGTAAATCCCGCACCTTCGTCATAAACTCTAAGAACTTTCTTATGTCCTCCAGAAGTTTCCACAATAGAGCATTTTACAGTAGAAGATGGATTAGAGAATGACCAATCAGTAGGGGGACTATCTCCCACTTCCGCATCAGTAAAACTATATTTTCCAAGATAATCCCCTTGATTTTTAATATAAACTTTCATTATTCCTCACTCTCTTTAAAGATTTTATACGAGTAATAACTCATAAAAATAAGAATTACTAAAGCTAATGGTAATTCCCAATAGAGTTCATAAAAACAAATTTCATAACCAAATAAATTGATTGTTGTCATAAATCCAATATTAACTCGGGCAATTCCTCCCCAAATGAAATTTAGGAATGCAATATAAACTATAAAAAAAAGGAAAAACCATCCTAAAATCCCAAAAACACATACAAATCGTAGTTTTCTATTATATTTCATGTCCGTGATTTTGCCTCCAGGAACTCCAATGTTTTAAATTTAAATACTGTTCCATTCCCAGCAGCGGCTTTCGTGCCACCTTGTTGTTTCGAGCAAAATACATACATCCCTTCATTTGTACCATCCATCTTAAGATATGTAGGTGTGCTGCTAATCTGAATATCAACACGCCAAGCTCCGGAGGCATTAAGCGATTTCATCTGAGCAATTAATGAATGAAAATCATCTGCTGTTTTCAAATAGACTTCTGTGAGTTTTAATACTCGTTTAATCTCGCCTAAATAAACAGATATCCGTTTATCACTAATCATTTGTGTAATATCAATATTCAATGATATAATGTCTATATTCCAATCTATACATGCAATCTGAAGTGTCTTATTATTCAAATGAACCCATCCATAATTTAATGGCATTTTAATCTATCCTCCTATGTCGCCATTGTTTGTCTTCTTTCATCCATTCTAATAATTCGATCATCCTTGTTTGTTGATAAGCTAAATTATCTAATCTTTCATTAAACGGATCTAACGGAGCGATTAATTCAGGTTTTTCTTCAGCGACACGGACGGTTTGCTCACGCATGACAATCCCTCCCGCTTGCGCACCTCTCACTTTCCCACCTCCACCAAGTCCCAGAATTTTATTAAACCAATCAAAGATGCCTTTTATCCAATTAATAAGCGATTTAATAGCATCAATAAGGAATTTTATAACCGCTACCACCACTTTTATAACCACAGCTAAGATTTTAATAACAAAGACTATCGCTTTAATAACATACATTAGCCCCATAATTGCACCTTTCATAGCAAGCATAATCTCAGGGGATGACATAATCTCCTCCATAACCTCAGCAATAACTCCCATAATCAATTCCAGCGCACTAAATAACTCATCAAAAAGTGATTGATTGTCTGATAACATGGACATAAACATTTCCAGGAACATAATCAACGGTTGCAATGCTACACCTATGATTTGCTCTATAATTGGGGAAAACTGCATTAGTAAATCCACAAAAAACATAATAATTGGCATTAACGCTTGCATCAATGGCATTAACGCTTGTTGGAAAATCGCAGCAATAACTTTAATTATTGGAGTAAATAAATTAAGAATATTAAGAAATGGTTTTAATAAAGTGATTAATTGCTCCATTGCCCATGCCTGGATCGGATTTGCCACTAAGGTTTTGAGCATCCCATGCATTGATTTTACGCCTTTATTGGTTTTTGCACTTCCAACCTCTTTACTTAAATCTTTCATTTGTTTCGCGGGCGTTTCTGCTTCCTTTAAAGTGCTTACTAATTCATCAATCGCTTTTATTACAGGAGCAAATTCACTTTTCGCTTTTGACATTGCATCTGTAATTTCAACGATTTCACCTGTTAATTCATCGATCATTGTTCCCGCTTTTCCGAAAAGCTCAATATCCGATTCTGTAAAGGGCAATCTCGACAATTTATATCACTTTTTTATTTGTTATATTCTTTAAATCCTGGAGTGGTTGATCTATATATGATGGTGGCTGTAAATCTGGTGGAAATAATTCATCCATATCATATTGCTCTTCCAATGGTACGCCAAATGTAATTATACCTCCTGATTTTCTCATATCTCGGAATGGTAAATCGACACGTCTGACTGTGTACGTTGCCCAGCAGTAGCGTATAGCTTCCGCTCGCTCTACTGCTGTCATCTCATCTATTTTATCCCGTGACAACCCTAATATATCCATCATCAGGAATTCAGCATAAGATTCTGGTAATTCAACCTCACCAGGAAACTCTAAGCATCGTTGGAATCTGTTAAAGTTTCCTTGGATTCTAAAAAATCCTTTTTCGAAATATACTCTTTTTCTTTGAATGCTTTTAAGGATTTCATGAATTTATCAAGAGGCAAGGTAAATATTTGCTTTACCGTGAGTTTTGGCTTCTTTAATGCACTTGCCATCATTCGCACACCCTTGAGTACATCTTTGCGTTCTTCTTCATCGAGTGTTTTATACCAATCAAATGCTAAGTATTCTTCCTTATCCTTAAAGATGAATTCAGGTTCTTCTTCTTTTTTTTCCTCTGTTATTTTAACCACCTTGGTTTATGTTGTTATTAATGCACTTGGATCGGGTAATGTATCATATTTTCCTGAAAAGGAAGGAACGCAATCTTCGCCTCCCTTCATTTTGAACGTGACTTCCGCTAATTGTCCCGCTTCAGGAATGGATATTACTTCATAATCTGCAACATACATATTCGTAATTTGAATATATTTCTCTTTCCCAACAGTCGCATCATAATATACTTTCAATGGATTTTTCGTTTTATCAGCATACGTTTTTTCTACTTCTTCAAGCTCGCCTAAGTCATGGAGTTTTCCTGCAAGTTCCAAACTATATTCTCTTTTTCCTTCCCATTCTAACGTATGTCCTAAATCATCAATAAGTTGCTCTGATTCGTGTGGTATTGCTAATGCTAATGTTGCTGTTTTAATTTTCAGTCCATTTATTGCAACGTCGTTCCAATGAATTACCATATTTCTTGCGCTTCGTTTTCCTGTTCCATTTAATCCCGTATCATCCCAATTAGCCCATCCACCAACGCCTGATCCCCATCGTTGATCATGAAAATTATTATTGCATGACATTGCACTTTCCACGGTTGCGAAGCTAAGCCCTTTTGTTGAAACAACTTCTTTCAAGAGTTTACCAGGTTCGATTACCCATTTATAAGCGGTAGGCAATACTCCACGTACTGTACGATGGAGATGATTTGTCGAAACTAAATCTTTTTGCTTATAATGAACAAAAAGCGTATCCTTATCATCTACGTCTGAGAAGTCAGCATCAATCGTTCCTATGCCAGTTACCCATGTTCCACCAACAACTTTATGGGTAAAACATGCAAGCATAAGAAAAGGATCTTTAAATACCGTTTCAATATCAGCTTCCCCTGGAGTTAATTCATTGGAATATATAATCGTTGGATCAAGAGAATCAAACGTGTAAATAGTCTCTTCAGAATATTTTGGCTTTGGTGGTCCTAATCCTACTAATGGATTGAATGGAATATTCTGATCTACTGCTGGATTACCCGCGTTAAAAGTTCCTTCTCGTCCCCAATATGCATATTCTCCTTTATATCCCATTATTTTTTCAATTCCTTTATTTTTGTTTTAAATTTGTATTTATTTTTTCTAATTCTATTTTTTCTAAATTTGATTGTTATATGATACCAGCCATCCTTTTCTGGCTGGATTTTTATTTTTTTCCATAATCGTGGAGTCCAATCGAATTCAATTGTCCCGCTGAGATTTTCATTTAACATTTTCTTTAATATCGCCTTCTTTTTTTTGATTGGATTTCACTTCTTTACTTTGTAACAATTCACGCAATTTTCCATTCAAATAATTGATTATTCCTTCTAACTGAACAATTTGAATGGCATAAACATCAAATTCTTGCTTGAATTGACGCGTAATTTCTTCGAATTTTTTCTGAGACAAGTCCCGTTTTCGAACTATCCCATTTTTCTGCTCAAGGAGCGTATTTATTTCATTTTTTAATTCGTTTTCATTCATATTTTTTGAACCTCTATTTTTGTTCTAATAATTGGATTCTTGATTTTAAATCTTCAATTTCAGATTTTAGGCTTTCTACTGTAGCCACTTCTATCTCTGTTTTACTTAATACTTGTATAAACTTCTTACCTAATGGATTTTGTAAGGGATCAATTAGATCTTCGTGTCCTTTTTCCCATTCCTCTATGACAATGTATTCCTTACCTTCATGATATTCCGTTGCGGTTTGCGTATATTTTTCAATTACCATTATACATGATTACCCCCTAATGTTTCTGTGCCAGTTCCAGCATTACTAAAATTAGCAGTTGTATTATT
>JABAOF010042342.1_pt1 | contig 11787 bp, 9 predicted proteins | sample 7062171 | NCBI WGS metagenome assembly JABAOF01 (sample SAMN14538628, study PRJNA623070) | marine sediment metagenome | biome: marine biome [ENVO:00000428]; feature: marine pelagic biome [ENVO:01000023]; material: deep marine sediment [ENVO:00002113] | place: India: Gulf of Khambhat ... | reverse complement strand
CCGTGTTAGGATAGCGTATTTATGGAGCCACGTACCGTGAGGGGGGGAGGGGGGTCTCCTAGAGAACTAGATGTATACATAACATCGGCGATTTTTTTCCAAAAAATGTACTTAAGTTAGATTATTTCAACAGTCTTATATCTGCTTCTTAAACCACTTACTATTTTTACCTGTTTTCCAAAATACTTGGATAGAAGCTTGATCAATGCTTGATTAGCCTTACCTTTTCTTGCGGATTCTTTCAGCCTTACGAAGAACTCTCCTTCCCCAATCCTTTCTACTGCATTTTCTTTGGCCCCAGCTTTAACCACAACTTTTATCTTCATCTTCTTTCCACAAAGAAAAATGCAATATTTTAATATGATCGTCTTCGGCTAAAACCTACTACTAGCTACACACTGTTCGCAATGCAATAGGAATTCAAGTGGTTATATCAGGAAAGACGAGAAGAAAAATTGCCTGATATCTTCATAGACCCCCTATCTTACCATTTATATAATAAAGTATTCTGCTTTGAGAGATGTAATGAGAAAGGATGTTCTTTGGTTTGGGGTGGCTGTTCTTCTTATGGGAATAATCGTCATCGAAGTAACAGGAGATGGGAGACCACTTATACCTTCAGAATATATGTATATTGGAGTTGTTCTTTTATTTTTTGGAGTTATATTAATAAGTTTTGGTGCAATACTGTCCAGAAAAGATATATTCTAGAGTTATGAGAGATCTTTCCTTGTTCAGCCCCCCGACTTTATTTATGCAAGATATTTAAAAATCGGATATAAGTCGCTGTTTCGATTCTAGCGCTTGAGCGTCATAACCCAGATTCTTCAGGTAGCGAGTGAACTCGTTAATAAATCCGTAGGCCAAGAAGATTTTTTCGGGGTCCACCTTCTTAACGATGTTCATCAAGTCTTGGAAATCAGCGTGATCACTAAGGGAAAACCCTCTTTCAGCCCTACCCCAGAAAGCATAAGAGGGGTGAGTCGCCCATCCTGTGAACTCTATTTTGACTGCATCAAACCTCTTTGTGAGCCTATTGATCAAGTGACCTCTGTAGGGTGATAGGAGCATCCATGTATCCTTCTCAAGATTCTCTGCCTCAGAGTAGATTGCATAGTCAGTTTTAAGGTTCACTCCTTGACTTTTATACAAGGTGTTGAACTTGTGTATGGAGTCGTGCACTATCAGCTTATCGTACCAGCCGAAGAGCTCTGTGAGGATCTGAGACTTTCCGAGGGCGTAGCCTAGGAGGACAACCCTACGTCCCATGGAAAGGATACTCAAGGCGTACTCCATAGATCTTTGAACCGTTTCACCAAAGTCATCGAAGACATAGCTTGGCTGTCCGTATGTCGCCTCCATCAGGAGGTATCTCGCTTTGATAGGCTTGAAGCCCCTTAGGAAGAGCCTATCTCTAATGTTTATATCGCCTGTATACAGAATCTCATCCTCTATAAGAGCAGACCTTGAACCCAAGATGTGTCCAGCTTCGAGCAACTCGACGTGTTCGCTATCCTCCACGTATTTTTCGACATCTGACAGTCCTCTCTTTTGAGCTAAGCTGGCTGTTTCCTTCGAAAGGATAGGTTTTCCACAAAGCTTTCGAGGTATGTGATCCATATGGGCATGGGATATTATGTGGTAGTCTGCCCTCAATCCGCTGATTTTATCGATAGCATATCTTCTCCCTTTGAATTCAAGGAGCATGCCTTCGCCGATTCGTTGTATCTTTGGTACACACATTTTATTATCAAACCCTGGTGATTCATTGGGTTATAAGATTGGAAGGCCGGGTGAGAAGATCAATGTTAGGTATTCGGGGACGTCTATTTAAATTCGAAATAAATCCAAAGTATTAGTGGAAGGCCAACATGATCAAGATAGGAATCATAGGGAAAACCAACACAGGTAAAACTACATTCTTCAACGCCGCCACTCTGCTCTCGGCCGAGATCAGACCTTACCCCTTCACGACCAAGACTCCTAACATAGGCACAGCCAGCGCTTCCAGTCCGTGTGTCTGCAGAGAACTCGGTGTAAATGACGATCCAAGAAACTCGATCTGCATTAATGGTTGGAGGTTCGCCTCTACAACTATCATAGATCTTCCAGGCCTCATTAAAGGAGCTTGGATGGGAAAGGGCTTGGGAAATCAATTCCTGAGTATAGCAGCTCAGTCGGATGCCCTCGTACACCTCATCGACGCTTCAGGAGGCATCGACGCTGACGGCAACCTCGTGGAGGCTGGCTTCGGGGATCCAGTAGCAGACTACTTCGACGTCGAAGAGGAGCTCGTGATGTGGTACTTGAAGATGATCGAAGGGAACCGGAGGGAAATAGAAAAGGAATTGAAACAGAAAGACCTAATCAAGGCCATGATGCCAGTCCTATCGGGCGTAAAGGTCACCGAGAGACACGTGGAGTCCGCCCTGGTGGCGTCAGGCCTCGTCAACAAAGACTACACCGAATGGGACGAGGAGGAATCCAAGAGTTTCGCCTACTATCTTAGAGACATCTCGAAGCCCACCGTCGTAATTGCCAACAAAATGGATCTACCTAACTCAGAAGAGAACTTTATTAGTATCAGCAGAGAGATCAAGGACGTCATCGTCGCACCGGCAAGTGCCGACGCCGAGCTCGCCCTGAGGAGAGCCGAGCAGAAAGGCCTCATAGAGTATAGGCCTGGTAGTGAAGATTTCAAGGTGATCAACCCTGGTGAATTGACGGAGAAGCAGAGATGGGCCCTCAAGTACATGGATAAGTTCGTCTTCTCTCGTATTATGAGGACAGGCGTCCAATTTGCTCTAAACACCCTCATCTTCAAGATCATGGGATACAAAATGATCTTTCCCGTAGAAGACCCAAACCGATACTCCGATAAGTCAGGACGAGTCTTACCCGATGTCTTCCTAATGGAGAACGACTCCACCCTCATGGACCTCGCCAGAGAGATCCACACCGAGCTGGCCAAGAACCTACTCCACGGGATCGACGTCAGGACGGGCCTCAAGCTCCCCACAGGCTATACCCTTAGAGACCGGGATATCTTAACTTTGGTAACAGCTGCCAAGCCGAAGAAGGCTAGGAAAGTATAAGCGTATACTTCATTCGATGCATACCNNGTTTTAAGTAGATAGGCTAGAGCAGACCCTGCGATGAGCACGAACACAGAAATTCCGTATGCTGGAGTGAAGGAACCTATGGTATCAGCAATATATCCCGCGACCCAAGGTCCGGTCATCTGTCCAGCACCGAAGAATATCGAGTTCAGGATGGCCAAGGAGAAGGTGGCGCGTCTTGACCCAAAGTAGTCACCAGCAGCGGCCGCCATGATAGTTGGAGTTGCAAAAGCCGAAAGCCCAAATAGAATACTTGAGAGAAAGAAACCAGCGACATTTCTGAGTCCTATGAAAAGTAGGAAAGAAGAAGCCAAGCTTAGATAGACGAGGGCGATACTTTTCCCTCTGCCTATCTTGTCGGAGACGGTGCCCCAGATGAAAGCGCTGCCTATGCCCATCAGGCCCACGAACGACCAGAGCCATCCCGCCAGCTCCACCGAGAGTCCAATCTCTCTCTCGAGGTAAACGGTGAAGAAGGTGGCGTAGATTATATAAGTGAATCCGAAGGTGAAGTATACGAGGCCCAGGTGATAGAGTGTAAAATCTTTGAAGGGATTATTATCGGTCATAACTGCTGGAGGTTTCCTCTCATTTCTTTGGTTGAAGTTCTCCCTTCCCAGGGGTTTCAATCCCTTCTCCTCAGGGCGATCTCTGAGTAAGAGATAACTCAATAGAACCGTGATTAGGGTCGATGCTCCAAGAGTATACCACGAGTACCTCCAACCCTCAACTCCATGCATCTTCAAGATCTCGGGTATAACCAAGCCGCCGATTGTGAGGCCCACGCCGTCACCAGTCAGCTGCATACCCATGGCTAATCCTCTTAACTGAGAATTAAACCAGAGAGCCGTCAGAGCAAACCTCGGAACGTTAGACCCCCCGCTCCCCATCCCCGTTAAAAACCTGAAGAAGAAGGCTTCCTCAAAAGTTTGCGAGATCCCTGTCAAAATCATCGAAGCCGAGACAACGAAGAGGGAGAACGTGATTAGCCTTCTAACGCCAAACCTGGCCAATACAAATCCTCCTATAAGGGTGAAGAGAGAGTAGCCCACGAAGTTGGCAGTGGCTAACAGACCCGTTTGGGTATAGCTCAGGCCTAGGCCGTCCTTCATACTCGGCAGGATCATGGCGTAGCTGAATCGAGCGAAACCTATTGCAGTTATCCCAACAGTGAGACCTGTGAGGGCGATGATCCAAGCATAATGAAGTCTTTTTCGATGTCTTTCCATAATAAATCTAAAGTTGGGTCCAAATGGTAATTAAGTCTCGAGTAAGGCTGGCGTAGAATGAAATACAGTAATTTATGGCTAGGCGACAGATTAGGACCGGGTCATTACACTTACTTTGGAAGAACCTGCGACGTTCTGTACGGCTATAATGTTAGGTCTACCCTGTGCATCCACGATTTGACCTGGGGTTATGATGATATATTGGCCCGTCCCGCTGGTGTGGCGAAAGATCTGTCTCATCACGTGCTCCCTGTTTCTCGGGTCCATATGTATATCAAATTCGTCGACGGCTCTGATAGGGGACTTGATGTGTTGCTGCAGAGCGAGAAGGAAGCACATGATTGCCGTTGTCCTCTCACCGCCACTCTGTGTATGGGCATCGAGGACAGTGGGTGCTGCACCTCTGAAACCTACCAGCAGCTCCAGTCCGGCTTCGTCGACTTCTTCAGGGTCGATTAGCCTCACGTCTCCGGCGGCATCTACGTCGCCTAGAATCTTCCGGTAGGTTTCGCCTACTCCGCTTAGGAGGTGGCTTACATTCTCCCTCCACTTCCTCTCCCTGAACTCAAGTTCTTTCAGTGCTCTTTTCCTATTGGAGGCCGCAACTTGGGCCTTCTGCCTCAGCTCTTCGAGGAAGTCCTTATATTTAGTGTACATCTTCTCCGCGTCTGAGGATACGTCTGTCAGACCTGAGAGATGGATGTTCACCATCTTGATCTCGTCAAGTACTTCAAAGGGGCTTCTGCTTGTCTCGATCCTTGAACCCAGTGTCTCGGCAGACTTCTCTAAGTCCTTTAGTTCCCTAGTGATCCTTCGAATCTCCACCTGGAGATGTGAGATCTCCTTCGTTATTAACGTCCTCCGGAACTCGAGGATAGCCTCTCTTACCCGGCTGTTGATATATCTCTCCCTCTGTTTTTCGATCTCGCTCCTCAGCTTGACGATAGAAGCTCTAAGGGATTTGATCTCTGCCTCAGTCTTTCGAAGCCTGCGCTCCGACTCGTAGATATTGAGTTGGAGGTGGCTTAGATCTAAGGGCGGGTTTTTCCCCTTGAAAAGGTCGACATAAACTCCATGGAGTCTTATCTCGGTCTGAGCCTCTGCATTTCCTCTTTCGTATATGATCATGCTGTGATATCGCTGTTCTAGGTTGTAATCTAGCTCTGCAGATTTAGCTTTAGACGTCTCTTTGGCCTCTCTTATGCCTTCTAGGTCCAACTCTATCTCGCTCATCTCCTCCTCCATTTGCCTTAGCTTCGTACTTAGAGCCTGTACATTGTTCTCTAGCCTTATACAATTTGACCAAGCGTACTCTACAGCGAGCCTCCTCTTGCTCTCTAAGAGTCGCCTCTTCCTTTGGTACCTTTCGTATTCACTCCGCCAATGGTTCAGCGTCTCCCCAGCCTTTTCCAGCATGGTTTCGACGGCTTCCTCCTCGCTGAGTATGTGTGAAAGGTTTTCTCTCACCTCAAAGATCTTCTCTCGGTATTCCGCAAGGCCCACAGCTTCCTCCACCATCCTTAACTTCTCCTTATGGTCTATTACGCTGAACTCCTCGATCATGTTTTGATGCATAATGATCAGCATATTGTCGGGGTTGATGTTCAACCTCGAGAGAATACGCAGGACCTCAGCCTTAGAGGCTGAGTGAAAGCCTACCTCATACCAGTAGGTTCCATCCCTCTTTAGATATCTCGAAAGAATGAAGTCGTCAGATCTACTACTGACAATAGGCCTCTTTCCTCCGTCTGGAGCGTTGTCAAAGGCGACCGTTATCCTGGCTAAGTCCTTCCCTCTCCTTATGAGGTCGCTGAGCCTTTTAGATCTCTCCGTATAGGTTTGACCCAAGGCGACGGCCAATGCCAAGAGAATGGAAGACTTGCCCGATCCATTCGGCCCACATACGATGTTGATCCCTGGCCTAAAGGGTATCCTCGCGTATTCGTAGGACATGAAGTTCTCTACGATAATCTCCTTGATTATGCCCTTGCTCTCTGATTTGTTCCTTTCTCTCATCTATAACACGATTTTCCTTAACCTACAGATCAATTTCGTGACATCTACAGATATAAAGGGATACAACTAGACAATTACCAATAGAGGTTAATTATGTTACCTTGTTGTTCGGAAGCAGCGAATGCTGATAAATGGAGAAAGCATAAGAGATATTCAAACCTAGTTCAGTTGGATGTGTTGTTGGATGAAGGGTTCAATGGCGATAGCGGAGATCCTCAAACTTGAGGAGATACCATTCGTAAGCGTTTATCCCAGCGCCGGAAGTGAAGCTGCGATCATCAACAATTGCACTGAAATAGGAATCAGAACCATACTCGCCAGACAGGAGAGAGTGGCGGTTAACATCGCAGACGGCTACACACGGGCAAGCCGTCGAACAGGTGTAGCCATGGTTTCGGGTGGAGTTGGAGTCGAAAATGCCTTTCCAGGAGTATCACAAGCCTTTGCAGATTTAGTGCCGATGCTTATACTGATGGGTCAATCACCCAGACATAGATTAGGTTCACGTCCTCCCCAGGATTTTGACGCCTTGTTCAGCCTACGAGAACGTACAAAATGGATTGAGCGCATAAACTTCGCCAGTCGCGTACCGGAACTGATGAGACGAGCCTTCACCTACTTAAGAACGGGTAGGCCTTCACCCGTAGCTTTGGAGATACCTAGAGACGTGGCAGACGAAGAGTTCGATGATACGAGTTTCAGTTATAAACCAGTCGTAGGTTGGAGGTCGGCTGGAAACCCCCACGATGTGGAGGTCGCCGCCAAGGGTCTTTTGGCGGCAAAGAGACCCCTCATCTATGCTGGAGAGGGAGTCTACTATGCTGGAGCCTGGAACGAGCTTCGCGAGTTTGCGGAGCTGGTAGAGGCACCTGTGATGACTACTCTCAAGGCAAAGGGCGTGTTTCCAGAGAATCACCCCTTGTCTGTAGGTAGTGGAGGAAGAACAGGGAGCAAGGTAGCAGCTCACTTCCTTCGTAAGGCCGACTTGGTATTCTCCATAGGGGCGAGTCTCACAAAAGGCGATGGAGCTCCTATTCCCACTGGTAAGGTTATCGTTCAATCGACCGTCGACGAACTTGACATCAACAAGGATTACCTGGCCGACTACGTCATGGTAGGTGATGCCAAGCTTGTTTTGAGGCAACTGATCGATGAGATGGAAAAACGAGTCGGAGTACGAGGTCACCAAGGAAATAGGTCGCTCAGAGATGAGATTGAAAGACTTAAGATGGAATGGTTGAAGGAATGGATGCCAAAATTGACCTCAGATGAGATACCAATCAACCCTTACAGAGTCATATGGGATTTATTGCACGCAGTCGATAGGAAAAAAACGATTGTGACACACGATGCCGGCTACCCACGAGAGGAGTTGGCCTCTATGTGGGAGACGATCACCCCACGAGGCTATCTCGGCTGGGGACACCACAGCACACTGGGCTACTCACTCGGAGGGTCGATGGGTGCCAAACTCGCTGAGCCCGGAAAGCTAGTTGTCAACATCATGGGCGACGGCGCCTTTGGCATGGTTGGGATGGACTTTGAGACCGCGGTGAGAGAGAAGATACCGATACTGACGATAGTCCTCAACAACTTAGGCCTAGGGATGTACTTCAAGTTCACCCCCAGCACAGCTGCCCTATCGGGCAACTACGCCAAGATCGCAGAGGGAATGAGGGGCTATGGCGAGAGGGTTGAGAAGCCCGACGAAATCATCCCAGCGATCAAACGGGCGAAGAAATCTGTAGAATCTGGACGAGCTGCCCTGCTGGAGATCATGACCAAAGTCGAAACGGCTAAACAGGGGTCTTACTGGAACGACTTATATGAAATGTGAATACAACAAATTTAAGATTCTTATTAACAGATCTGATCTCACCAGTTGGTGAGACGACGGCTGCGGATACTGCTAATTGAGACTTCTGCCTAGTAATTAAGTGATTTTATTCTTCTAAACCAGTAGTCAGTTCAATCCGAGAATAAAAGATTCTTGACAAGCATCTACAAATGAATTGATTCCTAATTCTACAATATCTGATTCTCAGTCATCATAAGATTTATATTTACATTTTTTCAAATTTTTTAGTATATTTTTTCGACCAGAGATTTAGAGAAATTTCATTATTGATGGATGTGTGACTGGGGTTGAGAGTTATAACTGATTCACGTGTGGCTCAAAGCCCTAAGGAGGAAGCCTCAACCACCGATGTGATCCAGACCTTCAAGAGGGTCTCTGATAACCCCCTCACCCGAAGTATATTGAGAATCCTCTGTAAATTCTGTCAGAAGGACGGCGACAACCGACTTGATATCGCCCTTCAGCTCTACGTAGGTGAAATAGAGGAAGCCTGTTTCTCCTGTAAGACCGCTAAAGAAATTATATCCCCGATCTTGAAGACCGCTGCCAAGACCTTCGGCGTTTCAGGGAAACAGCTCAGAGAGAGGTTTAGGGACCCCTACTGGCGTAGGGGACTGGTCAACGTGATCAAGGGGATAGCCTGGTTCGGCGTTAGGCGCCCCTATGTGCCAAGCGCCCCCTTCCAGATCGTGTGGAACATAACCAGGGCCTGCAACCTAAGGTGTATACACTGCTATGAAAGCGCCGGGTCGCGGGCTCCTGACGAGCTTGGCAGAGCAGAAGTCCTGAAAAGCATCGACAAATTGGCGGATGCCGGCTGTCTGATCCTCGCATTCTCCGGCGGAGAGCCCACCATACATCCTCATATCCTCGACTTCATCAAACGCGCCGCGAACAGGGGGATGTATGTCGCCATGGCCACGAATGGAGTTAAGCTAGCCGACATCCGCACAGTGAGAGAGTTGAAGGGAGCGGGCCTCAGGTTCGTGCAGGTCAGCCTTGACGGACTTAACCCTGACACAAATGATCGATTTAGGGGTGTCCCCGGTGCCTGGGAGAAGACGGTTCAGGGCATAAAGAACTGTGTGACCGATGAGCTATTTGTGGAAGTCGCCACAACGGCTACCCATTACAATTACAAAGAAATCCTGGACCTGATTGACTTCTCCGACGAGTTAGGCGCAGACTGGTTTATGATCTACAATTTTGTGCCCACAGGTAGGGGAATTGACATAGTGGAGGCTGACCTCACACCAGAGGAGAGGGAGGAGGTCCTTTTCATGGCCTTCTGCAAGACGATGAACCTTAGGATAGACATGCTTTCCACGGCGCCCCAATTCGCCCGTGTCGCTCAGCTTATTGGAGAGGAAGGCCCTTGCAGCGGATTGTATAATAAGTTTCAGAGGGGAACCGTGATCCCAACTCACTTCTATAACCCAGAGTATGGTAACGAGTATCTGAGACGGCTCGCCGACTTCATTGGGGGATGCGGAGCCGGGAGGTTCTACATCTCTTTGGAGCCTAACGGGGACATGTACCCTTGTGTGTTCTTCCCACACGAGAAGGCTGTCAGGGTGGGCAACGTTTTGAGAGACGACTTTGAGGATATCTGGAGAAATTCGGAGCTACTCTGGAATTTGAGGGTCAAGGATAACCTCAGCCCCAACTGCGGTACCTGTGAATACCTTTACACCTGCGGCGGTTGTAGGGCGCGGGCATACAACTACTATGGGAATCTTAAGGCCCCTGACCCTGGCTGCGTCGTGAACAACGAATATTGGATAGAGCTCAAGAGCCGTTTGATAGAGAAACATAAGAGGGAGGGGCATCCTGCTCTAGACGGATTCTGGGTGGATCGAAGATTAGGACTCTACTCATAGAGCCGAACTCGAAATTCGCTATTAAGAGCATCCTCGGAATCTCAGTTCCACCCCTTGGTGTGGCCTACATCGCCTCCTACGTCAGGGAGAACTCCAACCACGAGGTTAGGATCTTAGACGCGCTGACCCTCAACTACACCCAGAGAGAGATCATCAAAACTATTGAGGACTTTGAACCAGATGTAGTTGGAATAAGTGTCCACTCTACTCCCTCGATCTACGACGCCTACGATGTCGCTCGGATCGTGAAAGAGGTGGATCCCGATATAACTATCGTCACAGGGGGTGTTCACGTTACTTTCACCGCCGAAGAAGTCCTTCAGGAGTGCTCACAGATCGACATCGTGGCCCGAGGTGAGGGAGAGGCGACGATGCTGGACCTATTAAATCATCTTGAGAAAGGTGAATCTCTTAGGAATACACTAGGTCTATCCTACCGCACCAACCGAGGAGAAATAGCGGAGAACTCTACGAGGCCTTTTATCGTTGACCTTGATACCATTCCCTTCCCGGCTTATGACCTCCTCCCTATGGAGAAGTACAGGAGGGGGAATCATCCTTTCGCGACGATAATTACCAGCCGAGGCTGTCCCTATAGATGCATTTTCTGCTCCTCTTCGGAGTTAGCCGGGAGGAAGTGGAGGGCCAGGAGCTCTCAGAATATACTCGAAGAGCTGAAGCTCCTAAGATATGAGTACAATGTGACCCACATCGAGTTTCTTGACGATGTGTTCACCTTGGATCATAAGAGGGTGGAGGAGACCTGTAAACTCATATGGAGGGAGAGGTTAGACATCGAATGGATCTGCTCCTCAAGAGCGGATACGATCGTGTGTTACCCCCAGATCGCCCAGAGCCTCAGGAAGGGCGGGTGCAGCACCGTCTATGTCGGCGCCGAGTCGGGCTCCCAGAGAATGCTGAACACCATGAAGAAGGGCATAACCATAGACCAAGTCAAAAAGGCGGTGAAGATCCTCAAGAACGCTGGCTTAAAGGTTCTTGCCTCCTTTGTTTTAGGTCTTCCCGGGGAGACTAAGGAGGAGGCCGAGAAGACCATCGAGTTCGCCCTTGAGCTAAACCCAGAGCTTGTTCAGTTTACCATCTGCACACCCTATCCGGGGACACCCCTCTACAGGGAGGCCAAGAGCAGAGGACTACTCCTCACCGATGACTGGATGCAGTATAACGTCTTAACTCCGGTCATGAAACTCTCTCACCTGTCCTTCGATGATCTTAACGATCTCCTGAGAAAGGCTTATGTCAGCTTCTACACCAGGCCCTCATTTATATGGAGACACCTCAAGCAACAGAACTTCTTCGTCGTGAAGAAAGTCTTTTCAACGGCCTACCATTACATCATCGACAGCCTTTTCAGGTGCAAGAGGAAATTTTGAAGGGATTGTGGTCAATTTTTTCTTAGACACCTCCTTGAATTGAGGACTGCAATTTTAATAGGCTATAGAAACTTGAGATCTTATATCTTATATTTTTTAGCACATTTACCAGTAAAATGGAGACTAGTACTTTCTTATCTTGTTCGTCTTCTTAAACCTATTCGGCGGCGACGCTGACTTCGTAGTGTTCCTTAGTTGTCGGTCCGGCAAAGGCATGTGCGAGCTTGGCGATCTGCTCTTTGAGATAGCCACTGGTCTCCCCCGCTCCATATCGGCTTCTGTCTCCCACAT
>JABAOF010019421.1_pt4 | contig 11798 bp, 10 predicted proteins | sample 7062171 | NCBI WGS metagenome assembly JABAOF01 (sample SAMN14538628, study PRJNA623070) | marine sediment metagenome | biome: marine biome [ENVO:00000428]; feature: marine pelagic biome [ENVO:01000023]; material: deep marine sediment [ENVO:00002113] | place: India: Gulf of Khambhat ... | reverse complement strand
TGGGTGCTCAAGTAGACGGCGGCGGCTCGAGCGAAATAACCGTCGCGGGCGTGGAACACTTGAAACCGTGCGAGTACGAGGTTATGAACGATCAGATCGAAGCGGCCACGTATTTGATTGCGGGCGCCATAACCGGCGGTGACGTTGCGGTTGAGGGTGCGGACGCGGGTTACTTAAGTTTGTTCGACGAAAGGTTAGCGGCGGCGGGTGTGACGGTCGAGGCGGGCGGCGACGGCATTCGCGTACGGGGTAGCCTACCGGTCGCGCCGTTGGAGATTAGGACCGCGCCGTTCCCCGGCTTCCCGACGGATTTGCAACCGCAAATGACGGCGCTTTTGAGCTTGGCCTCGGGGCGGAGCGTCATCGTGGAAGGTATTTACCCCGACCGCTTCAACCACGCCCCCGAGCTCGGTCGGTTGGGCGCGCACGTCGAGGTTACGCCGCCCACGGCGGTAGTTAACGGCGTTCACCGTTTGTACGGCGCGTACGTTATGGCGTCGGACCTGCGCGCGGGCGCGGCCTTGGTATTGGCTGGCCTGGCCGCGGAAGGGGAGACAAATGTCCGTCGGATTTACCATATAGATCGCGGTTACGAGCGTATGGAAGACAAACTCATGAGCCTCGGTGCGTCCGTCGAGCGCGCCCAAGAGGAGTGACTCGTCGGCGGCCGAAAATTTTTAGTTAAATAGGGGTTTTAGGGCTTGACACTTGACGTTTTAACGACTATAATGTTAGAGGTGTGGTTTTGAGGAACACCTTTAATTTTAATAAGGGAAGGTCTGGCGGATGCGTGGTTTAAATAAGGCTCCTGCGAAATGGGCGTATATTTTAACCTTCGCGGCGTTGTTATTGCTGGGCGCGGCGGCGCGCGCCGGCGTTGATATTCAGAACGGCGTCCTCGATACTCCGAACGCGTACGTAATGGAGAATACACAGTTCAACGTCGGCGTCTCGAGTTACGTCATAACGAGCAGGACGAAGCAATTTTATACCCACGAGGGCGTACCGTTCCAAAAGAACTTACGGGAACTCGACGCCTTCTTCCAATTTGGCCTCTTTGGACGGCTCGAGGTCGGCATTCGCGAGTACGATCCGGAGACGTACGCTGGCGACGTCAAGGTTCTGATAAAGAAGGAGAGCTCAAGGTGGCCGGCAATCGCCGCGGGAGCGTTTAATTTGGGCGGGGACCACGACATCGGCCCCTACGGCGCGAAGGCGTGTTGGTATTCGGACACGGATAGGCAGAGCAACGCTTATTATATTGTAGCCAGTAAGAACGTACGGAACATCATCCGCGTTCCCATAACGGTCAACGTGGGCGTTGGGGCCGCGCGTTTCCAGGGAACGAACCCCAAGTGGCCCCATTCCGAACCCTGGCAGGGTATGTTCGGTTCGGTGGCGTACCACTTCCTCGACGAGCGGATTTCCGTAATCGGTGAGATCGACGGTCGCGACCTCAACATCGGCGCCCGTTTCAAGCTGCCGTGGGGGCTTGTCGTAACGCCCTATGTCTCGGAGTTGGAGGAGGCGTGGTGGGGCGGTCATACCACGTACACCCTCCCGACGCCGGCGCACCCGAACGGGTTCCCGTACGAGGACGAGTACGATACGCCCAAGGGCGGCATTGCGGTTCAGTTTTACGTAGGGCCGTTGTATCGCAGGGCCGAGACGGAAAGGTTGCGCGCGCTACGTTCGCGCCTGAAGCGCGCCGAGGAAAGGCTCAAGCAGGCTCGCCAAAGGCGGGAGATTTTAGAGCAACGGGTGGAAGAGATCCGCGAAGAATTAATGGGTCCGTAACCGTTTTTGCTCGAACGCGCGGTCCCGGCGTAGCGGAGGCCGCGGCGACATTCGTAGAATATATGCTTAGAAGGGTATTCATACCTTTCGCGGTATTGGCCGTCGCGACTGTCACTTCCGTCGTTCGGAGTTGGCCCGCGGACGAGTTCACGGGCGAATACGCGGAGGAGCTCCGCAAAGGCAAAAAGTTCAAGGAGTTCGAGGCGCTGGCCTCCACCGCGTACGACCGCGCGTACCGCCTTTTCAAAGCCGAGCATTATTACGACGCCGCGGTAAAGTTCAAGGAGGTCGTCCTCCTCTATCCTTCCTTCTCCAAGGTCGACCGGGCGACCTTTATGATGGGGGAGGCATATTACCAGGCCGGCATGTATACGGATGCCGCGTCGGCGTTTAACCGCATCTTAAAAAATTTCCCCAGGACGCAGTACGTACCTCGCTCGCTCTACCGCCTCGAGCTTTCCAGCTTGAAGATGGAGCGTTATAACGCAGCGGTAGGGTATTACGAACAGCTCGTTAAGAATTACCCCAACTCGCCCGACATCGACGGCGCCCGCTATTTCGCCGGCCTCGCCTTCTACAGCATAAATGATTTCGATGACGCCAAAAGGACCTTCAAGGACATACCGGCCGAGAGCGACTATTACGGGTTCGGCCAGTACTCGCTCGCGCTATGCTATCTCCGCGAGGGTATGAGGGACAAGGACCTCGCGGGCGGCATCGAAAGGGCCATCGCCCAGCTCGAGAACATTTTCCGCATAAAACACAAGTCGCCGCTCGGCCGTACGCTCGCGGGCAAAGCCCACGTTACGCTCGGGCAACTGCACTACCAGGCGGGGCGTTACGACGAAGCCGAGGACGAATTCAAAGGCGTCTCGGCCCGGGACTCCACGAACTACGATAACGCCGTCTTCGGCCTGGGATGGGTCGAGGTCAAACGGGCCGAAGCGGAGGAAGACGAGGGTAAGGCCAACGGCCATTTCCGGCGGGCGGCGAGCTTGATGAAACGCATAACCGACCATATGGAAGGGTCGGAGGTATACGCCGAGGCCTGGCTGACTTTGGCTCACTGCTATTTGGGTCAGGGGAAATACGACAAAGCGATCGATACCTACGAGTACGTCGTCAACAACTTCTCGCTCGCCGCGGAGTTCGCGGGTGACCCGCAGGTGGCTAAAATCTTGGAGGGCATCATAGCCGAAGTTGAGAACGTCAAGCGCGTCAGCACCGCCCTCCAGGAGCTCAACAAGATTGCGAAAGAGAAGGGCCGCTCCGACGTTCAGGCGCGGATCAGGCTCGAGCAACAAGAGGTCAACCGCCTGACCGAGGACCTGAACGACCTCGAGCTTTGGTTCACGGGTCGCTCCATTACCGGCGGCAACGTCATCCTCGGCGCCGACTACGGCCTCGCGACCATCTCCTTCCGCGAGGCCCAAGAGGTCGAGCGCGAGCTCCTTTCGTATGACGAAATAATGGTGGAGAAGTTGGAGGTCGTGCGGGAGGAGAAGCAGAGGTTCGAGAAAGAGGTCCACATCCACGAGCTCCGTAAAGAACAGATCATAATCGGCCAGAAGGACGAACAGCTCGAGACGCCGGAGCAAATCTACCGCCGCGAGATTCAGAAGTACAACGTCATACCTGGGCAGGCCACGGCCCAACCCGGCGAGACCGGTACTTACCGGCCCACGTACGTACCGCCGCCGACCGTGACGCCGCCCGCGCCGGGGGAAGGAGAGCCGGAGGTCCCGCCGGAAGAAACCCCCGTCGAGATGGCGCCTGAAGAAGCGCTGGGCGAAGAGCCGACCGAAGAGGTCGAGGGCGGCGCCGCCGAGGGGACCGAAGGTGAAGGCGGCGAGGGCGCGACGGAGGAGCTGCCCGTGCCCGGCGGCGAAAGCGAGGAGGAGCCCGGAGAGGAAATACCCTAATGGCCGCGCGCCGGTTAAAAGGTTTCGCCGTCCGGCGGGCTTGAAACAGGGTGGTAAATATGAAGCTTAACAAGTATAGCGGCACGTTCGCGGCGGCCGCGATTTGTATTTTGGCCGCGGCAGGCTGCAAGCCCAAGGAAATCGTCATTACGCGCGAGGATACGCTCGCCAAGGAAGACGCGGCTATCGAGGAGCTCCAGGAGAGGATCGCCGAACGCCAGGAGGAGCTCGACACGCTCGAATCCGAGCGCCTGGATAAGACGGGTAAACTCGCCAAGCAGGAGCGGCAGAAGCGGAACGAGGCCATCCGTAAGTACGAGGAGTTTTTGGGCAAATATCCCATAAGCCCGTACACCCCCGACGTTCTAATTGCGTTGGGCGAACTTTTCCTCGAGCGTTCCGAAGAAGAACACGTCAAAGCCCTCGACGATTATCAGGCGCGCCTGGAAGGCGCCACGGAAGCGGGGCAGGTTTACACCGAGCCCGAGCCCCAACCTCACTACGAAAAGACCATCGGCGCCTACCAGCAGATCGTTCTCAAGTATAAGGGTTTCCCTTACGCCGACGTCGCTTACTACGGCCTCGGTTATTGCCTGAAGGCCCAGTTCGAAGAGGAAGAGGCCGCGCGGACCTTTTATAACCTCACGCAGTTATACCCGGAATCCAGGTTCGTGCCGGAAGCCTATTTCCGTATCGGCGAATATTACTTCGACGACTACCAGTTCGATAAGGCCGTTAAATATTACGCACTCGTCCCCGACACCAACCCCGACTTCTACGACAAGGCTTTGTACAAGATGGGGTGGGCTTTTTACAACCAGGGCGATATCGGCGTCTCCTCGATCGAGTACCAGAAGGCCATCGACGCCTTCACCGGGCTCATCGAGACCTCGGAAAAGAAGTCGGTATTGACCCAAGAGGCGATGGAGTTCGCCGCCATCTCCCTGACGGAATGGTCGAGCGACCCCAGCGACGAAACCGCTATCGCCAAAGCGATAGGGCACTACGGCGAGGAGTTCCGCGGGGAAAGCGAGCGCGATTATTCGCCCGAAGTTCTGCACGAATTGGGCGACGTCTACCTATATAAACAGGATAAGCTGAAGGCCGCGGCGACTGCCTACGAGACGGTACTCGAGTATTACCCTGACTACGATAAGGCGCCGGAAGTCCTCGACTCGCTGGTTGAGTGTTATCTCCGCGAGGAGGATTACGACAACGCTCATAAAACGCGCGTGCGCATCGTCGACAACTACGGCGCCGGGTCGGCGTGGTACGAGAACCAGGACGACCTGGACGTGCGTCATAAGGCGCTCCAACGTTGGGAAAACGCCCTCTACGAGGTCGCCGTTTACACGAACATGCTGGCGGAACGGAAGAGTAAAACTAAAGACGAAGCCGAAGCAAAGGAGTTCTACGCCGAAGCCATTAACCGCTACAATCAATATCTGGCCTCTTTCCCCACGAACGAAAAGGCGTATCACGTTAATTTTTACTTAGCCGAATCGTATTTCGCGGTGGAAGATTTCGCGAACGCGGGCGACCAGTATCAGAAGACGGCTCTCGGCTACGTCGACCGGGACCGTTATAAGATAGATAAATGGGACGAGAAGTTCACGCGAGAACAGGCCCTTTTCGACGCGATAGTTTCTTACGACGAAATCTTCCATAAGGACACGGCGGGCGAGGAGGGAGAAAAACCTTCGCCCGAGCCGGGTTCCGCGGTCCCGACGGGGGCTACTNNGAGGCCAACCTCGTACGCGCTTGTAACGCCTTCGTCGACAAGTACCCCCAGAGCAAGGAAGTGCCGACCGTCCTCTCCAAAGTCGGGGAGATATACTTCTACGTCGAGGATTACGAAAGGGCACGCGAGGCGTACGGGAAGCTGGTTAGCGATTACCCCGATGCCCCCGACCCAAAAAAGCAGGGCGAACACGACCAACTCTACGTAAACGCCGCCGAGAACGTCGCCAAGTCGTATTTCCAAGAGGCTGAATTCTACGAAAAAGCGGGCTCCTACGAAGTCGCGGAGCAAAAATACGCATTGGCGAAGGATTGGTACGCCAAGACGGAACGGGAGGCCAACAACCGGAAAGTAAAAGAAACGCTCGGCCGTGCCAAGAGCCTTGCCGGTTTGACCGGCCTTAAGGCCGCGGAGATGAAGGGTGCGGGCATCGCCATCGAGGAAATCGAGACGCCGGCAATCGAACCGGAACTCCTCGTCGCGGAGGCCGAATACGAGGACTTCATCGTTCTCTATCCGCCGCTTCCGCCCATCGAGGCCTCGGCCTTTGCCGCCAAGCAGGCGGAGGCCCAGGCGTACGAAGGTAACGCTACGGACCATAAAGGGACCGAGGTGGGCCAAATGAGCCTCGGTAAGGCCGCGGACACGTACTATAAGATCCGCGACTGGGATAACGCGGCCCGCGTTTACAAGGAATACGTGAAGACGTACCCGCAAGCCAAAGACGTCAAGATGGCGTACGGGAAGGCCGCGGAGTGTTACGAACGCAAAGAGGATTGGGGGAGCGCGGCCGCGGTTTACATGGAGATCGCCGAAAACCCGGAGTACAAAGCTACCCCCCTGGGTCAAGAATCGCTGTTCCGCGCGGCTCTGATGTACGAACAGCTGAGGGATTGGACGCGCGCCGCCAATACGTTCGCGCGCTTCACGGAGGAATACCCGGAAGAGGCCCGGCCGCGACTGGAGGCCACGTTCCGCCGGGCTCGCGCCGAGGAAAAGCTGGGGCGTGACGGCGACGCCCTCGCCAACCACAAAGAGGTCGTCGAAATTTACAAATACTCCATCAGCCAAGGCTTCGACATGGCCGGGACCGAGAAGTACGTCGCCGAGTCCGAGTTCAAGGTAACGGATGCCAAGTTCGACGACTACGAGAAGATCGAGTTCGTGATGCCGCAGAAAGTGATGGAGGCTAATCTCCAGAAAAAGGTCAAACAGTCTCAGGAGCTTATCGCCGGCTATACGCACGTCGCGGAGTTGGGCAGGCCCAAGTGGTCCGTCGCCGCCCACTGTCGCATGGCCGACGTATATATCTCTTTTCGCGACGCCCTGCGTAACGCCGAAATCCCGGACGAACTCCAGCCCGAGTATTGGGAGTCCCTACCGGGCGAGGACCCGCGGAAACCGCTTCTGGAGGAGGCTTATTACGAATATACCTCGGGGCTCGAGGAGCAGGCGGAGCCGCTGGAAGAGAAGGCGGTCTTAGAGTACACGGAGGCCGTTACCGTCGCAGAGAACGAGGGCGTTGACTCGGCGTGGTCGCGTAAGGCTTACGACCAACTCTTACTTATCCGGCCGTACGAGGTCGTCAAATACGAGGACATCGGCATCCAGGGCTTTAAGAGCGATACGAGCTGGCTCGTGTCAAACGTCTACGAGGAAGGCTGGCAGGACGTCAAATACGACGATTCGACGTGGGGGACGGCGAGCACGAGCAGTTGGCGCCTTAAAGACCAGGAGAAGGTTATGGCCCAAGTCCCGGGCGACGTGGGGACGATCTGGGGCGGCACGCTCGACGACACCGTCTACTTCCGCAAGAGCTTCTCCTTCACGTACGACCCGGGCATGTACGAAGCCGTTATCCAGGCCCGCGGCCCCTACAAACTTTACGTTAACGGGACGCTCGTAGGCCAGACAGACGCGTACGCCGAGGACCCGTGGGTTAAACCGGATACCTACGACGTTTCCGCCGCCCTCCACCTCGGCGATAACGTCGTGTGCGTCGAGGTAACGCGGGCCCGCGACGATTCGTTCGGCCTCCGCTTCGCGCTCGTACCGGAGGGCGGTTTCCCCTCGCCCGAACCGGCCTTCGAGGAGACCGGCTTGCCCGGCGAGGAGTTCGGCGGCATTCAGCCCGAGCCGGGCGAGATGCCGGCCGAGGAGTGGCCGCCGCCCGGGGAGGGTGAGGCGCTGCCGGTTCCGGGGGAAGAGGCCGAGTACGGCGAGCCGACGCCCGTAGAGGAGGTTCCGCCTTTCGAGGAGGGCGAACCGTCGCCGGCGCCGACCGAGGAGGCCGAGTTCGGCGAGCCTATGCCCGTAGAAGAGGCCCCACCTTCCGGTGAGGGCGAAGCCCTACCCGTACCCGGCGGCGAGGGAGCGGAGGAAGGTTATGAGAGCGAGGCGAGCGGCGAAATAGACTTCGAGTCGCTCGGGACGCCGGAGGAGTTCGGCGGCGAAGCGCAACCCGAGGAGGAGCCGCTCCTCGAGGATTTCTAAGGCCGAGGTAGGCGTANNGATTCGCGCTGGGCTTCTAAAGTTACGAGAAGGAGCTTGTCAACGAGCGTTTTTCGGGTTATAATATAAAGGGGTAAGTGCTTCAAGTACGTACCGCGGCGGCTTTGGTCATAATCGACCGCGGTTTGGCGCGCGCCGGGAGATAAGGGCGGGGCCGCGCGGCCTTGCCGGTAAATTGCCCGAGGAGTGGGAAAATATGGCTAAGAGCTTGCCCACAAAGGTCATTAACGTTATAATTATAGGGGCGTTCGCGGTCGGCTGGGCGCCGGCTTTCGGCCAGGAAGGTGAAACGACGGGGGGAGGCGGCGCCGAAATCAAGGAGGAGGCGGGCGTCGAGGCCAAGCGTACGGAAACGGGGGAGTACATCTTCAGGGAAGTCGTCATCGAGGGACGGCTCGAGAGGCCGGTAGCGTTGTTTATAAAACGTCAGCAGCCCGAGTTTAAGAGCGTACGTTTCGCGCGGGACTTCTGGGACGACATCCTGAGGCCGATTGACAAGGAAGAGTTCGAGAAGGCGTTTAAGGAGACGAGGTTCGACTACGTAAAGAACCCGTTACTTTGGATGGCGGTGGCCACGGCGTCTACGGCCGGCGCTGTGGCCGGCTATCAAGCTTATAACGAAGAGTGGGCCCAGGTAAAAGTTTACGGCATAAGCGCGGGCGCCGCGGCCGCGACGGCGGTTGTCTTAGTTCTAATTGACCGGGGCCGGGCGCGGGCCGCGAAGTAGTCGTAGCAGGCCGCGCGAGGTCTAAGGCTCGAGGCGCAGCGACATTTTCTGGGTAAGCTTGACGAAAGGAGCACGTGAGGTATGGAAGCTTTCAATTTTTTAGCGGAACACTACCGCGCGGGCGGTTGGGGTATGCACCCTATCCTGTTGACGGGTATATTCGCGATCTCGATCATCATCGAGCGCGTCTGGTTTGTGTTCATAAAGTCGAACGTAAACGCGGACCGGTTCACGCGGGAAGTTCTTAACATGATTAAACAGGGGAGGATCGAGCAGGCCAAAGCGCTGGCCAACCGCTCCGACGCGGCGCTGTACCGTATCACGCGCGCCGCTTTATCCGCCGCCGGCGGCAGTATGCGCGACATCCAGGATGCGGTGGACGAGGCCAGCCTTTCGGAGTTGCCCCGCCTCGATAAGCGAACGCCGTACCTGGCCATGCTCGGGAACGTCGCCGTTCTTCTGGGCCTATTGGGGACGATTACCGGCCTGATCAAGACCTTCGCCGCGTTGGGCGGCGCCTCCGCGGCGGAGAAGGCCACGATGCTTTCCGAGGGCATTTCCGAGGCGATGAACTGCACCGCCTTCGGCCTTATCGTCGCTATACCTTCCCTTATCGTGTACGGTGTGCTCCAGGGTCGCGTGACCCGCATCAACAACGACATTGACGCCAGCATGGTGCCCATTATCAACGCCCTGGCGGAATACGAAGGTAAGGTGTAGCCTTGGCCGGCCGCACCGTAAGGAGGTGATGGCCTTTGGCTTTTGCCCCAAAGAAACGAATAAAGCGCCGCGAGGTTTGGGAGGACCCGGAGCTTGTGCCGTTCATCGACATGTTAGTCGTTTGCTGTTCCTTTCTGTTGATGTCGGCGTCGCTCCTCCAAACCGCGGTTATCGAGATATCGCTCCCGACGGCCACGGGGGTCAGCGCGGCGGGCGTGTTGACGCCTCAGGGCGGCGAGATCAACCTTTCGCTGATTATTACGGACGAGGGGTTGCGCATCGGCGGCGCGGGTGCGATTTGGCCTTTAATTCCTAAGACCAAAAAGCCAGGCAAACTCGACTTGGAATTCGACTGGGTGGCGCTCGAAGATGAGCTCAAGAAAGTTAAGGACAGGTACCCCCGTCAGGAGTCCATCATAATCATCTCCGAGCCGGAAATAATTTACGACAACATAATTCAAGCGATGGACGTCTGCGTTGTACAAGGCTTCCCGGACATCGCGCTCTCGGGCCAGATAACGCAGTAAGTTCCGCCTATGAGGAAAGGTGGTGAGATATGGCTGCCAAGCAGGCGTCAAAGATCCAAGAGAAAGGAACGCTCGGCCGGCTGAACGTGAGGATGAAGGAGCGGGCCGAGGAAGGGCGCAAGAGGGAAGTCCGCCTTATGTTGATCTCGCTGATCGACACGTTTATTATCTTGTGTATATTCCTCTTCCAGAACTTCTCGGCCGAGGGCGACATTATGTCGATCGCGCCGGACCTGACGTTGCCCGAAGCACGCGTGGAGAACAAACCCACCCAGTCCGTTATCGTCGCTGTAACGAACAAGTCCATCGTCGTCGAGGGCAAGAAGGTCGCCGATACGGACGAGGCCTTGAAGGACCCCGACCTCGTTGTCGACAACCTCTACCAGGAGATGGTGCGGCTAGCCGAGTTGAAACGTCACATAGCGAGATTGGACGAGAGCAAGGAGTTCCGCGGTGAGGTTATTATTCAAGGCGACAAGTTCATTACCTTCGAGTTGCTCAAGCGCGTGATGTATACCGTCGGGCGAGCCGAGTACGGCGAGATTTCGTTGGCGGTTCTCAAGAACCGCTGAGCAGATTCCCGGACGAAAGGAGGTGAGCACGAGAAATGGCGATAACCAAATCCCGCAAGGAAGTGTTGGGGCTCCGCGTTATCCGCGACGGCAAGGTCCTGAAGGAGCTTGACCTCGAGGATAGGCTGACAATAGGTGGGGCCCGCACCGACCATGTTATTACGGCCGGTGATAAAAAGTCCGCGGTGTTATTCCGCACCGCCAAGAACGGCGAGGCGGAGATTTTGTTGGCCGAAAATTACCGCGGCGAGATCGGCGGCGACGGCGAGATGCTCTCTTTTGCGCATCTCAAAACGCTGGGCCTTTTGAAACGCGAGGGCGGCCGTTACGTCGTTCCGATACAACGGGGCCGCTCCGGCTTCGTCCAAGCCGACGGCCTGACGTTCGAGTTCGCATATAGGCCGCCGCTTCCCGTGAAGGAAATAACCATACCGAAGCGGGGCCCGGGTTACGCGGCCGTAGGCGTTTGGATCGACCCGGACAACATACGGTATTACCGCGTCTTGGCCGTAGTCGGGGCCGTATTCGTAGCTTTTATGGTCGGCTCCCAATATGCCCGCATAGAGGAAAGGGAGTTCCGCGTAGAGGACCTTGTCTCCCGCGTAACGAAGCTCGAGGTTCCGGAGGCTGTGGGCGTCAGCACCCTCGAAGAAGGTGAGGGCGAAGGCGTCGGCGTCGGCCCGGGCGGCGGCGGGCGCGGCGCCGGCAACATCGGCGCCGGCATTCCCGCGACCGGCGTCGTCGCGGCTATCACGACGCTGGGCGGTACCGGGTCGGGTAAGTACCTCGCCGACCTCTTGGGCGCGGGCGGATCCAGCGGCGACCTGGACGGCATCGCGGCTCGCTTGGGTGGCCTCCGCGGCACGTACGGCGGCGGCGGCGTAGGCGGCGCGTTGGGCCCCGGTAGCGGGGACGGCACGGGACTGGGCGGCGGCGTCGACCTGCTCTCCGGCTTAGGAGGCGGCTACGGCGGCCGCGGCCCGTACGGCGGTAAGCTGAGGAAGAAAACGGTGTCGGTCTCGGGGGCGATATCTTCGCTCGCCGGCCCGGGCACGGCCGACGCGCAACGGTCTCCCCAGGTCATCGCGAGCGTGATCCGCCGGCACCTGACCGGTATCCAGAACGCCTATAATTCCGCCTTGAAGAAGAACCCCAACCTCGGGAGCGGCAAGATAACGATACGTTTCACGATCTTGGCAAGCGGCTCGGTAGGTAGCGTGAGCATCATCCAAGACACGTTGAGTTCCCCGGTACTGTCGGGCGCGATTTTGGTCAGGGTCC